>Ga0307373_10003015_pt1 | contig 29808 bp, 23 predicted proteins | sample OX2MG_FD_202534 | JGI IMG/M metagenome (GOLD analysis project Ga0307373, IMG submission 202534) | Soil microbial communities from Risofladan, Vaasa, Finland - OX-2 | ecosystem: Environmental > Terrestrial > Soil > Coastal area > Acid sulfate soil | place: Finland: Risofladan, Vaasa | collected... | reverse complement strand
GACTACCTCTCGGTCAAGCTGGACGATCCTTCGTTCAACGCGCCGATCTACGCCAACCTCTTCGATGACGAGGACGGCGAAGGCTACACCCTCATCTGGTCGCGCGCCCGCCGGCAGAACGGGGAATAACCTGAGCCCGCTGCACCACCCCGCCCGGCATCGCCGGGCGGGGTGCTTGCTTGGCGCGAGCGCTCTATGCCGCCCTATCACAGCTGCAGCGCGCTAAGGCGCCGCGCGCCGCCTGAACCGGCGGGCACGGCATGGTGCCGTAGGAGAGAAGACGCAGCAGTCTCCCGCCTTGGGCTTCAGGCGGGCGCCGCAACTCATGCAATCGTAGAAGAACATGCTGGACGCTGTGAAGAAGGGCGCCGATTGGCAGGAAGTTGCGAAGCTGGTGTTGCGGGATTGATCCCTCATCGGAGCCGGTTCGAGCTCGCCGCGCTTCGGAGGAGGCGGGAGCAATTAGCTGGGCTCGACACTCAACACCCTATGTCGATGGTTGCGCTGCAAATGCCGCGCTCGAGCGCGCTGATATAGGTCCGGACTATGCTGGCAATCATGCGCCAGGCTTCCCGAGACAAGCCCTTGAGCAGGCCCTCCGTAAATTGCGGGCGACGCAACCGCTTTGCAGAGCATTTCAAGACGGTGTATCCTCGACAATCGGCGTGGCTCGAGACCGCGGCGTGCTGCGAACGCACGTAGCCAATCGTTTCGGGGCGAATACGGGCTATGGCCGTCAACCGCGATGAAACATTTCGGCACGAGCCCATGCGGAACGAACTGCGGATTACAAGAGACCTCCATGGCGCCGGCGCGCGATAATCCGCCGATTGCCGACGAGGTTTCTTGGTCCGAGACCTCGTACGATCGTTATCTGAGCGGTCAAGCTGACTCATCTCACGAGGAACGCCCAAAGTATTCCTGTTCTGCCGTAACTTCGACCAGTGGTGGCTATGAGATAGATTTTTCGCCGTCGCGCTGCGGAGGCTGCAATGGTCAAGCGGCCTAAGCCGATGTCCGATCCCACGATCGCGAACGAGGCCCCTACGGCTCAGGAGCTCACCGACTACGACTATCGGTTGTTCATCATCTATATTCGCCTGCTCGATGCCGAGGCGGACGGAGCGGATTGGCGCGAGGTTGCCCGCGTCGTGCTCAAGTTCGATCCCGACAAGGAATATGTGCGCGCGAAGCGGGCCTATGATACGCATATGGCGCGCGCTCGCTGGATGACGGAGCATGGCTATCGTCATTTGTTGGAGAAAGCCAACGGCGAGTAGTGAGCGTCTCTGTCTCCGGCACTCGCGCGGCGATTCATCCGCATCATAACGACTTCGCCCTGCTGCTTAGGTTCAGCGCGCAGTCGTGCGATCTCGCGCACGTGCGCGGCGCAAAGAGTGAGCGCCTAAATGTGTTGCGTCATCTGACGGATTTGTGGCGCGCATCGTGCAATCTCCGGCGATGAAACCTTGCGCCGCGCGATGAGATCGGCTTCGGCTTGCGAGGACGGGCGGAAGGGCTTCTGGTCCCTGTTGCCTGTACTATTGATTGGCGTTGCCGGCCGAAACTCCGCGAGCAGATTGGCTGCACGATAGAGCGCCTGTCCAACATTTTCCGCGGCAAAGCAGAGTCTATTCTAGGAGCGCTGTTCCAAAACAAGATGCCGCTGGCGAGCGATGTGCGCATTTGTCGCTTTATGCTTCTGGAGGAAGATCGTATATCAGCCACCCCGATCTGGAGCCGAATAAAGATGGCACGTCCCAAAAAGCTGACACCTGCAGCGGTCCGAAAGATCTTTAAATCGACCGGATCTGCGCCGACAATTGCCAAACAATTTGGCGTGTCCGCTAACCTCGTCTATCTGATTCGCAACGGACGGATCCATAAAAAGGTCACCGGAACGACGGCCGCGCCGGCAAGAGCACGTGTCCGACGGGGATCCGCTGACACTGCCGCAAATATCAACGTGAATGCGCTCGCAGACGCGATCATCGATCGTCTTTCAGCGCGCCTGTTTTCCAGGGGTCCCCGATAAGGCTCCTGGATTTGTCCGCTTCCCAATGTACGAAGCCGCTCATCATTAGGATTGGCTCACACCGAGGTCTCGCTCGAGTTCAGCGATCTTCGCTATCAGTGCCCGCCGGGTCGTGTCTTGCGCGCGCGCGGGCAATACCGAAAGCTGCTGCCGAAGCAACGTAAGCTGCCTCTCCCTGTCAGCTCGGGAGCGACGGGTCGGAAGGCGATCGGAATGCTGGTTCTCGTACGCCCGCATGAAACTGACCTCACAAGCTAAGCCACTGCACTTCCATTATCGGCTAGTGCGTACGGTCGAATTGCCGGTCTTCACTGACGGACGCCAACATCAATCGCGCGACCTTCAACGTCAATAGACATCGTCTGGAATCGTTTCCCGGACCTGAGCCAGGACCAGTGGAACGATCCCCGGAGGAAAACTCCCGATCACGATCGTCAGAAGCCCCACCGCGATCGGACTGCTCGAAGCGTCGAAACACACTAGGACGCAAACCTGCACAAGTAGCATTAGGCGCACAGGGTTGCGATGTCCCAATCGGTCGGCGAAAAGGCCGTACATCAGCAGCCACGTATCGGCGCCATCGACGTCGCTCTTGGCCCGCATCCAGCCGCCATGTTCGCGCTTCGGTATACGATCGGCTATGTCACCGATTGCGGCGATCACCGGAAATCCCGGGTCCTCACCCTGATGGCATCGATGCGAAGATCCGGAACATAGATATCGCGCGAGCGCATTCCCTTCGGCGGCCGCTCGCGCGGGTCGAGACCGGGGCTGCCGTGGTGGAATTCGTCGCCACGCCCGTGTGGCAGTGGAAATTCTGACTCGCGATCGCCGACACTCGCCAACTCCTGAGACAAGTCTGTCAGACGATGGGCGACGAGATGGACCACCTCGCCTTCGCGCTGGATGCGTCCATACACCGCTATCATGCCAGCAGAGAGAATGATCCGCCGCTGCTTTTCATGGAGGCTCGGCCAGATGACGAGGTTGGCGATGCCGCTCTCGTCTTCGAGGGTGATGAACAGGACACCCTTCGCCGAGCCCGGCTTCTGTCGGACCAGCACAAGTCCGGCGGTCTCCACCCATTTCCCATCGCGCGCCTGCATCGCGGCGCTGCAGGTGATGATCCGCCTGCTGGTCAGATCGGCGCGCAAGAAGGCTAGAGGATGATCTCGCAGGGTCAGTCCGACGTGGCCGTAATCCTCGACGACTTCTCCGCCGCCCGTCATCGGCCGCAGTGATACAGACGGCTCCGACATTTCCGGCACGGTCTCGTGCTCGCGGGCGGAGGCAGCCGCGAAGAGCGGCAGCGGTTCATCGCGCAATGCCCTGATCGCCCAGAGCGCCTCGCGTCGGGCGAGGCTTACGGACGGCCGGAATGCATCGGCTTCTGCGAGCCGCACCAGCGAAGCGGCCGGCACGCCCGCGCGGCGCCAGAGATCGTCGATGGAGACGAAAGAGCGATCCGCGCGTGTCCCGACAATCGCGGCGGCATCGGCATTGGCTAGCCCCTTGACCATGCGCAGGCCGAGCCGGACGGCGAAGCGCGCATCGTCGCTGGTTGGTTCAAGGGTGCAGTCCCAGCGGGAAGCGTTGATGCAGACCGGCCTTACTTCCACGCCGTGGTCGCGCGCGTCGCGGACGATTTGCGCGGGCGCGTAAAATCCCATCGGCTGCGCGTTGAGCAAGGCGGCACAAAAGACATCCGGGTGCCAGCACTTCATCCAGGACGAGGCATAGGCGATCAGGGCAAACGAGGCGGCATGGCTTTCCGGGAACCCGTAGCTGCCAAAGCCCTCCAATTGCTTGAACGTGCGTTCGGCGAAGTCCTGCGCATAGCCGTTGGCAACCATGCCGGCGATCAGCTTGTCGCGGAACTTCGAGACGCCGCCGGTATGCTTGAAGGTGGCCATGGCACGACGAAGCTGATCGGCCTCGTTGGCGGTGAAGCCGGCGCAGGTCATCGCGACCTGCATGGCCTGTTCCTGAAACAACGGCACGCCCAAGGTCTTGCCGAGAACGCGCTCGAGCTCAGGTTTGGGATATTCGACCTCCTCCTTGCCCTCGCGGCGCCTCAGATAGGGATGGACCATGTCGCCCTGGATCGGACCCGGCCGGACGATCGCAACTTCGATGACGAGGTCGTAGAAGGTGCGGGGCTTGATGCGCGGCAGCATGGCCATCTGCGCGCGGCTCTCGATCTGAAAGACTCCGAGCGTGTCCGCCTTCCGGATCATCGCATAGGTGCGCGGGTCCTCGGCCGGGATCGAGGCGAGATTGAGCGATATGCCTTTGTGCGTCGCCAGAAGGTCAAAGCTGCGTTTCATGCAGCTCAGCATCCCAAGGGCGAGGCAATCGACCTTCATGAATCGGAGACTATCGATGTCGTCCTTGTCCCATTCGATCACCTGCCGGTCGGGCATCGCCGCCGGCTCGATCGGGACCAGCTCGTCGAGCCGATCGCGTGTCAGCACGAAGCCGCCGGGATGCTGAGAGAGATGACGCGGCGTGCCGATGAGATCGCGCGCGAGCTCCAGGGCAAGGCGCAACCGCCGGTCGCCGAGATTGAGATTGATGTCCTGTGCGTGCTTGGGATCGATATCCTCCGCCCAGCCCCAGACCTGCGAAGACAGCATTTTGATAAGGTCTTCGGGCAGGCCGAGCGCCTTGCCGACATCGCGAAGAGCACCCTTCGCACGGTAGCGGATCACGGTCGAGCACAGCGCGGCGTGATCCCGGCCGTAAGTCTCAAAAATCCACTGCATGACGATCTCGCGGCGCTCGTGCTCGAAATCGACATCGATATCGGGCGGCTCGCGGCGCTCTTCCGAGACGAATCTCTCGAACAGCAGATCATTGCGCTCGGGATCGATCGAGGTAACGCCGAGGACATAGCAGACCGCCGAGTTGGCGGCCGATCCGCGGCCCTGACAGAGGATTTCCTTACTGCGGGCAAAACGCACGATCGAATTTACCGTCAAAAAATAGGGCGCATAGCATAGGGTCTCGATCAAGCTCAGTTCATGCTTGAGGATCGCTATCACCTTGTCGGGAACGCCCTCGGGATAACGCGCGGCCGCACCTTCCCAGGTCAGCGTCTCCAGTGCCTGCTGCGGCGTCATGCCGGGGATGGTGGCTTCCTCCGGGTATTGGTAGGCCAGCTCGTCCAGTGAAAACCGGCATTGCTCCGCGATCTCGACGGTACGGGCCAGCGCTTCCGGATAGCGACTGAGCAGGCGCGCCATTTCTTCCGGGCGCTTGAGGTAGCGATCGGCGTGACGTTCGCGGCGAAACCCGGCTTCGTCGATGGTGCAGTTGTGGCGAATGCAGGTCACGACATCCTGTAGGAGGCGGCGTGCAGGAAGGTGGAAGAGCACGTCATTCGTGACGACGGTCGACACGCGGGTCCGCGTGGCCAAGCTCGATAGTTCATGTAGCCGGAGTGCATCGTTTGGTCGCCGCCGCAGCGTCAGCGCCGCGTAGGCGCGATCGGGAAATGCCTCGCGCAGCCGACGGAGATGCAGAGCGCAGGTATCGTCCGCTTCATCAGGGATAAGGATGGCGATCAGGCCCTCGCCATAGGCGACGAGATCGCTCCAATCGAGCCGGCAGCGTGCCTTGCCGGCGCGTTTCTTGCCGAGCGACAGAAGCCGGCAGAGCCGCGCATAAGCGGACCGGTTGGTCGGGTAGACCAGGACGGAAACGCCATCGGCGAGATCGAGGCGACAGCCGACGATTAGCCGCACGCCGGTAGTCTTGGCGGCCTCATGTGCACGGACGATGCCGGCGAGCGAGTTGCGGTCGACGACCGCCATCGCCTCAATCCTAAGCATGGCCGCTTGGGCGAACAGCTCCTCGCAGGAGCTGGCGCCGCGCAGGAACGAGAAATGCGATGTGCATTGCAGCTCGGCATAGCGCGCGCCGGTCATCCGAAGATTCCGTGCAGGAACCAGCGCTGCGAGCCGGTATCGGGATCTTCACCGTCGCCGGCGCGGTAAATCCAGAAACGCTCCCCGGCATCGTCCTCGACCTGGAAATAATCCCGGATGGCGATCAGCTCCGCGTCGCGCTTCCACCATTCACCGAACACACGCTCGGGACCGTCGGCGCGCTTGACCCGCCGACGGATGCCGCGCCAGGTGAAGGACACCGGCGGGTGATCAGGCAGGAGCGCCATCGTATCGATAGGCTCGGGATGCGGCAGCAGGCGCGACGGCCGCGGCCAGTGATCCGGCCAGCCCTCACCGGTATCGGGAGCGGTTGGCGCGACGCGCGTGACCGATCGCTCCGGCACGTCGCTGGCGATCGGGGCGATACGGTAGAGGTGCTTCTCGCCGATGCGGTTGGAGAGAGTATCGATCAGACCTGAGACATCTGCTTCCGGCGCCTGCACAAGGGAAGAGATCACCTGTTTCGGCGCGAGTGGTCCTGCCAGCGTCGTGGTCAAAACCATTCTCTCGATGCCAAAGCCAGGATCGATGGTCTCGATCTTGTCACACAGGAGGCGCGTCAATCGTTTGGCGTCGCGCACCGGCAGCGCGGTGCCAACGCGGATCGCCTCGATCCGGTTGTCGACACGATGGAAGAGCAGATCGAGGCGCTTTGCACCCAGCCCTCGGGACTGAAGTTGCTCGCAAAGCTGGACGACCAGCTTGCCCGTGTAGCGCGCGATGGTCTCGGCGGCGCCGATCGGTTCCGCGAAGGCGCGATCGACCTCGATGGGGTCGGGCGGCCGCACCGGGTCGATCGGTTCATTGAGCCGGCCCAGGGCCTGATCGAGACGCCGGCCGAGCTCGGGACCAAAGCGCAAGGCCAGCGGCGCGCGCGGCGTGTCCGCCAGCTCGGCGATGCGTTGAAAGCCGAGGACACGCAGCCCTTCGAGAATCCCTGCCGGGAGGCGCAGGGCTGCAATGGGCAGCGCGAGAACGGTGTTCGCACTTTGTCCCGGCGGAATGACAATGACGGGGTTGGCGGCGTAGCGAGCGAAGGCATGGGCAGCGCCCCAGCTATCGGCGAGCGCGCCGCGCGCCGCGGTTCTGGATGCGGCAAGCCGATCCACCATCGCCTTGACCATGGCGTCTTCTCCGCCATACAGATGGGCGGCGCCGGTCGTGTCGATCACCAATCCGTCCGGCGGATCGGCAGCGACGATCGGGGCGTAACGCTGCAGCGCCCAGAGCGCCAAGCGATCGAGCGCCGCGCCATCAGCCTCCGGGTCTGCATCCATCGTGATCAGATCGGCAACGAGGGCCTGCGCCTTGGTCGCGGGCATTCCAACGCGCAAGCCGGCACGTTGCGCGGCCACATCGACGGCGAGCACCACGCGTCGCCGGCCGTCGCGGCCGATCAGAACGAGCGGCGTCTCAGCTGGCGGCGCGGCGGCGCCCAATGTCCTTCGCACCCTGTCCGTCGGCCAGGTGGGAAGGAAGAGCGAGGCGACCCTTGGCATCACACGCCTCCACTTCGAAATCGGCGCTTTCGCCGGCGCGGCATCGAATGAGCTCGAGCAGCCATCGGGCACGTCCGACGCCCGGCACCGGCAAGGGAGTCGAAGGGAGGATCGAGACGCGCCAGCGCGTCACGGAAGCGGTCGGCTGGCCAAAATCCGCGGCCTCGGTCTGCCGTCGCCAACGCCGAATGGCGATGCCGAGCGCGCCGGAGCTTTCGGCGGCGAGCTGAAGACGCCGCGACGCCGTCATGGAGAGGCGCGCGACTTCTGCGATCACGGCGCCGAGGCCGCCGTGACGCAGCCCCTCCTCGAAACAGGCGAGCACGGTCTTTTCGTCGCCGGCCTCGACATAGATCACCCGCCCGGGTGCAAGGCCAGCTTTGGCGAGCGCCGGGGCAAAGAGGTCCTGCCGCGTGACGCACCAGAGCACTTGTCCTTTGGTCCGTGCGGCAATGCCGGCGGCAAAAAGCGCGACCGCCGCGCCGTCGATCGCGCCATTGCCACCGCCCGCCACTTCGTGCAGAGCGCCCAGCGCCAATCCCCCTTCCGGCAGAATCCGGTCGATCTCCGCCACGCCGAAGGGTATGACCGCCCGGCCATGAGCTTGCCGGTCCTGGAGGCGCTCGATCCGCGCGCGCAGCGCGGCGATGGCGGAATTGGTGGCCGGCATGGCTGCGAACTTTCTCTCGGCAAAATCTCAGTTCTCTATTTGTTCCTTTTGTGGTATAGGAGTCAATGAGGAGATTCGCGGCTTCGTCCTGAGTGATTTTGAACCCGGGCGACAGCAGAGATTTGCGAGAATTTTGAACCCTGATGCCCGCCGCCTATCTCGAAAAGCTCAACTCCGAACAGCGCCGCGCCGTCGAGCACGGCGTCGGGGATGACGAACGCGCACTCGGCGGTCCGCTTCTGGTCATTGCCGGCGCGGGATCCGGCAAAACCAACACGCTCTCCCACCGCGTCGCTCACCTCATCGTCAATCGCGTCGATCCACGCCGCATCCTCTTGATGACCTTTTCCCGCCGGGCGGCGGCGGAGATGGCGCGGCGCGTCGAACGTATCTGCGCCCAGGTGCTTGGAGCCAAGGCGGGTGTCATGACCGACGCCCTCGCTTGGGCCGGGACATTTCATGGGATTGGGGCGCGGCTGTTACGCGACTACGCCGAGCAGATCGGACTCGATCCCGCTTTCACGATCCATGACCGTGAGGATTCCGCTGACCTCATGAACCTGATCCGTCACGAACTCGGATTGTCGAAAACGGAAAACCGGTTTCCCACCAAGAGCGCCTGCCTCGCGATCTATTCGCGCGTGGTCAATGCGGAGCTTCCGCTCGCTAACGTTCTCCGCGATTTCTTTCCCTGGTGCGCGCCGTGGGAGAAGGAGCTTCGGCAGCTATTCGCGTCCTATGTCGATGCGAAGCAGGCGCAGAACGTTCTCGATTACGACGACCTCCTTCTCTGTTGGGCGCAGGCGGTCAGCGATCCGCTGCTCGCTGCCGATATGGGCGAGCGGTTCGATCAAGTGCTGGTCGACGAGTATCAGGACACCAATCGCCTCCAAGCGTCGATTTTGTTGGCGCTCAAACCCGGCGGACGAGGGCTCACCGTCGTCGGCGACGATGCGCAGTCGATTTATTCCTTCCGCGCCGCGACCGTGCGCAACATCCTCGATTTTCCTAATTCCTTCAGCCCGGCGGCGCACATCATCACGCTCGACCGGAACTATCGCTCGACGCAACCGATCCTTGCCGCCGCCAACGGCGTGATCGGCCTTGCCGCCGAGCGGTTCACCAAGAACCTGTGGACGGAACGCCAATCGGCAGAATATCCGCAGCTCGTCACCGTCCGCGATGAGGCCGATCAGGCGCGCTACATCGTCGAGCGGGTGCTGGAGAACCGCGAGGTCGGCACCCTTCTGCAGCAACAGGCCGTGCTGTTCCGCACCTCCCATCACAGCGCGGCGCTGGAAGTGGAGCTGACCCGTCGAAACATTCCTTTCGTCAAGTTCGGCGGCCTCAAATTCCTCGACAGCGCGCACGTCAAGGACATGCTCGCGGTGCTCCGCTTCGTGCAAAATCCGCGCGACCGCGTGGCCGGCTTTCGCCTCATGCAGCTTCTCCCTGGCGTCGGACCGTCGTCTGCACAGCGCGTGCTCGAGCTTATGGCCAATCAGCCTGATCCACTTTCGGCACTCAGTGAAATTCCTGCGCCGCCACGCGCCGGCGCCGACTGGATCGCTTTGGTCGAAGTCCTTCAACATCTTCGCGCCGGCAAGGCCGGCTGGCCGAGCGAGCTTGACCAGGTGCTTCGCTGGTACGAGCCGCATCTGGAGCGCATCCATGAGGATGGCGCCATGCGGCAAGCCGATCTCTTGCAGCTCCAGCAAATCGCTGCTGGCTACCCATCCCGCGAGCGGTTCCTGACGGAACTGACGCTCGACCCGCCGGACGCCACCAGCGACCAGGCAGGCGTGCCCCTGCTCGACGAGGATTATCTCATACTGTCCACGATCCATTCCGCGAAAGGACAGGAATGGCGATCTGTGTTCGTGCTCAATGTCGTGGACGGGTGCATCCCGTCAGATCTCGGGACCGGAACCACGGCCGAGATCGAAGAGGAACGCCGTCTTCTCTACGTCGCGATGACGCGAGCCAAAGATAATTTGCACTTGATCGTGCCGCAGCGTTTCTTTACGCATGGTCAAAGCGCCCACGGCGATCGTCATGTCTACGCGGCGCGAACCCGCTTCATTCCAGCAGCGGTGCTCCAGCATTTTGAATGCGTGACATGGCCCGTCGCGTCGACAGTCGCCGGTGTACGACCGGATGCGAGGACAATTCGTGTCGATGTCGGCGCCAGGCTGCGCGGCATGTGGCGCTGAAAGGGATCGGCCTATGTGCAATCTTTATTCGGTAACGAAAGGCCAACAGGCAATCCGCGAACTCGCCAAGGCCATGATGGACCGGACCGGCAACATGCCGCCGCTGCCGGGCATATTCCCGGACTATTCGGCCCCGATCGTCCGCAATCAGGCTGAAGGCCGCGAATTGACGATGGCGCGGTGGGGCATGCCGTCGCCCGTGTTCGCGCTTGCCGGGCGCAATTCAGATTCGGGCGTCACGAACATCCGCAACGTCAAATCCCCTCATTGGCGGCGTTGGCTTGGCCCCGAGCATCGATGCGTCGTGCCCTTCACGAGCTTCAGCGAAAATGAGACGATGCCGGACGGACGCAAGCCGCCGGTGTGGTTCGCCTTCGATGAGACAAGGCCGCTCGCCTTCTTCGCCGGCATTTGGACACGATGGACCTCCGTGCGAAAGGTCAAGGAAGGCGAGACCACGAACGACCTCTTCGGGTTTCTGACCACCGAGCCCAATAAGGAGGTTGGGGTAATCCACCCGAAAGCGATGCCGGTCATCCTGAGGACGCAGGAGGAAATTGATCTCTGGATGACGGCGCCAACAGAAGAGGCGCTCAAGCTTCAGCGACCTCTTCCCGACAATGCACTTATCGTGGTGGCGCGAGGCGAGAAAATGGATGTCGGCGGCCTAGTCGCCTAACCAGCGTCGCGCCACGCGCAACACAGGCCGTAGACCGAAATCCCCATAGACCACACTTGCGGCCCGCGGGTTCGTTCTTCGGCGACTTTCGTACGCCTACCGGCGCCCGAAACTCTTCACGAAGGCGGAATGGCGGCTTTGGCTGATGGGAACGATCGAAGCGGACATTCGTATCCACACTACCTAACGGCAGCTCTCGCATTTCCTGCCACCAGTCGCTGATCACAGATGATGTAATGGTCAGGAATTCAAAGTGAGAGAGGACCTCCAGCCTCCAGCCAGCCAACCTTCCGTTTAGTCGAGACCCGCCGAGCGGACTTGAGCCCTACGCCCAATGTTCTCCGGCCATGTCATCGAGCATGTCTCTCGGCACAGGAAGCACAGCGGCGAAACCGCCGTCCGTAAACTCATCATGGATTGCAAGCGCGGCGAGCAGGGTCGGGCGCCAGTGATTACGGTAAAAGGCACCGGTCTCGTATCGTGCCTGCAAGCGCAGAAACGCACAGACAGCGCCTCCGCCGCCCGTGGCGTGCTGGAGATGCAAGGCAATCGCATGACTGGTGATGTACGTGTTGACCTCGCTCCTATAACGCGCGTTCAGTCCGAGCTCGGTGATTTGGTGCTCCAGGCGTCTGGCGTAGCCGTCAGGTAGGCCGACGCCCTCGTCGATTCCAAACTCGACGACGAGGCCGCCATCGCGGATCGAGACGTCGGCGCTAAGGAAGCTAACGTCCGGCAGAGCGTCAAAGTAGGCGTGGAGGAACCGCTGCTCTTGTTCGTCCTGGTCTCCGAACCCCGCCAGTTTCGCGAGGTTGCACGCGTGGCACATCGGGACGAGGTTGCGGGCATAGATGGCGAGCGGCTTGAAGACCGATCGTGGCAGGTAGTGATCCAATTCCACGACCGGCCCTATTCCGCATATCGGACAGAGGTCCACGCCGGAAAAGAGTGTTTTTCGGATCGAGTGAAGCTTCCTGCCCTGCTGTGTCGACTCGAATGCGTCATGGACCGCATCGGTCAGAGCCGTTGGAAACGCCCCACCCTTCATGGCCTCGCATGGCGCCGCGCGGTCAGCGTCATAGCGGTCGTACAGCGCCAGGATTGCGTCCAGTTCTTGCGACGTCGCAGTGTACCCTAGCACTCGCCCCCCATACCGGTACGTCTTGATGGCCCGCAGCAGGTCGCTTCGATCGGATTCCCGGGCCGGCAGCGGCAGGTTTCTCACGTGCCGCCGCCCTTCGAAGCGAAGCGGGAGAGAACGTATGCCCGTGCCTGACCACTGAGCCCCGGCGCGAAAAGTTGGTCGATCTCCTCGATGGAATCGCAGCCCGTCACGAGAAGATCGAGTACCTTGTGAAAATCGGTACTCGACGCCGTTAGCCCAAAGGTGCCGTAGGTCAGAACGCCAACATTTTCACCAAATGTCTCGAGCGCAGGCTGCACCACTTCGAACTGATCGTCGACGCGTCGAATGGCCCGCACATGACGCGCGAGCGTCTCCTGGAGTAGGACAGGCGAATGGGTAGCAACGACGCAGAACGCGTTCACCTCGGTTAGGACGATCCGGACCGCGTGCATAAGTGCCGCCATCAACGGTGGGTGAAGATGCGCCTCGGGCTCGTCGAACAGAATGAGGGAGCGAGGTCGCGCGTTGGCGACCAAGGATGCGACGACGTGGAGAGCGATCTTGTGCCCCGTACTCCAGCCAAGGAAAATCCGTCTCCCCCTGCCGGTGCTGCCGAACAGATTGTCGAGCTGCTCCCGCAGCTCCGTGAATGAAGGGTCCCCAAGGAGTGGCTCCAGTGTTGCCGCAAAGAGGTTCTCGGTTCCGTTCTGTCGGATGCGACTAAGCAATCTCGCGAACTCACTGGCGAGCTCATCCACGGGCTTGAGTCGGGTCGAGGTGCGCCGCTCGACGACGACGTCCACCTCGTCGTTCGGCGCGCCCTTCTCTGCCTTGTCGATGTCATCTCGTACTTCGGCCACGATGTCCCGAAGACCACAGAAAATGAATCGTCCGTCCCCGTTCTCGATGTCCTGCGTGATCTGAGTAAGATCACGCGCCGCGATTCCCGGAACGATGAAACTATCGAACGCGCTGTATGAGATCGTAATTACGCGCATGAAGCCAATCGCTGCGGGATCGAGACGCCCAAGCACCTTAACCTGTGCGGTTGCCCGCTCCTGCGGCGAGGCGAATGCCACATGGGCAAGTCGTGACAGGAGGGTGCTCTTGCCTGACCCATTTCGCCCAACAAGGACGACGATGCGCTCGGGTAGAAGGGTCTTCTTTCGGCTCAGTCCCTCGCGCCGGTAAGGGCCGGAATAAAAGGCTGGCTCAGGTGCGCTGAAGTCGAACGCAATCGGAACTTGGCTGTTGGGAGGAAAGTAGGAAAACGCCTGGGTCATGTCCGGCAGCGCACCGAAGTTGCCTTCGTATAGAATTCGCGCGTCGTCCAGAAAGGCGCGCCAGTCGCTGTTGTCGCGAAATACCGAGGTTGTCCAGCCTTCCTCGTTCGAGAACGAGTTCACAAGGTCCGGATAGGCGACCGCGTCGTTGATGGCCCGCATGATCGTCGTTCTGTGCCGACCCGGCATGTCGTTCAGGCGCTGATAGTAGTCCAGGCTTGTTCCAACGGAGCAGAACTCCGGCCCTAGTTTGTCAAATTTCTGTCGGATGAATTGGCGATCGCCTTTTGTCTGCCCCCGCTTCAGAATCTTGACGCCCCCGATATAGGTGACGTCGGTCGGCTCGCGCCCGTGCTTGTAGTGCAGATGATAGAGGGTTTGAAAACTGTAGTCGTTCCAGTCATCCCGCTGGAGCGCAAACTGAGTGGTGATTGACTTCAGGGTATTGCGCGACGGGGGGTACACTTCGATAGGCATTCAGGGCCTCCCTGCACGATTTGACATGGTTCGAAATGCACGATCCAGGCGCGGCATCGGTGCCGAAGCGGTCAAGCCGTCGAACCCAGACATATAGCGGCGGCCGATCTCTGGTGATCCCCATCTTGGACAGTTCCGCCACATCGGCGCCGTCCTTCCGGCGAGCGCGAAGACCTCTTGTTGGCACTATTGAACCGACGGCCCGGCCTGGCAAGGATCTCCGATGTTGCTACATTCATTGAGGAAGTAGTACTTGCGCATCGGCCAATTATGTTGCTCGCCGACTCGGCGGAGCAAGATTCGGCTGGTCCGGCCGGTGAACGAACGGCCGCTTCCGAGTTAGCAACCGAACCCCGAGAACGGCATACGTGGGCGCTGAGTGGCCAGTAGCCGACTGGCAGCTTCAGGTCAGGTAATCAAAAAACAGACCTTGAGAAGCTTCGAACGCTGGTTGGGCGTGTCAGTGAAGCGGATACACGCTGCTGAGTTGGACGCCGCTACGCCCGTTGCCATCGAGTTCGATCACCCTGAGCGGGTGAATCGCCCCAAACGGCGTTGCGACGGTGCGAATGCCTGCAAATTTCTCGATCAGGTGACGGGCAAGGGACCGGCTCGACGTCGTGATTACCAGGTTCAGCGACCGGCTGCCCTCGAGAACGGTAGCACGCATGATATCCAGAAGACCAACGCGATTGAAATCGTCGAGGTGCAGCACTGGCTCATCGAGGAAGAAGGTGCCGCCTAGGCTGCGCGCCCTGGCGAGAAACAAGGCAAGTGCCAGATCCTGCCGCTGCCCCTGGCTGAAATCCTTGCCGGGATCGAGTTGCTCGCCGCCCGCGTCGGCTAGCCAGTGGAGGAAGTCTGCGTCCTCGCCGAGGTTGATGCGGTCGAAGACCCGGTTGGCGTGCATGCGCGCGAAAAGCGGATTGACGACGCGGCTCAGGTCGAGGACCTGTTTGCGGCTGGTCTTAGTATAGGCGTCGTGAAAGACCGCGCGCGCCCGATTGGCGGCGGCGATGCGGTCGGTCATGCGCTTGTTGCGGTCCAGCGACGGCTGAATGGCTTGGCGGAGCGCGTCGAGCCGCGCCCGGCGCGACTCGGCTTCCCATGCCGACCGGGCCGCGGCGATGTGCGCTTCGGCACGTGCCAATCCTTGAAAACCCGCGGCTAACTCATTCTTGAGTGAGACAAGTGCCGCATCCGACCAAGTGGTGCCAGGCGCAGCCTCCTCCCATGCTACGCGCAGGGTGGCGAGCTCGGTCGCCTTATCGCGAAGGCCATCGCGGCATTCGCGCAGGCTCTGCTGGGTGGCCGCAAGGCTGGCACGCAGCTGATCGCGCGTCTCCGTCGCCTGCTCGATCCCCGTTACCAATTCCGCCAGCTGAAGCTGAACGACCTGCTCGCGTGCGGCGAAGGTCGAGTTGAGCTGATCGAATAACCCGTTGAGTGGGGTTTCGCCACCGAGCAACGGCGCGGCGCCGCCAGGAAGCGTGGGTGGGAGCGCACCGAGCGCCGCCACAAGGTTCGCCAATGCTTCGGCGGCATCGATACGTCGCCGCGAATTGGCGATCGCCCGAAGAATATCCTCGGACGCAAGCCCGAGGCGCGCAATCTCGCGCTGCCGTTGATCGGCCGCCGCCATCAGATTGGCGCGTTCCTTTTCGAGCTCGACAACTTGGGCGCGAGCGGAGATTGATGCATCGAGGTTCCCGCGCGCGACGCGCGCGGCCTCCGATGCGGCGCTGGCACCGGTCCTCGCCAGCGCAACAATCTCGGGCATTTCCGCAAGCGTGTGGGCAAGCGCCGCGCGCAGCCGTGCCGCGTCGCCCCAGTCATAAGCGCATGCCGGGCATTTGGTGGCGCCGGTTCCGTGATCGTGTGCGAGAAAGTCGCGGGCGGCCGATTGGAGGCGGGCGACGGGATCCGCAGTTGCATCGAGCAGCGACCGCGCGGCGCGCGCCCACGCATCGGCGTCGACAGCGGCGCTGCGCAGCGCGGCCAGCGTTTCTTCCGATACCAGACCGGCCCTACGGGTTGCGAGATCGGCATCAAGCAAATGAAGGCGCTCGACCTCGCGTGCCGATTGTTCCAAAGCGGCCTGGAGCGCCGTCAATTCCCGTCGGCGCTGGTTGCACTCGGTACCCGTCCAGCGACTTTCGATCAGCGCATCCGAAAGCGAACCGAGCGATTGGTAACCGGGCCGCAACAGGCCAGCGTCCGCCAATTTGGCCAAGAGCGGCGCGACAAGCTGAGCGAGCCGGTCCTTCGCCGCGGTCAGCGCGCGGGCCGCGTCTGACGCCAGCTCTCTTTGCGAGCTCCGCTCGGCGACCAACGCTGCTGCTGCACCGCCCTTTGCTTCGGTATCCGCAAGCGATGTGGCGAGGCGGGATTCGAGCGCAATTCCATCGCCGACCGCCTTCTCGAGCGAAGACCGCGTGCTCCATTGAGCTTCGATGCGCTGCGCGGCGCGGCTGCGCTCGTCGAACGCATGCCGCTGGCGCCGGTGGACTGCTGTCAACGCCTCGAGCCGGTCGTCTAGGGTCCTCTTGTCATCTTCCTCCTCGAGATCCCTCGAATTCAGCAGCGCCGCAGCCGCGGCGGCTTCGGAGCGCGCCGAGACGGTCGTCGCCGGCGCCGCCGGATCGCCACCTGCGAGGGCCTGCTCCAGTGCGTCGGCCTCCGCTGCTTGCCGATCGATTACCTGGGAGAGCGCGCGCAGCCGGGACGAAAGCTCGGTGACGTATTTCTCGCACTGACGCTCGGCGTCGAGCAGGTGGCGGATGCCGAGCAGGTCGGCAAAGACCTGGGTGCGGCGCTCGATAGTTTCCTTGTCGGTGTCGACCAGAGCCGCCAGCGCCTCGGCGCTCAGGAATCTGGTGCCCTTGAGCCAGCGCTGCCGCAGATTGATCGCCGTCAGATGGTGCACTTCGTTCGCGGCAGCGGCCGGCGCGAGCTGAGAGAGAAGATCGTGCGGCCCACATGTGGCGGCCCTGTCGGGCCCTTCACCGAACTCCGCTGGAGATTGTGCGCCGTCGGCGAAGCGCGCAAGGAAACGCGGCTCTTCTCCGATGATAAGGTCGGCTGCAGCCGAAGAAGTGGCGCCGCTCTCGGCAAATTTCGAACGAAGGACGTTCGCGTCGAAATCCTTGCCCTCTTTGAGACGCTCGACCTGCCCAGTCAGGAGCCACTCGGCGGCCTCGCACATCGTCGTCTTGCCTGTGCCGTTGGGCGCAAACACCAAAGTGAGCGGTGCCCGCAGGTCGAAAACGACCAAGTCTCTGATCCCGCGGAACGCGGCGACCCTGAGCGAGGAGAAGCGAACTCCGCGCATCAGGCCTCCTCATCCTGAATGACCGTAGCGGGCACGCCCATGGAATTGAGGTCATCCCACAACGCCTGTGCTTGCGCGTCGATCGCCGGCCATTCGAGTTCCGCACCCGGCGCAGCATCAACATCGGGAAGACCCAGGACCGTCACGTCGGCCACGCGCTGCCAGCGTCCGATTTCATCTTCGGCGTCGTCCGGCGCGGACGGCCAGATGAGGTGCTTGCGACATACTTGCGCCGAAAGCTCCAGGCGGCGCACGTCCTCGCGCGCTTCGAAACCGGGGGTACTCGGCAGTGCAAGCACGAGATAGCCGTCGAGCGGACGCCCGCCCGTCCGGTGCTCGCCCTGCACGAGCACTTCGTCGAACCAGGCCTGTCCGGTGCGCGCGGCCGCCTCGACTGAAGCGGCGTCACTGCCCGGGCAGGGCCAGAGCAGGAGCCGCGCATAATCGGAGGACCACAATGCAGCGCCAGAAGGTGCAGGGCCGGTCGCGTTTGCCGGAGGCAGGGCGTCGGACCGCGTCAGGCCGACTTTGGCGCACAGCAGGTCAAGTTGGTCCCGCGCAGCAGCGAAATCTGTGGGTTCACTCGGCTCGATCACGCTTCCCCACCTCCCTGAAAGAACGATTCGATCCGCCCAAGCAGTGCCGCGAGACGCGCTTCATCCTCTGCTGGATCATACTCCGCATAGACGTCCGCGACATGCGAAAGGCGGAGAGTAGCAACGCGCCGACGCCCGCGCGCAGCGGTGATGTCGCCCGGAAGCGGTGCTAGGCTGCCGCCCGCTGCGAGCTCTGCAACTGACGAAGGCCCCACGCTGATGTCGTCGCGAGGCTCGTCCGAAAGTTCCGCGTCAGGCAGGTCGCCCATGCGCGAGGCGCCGAGCACTACGAGATCGGGATGCGTGCCCCCGCGCAGACGCCATGCTGCGAGGTACCGTCGCATCGCGCGCGGTGAATCCGAAGGTGATCGCCAGACAAGAAGATGCCGAAGCTGTGTGTCGATGCGCAACTGACCTGTCTTGTTCGCGTCGGTTTGCCAGTCTACGCCGTCGATCGACTTAAGCGTGGCGAGTGCATGGAGGCCAGCTTTCAGCGCGCTGGTGACCTCGACGTGGTCGAGCCCGTCTGGATCGACTGGCTTGCCGTCCCCAACGCCGCCGAGCGTCGCGTTGAGCAGGGAAATCGGCGTCGGCGGGTCGGCGCTGCGGAGGTGAGCGCCGAGCTGCGCTATGCCGGCATCAAGCCGGGGGGCCGCGTGCTGGTCAGGCGGATGACGCCGCAGGAACCGTCCAATCTCGCAGGCAGCGGCGCCCGGTGCCGCTGCAACCGGCGCCGCGAGGCCGTCCTGCTCGATGGGGCAATACATGTTGCCCCGCCAAACAAAGTTGCCGTTGATCGGATTATAGGGCGACCGCGACACCAAGCCCGCCGTCACAGAGGCATGCGTCTGGCGCACGACCGCCCCCACTACGCCCTGCGCATTGAGTGCGCGCGCGGCGGGCAGGCTGGCTTGGCCCTTCGTCATGGCGCCGTAGGGCGCGAATACGCCGCTGAGGCTGCGCCATTTATCCTCGGCCTCGTCGGCCTTGGGGACGTCATGCGCGATGTTGCACAGCGCGACGGCGCCGGTTCGGCCAGCCAGCACCGTGTTAAGGAGCGAATCGACCGCGATCGCCCAGTTCGGGCTGAAACCGAGTTGAAGCAGCGAACCGACGACGAGCGCGGGGCGGTCATTAGGAACCTGACTAAGAGCGTCGCGCACGCGGGCTTGCGGCGAGGCCGCATTTTGCGCCGCCGGCTGGACAAGGTCGGCGCAGATCAGCGGGAGCAGGTCTAGATCGCGGAATCGCAGGTGGAGGAGAGTTTCCCCCTGCTGAAGATCATCGAGCACGACAGCCTCGAACGCTTGCTGGAGGACGTTCTTGAGATAGGCGATGCAATGGGTAGTGCCGCCGGGCTCATGAATCCAACACCAGCCCCCGTTGACGCGCATCGCCGGGCTGACAACGTTGACGTCCTGCCGCCAGGACAAATGCCGCGCGGTAGCGTCGGCTGCAGCGTCTGCTTGCCAGTCGAGGACGGTTTGACCTGCCGTGGCGCCGAAGCCAGCAACCAGCAAGAGCGTTCGATTGGCGCCGCGCACGATCGCATCGATCGCAGGCCAGTCGCCGGAACCGAAGGCGAACTCTGGGGCAACGATTAGTACCGGGCCGCCGCCCGGCATTATATACGGCAGCGCTGGCAGGGCATGGTTCGGACCGCCTGCCAGGAGATCACGCAAGGCGCTCACCGCGACCGGTCGGCCGGCATCGGCAAGCGCTTCATCGACGGTCGGCGGGAGCTGGAGAAGACAGATGTTGAGACGACCGCCGGACAGAAGCGTCCCGTCTACTTCGATCCGTGTATGATGATCAGTGAAATGAAAGCTCAGATCAGGCACGTGGTGATGCGTCCAGCAGGCGTTTACCGGGGGCGGTCATAGGTTCCGTCGTGCGCCCATCATGGGTCATCATCGCGATCGGCACCAGAGTCGGGACACCGATTTGGAGAAGTTTCCGATATAAGCGATGAACCATCGAAGGAGAGGATAAATTGATCGAGCTGCACGAACGCCCTTTGGCGAAGCTTCCATAGACGTCAAGCAGGGCCCGCTTTAGTGGGTGGGCCAACTCGATCGACATTTTTCTTTCCCGGGCAGACGTATCATTCCCGCTCGAGGGGCGCGAACCTCCATACAAGCCTCTTGCCATTTCTCTCCGGGGGTTGGGAGAAAGTCCGGGAATGACCCGGGCGAGTTCAATTGAAATGGCCGTGCCAGCCCTGTGTATCGACCGCCTTAAGCACCTGTCTACCGAGCCAAATGTTTCATGGATCGCCGCGTCTCTCCGTCTGCTTCCGAGCGCTGGTGATGAAGCGTTGAGCGTCCGATTCGGTGAAGGTTTTCGGACGCCGGCCATCGCATGCGGCGGGTCTTGGCGTGGGCCGGCGTACGGAAACCGCCCATGTACGAACCCGCGGGCCGCACGCACGGCGTCTATGGGGATTTGAGGAATTCGGTCGTTGGGCGCAGGTAGCGTAGCGATGGCAAACTGGCGCTCTCGGGAGGCAACAGGCGGGATGAGTGGTCTGTGAGCGCGCTGGCGAGGCGATGCCGTGGCGGCGGGCCGGCTGATCTGGCCGTCATCGGCATCGCGGTCGAGCTGGCGGTCGATCTGGGCGTGCGATCGCGCGATGGCCGAAGCGGCACAGCTTCGACGGTGAATAGAGGCTCGTCGCGCCGGGTCACGACACCTTCCTCTTCATCCCAGATGAGGGCGGCGAAGCCGGCGGAGCGCGCGCTTGAGCCGCACTCTGGAAGATCTCGATGACGACCATGCGACCGCCGCAACAGGGGCATGGCGGGCGCGGGTCCGGTGGCGGAGCGGGTTCTTCGGGCTCGGCCGGTGCCGGCACCGCGAGCAGCTGCCGGGCAAGCGCGACATTGGCCTTGCGGCCGGCGCTGGCGAGCAGGCCGTAGTGACGGATGCGGTGGAAGCCCTTCGGCAGAACATGGAGCAGGAAGCGACGGATGAACTCGTCGGGTCGGAGCGTCATGGTGCGCTGGCGGTCGACACCGTCGCGTCGATAGTCCTTGTAGCGGAAGGTGACGCCGGTCTCATCGAACGAGATGAGCCGGCGGTTCGAGATGGCGACGCGGTGGGTGTAGTGCGACAGATAGGCAAGCACCGCTTCCGGCCCGGCGAAGGGCGGCTTGGCGTAGACGACCCAGTTCTTCTTTCGCAGCGGCGCCAGGTAGCGCAGGAAGGCGCGCCGGTCGTTCATTGCGACCTGATTGCCGAAGAAGTGCAGGCGACCTTCGGTGTGAAGCTCGTGCAACCGTGTCAGAAAGAGGCGGCGGAACAGCTTCGACAGAACACGAACCGGAAGCAGGAAAGCGGGCTTTGAGGAGATCCACCGCTTGCCATCTAGCGAGATGCCGCCGCCTGGCACGATCATGTGGATGTGCGGGTGGTGCGTCATCGCCGAGCCCCAGGTGTGGAGGACGGCGGTGATGCCGATGCGCACGCCGAGATGGCGGGGATCGGCGGCGATGGTAACCATCGTCTCGGACGCCGCCTGGAACAGCAGATCATAGACTGCCGTCTTGTTTTGAAAGGCGATGTCGGCGATTTCGGCGGGAACGGTGAAGACCACGTGGAAATAGCCGACCGGCAGCAGGTCGGCCTCGCGCGCGGCCAGCCACTGGCGTGCGGCGGCACCCTGGCACTTGGGGCAGTGCCGGTTGCGGCAACTGTTATAGGCGATGCGGAGGTGGCCGCAGTCCTCGCAGCCTTCGAGGTGACCGCCGAGCGCCGCGGTGCGGCAGTTCCGGATCGCCGACATGACCCTCAGCTGAGCCAGGCTCAGGTGACCTGCCTGGGCGGCACGATAGCTGTCTCCGGCGGCTCGGAAGATATCGGCGACCTCGAGCGACGGTCGCACCGGGATCAGCCGCTCGGGCCGGCACCTTCCATGAGCAGCGTGAGATGCTCGAGCGGGCTCGTCACCGCCCGGATCGTCTTGGTGGCGACGCGGGCGTAGAGCGCCGTCGTGTCGAGCTTGGAATGTCCCAGGAGGACTTGGATGACCCGGATATCGACATCCTGTTCGAGAAGATGCGTGGCGAAGCTGTGACGCAGGGTATGCGGCGTCACGCGCTTCCTAATGCCGGCAACTTCCGCCGCCTCATGGACGGCGCGATTGATCTGGCGGGTCGAGACCGGCTCGACAGCGCTGCGACCGGGAAACAGCCAGCCATGGGGTGGCATGACGTTCCGCCGTTTGCCCTCGCGCCACCAGAGACGAAGCAACTCCAGCAGTTGCGGCGACAGCATCGCGTTGCGGTCCTTGCGCCCCTTGCCCTGTTCCACCCGGATCAGCATGCGGGTGCTGTCGATGTCGTCGACCTTGAGGGCGGCAACCTCCGAGACCCGAAGCCCGGCGCCATAGGCGGTCCCGAGCGCGGCTTTGTACTTAAGACCCGGCGCCGCCTCGAGCAGTCGCCCGACCTCCTCGACGCTCAGCACGTCCGGAAGCTTGCGGGGATGACGGACCAGGACGAGGCGTCGGGACAGATCCGGCCGGTCGAGCGTCACGGTGAAGAAGAAGCGCAGCGCGGACACCGAGCTGTTGATGGTGGGGGGTTGCACACCGCCTTCAGCCTGATGAACCTGAAAACGACGGATATCCTCGGCGGTCGCCGTATCCGGCGGCCGCCCGAGGAAGGAGGCAAAGTCCCTCACGAAGCGTATGTAATCGTGCTGCGTGTGCTCTCGAAGGCCGCGCATCGCCATGTCTTGAAGCATGCGCTGACGGAGCGGGCTCACGGCCTCTTGGATGGTTGGCTTGGACATCGGGTCTTCCTCTCGACGCTGAAGGTGACCCTTCATGCTCGGAGCCCGACCCGAACCCGCTCAACCTCTCATGGGCTCACTGCCGTCCATGGCTATCCTCTACGTCGCCCCCAGACACCCCTCCCGCGGAGCGGGTTCGTACATGGGCGCAGAGCCGAAGTCGCCATGCCGGGATTGAACGTCTGCATTGGGTCAATCGCGTTGTTTGGATCATGTCCGCGACAGGTCCGCTTAACCTTCAACAGCAGACGTGCTGTTTGGCTGTTGATATCGTCGCCCTGAACGTGATTCAAGCCACCAAACCGGAGCTTCGATTCATGCGCCTGCAATATACGATGGTCAATAAATTCGAGCACTGTTTGCGCAGCGCCGAAACACAGGGACCGCACGAGCTCCGATCGCGCGGTGAAGCAGAGAGGCCGCGTCGGGCGGGGTCGTAATTAAGAAAGCATCAAGAAATCTGATGCAGTGGCAGACTTCTGACGTTCGCGGCGTGATGCCAGCTGTCGGCTGACTTTCTAGAAAAACATAACATGTACGGACGAGGCGACTCACGCCGGAGAAAAAGCTGGGGAGCGGCAAACAAAGTTGATTCGTCGCATTCAAGGACCCTGAATTAGTCTTCGTTAATGTTGCGATGGCAACCTTAGGGTCCAACACGGCTGTAACAATGGCTAGAGGAAGCCATCGGCATTACTCGATTGCCGAGCGCTGATTGTTCTTCAGCTCATCCGATGGGCCGCAAATAAGGGAGAGACGGATCGTGGGCCGCATGCTCTTGGATTTCTTAAAGTTCACCTTCAGCGCTCCCGATCGCTTCGAACCGAACGCTGCTGAGGAACAATTCCTCGAAGATTATGCCAACCGGTTCCTCGCTCAACGGCGTGCGATTTCAATCCTCGCCGTCGTGTATTGGTCTGCATTCGCCGTTTGGGACATCGCCCAGGGTCTGCGGAGCGATCAATTCCAGCACGTCCTTCCCTATGTCTTGGTTCTTCGTTTTCTCGGCATCGTGGGCCTGGGTGGCTGCGCTTGGTTCAGTTTTCGGAAGTCCTTTGTAGATGAGCGCTATGCAACGCGCGTGCTCATTACGATGGCGGGAACAGCGTATCTGCTTCTGGGATTGATGCTGCTCCTGGTCCCGTTCCCGACAAATTACATGTACTATTCGCCTGGCCTGTTCATGGTCATGATCTTCGCCTATGGCATGTTTCGCTTGCGCGCAAGCCCCACAATTCGTCTCACATTTGCGTTCGTCCTGTTCAGCGAATTGGTCTACGCATTTATGGCCAATGATGCGGTCGACGATACGCACCGCTTTTTCTCTTTCTACTATTTCCTTTTTTCCAGCATGTACCTTACTTCGTTCGCTGTCATCGGGTGCGCCATCGTTGTCGAGCTTGAGCGTACGGCTCGCAACGCATACGCCAGAGAACGTCAGCTGGCCGTTTCGAATCAAGACATCACCACCAAGAACGCGCAGCTCGAACGGCTCAACGACGCATTAGAAGAATCGAAGCACGACACGGAGATAAAGACGGCCGCTCTTGTTGCCATGAAGGAAGAAGCGCAGCTCGCAGCAGAGCATTCCAATCTGGACAAATCCAAGTTTCTCGCCGATGCGGCGCATGACCTGCGCCAACCCATGCAAGCCTTGAGCAATCTACTTGAGGCGGCACAGCATGCCCTGGTACGGAAAGACCATGCTAGCAGCGGCAAGCTGCTGGCGAGCGCCCAGACGGCGTTACGGCTGGCGCGGTCGTCGTTTAACGCAATTCTGGATATATCCCGGCTGGAGTCCGGATTTGTCAGCGCAGAGTACAGCTCATTTCAAGTCGACGAGTTCGTGGCAGAAGTGATTGGACCTCTGCGCGCAACCGCAAACGAGCGCGGTGTTGCGCTGCGGACGCACTTTGGTACGACGAAGACGATCGTGCACAGCGATCGGCACCTTCTTGCCAGAGTTCTTACCAACATCATAGGCAATGCGATCAAATACAGTGATCCGTCTAAGCCCAATGCCGTGGTCCTGGTGGGGATTGTAAGCCTGCCCAATCGCGCCCGTATCGACATCATCGACAACGGCATCGGTATCCCGTCGCAGCACTGGGAAGATGTCTTTCAGCCGTTCTTTCAGCTCGGGAACGCCGAGCGGGACCGGGAGAAGGGTCTCGGGTTGGGATTGTCCATCGTCAAGTCCATCATGCAGTTGTTGAAAGAGCATCGGATCGATATGCGATCGACCGATGGACAGGGGACGCGGTTTTCCTTGGATATTCCCCGCGCGGATGATGTTCGTGAACGGACGGCAACCAAAGAGCCGCAGCGGACGGCGATCCTGGAGGATGTCAGCGGCCTTTATGTGATTTGCGTCGAAGACGACACTCTCGTCCGCGCATCGATGGAGGCCCTGTTCCAGGAATTTGGCATCCTCTACGAAACCGTCGGATCGATGCAGGAGCTTGAGGAGAGACTTCATCTGATGGAGCGGCTGCCTGACCTCGTGATTACGGATCATCGGCTTCCGGGCGGCTGGACGGCAAAGAATATCGTTGACGCTATCTTTGCACATCTCGACGCGGAGACGCCGGTCATCATCGTGACGGGTGAGGTAACGTCTCTCGCGGAAATTCCCGGAGCACAATTGCTTGCGAAGCCGGTCGCGCCCGAAGCGCTGCTCTCTGCTATTGCCGCGAGCTGCCAGAAGCAACCGGAGATGGTGCCGGAACTGGCATAGGAACCGCGAGTCCGCGCCGCGAGATTTCCACCAACAACTCCGTTCGACGTGTGACCCGAAACAGCCTGAACAGCTTTGGCACGTAATCCTTGCGCACGGTCGCTTCCTCGATGCCCATGCGGTTGGCGATCGCTTTGTTGGGCAGCCCCTGGCAAAGATAGTAAAGCACCTCCAAAGCCCGGCCGGTCACGCCGATCGATTCGGCTGACACGCTGGACGGTGCCACGGCAGGCGTCGGGCTGAATCCGCCGCGCCCGATGACACTTCCGGGCAAGAAAATATTCCCTTGGAAGACAGTGTCGAGAGCCCTTCTAAAAAGTCCCTCGCTGTCCATGTCCTTGAGAATGTACCCGCTTGCACCCGCTTCTATGCAGGTCATGACGAGATCTTTTTCCACCCTGCCCGAAAGCATGATGGCACGGGTATCGACATCAAGCGACCGGATGTAGCGAAGGAAGTCCAGACCGGACCGCTGTTCCTTCAAATCAACATCCAGAAAGGCGATGTCGAAATTTCCATTCCTTACGACCTCGACGGCCTCTTCGTACGACGCAGCCTCGCGGATGGTGGCGAGCGGCTCGCAAATCTGAATCAACGCCTTCATACCCGCGCGCACCAGAGCTTGATCTTCCAACAGAAGAATGCGGAGTCGCCGTGACGCGTTCATACTTCTCACTCTGCCAATTAAGCAAAACTAGCCTCTTCTGCGGCAAAACGATATCCGACACTTGTCGGGTCTCCGGCTTACGCCGCGACCCATCAGCGGCGGCGTTAGCGTCGTGGCTCCGTCTCAAGACACTAAATAAATGGTAAAGGCACGCGGGCAGGAAACGCCGCCCCTATTCCGCGGGTTCCACACGTTCCGACATTAGTCCGCGAAAGCATAGGGCATCTGTCCGGGTCGTCAGGACATCTGCGGGAATTCTCACCGCGCAATTCGTCGGCCATGCTTGGCAAAGAAAACATGAATTTGCGTAAGAGAATTTCAAATGGTCAGGGAAAGTCCAACGAACGTCGATAACGCCCATGGTTCGCGATGGCGTGATGCGACCAACTACCACTTTGTAAAGACACTGCCTGCTGCCGGGTGCGCCTGGGAGTTTCTTCGCCGCAATCCCGATTATCAAAAGGCGTGGCGCGCCTATTGTTTGAAAGCCGACGCTTTGTCCGAAGAGAACGCCGCCGCCGCAGTTTGGGGGCTTGTGCGCTTTGAAGCTCCCGAACGCGACGCCCGCTCAGCCAACGTATTTTGGGGGCCAGCAAGCCTGCCGAGCGTGATCCCATTAATCTCACTTCCACCCGAGCTCGTAGACCCGAACCGCAAACGTAACACTGTCTCGCTCGAACCCGCTGTAGCCCAACATGGCCCGGCGCGACTGATCCGACGGCAGGGTACTCAGTTCCGCCTGCACATCCTCGATGGCCCTGGCGAGCAAATGCCCTGCGCCGTTCTGCCACTCGACCAGCTTTTCGAAATCCGCGCTGCCGCAGCAATTCGCCTGTGGCGTGGTTTGACGGGACGTTCCCCGGGACGGGACCCGGCGGAATTGCCTGCCGCCCGCCGCGAGCGCCTGGTTCTGACGCTACGCGCGCTCGATGGCCGGCTCGAGAAGGCGAGTTATCGCGATATCGCCGAGGCCCTCTTCGGGACCGTTCGAATGCCGGATCGCGGCTGGAAGACTCATGACATTCGTGATCGGACCGTGCGTCTCGCGCGCCTTGGCTTTTCGCTGATGCGGGGCGGCTACCGCCAGCTACTGCTCTACCCTTTCCGCGGGCGAATCTAGCTCGCGGCCGACAGGGGTGGTGATCTCGCTGCCCCGCGAGATCGCCATCCCCCTGGGCGCACGCCGTCCGCCACCGTGATCCGAGACAGCCGCCCTCATTCGGCGGCCCTCGACACGATCACGGAGGTATCCTTTGTCCACCAATCTCGCGGGCCTGCCGCCTCGCTACCTGCGCACACCCGAGGCTGCGCGCTTCGTCGGCCTCTCCATCCGCACGCTCGAGAAACACCGCATCTACGGTACCGGGCCGCGCTATTCGAAGCTCGGCGGCCGCGTCGTCTATGCGGTCGAAGACTTGCAGAGCTGGGTTCAATCCGCCGCCAAAGCGTCGACTTCCGACCCCGGCCAAGTCGTCGTGCTGCCCGCGCGGCGCCATACGCCGGCCGAACTCGAACAAGCCCGCCATCCGCGCCGCTGACAGCACTCATGTCGAGGCGGCACCGCACACGATCAGAGCGCGAGCAACTCGAATTGTTTCGGGCGCTGCCGGGCGATCTCGCGCCGCGCGACGCTCAGGACCTAATGGCCTATCCATTCTTCTCGCTCGCCAAGACGCATCGCGTCACGCCGATCGACTACCGGATGAACGACATCGCCATCCGCGTCGAGGCGGTGCCCGAACACGGCATGGCGACCATCTGGGACGCGGACGTGCTGATCTGGGCCGCCAGCCAGATCGTCCAGGCGCGGGACTCCGGACTGCGCACATCCCGCCTGATGGCGGCCACGCCCTACGAGATCCTGACTTTCATCGGCCGCGGCGTCAGCGTGCGCGACTACCACCGCCTGAAGGCTGCGCTCGACCGCCTGCAATCCACCACCGTCGCCACGACGCTGCGCCAGATCAGCGAACGGCGGATGCACCGCTTCTCCTGGATCAATGAATGGACCGAGCGCTCCGACGCGCATGGCCGCGCCGATGGCATCGATCTCATCGTACCGGACTGGTTCTATCGCGCGGTGCTCGACGACGCACTCGTGCTCACGATCGATCGCGAGTACTTCAAGCTGACGGGCGGCCTGGAGCGCTGGCTTTATCGCCTGGTCCGCAAGCACGCCGGCAAACAGCGTGCGGGCTGGCGGTTCGACTTCCAGCATCTATACGGCAAGTCGGCGAGCCTCTCGCCGTTCAAGCGCTTTGCCTTCGAACTGCGAGATATCGCCCGCCGGCAGCCGCTGCCCGGCTATCGCCTTCGCGTCGAACGCGACCGCACAGGGCGCGAACTGCTGGTCTTCGTCGCCAGCCGCTTGTCCACAGGGCCCTATGGACAAGCGGTTGAAGGCCTCGTGCCTTCGGGAACGCCAGATGCCGTGCCATCGGGAACCGGTGCCACGTGCCATCAGGAACCGAAAGCGGTCTTTTCTCTCAGCGGATCAACCGCTTCCGAGCCGCCTAACTTAGAATCTAACGAAGATTCTAACTCTTCAGTTGTTGGCGGCGCGCTCGACTGCAGGAAAACCGGGAGGGGAGAGCGATGATCGTCGCCGCCCTCAATCAGAAAGGCGGTGTCGGCAAGACGACGCTCGCCCTGCACCTGGCCGGCGCCTGGGCGGTTCGCGTTGGCCGCCGAAGTCGATCGGGTGATCCGATGAGCGCCCATCGAACCGTGGATTCGCATCGCGCCCGGGCAATCCCGATGCCTGGATCCGCGCGCGCGAGCCTTCGGCGACGGCGCAGAGCGCCAGCGACCTCTTCACGGCGCGGCTGACCGTCGATATGACGCCGGAACTGCGCGCCCGGGTCAAGATTACAGCCTTCCAGCGTGGCCAGACCGTCGCCGACAGGCTGCGCGATCTCTTCGCCCGCGAATTCCCCGCAACCGATGGAGGACAGACATGAGGGCGAATCCCGCCTTGGCGGAGGCACTGCCTTGTTCACCCGACGCCCTCACGGCCGTCGAGCTGACCTGGCTCGAGAAGCGCGTCGAACATTGGATAAGGTTCGGCCGCGATGTCGGCGCGACGATCATCGACCGCCGCCGCCGCGTGCTGAGCTTTGCGCCGAACACGATCTTTGCCTTCGTCCGCTGGGCGTCGAATGACTTTGGGACCGTCGTCTCGCGCATCGATATCGTGCGCGCGATCGCGCCGGGCGAGGCCTATCAGACGCTGCCCTTCGTCCGTCCCGGTGGCGAGATCCTGCTGCGCATCAGCGGCTGGCCCAAGGTCGAGCGTGTCTTCGCCGCGATTGACACCATCGAAGCCCTCGGCATCGACCCGGCCGACGCCGCGCCCGATCACTGGCGGCATGTCCACAATCGCCTCGGCGCCGGATGCGAACCGCGTTCCTATAGCCGCGACCAGCATCGCGCTTGGCTCTTGCGCCGGAGGGTGCTGTCATGACGCGCTTCGGCTACGTCATGACGATTTTTTTTGCCTCGCTCGGCATCGTAGCATCGGCGCTCTTCCATCCGCTGCCGCGGTTGATCTGGAACGCCAGCGCCAGCGTGCCGATCGGCCTCTACGCCGTGCATCCGGCCGGCGCGCTGCACGTCACTGAGCTCGTGGTGGTGCAGCCGCCCGAGGCCCTCGCGAGCTTCCTCGGCGAGCGCCGATATCTGCCCAGGGGCGTGCCGATGCTGAAGCGTGTGCTCGCGCTTCCTGGGCAGACCGTCTGCCGCACCGATCGCG
>Ga0307373_10003014_pt1 | contig 29817 bp, 30 predicted proteins | sample OX2MG_FD_202534 | JGI IMG/M metagenome (GOLD analysis project Ga0307373, IMG submission 202534) | Soil microbial communities from Risofladan, Vaasa, Finland - OX-2 | ecosystem: Environmental > Terrestrial > Soil > Coastal area > Acid sulfate soil | place: Finland: Risofladan, Vaasa | collected... | reverse complement strand
AGTCTCATCAACGCCGGCGTCATCGGTGCGTCGGCAGAGGCGGCGGTACTGCCGCTCGCGCTGCTCTACGGCGGCGCAGCCCAGTTCCTTGCCGGGATGTGGGAGATCCGGAACCGGAACACCTTTGGTGGCCTGGCGTTCACCTCGTACGGGGCGTTCTGGATCTCGTTCTATGTCCTCGTCAAGTGGTGGCTCCCGGGCCTCGCCTCAGGCGCCGCCATCGACGATGCCGTCGGCTTCTACCTGATCATGTGGGGCATCTTCACGCTGTACATGTTCGTCGCGTCCTTGAAGACCAACATCGCCGTAATGCTCGTCTTCTTCTTCTTGACGGTGACATTCTTCCTGCTCGCTGGCGCCCAGTTCGGCGGGAACGTCCACGGCTACCACACGGTCCAGGAGGTGGGGGGCTACGTCGGCCTGGTCACCGGGATCCTCGCTTGGTACGCGTCGTTCGCGGGGGTGACGAACGCGACGTGGCGCAGGGTGGTCCTGCCAGTCGGCCCGCTGAACAGGTAGCAGCGGGGCGGCGGCGCCCACTGGTGGCGTCGCACGGAGGATGATGGTCCAGCCGGCGGGCACGTCGGCCCGCAGTCAGGCCGAAGGGTCAGGCAGCGTGGCCGGTGTGCCCGCCGAGGACTTGGGTGAGCACGTCCCGCACACGCTCACGCCCCAGATCGGCGAGAGCCTTCGCCTTTTCGACGGTCTCGCCCGAGACGGCGATCGTCGGGCCGCTCGAGGCGGATCGCGGAGCCGGCACCAGCGCCCCGAGTCCGCTGCGGGCCGCCCGCCACCCCGCGCATGCGCCGATCACCACCCCGGCCAGTAGGGCTCCTTTTCGCATGGGCGCTGTTCTAGTCCCTTATCGGCCGCTCGCCAAGCGTCGATTGTGTGTCGGAACGGCCTGGTCGCCACAGCGGCGCGAGCCCAACTACTATCCTGCGAGGGTTCATTCCGGGGTAGCTCAATTGGCAGAGCATGCGGCTGTTAACCGCAGGGTTGAGAGTTCGAGTCTCTCCCCCGGAGCTGCCGCCCGGCCGACCCGCGAGAAGCGGCCAGCCTCGGGCGCGCTGGAGGCGCCGGGTCCCGCGAGCTGGTGAGCGCCCAGGTGAGGGGCCGTAGCTCAGTGGTCAGAGCAGGGGACTCATAATCCCTTGGTCGATGGTTCGATCCCATCCGGCCCCACCAGTTCACCGCCCCACCAGTTCGCATCAGGACCGCTCTTCGACCGGAAAGCGTTCCAATCCCGTTCACGTCCAGAGCGGTCAGACCAGTGGTCCAGGGCGTCGACGAACGCCCGTCGGGCGAGGACACCTCAGCGTGAGCCGGGCTGTTGACGAACGCGGGGGCCTAACGGCGCTGACCGGCGTGGTCGTGGATGAAGGCCAGTACCGACTCGGCCTGGCGCACCGACTCGGCGCGTGAGGGGTCCTCGAGGATGAAGCCGTGCTGAAGACCGTCGAACGTCATGAGCTGCACCTCGCCACCGGCGCGCGCGTAGCGCTCGACGAACTCCCGGGTCCCCGGCAGCGGAACGTTCCGGTCGTCCGTGCCCTGCGACACGAACAACGGCGGCAGCTCGACGCGCTCGCCGCGTTCGAGGATGCGGTTCGGATTGCCCTCGACGGCGGCCTCGTCGCTCAGCCAGTAGAGACGGTGGCGTTCCACGATGTCGGCGCGACCCTCCTCGAGCGCCGTCAGGTACCTGGCGTAGGGGTCCGTCACGGGAGCGTCGACCACCACGAAGTCGAGGCTCGCGTCGACCCCCTCGCCCTCGGGCAGCGGGGAGGCCGAGTAGCGGGGGTCCCGGGGGCGCATCGCGCTCAGGATCACGACATGGCCGCCGCTCGAGCCGCCGAAGGCCCCCGTCTTCGCGCCCGCGGCGACCCCGAAGTCGACCGCGTGCCGTTTCAGCCAGCGAGTCGCAAGGTTGACGTCGACGATCGACGTCGGATAGGGGTTGCCGGGGGGCTGGCGGAAGTCGACGGCCGCGACGAGGACGCCGCTCGAGGCGATCGCCTGGTCGAGCGCCTGCTGCTGGGTCCGGTCGCCGACGACCCACGCGCCCCCGTGCACGTCCAGCACGGCCGCCACCGCCTCGGCCCCGACCGGCCGGTAGAGCCTCGCGAGCAGCGGCACGCCGCCCGGGCGCTGGTACTCGACGTCTTCGACCGTGACCTCGAACACCTGGGGGATCGGGATCAGCGGCGCCATGCCCGTGGCCGGCGTCACCGCTGGGCCGGCGGTACCCGACGCTCGGCGCCGATCAGGTCCCCGTGGATGATCCTGCGCTCGAAGAACCACCGGCCGTCGAGCTGGACACAGGTGTCCTCGTAGCGCCCGACCATGGGCACTCGGACGTCGTTCTGCGCGTTGTAGTCCAGGATCACGCAGTACGTCCGGGCGCTGCAGCGCTCGCTGTCGCCCCTGACGAGCGGGAGGCCGACGAAGTGCACCAGTTGGGGCGGGTTGGCGGCCACCTTGCCGGCGGCGATGCGCTCATTGACCCAGGCCCGTAGCTGATCCTGGCCCGCAGCGACGGCGTTCATGCTCTCGAGGACGCCGTCTGGCAGGAAATTGCCGAGCCACGCCTCGATGTCACAGCTGTCGAGGTAGAAGGCGTAGCTGGCGATGAGGTCCATGACCCCCAGTCGACCCTCGGCACTCAGCGGCTGTGCGGTCATCGAGCCCCCCTCACGACATGCCGCTCGCGGCCCGCAAGTCGGCGCCTGCTCCCTCGTGCCGACCGTTGATCTCCCTCGACCGGCGGTTGCCATGATCATATATGATCATGGCAACGGATCAAGGTGGGAAGCGCGTCCCGCCCGGCTCGCGGCGCCGGCGTCGCTCCTGTCTGACGGCAGCGGCACCGAGCGGCGGGCACCACCGCGTTGCGGCAGCACCCGTCATGACACGATGCCGAGTTGTGAGGAGACGCAATGACCACAGACGTCGAGAGCCAGCAGTACATCGACGAGATGGCGCTCAAAGCGGGATTCGTCCTCGACTTCCACAAGGTCATGGCCAAGCACGACGTCGGCGTGCTGAAGGCGATCAACGCCCTGCGCAACGAGATCCGCGCTGGGTCCCGGCTCGACGAGAAGACCCAGGAGCTGCTGTACGTCCTCGGCTACACGGTGGCCGGCTTCGCCAAGGACCACCTCGCCTGGCACACCCGCGCCGCCCTCGCAGCCGGCGCGAGCCCGGAGGAGATCCTCCACGCGCTCGAGCTCGTGCTGCTGATCGCTGGAGTGGTCCCGTTCATGCGGGGCGTCGAGGCGTGGGCGGACGTCACCGGCGCCGAGGGGATCGAGCCGACGGTGCCTGCGGTCGCGATGGGAAACGACGGAGCTCCGAAGCGATGACGCGGCCCTGTCCCGGTGCGACAGCGGCCCCGGGCGGGGCGCCGCACGCGTGTGTCGAGGAAGCAGCAGCGGATGCGGGCACGGAGATCGAAGGGGGAGGCCGATGAGCACGGACGCCGAACGCCAGGAGTACATCGACGGCTTCGCAGAGCGGATCAAGGACAACCCTCCGACCGACCGGGCGGTGCGGATCCACAAGCTCCTCGCGAAGTACGACCTCGGGGTGGAGAAGGCGAACAGCGATCTCAACAGGCAGATCGTCGCCGGGGGACCGCTCGATGACAAGACGAAGGAGTTGCTCTTCGTTCTCGGCTACACCGTGCGGGGCTTCGACCAGCAGCACATCGCCTGGCACACACGGGCCGCGCTGCGCGCCGGGGCGAGCCCGGAGGAGATCCTGCATGCGCTCGAGCTCTCGATCCTCATGACGGGCGTGGTCCCGTTCATGAAGGGGGTGGAGGCCTGGGCGGAGGCGACCGGCGCGGAGGGCGTCGAGCCGACGGTGCCGGCGGTCGCGATGGGAAACGACGGCCTGCCGAAGCAGGGACGCACCCCGTCCTAGGCAGGCCCCGGCGCGGCCCGCCTGCGGGCCGCCTCCTTCGCACGGCGCGACGGCGCGACGGCGCGATCATACGGGCATGCTGACCCTGCATTTCCGCCGCGCCCGCGACACCGACGTCGCCGCCGTCGTCGATCTCGTCGAGTCTGCCTACCGCGGCGAGCGCAGCCTCGCCGGCTGGACGAGCGAGGCCACGCTGCTCGGGGGCCAGCGCACGGACGCGGCAGAAGTCGGCGAAGCGATCGCGTCGGCCGGCAGCGTCGTGCTGCTGGCCGAGGCCGACGAGGGCCTGCTCGCATGCTGCCGGGTCGCCCGACACGACCGCGCCGTCGCCGAGTTCGGGATGTTCGCCGTCCGGCCAGACCGGCAGGGCCAGGGACTCGGCCGACGGTTGCTCGCGGCGGCCGAGCAGCACGCTCGCGACGAGCTGGGCGCGACGACCATGCGGATGCACGTGATCCGTCAGCGCAGCGAGCTGATCGCCTGGTACGAGCGGCTCGGCTACCGTCGCACGGGCGAAGCGGCGCCCTTCCCCTACGACGACGAGCGCTTCGGGGTGCCGAAGCAGGACGATCTCGAGCTCGTCGTCCTGGAGCGGGACCTCGCCGGCCGGCCCGACGCCTGAGGGTCGACCGCCGGAGCAAGACCGGTCGGCATCGACCTCGGGACCGGCGTCCGGTCGCCGAACGGGCGCGTCCAGCTCGGAGGACCGCTGCGCAACCTCGAAGAGGCGCGGGGCGTCAGTATGTCGTGACGGGAGCACGCCGCGGGGTCCTCGGCAGCATCGCCGTCTGCGCCGGCGTGCTCGGCGCGACCGCGCTGGCGGGCCTCGGAGCGTCCGCCGTCGGTGCACCGGCCGCGGCATCGCCCGCTGCCGCCGCGGCGGCGCTCGCGCGGTCGATGCTCGCTCGGCTCGTCACCCCGCCTGGGACGCGGCTCCTGGCGGGGCCGCCGTGCTCGATGCACCCTCCTCCTCGCTCGGCTCGTCGCAGCTGGTGGACGCGCACCGGTTCCCCATGACGCCCGGCCTGTCGCCGGAGAGGTTGGCGCAGAACCTGGAGCGCCACGTGCCGCTCAGCATGCGCATTACGGGGACCGGCGCCAGTGGCGGCGCCGGCGGGACCACCACCTGGGAGGTGACCTTCGGCCTGCGCCGCGTCGGCCCACCGTCGCCGAGGACCAGCTCGTCGCCACGGTCGCGGTGTCGGCGTCCGGCGGCGCCGCGTGGCGGGCCGACGCCGAAGTCGTGTGGCAGGCTCCGCATCCGCACGACCTGACCGTCCCCACCGACGTCGCGAGCGCCAGGGTCGCTCGAAGGGCGATCCGCCCACAGCCATCCGTGCGCGCCGTCGAGCTACGGACAGGTCCCGAGCTCGGCGCCGTCGTCCGCACGTTCGACCGCCTCCCCGTCGCCGTTTCGGGCGCGAGGTTCTGCCCGATGGACCTCGGCGTCCGGCTGAGCGTCGTGTTCCCGGCGACGAGCTCCTCGCCGGGGATCGTCGCGACCGTCGACGACTGCGCCACCGTCGCGGTGGCGACGGGCGGGCGGGCCCGACGCTGCACGACCTTCCGCAAGCGTGGACCGGCGCGCTCGCCGAGGCGCTCGGTGGGGCGTTCGGCTGCCGTCCGGGTTCGGTCTGGGGCGGCACAGCTGCCGTTCGGGAAACCGCCGGGGCCGGACGGAGCCGCAGCAGCCCGCTCAGCGACCCGCGTAGGCGAGGGCGAGCGGGCGGGGAAGGCAGCCCGGTGCCGTCACCCGCAGGATGCCGTTGATGACCCCCGCGGAGAGGACGCCCGTCAGGCTCACCGTCACCGAGATCGTTGCGCGCGACGCCGTCCCGAGGTGCCGGATGCCGCGCTCGACGAGGTGGCGGCTGAAGACGTAGTGCCCGCCGGAGAGGTGCATCACGGTGCGCGGGAGCCCGACGTACGCGTCCCCGCCGGCGCGGCCCGGTCCGGGCACGCAGTCGAAGTAGACGACGGTGTCCTGGGGCTTGCCACCCGTGCCGCTCACGTAGTTGCTCGGTCCCGCGGCGATCACCCTCGGGCCGGCGGCGACGAGATGCATCCCGCCCGTCCTGTCCGTGCCGTACCAGTAGTAGCAGTAGGCGTGGCCCACGCTGAGCAGTGCGGGGCTCGCCGCCGCGGAGGTGGCGAGCAGCGCAGCACCGACGACGGACCCCACCGGGATGAGCCCCCGCCCGAGACACCGCCGAAGCCAACGCCCGCCAAGTCGTCGCATGAGCGCCCCTCCCGTGCCGTCGGCGCCACCACCGCGCCCGACCGGACCAAACTAGCCCCGGGCGCACCCGCAGGTCCTCGGCTGCGGCGGCGCCCCGCGCGCACCTCGGGCGCAGCCGTGCCAGTCTCCGGTGTACCGGTCGCTGTTGTGCCAGTCTTCTGGGCCGAGGAGGAGGTGGCGGGGAGATGACCGACGCGGACGTGGTGATCGCTCCGTCACATGTCGAGCCGACCCTCGACGGCGAGCACGAGCGGATGACGCACATCGTCCTCGAGGGCTTCAAGCCGAAGGTGGGACGCTTCAAGTCGGCAGGACCCTCGGTCGCCGAGGGCATCGTCAACGGCACCGCCGTGAGGGCGTTGTGCGGCAAGGTGTGGACGCCGAGCCGGGACCCGAAGCGGTATCCGCTCTGCCCGACCTGCGTCGAGATCGCCAAGTCCCGGGGGTGGAAGGTCCCAGGCAGTTGAGCCGCGTCGCCGGCCCGACTGCTGGCGTTCGCCGTCGTGCGCCCGGCTCGGGGCGCACGCGAGGTCAACCCCGATGTGGGCGTCGGGCGTCCGAGCGCCGATAATGGACCTGCAACGCGGCGCATCAGGTGCTGCACGCGCCGACGCCCCGGCACCGGGGCGCATCGATCGCCGAGAACGAGGGGCTCCATGACCAAGCACGTCACGCACTTCATCGCAGGCAAGCGCTTCGACGCCGTCGCCGAGCGCACCGGGCCGATCTTCGACCCGGCCACCGGAGCGGTCACCGGTGCGGTCGACTTCGCCACGGCGGGGGAGGTCGACATCGCCGTCAGCGCGGCGCGCGAGGCATTCGCGACGTGGGGCAGCTCGCCGCTTCCCCGGCGGACCCGTGTCATGTTCGCCTTCCGCGAGCAGCTCCTCGCGAGGGAGCGGGAGCTGGCGACGCTGATCAGCTCCGAGCACGGCAAGACCGTCGAGGACGCCCGGGGCGAGATCGCCCGGGGGCTGGAGGTCGTCGAGCTCGCCTGCGGGATCCCCCAGCTCCTCAAGGGTGCATTCTCCGAGGGCGTGTCGACGCGGGTCGACACCTACTCGTTGCGCCAGGCGCTCGGCGTCGTGTGCGGGATCACGCCCTTCAACTTCCCCGCGATGGTCCCGATGTGGATGTTCCCGCTCGCCATCGCCTGCGGCAACTGTTTCATCCTCAAGCCGAGCGAGAAGGACCCCTCCGCCTCGCTCCTCATGGCCGAATGCCTCACCGACGCCGGCCTGCCTCCCGGAGTGTTCAACGTGGTGCACGGCGACCGCGGCGCCGTCGACGCGCTGCTCGAGCATCCGTCGGTCGCGGCGGTGAGCTTCGTCGGCTCGACGCCGATCGCCCGCCACATCTACGAGACGGCCGCGCGTGCTGGCAAGCGCGTCCAGGCGCTCGGCGGGGCGAAGAACCACATGGTCGTGCTGCCCGACGCCGATCTCGACCTGGCGGCGGACGCCGCCGTGTCGGCCGGCTTCGGCTCGGCGGGCGAACGGTGCATGGCCATCTCGGTGGTGGTGGCGGTCGAGCCGGTGGCCGATGCGCTGGTGTCGCGCATCACCGAACGCGTCGTCCGGCTGAAGGTCGGCCCCGGCACCGCCGCCGAGAGCGAGATGGGCCCCCTCGTCACGAGGGAGCACCGGGACCGGGTGGCGTCGTACCTCGACACCGCCGTCGCGGAGGGCGCGACCTTGACGGTCGACGGGCGGGCGCACGCCGTCGACGGCGACCCCGGCGGCTTCTGGCTCGGGCCGTCCCTGCTCGACCGCGTCGGCGCGGACATGACGGCGTACCGCGACGAGATCTTCGGCCCGGTGCTCCTCGTGCTCCGGGTGCCGAGCTTCGCCGCGGCGTTGCAGGTCGTGAACGAGAACCCGTACGGCAACGGCACGGCCATCTTCACGAGCGACGGCGGCGCGGCGCGCCAGTTCCAGCACGAGGTGCAGGTCGGCATGGTCGGGATCAACGTCCCGATCCCGGTGCCGGTCGCCTACTACCCCTTCGGTGGCTGGAAGCAGTCCCTCTTCGGCGACTCGCACGTCTACGGCACCGACGGCGTCCACTTCTACACGCGCAACAAGGTGGTCACCTCGCGTTGGCCAGAGTCGAGCCAGGCGGGCGTCCGCCTCGGGTTCCCCGGGACCCACTAGGCCCCGGGCTCGACCGGGCTCGACCGGGCTCGACCGGGCACCGCCGGGGCCGTGGGTCCCCGACCCGGCAGTGCCGCGGCGGGCGGGGGTCAGGAGAGGCAGGCGGGCGGCACCTGGCGCGCCGGCTCCCCGTCGGCGAGCGGCGCCCGCTCGAGCGGGAAGAGCGACTCGACCGTCGTGCCGAGGGCCCGCGCGAGGCGGACCATCGTCGTGAACCTCGGCACGCCGCCACCGCGCTCGATGTACGACACGGCCTGTTGGGTGAGGCCCGCGGCGTCGGCGAGCTCGCGCTGGGTGAGGCCGAGCTTGCGGCGGTGCTCGAGCACCTTCTCGGCCCAGTCCGGCGTTGCGTGCGGCGAGGTCGGTGGGGTCACGGTGACTACGCTACGCATACTCGTGTAGGTGAGTCAACGCGTCACGGCAGCTCCGGCCGCCGGAACGCGCCAACGACGTGGCGGCGCACGATTTCAGTTCCACGCTCACGAGTACTCGGGTACAACTACATGCGTGACGGGCGACTTCGGCGCGTGGTTGCGGGAGCAGATGGCGGACAAGGGATGGCGCCAGCGCGACCTGGCGCTCGCCACGGGGGTCAGCCAGCAGACGGCAAGTCGGTGGATGCTCGGTCGGACGACGCCGACGGTGCGAAACGCCCAGTCGCTCGCGCAGGCGTTCGGCGTCTCGACGGACGAGGTGATCGAACGGCTGGAGACGGCGGCGCATCCGCCCGCAGCGGCGCCGGACGCGCGCGACGAGGAGCTAGCGGCACTACGGGCGCGCGTCGGGCAGCTCGAGGCGGAGCTCCGCCGGCAGCGGCACGCCTGAGCCCGAGCGCGGCCTCGAGCACGGAGATCCGCCGGTCGAGCTCCGCCACCTCGGCCGACCGCTCCCTCCGCCGGCGAGCAAGCTCGTCGCCCATCGCGCACCTCCCGCCTCCTCGTCCCTGCCGTGGCAGCTCCGAGCATCGCCAGGGGGTGTGACAGCGCCGCGGGGACGGGGCGGCGCGTGGCGCGGCGCCGATCCCCGCCCGAACGCGCGAGGAGCGGGACACCCCGGGGGGCGTCCCGCTCCTGCGCCCGCACGCTCCACCCCGGTCCCAGGCGAGGGGGGGCACCTGGGACCGGGGGTGAGACCGGGGATCCCCGCGCTACTTGGGGAGCCCCGCGAGCTGGACTGTCGCGGTGTGAGCGGTGCCGCTCTGGTCCACGTAGTGGACGGTCAACTGGTCCCCGGGCAGGTGGGCGGCGATCTGGGACTGCAGCGCCGACCAGGAGTCGGTCGTGTGGCCGTCGACCGAGGCGATCACGTCGCCGCCCTGCAGCCCGGCCTTCGCCGCCGGGCTGTTCTGGATCACGCCGCTGATCGTCACGCCGGCCGTGCCGGTGCTCGGCGTGGTGGTCGAGCCGAAGCTCCCGAAACCGCCCGACGAGGAGCCCGGCACCTGGTAGACGCCGAGGAACGGTGACTCGCCGATCGTGACCTCGCTCGAGGCCTGACCGCGTTCGATCTGCTGGACGATCGTCTTCGCCGTGTTGATCGGGATCGCGAAGCCGATGGTGGACCCGGTGCCGTCGGCCGAGGCTGCGGCGGTGTCCATGCCGATGACCTGGCCCTTCATGTTCACGAGCGGGCCCCCGGAATCACCGGGAGCGATCGGCGCCGACGTCTCGAGCATGCCGTGGAGCGTCTCGGGGAGCGCGCCGCTCGAGTCGCTCGCGGTGATGGTCCGCCCGGTCGCCGAGATGCCGCCCGACACGACCGAAGGCTTGCCGCCGAGGCCGAGGGCATTGCCGATCGCGATCACCTGGTCACCGACCGCGACGGTGGACGAGTCACCGAGGGTGACGTACGGCAGGTTGGAGACGCCCTCGATCTGCAAGAGCGCGACGTCCTTGGTCACGTCGGTACCGAGCACCTTCGCGCTGTAGGTGCCCGACCGTCCCGCAATCGAGACCTTGATGCTCGACGCGTCCTCCACCACATGGTTGTTCGTCAGCACCTCTCCCGACGGCGTGACGATCATCCCGGTCCCGGCCGCCGGCTCGAGGCCACCGGCGCTCACGACGGTCGTCTGGATGTCGACGACGCCCGGCTCGACCGACGCCGCGATCGACGCGATCGAACGCGACCCTGACGCGGTGGCCGAGGGGTTGCTCGTGGGTGGCGAGCTCGAGGAGGTCGGGAGCTGCTGGACTGCCGACGAGCCCGAGCCGCCTCCGCCGAGCGCTGCTTCGAGGCCGGCACCGAGGCCACCGGCCAACAGGGCGGCGACTACGACCGCTGCGACGAGGGGGCGGCGCCGGCGGTGGTGCGGCGCCCCGCCGGGGGGCTCCCCGCCGGCGGCCGCGAAGTTCAGCCCCTCCCCGGGCGGGGGCGCCGTGGGCGGTTCGCCAGCGGCAGCGGGCGGCGCGACGAGGTGCTCGACGCCCCCGACCGACGCGGCGAACGGCGGCATCGACAGGGGCATCGGGCCGGCGGCGACTTCGCTCGCGCCGGGGGCGGGGAGGGCTTCGGCCCCGGCGGCACTCGCCAGCGGGACGGTCGGGGTCCCCGCCTCGTCGAGCGGTGCGCCCGGCACCCAGGACGGGGACGACGCCCGAGGCGTCGGCTCGGTCGGGGGGATGCCTTCGGAGCCTTCCGGGGGCGTCGGGAAGTCGTTCGGCTCGTCCATCAGTCCATCGTCCTCTCGGCCCCGCTCGGAGGCCTGTCCTGGCAGGGACCGGTTCACCGGTCCCCCGGCGCCGCTGGCACACCGCAGCGCGTCTCGCAGGACCAGCATGCCCGCGCGGCCTCTGACGAGTCTGGACAGCGCCTGAGAGTCTGCTGTGAAGATCTGCCGTCTCGGAGGGGTGGGCCGCACCCCCCAGACGACGATCGCCGGGACCTTCAGGCCCCGGCGATCGTCCCGCCCGGCTCCCGCGGCGGCCGTGCCCGGCCGGACCATCCGGGGTGACCCGCCGTCCGGTCGTCGGCGGGTCAGCCCGGGATCAGGCGATCAGTCGTCGAGCGCCATGGCGCTGATCGGACCGGGAAGCGTCACGTGCACCGGCGAGCCGAAGAAGCGCGCGTCGGCGTAGTTGTAGATGTTCCCCCGGTTCGTCACCAAGTAGTACCCCTTGCCGTCCGGCGTCGGCAGGATCTGGACCACCTGCCGGGCACCGAGGCGGTACCGCGCCTTCGAGCCGTAGAAGTGCGCCCCGGCGAAGTTGTAGACGTTGCCGCCCGAGGACACGAGGTAGTAGCCCTTGCCGTCGGGCGTGATCGCGACCGACACGACGGGGTGGGGAAGGCGGACGTGGGCCTTCGAGCCGAAGAAGGGCGCGTCGCCGTAGTTGAAGACATTGCCCGTGTTCGTGACGAGGTAGTAGCCCTTGCCGTCGATCGACGGTGCCATCGCCACGACCTTGCGGGCCTTCAGGTTGACCGCGAGGTTCGAGTACGACTGCGCGTCACCGTAGGGGTAGACGGCGCCCGTCTGGCTCACGAGCCAGTACCCCTTGGCGTCGGGCGTGACGGCGAAGGCGCTGATCGGCGCGGCGAGGCGCGTGCGCGCGGCCGAGCCGAAGAACGAGGCGTCGCCGAAGTTGTAGACGTTGCCCTTCGAGGTCACGAGCCAGTAGCCCTTGCGGTCGAGCGTGGCCGCCGTCGCCACGACCGGACGAATCTTGGGGTTCACCGAGAGGTTCGAGTAGGACTTGGCCTGGCCGTAGGGGTAGACCGTCCCCGCCGAGCTCACGATCCAGTAACCGGTCACCGTCGGGGTCACGACGACCGTCACGAAGGACTGGCTGGCCACCGCCCCAACGCCGTTCGTGGCGAAGAGCTGGATCGAATAGGACCCGGCCGTGCCGGCGGCGGGGGTACCGGCAAGCGTCGCCGTGCCGTCGCCGTTGTCGTGCAGGGTGAGGCCGCCCGGCAGCGTGCCGGTCTCCGTGATGGTCGGCGCCGGTGAGGCGCTCGTCGTCACCGTGAAGCTCGAGCTCTGCCCGAGGGTGAACGTGGCGGTTGCCAGGCTGGTGAACTTCGGCGGGAGCCCGGCGAAGTACAGCTCCGCCGAGTTCGTCGCGGCCGCCGAGCCCGGACCGGTCTCACCGCCGGCGACGAGCACGTAACCGCTGCTCAGCACGGCGGAAGCCGCGAAAGCACGCGCCGTGCCGAGCGAGCCGGTCGCCGAGAAGGTCCCCGTCGCGGGGTTGAAGCGCTCGGCCGTACCGACCGGGTTGGCGGAACCGTCCTCACCGCCGGCGACGAGCACCGTCCCGTCGGGGAGCAGCCCCGCCGCCGCGCCGTAGCGGGCGGTCGTGAGCGAGCCGGTCGCGCTCCAGCCGTTGCTCGCCGGGTTGTACAGCTCGGCGGAGTTGAGCACCGTCGTTCCGTTGATGCCACCGGCCAGGAGGACCTGGCCGTTCGTCAGCACTGTCGCCGACGCGTTGGCGCGCGCCGTCACGAGCGCGCCTCCCGAGGACCACGAGTTCGTCGAGGGGTTGTACAGCTCGGCCGTGCCGACGGCGGTCCCTCCGCCGTTCTCGCCGCCGGCCACGAGCACGTTGCCGCTGGACAGCGCCGCCGCGCCGGCAAAGGCGCGCGCGGTCGCGAGCGAGCCGGCCGGGGACCAGCTGTTCGTCGAGGGGTTGTACAGCTCCGCGCTCGTCAGGGCCGTCGGCGTCGTGCTGGTGCCCGAGTCGCCGCCGGCCACGAGCACGTTGCCGCTGGACAGGACGGTCGCCGTCGCGCCGAAGCGCGCGTTGGCCATCGGCGCCGCCGACGACCAGGCGTTAGTCGAGGGGTTGTAGAGCTCAGCGGTGGCGGTGGCGCTGAACGGCGACGCGCCGGTCAGCCCGCCGGCCACCAGCACGTTGCCGTTCGGGAGGAGCGTCGTCGTGGCGTCGTAGCGCCCCGTCGCGAGCGAGCCCGCGCTCGACCAGGTGCCGGCCGTGGGGTCGTACAGCTCAGCGCCGGTGGTCGGGACAGCGCTCGTGCCGCTCCCGCTCAGGCCGCCGGCGACGAGCACCTTGCCGTTGGCGAGCACCACCGCCTGGGTGTGCGCGCGGGCGGTGGCGAGCGAGCCGGTGGACGCGAACGTCCCGACCGCCGCCGCGCCCGCCGGCGCCGCGGCGACGAGGACCGCGCCCCCGCCGATCGTCGCGACGGCCGCCGCCGCGGCGGCGAGCAGCCGTCGCGGCCGGCGCGCCTGCGCCCGCTGCCCGGGCCTGTCGAGGCCGTGGGCGCCGATGCCGCTGCTCCCGGCCATGCGCGTCAGATTCTTCCTCCCCATCACAATCTCCTAACGAAAGATGTGGCACTCCCTAACAATTGGCACCGAGGTGCCATCGCGGACAGACCGACCCTACGCACGTTGGGAGCCCAATGCAACGCACCCCGTCCCTGCTGGGCCTCGAAGCACGCCATTTCTGGCTGGTCTTGGCACCCTCAGCCATCAGTAGTCTATCGGCGGCCCGCGAAACAAATGTCAACCAAGGTGCACGTCGAGCATGGGAACGTACGAGATCATGCGAACTACGCGAGCGCCACCAGGTCCGCGAGCTCATCGCTCCACAGGTCCTCTACCCCATCGGGCATGAGCAGCACCCGTTCGGGCTGGAGCGCCTCGACGGCGCCCTGGTCGTGCGTCACGAGGACGATCGCGCCCTTGTAGGAGCGCAGGGCGCCGAGCACCTCGGAACGGCTGGCCGGGTCGAGGTTGTTCGTCGGCTCATCGAGGAGCAGCACGTTCGCCGAGGAGACGACGAGCGCCGCGAGCGCCAGCCGTGTCTTCTCGCCGCCCGAGAGCGTCCCCGCCCGCTGGTCGACCCGCTCGCCGCCGAAGAGGAACGCGCCGAGGATCCGGCGCAGCTCGACGTCGCTCAGCGAGAGGGGGGCGTTGCGGCGTACGTTCTCGAACACCGACGCGTGCGCGTCGAGCGTCTCGTGCTCCTGGGCGTAGTAGCCGAGGCGCAGCCCGTGACCGGCCACGACCTCGCCGGCGTCCGGCTCTTCGACGCCGGCGAGCACGCGGAGCAGCGTCGTCTTGCCCGCACCGTTCAGGCCGAGGATGACGACCCGGCTCCCCCGGTCGACCGCGAGGTCGACGGCCGAGAAGACCTCGAGCGAGCCGTAGTGCTTCGCGAGCCCGCTGGCGGTGAGCGGCGTCCGCCCGGACGGCGCCGGGTCCGGGAAGCGCAGCTTGGCGACCTTGTCGCGCCGTCGGTCCTCGGGGAGCCCCGAGACGAGCCGTTCGGCGCGCCGGTCGAGCTGATGCGCGGCGCGTGCCTTCGTCGCCGTCGCCCGCATCCGGTCGGCCTGGGAGCGCAACGCCACGATCTTGCGCTCTGCGCTCGCCCGCTCCCGGACGCGACGCCGGTCGTCCGCCGCCTGCTGCTCGAGGTAGGTGCGCCAGCCCATGTTGTAGACGTCGAGTACCTGGCGGGTCGCGTCGAGGTGGAAGACGCGGTTCACCGTGGCCTCAAGCAGCCCGGTGTCGTGGCTGATCACGATGAACCCGCCCTCGTGGCGCTGGAGGAAGCTGCGCAGCCAGACGATCGAGTCCGCGTCGAGGTGGTTGGTCGGCTCGTCGAGCAGCAACGTCGACGCACCCGAGAAGAGCACGCGCGCGAGCTCCACCCGTCGCCGCTGGCCCCCGGAGAGGGTCCGCAGCGGCTGGGTGAGGACCCGCTCGGGCAGCCCCAGGCTCGAGGTGATCGACGCGGCCTCGGCCTCAGCGGTCCAGCCGCCTGCGGACTGGAACCGTGCCTCGAGGCGCGAGTAGCGGTGCATCGCCGCGTCCCGACCCTCGTCGTCAGCGGTTCCCATCTTCGCCGCGGCGTCGGCGAGATCGCGCGTGATCACGTCGAGGCCGCGCGCGGAGAGCACCCGGTCACGCGCGAGCACGTCCAGATCCCCCGTCCGCGGGTCCTGGGGCAGGTAGGCGATGGCGCCCGAGCGACGCAGCGTCCCTCCCGCGGGAGGCGCCTCGCCCGCGAGGACGCGCGTCAAGGTCGTCTTTCCGGCGCCGTTTCGGCCGACGAGCCCGATCCGGTCGCCGGGCGCGACCTGGAAGGAGGCGCCCGAGAGGAGGGCCCGCCCGCCTGCGGCAAGCTCGAGGTCGGTGGCGGTCAGCATCTCGGGGGAATGGGCGCGCTGCGTCGCCCGCCCGGTCCGGGGGGCGCCGACGCGCCACCTCCAGCATCGCGCCAATTCGCCGCCTCCCGGTCACACCGGGCGCGTGGGGCGAGACGATATCGTTCTGCGGATGCCCGGACCCGTCGCGCTCGTCGGCAGCGGAGAGTTCCTCGACGTGATGCGGCCGATCGACGAGGCGCTGCTCGCCGGCCGGCCTCGCCGCGCGGTGTTCCTGCCGACCGCCGCCGCCGAGGAGGGCCCCGAACGGGTCGGGTACTGGATCGAGCTCGGCCGGGTCCACTTCGCGGCGATGGGCGTGGAGGCAGTCCCGCTGCGGGTGCTCGACCGGGCCGACGCCGACCGGGTCGACCTTGCCACGGCGGTCGGCGGCGCCGGGCTCGTCTACCTCTCCGGGGGCAATCCCGGCTACCTCGCGGACACCCTGCGTGGCACGGCGGTGTGGCGGGCGATCCTCGACGCGCACGAGGCGGGCGCCGCCCTCGCCGGCTGCTCGGCCGGGGCGTGCGCCCTCTCCCGGGTCTCCGACGACTTCCGCGACCCCGGCCGCTTCACGGGACGCGGGCTCGGCGTCGTGCCCCGGGCGGCCGTGATCCCGCACTTCGACCGCTTCTCCGGCTTCGCTCCCCACTTCACCGACGAGCTGCTCCGCACGGCGCCACGGGACGCCGAGGTCGTCGGCATCGACGAGGAGACCGCGCTCGTCGGCGGCCCCGAGCGCTTCGAGGTGATGGGGCGCCAGGCGGTCTGGCTGCTCGGCCGCGACGGGACGCGCCGCCGCTATGGGCCCGGGGAGCAGATCAGCCTCACCGGCCCGCCGGCGCGCGCGAAGGACGCCGTCGACTGACGGAGGCGGCCCAGGCCGACCGGCAGGGCCCGGCGGGGCCAAGGTTGCGCGGAGGCGGCGCGCTACCCTGAGCGTTCAGACGGCCCGTGCGGGGCCGATCGCCTCTCGAACGAGGTTCTGGTGGAGGCCGACGCGAAGGACGAGATGGACCAGTCGGGAGCGCCGGAGCGGCCGGCCCGGCGTGGAGCGCGTGACCTGGCGGCACGGGCGGTCGTGCTCGGGCTGCTCGGCCGGATCCGCAACGGCGCGGTCATCGTGCAGGAGGGCGGGCGGCGCCACCTGTGTGGACGACCGGTCGCCGGGGAGCCCGTGCCCGAGGTCGAGGTGCGCTCGCCGCGGGCCTGGCGGGCGGTGGCGACGGGGGGGAGCGCCGGGCTCGGCCGCGCCTACTTCTCCGGCTGGTGGGGCTGCGCGAACCCCGGCGACCTCACCACGTTCTTGCGGGTCGTCGTGCGAAACCTCGACGCGATCGAACGCACGAGCGCGCTCGCCCGCCGGCTCGGGGCGCCGCTGCACCGCCAGGACCCGCTGGCGGGCGCCCGCCATGGCGCCCGCGGCGCGGAGCGCCGCAGCGGCCCGGCCCACTACGAGCTCGACAACGAGCTGTTCGCGCTCTTCCTCGACGAGACGCTGACCTACTCGAGCGGCCTCTTCGCGGGTCCCAACGCGACGCTTCGCGACGCGCAGGTCGCCAAGCTCGACCGGATCTGCCGCAAGCTCGCACTCTCTCCCGCGGACCACGTGCTCGAGATCGGGACGGGCTGGGGGAGCTTCGCCCTCCACGCCGCCGGCCGCTACGGCTGCCGCGTGACCACGGCCACCACCTCGTCCCGCCAGCACCAGCTCGCCGCTCGGCGGGTGAAGGACGCCGGGCTGGAGGACCTGGTGACCGTCGTGGAGCGTGACTACCGGGACCTCACCGGCACCTACGACAAGCTGGTGTCGATCGAGATGCTGGAGACGATCGACGAGCGGCAGCACCCGGCCTTCTTCTCGACCTGCGCCGGGCTGCTCGAGCCTGACGGGGCGATGGCCCTGCAGGCCGTCGTGGTGGCGGACCGCTTCTTCGACCGCTCGCGTCACGCCGACGACTTCGTCCGGCGCTACGTGCTGGCGGGTTCGTCCCTTCCCTCGGTCAGCACGCTGGCCGCCAGCATCGTCAAGACCGGCGACCTCGACGTCGTCGCCCTCGACGACATCGGCCACCACGCCGCCGAGACCTTCCGGCGCTGGCGGGAGGCCTTCGCCGAGCGCGCCGGCGAGCTGGCGGGGCTCGGTTTCGACGAGACGTTCCGCCTGCTCTTCGAGTTCTACCTCAGCTACCGCGAGGCGTCGTTCGCCGAGCGGCGCCTCGGCGACGTCCAGTGCCTGCTGGCGAAGGCGGGCTGGCGACCGAACGGGCTGGCGCCCCCCGGCGGCTGATCGAGCCTCAGGCGGTGTCGGGCGCGCCGACGCGGCGCGCCCTCGCCTGCTGGGCCGGCGTCGGCAGGCGGAGGTTCGCCGCCAGTCGGCAGCCCTCGAGCCCGCGGATCACCAGGTAGGAGACATCCACCTGCAGCCGGCCGAGACCGTGGCGGGCCGAGCGGGGGAAGGCGTGGTGGTTGTTGTGCCACCCCTCGCCGAAGGTCAACAGCGCCACGACCCAGTTGTTGCGGCTCTGGTCGCGGGCGTCGTAGACGCGGCGGCCGAAGGTGTGGCAGATGGAGTTGACCGCGAAGGTGGCGTGCTCGAACGCGAAGATCCGGACGAGGCCCGCCCAGACCATCGCCTCGAGGCCCCGTGCGACGCTCCCGGTGACGGCCCACGCGATGCCGAACGGCAGCGCGACCGACACGAGCACCCACAGCAGGTAGAAGCGGTCGACGAAGCGGATGGGGCGGTCGTCGTGCAGGTCGCGCCCGTACATGTCGCCGCGCTCCATGCCCTTGGTCGTGAACATCCAGCCGACGTGGGAGTGCCACAGCCCGCGCACCGCGCCAAGGAGGCCGTCGCCCGACAGGTGCGGCGAGTGGGGATCGCCCTCCACGTCGGAGCGGGCGTGGTGCTTGCGGTGGTCCGTCACCCACTGGGTGACCGGTCCTTGCAGGGTCATCGCCCCGAGGATCGCGAGCAGCACCCGGACCGCGGTGGGCGCCTCGAACGAGCGGTGCGTGAAGAGCCGGTGGTAGCCGACGGTGATGCCGAGGCCCGTGGCGACGTACAGCACCGCGAACAGGATGAGATCGAGCGGCCGCACCGCGACGCCCCACAGCACGCGCGCCGCCGAGAGGATCGCGAGCGGCGGAACGAGGACGGCGACCAGCGTCACGACCTGGCTGACGCGCGAGGTCCGCTCCCGGGTCGTCGCGAGGCCGAGGGTCGAGGCGTCAACCGCACCGGCCCTATCGACCGGGATCCCCTCGACGGCGCTCGTCACAGCCGGGGAGGTGGCGGCGCCCCCGTCATCGGGTGGACGCTCCAGGAGCTCGGCGTCGATCATCGGGTCATCCTCTCAGACCGAACGGCGCGGAGCCGGTGTCGGACGGGCCGGCGCCGGACACCTGCGTCCGGCCCCTGCGGGCGTGGCGTCGCGACGGCCCTCGGACCGCGCCGCGCGGCGCGGCTCGGCTCGGCTCGGATGGGCTCGAGGGCGTGGCCAGGTAGCTGCGCTCGACGATCACGCCCACATGATGGCAGGCCGGGGAGCACCCGGCGGCCCGGAGCGCCCGAGACGGCCCTCGCGGACTGGCGTAGCCTCCTTGGATGGAACCGACCGTTCGCCGCGTGGGACCGCAGGCCACCTGGGCGCTGCGCCAGGCCGTGCTCCGACCGCACCAGAGCGTCGAGCAGGTCGGCCTCGCCGACGAGGGCGGCGAGCTGGTCGCGTTCGCCGCCGTCGATCCGGCGAGCGAGGAGGTGGTCTCGACCGCGACGCTGCGGCGCGAGGCCCCTCCCTTCGACGCCACAGCGTTCCCTGACGCGCCGGCGTGGCGGCTGCGCGGCATGGCGACGCGCGAGGACCGGCGCCGGGCGGGGATCGGTGGCCGCGTCCTCTCGGCGGCGATCGAGCACGTCGCGACCAGCGGCGGGGGTCTGCTGTGGTGCAACGCCCGCCTCCCCGCCCACGCGCTCTACGAGCGCGCCGGCCTCGTCATGATCGGTGAGGCCTGGGACGAGCCGGACATCGGCCCCCACGTCGTGATGTGGCGGCTCGTGGCCCCGAGCTCCTGACGGCGCCGGAGCGGGAGCGCCGGGCGCGAGCCCGGCCCCGCACCAGCTCAGCCGGGCGCCCGCCGGCGACCGCCGGCGCGGCTGGCCTTGGCGTCGGCCCCCGCGGTGCCGTCGGCCCCCGCGGTGCCGTCGGCCCCCGCGGTGCCGTCGGCCCCCGCGGTGCCGTCGGGCCCGGCGTTGCCGTCGGGCGTCCCGGCGCCGGCGGGCCCCTCAGGCGCCGGCACGTCCGCGGCCGAGGAGGCGGCGGGGGCAGGCCCCGGGGTCGTGTCGGCCACCACCGCGGTCCCGGCCGGTGCCGAGGACGTGCCCGCCCCCGGCGCGGCCGCCTCGCCGGCCACGCCCGTCGGGCCCGCGGGCCCGGCCGGGCCGGGGGGTCCCGCCGGGCCGGCCGGCCCGCGCTGTCCCGCCGGCGGGGCACCCGGGGCAGCGGCTGCTCCCGGCGGGATGATGCCCTGTGGGGCCGTCACGGGGGACCCAGCGGCCTTCGCGGCGTCGAGCACCGCCCGGTCACGTGCCGGGTACGGCCCGACCGCCGCGGCGAGCATCCCCGAGTTCGGCACCTTCAAGACGCCGCCCTCGGTGTAGAGGGTGACGTACGTCAGGCTCATCCCGAGCACGACCCCCTCGAAGATCCCGCCGAGCGCGCCCGAGCGCACGCGGATGTGGTCGCCGACCGTGAAGGGCCGGGCGAACTGGAGCACGAAGCCGGCGAAGACGTTCCCGAGGCTCTGCTGGCCGGCGATGCCGAGGACCACCCCCGTCACCGCACCTCCGACGAGGAGGTGCGAGATCGGGACCTGGAACAGCCCGAGCAGCCCGAACAGGACGATGACGTAGCCGACCGCGGTGGTGAGCAGCCGCACCGCGGTGCCGGCGGCCCGGACGGTGCGAGCGATCATCAGCTCGCCGAGGCCGGCGGCGAGGCGCCTCGTCGTCGCGATGGCGAACACGACGTAGGTGCCCACCGCCGCCCAGAAGACGACCCGCGGCTCGATCCGGCGCGAGTGGAGCGACCCGTAGTTCGAGCCCGCCACGATGGCCGCGCACGCGACGACGCCGGCAGCCAGGGCGATCAGCACATGGCGGCGGCCCCGGCGCCCCATCTCCTGCAGGTCCTGGCGGGGCTCGACCCGCCGCCGGCGCCACATCTCCTGCCAGAGCGGTCGGCCGCTCGTCAACTCAGCTGCCCGTGACCCGGCTGCACCGCATCCGCCTCCACCGCGTGCCGCTGGCGGCGTCGGCGACCCCGCCTACGGCGACGACGTTACTCGTCGCCCCCGGGCGCCCCCGTCCGGCGCGGCGCGTCCCGTATCCTCGACACATGGCCCGGTCCCCTGGCATGTCGTCCGTCAGCCGCGCCCGGAGCGCGCCGTGGCTCGGCCTCGAGCTCGCGCTCGGCCTCGCGCTCCTCGGCGCGGCGGCCGTCGCCGGGTTCGCCTTCGTCCACCGGCCGTGGCCGAACCGCCTCGACGTCGCCGGCTTCGCCGCCTTCCCGGCGGCCCCGACCTCGCGGCGCTGGCACGACATCGCCGACATCGGCACCCTCCCCGTGCTCGTCGCCGGGATCGCCCTGTCGATCGTGCTCAGCATCTGGCGCGACCGGGCCCGGGCGCTCGCCTGCCTCGTCGGGCCCATCGCTGCGGTCCTCGTCACAGAGCGCATCGCGAAGCCCCTCGTCGGCCGCCACGTCACGCCGTTCGGGGGCTTCTCCTACCCCTCCGGCACGGTCACCGCCACCGCCGCGCTCATCACCGTCGCGACGCTCGCCTCTCCACGCGTCCTCCGCCCGCTCGTCGGCGTGGCCGGTCTCGGCGTGATCGCGGCGGTGAGCGCCGCGGTGATCGCGATGCGCTGGCACTTCCCGACGGACGCGCTCGGCGGAGCGTGCATCGGCGTCGGCTCGGTGCTCTTCCTCGACGCGCTGTTCCACCTCCCGGCCCGGCTCGAGCAACCGAAGCGGTCCGCGGCAGGCGGCCACGCCCGGCACGCGAGCCGCCGACGTTCAGCGCGGCGCCAGCCCACCGGCGCGTTCTCGCGCTCCCACGGGCTCCCTCACGGGCCGCGAGAGCAGGCCGCCACGCCACGGCGTGCCGGCGCGTTCCCTGCTCAGTTCCGTGCGCTCGCCTCGCCGCCGGCGCCGTCGAACGTCGCGTCGTCGACCGGGCCGTGCTCCGCCTCGTACTGACGCAGCTGCTCGACCAGGTCGGCGATACGGCCGTCGTCACCGGGAGAGCCCCGGTCGGTCCTGGCGTGGAAGGTGATCGACCCGAGCTCGTGGAGCAAGGAGTCCGCCTTCCGCTTCGCCTGGAGCGCCTCGATCTTGGCCTGCCCGGCCTTGCCCGCCTCCTGGGCCTTCTCGGCGAGCTGGGTGGCCTGCACCTTCACCTTGTCCATCAGTCCCATCGAAGCCTCCTCGTTGCCTTACGACATCAGGCTACGCCCCGATGAGGTCGCTCCAATCGGCGAGCCGGCCGCGCACCTCCGCCGGCGTGAGCTGCAGCGTCGCGTCCGGGACCAGGTGCGCGAGCGCCCGCCGCTGCCAGTAGTCGTGGCTCGCGCCCTGGAACAGCCCACGGCGGCGCTCGACCAGCTCGCGAGGAGCGTCGCCGAGGTAGCCGAACAGCGTCAGCACGAGCTCGATGTCGGTGATCACCGGCGCCCGACCGAACCGGGCGGCCCGCCGGAGCGCGAGCGAGACGGCGCCGGCGATGACGTCGTCGGCGTGCTCGCCCGGCGCGAGCTCCAGGCGCTCGTCGAAGCGCCGGGCGAGGCGGAGAGCGTAGCCCTGGTCGGGACCCGGCACGCCGCTCCCCGTGGTGCGGGGGAACGCCCCCGCCCGGTAGTCGGCCGGCCGGTGCGGGGTCCAGGGCTTCGGCGGCTCCAGGCGGTAGCCCGGGCGGACCTCGTCCTCGAGGGGGATGGGGGCGAATCTCGGCTGGGTCATGGCTGCTCGGCGTGCACGCTACCCGAGCCGACCGCCGCCGCTCGAACCAGGGCGAACACGATCGAGTCGACGAGCGCCTGCCACGAGGCCTCGATGATGTTCTCCGAGACGCCGATCGTCGACCAGGTGCCCTCGGCGTCGGCGCTGTCGAGGAGCACCCTCGTCACCGCCCCCGTGCCCTTGTGGGTGTCGAGCACCCGCACGCGGTAGTCGGCGAGGTGCATCGCTCCGAGCTCGGGGAAGTGCTGGCCGATCGCCTTGCGCAACGCCGCGTCGAGGGCGTTCACCGGTCCGTTCCCCTCGGCGGTGGCGACGACGCGCTCGTCGTTGACGAGGACCTTGACGGTGGCCTCGGTGACGAGGGTGCCGTCGTCGGCCCAGGGGTGGGCGAGGCGTCCCGAGCCGGTGGGGCTCTCGGCCGCGCCCGGCGCGGCCCGCCAGTCGGTCATCACCCGGAACGACTCGATCGAGAAGAACCGGTCGAGGCCCGCCGACGCACCGCCGGCGGCGGCCCGCATCAGCAGCTCGAGCGAGCCGTCCGCCACCTCGAAGTGGTAGCCGGCGTGCTCGAGACGCTTCAGCGTCTCGAGCACCTCGCCCGAGGCGACGGAATCGAGGTCGATCCCGAGCTCGGCGGCCTTCAGCGCGATGGTCGAGCGCCCGGAGAGCTCGCTCACCACGACGCGCGTGCCGTTGCCGACGGCGTCGGGACGGATGTGCTCGTAGGCGTCCGGCCGGCGGGCGATGGCGCTCGTGTGCAGGCCGGCCTTGTGCGCGAACGCCGCCGAGCCGACGTAGGGGCGCTGGGGGTCGAGGTTGAGGTTCACCAGCTCGGCGATGTGACGGGCGACCGGCGTCACGAGCTCCAACCGCTCCCGCGGGATCGTCTCGACGCCCATCTTCAAGGTCAGGTTCGGGATCGCGGCCGACAGGTCGGCGTTGCCGGCCCGCTCGCCGTAGCCGTTGACGCAACCCTGCACCTGGGTGGCCCCGTAGGCGACCCCCGCCAGGGTGTTCGCCACGGCGCAGCCGCTGTCGTTGTGGAAGTGCACCCCGAGCTGCACGCCGGTGCGCTCGCGCACCTCCGACACGATCTGCTCGACCTGGTGCGGCAGCATCCCGCCGTTCGTGTCGCAGAGCACCAGCGTCTCGGCCCCGGCCCGCTCGGCCGCGCCGAGGACGCGCAGGGCGAACTCGGCGTCGCGAAGGTAGCCGTCGAAGAAGTGCTCGGCGTCGAGGAACACCCGGCGGCCCTCCGAACGGAGGTAGGCGACCGAGTCCTCCACCATCGCCACCGCCTCGTCGAGCGTCGTGCGCAGGGCGTCGGTGACGTGGAGGTCCGACGACTTGGCGACGATGCACACCGCCTCGGTCCCGGCGGCGAGCAGGAGGCGCAGCGTCTCGTCGTCCGGAGCCCGTACGCCGGCTCGCCGCGTCGAGCCGAACGCGACCAGGGTGGCCGTCGACAGCTTCAGCTCGTCTCGCGCCCGGGTGAAGAACTCGTCGTCCTTCGGGTTGGCGCCCGGCCAGCCGCCCTCGACGTAGGCGACACCGAGGTGATCGAGCTGCTCGGCGACGCGCAGCTTGTCCTCGACGGTGAGGGACATCCCCTCTTGCTGGGAGCCGTCGCGAAGCGTCGTGTCGTAGACGTCGACCGACGCCGGGAGGGTGACGGCCCCGGTGGCGAGGTGCGTGTGGCCGTGCGCCCCGGCGCCAGCGCCGGGAGCGCCGTGGTCAGCGGCCATGGCCAGTCGACCGGTGGCGGGACGGCCGTCGGTCGGTCGACGCGGGGTCATTCGACATGGTCGAGCCAGTCCTTGTAGCGGTCGACCTCGCCCTTCACCGCGGCGAAGAACGTCTCCTGGATCGCCTTCGTCACCGGCCCCGGCCTGCCGCTGCCGACGGTCCGGTCGTCGACCGAGGCGATCGGCACGACCTCGGCGGCGGTGCCGGTGAGGAACGCCTCGTCGGCGAGGTAGACGTCCGAGCGCCGCAGCAGCTCCTCGCGCACCTCATAGCCGAGGTCGCGCGCGATGACGCCGACGGCATCCGCGGTGATCCCGGCGAGGGCGCCGACCGCCGAGTTCGGCGGGGTGAGGAGCCGCCCGTCGCGCACGAGGAAGATGTTCTCTCCGGTGCCCTCGGCGAGGTAGCCGTCGGTGGTGCACATCAGCGCCTCGTCGTAGCCGGCCCGCACCGCCTCCACCTTGGCGAGCGAGGAGTTGATGTACATGCCGGTCGCCTTCGCCGCCGTCGGCATCGCCCGCGGGTCGTGGCGGGTCCAGGAGCTGACCTTCAGGCGGATGCCGTTCGAGATGCCGTCATCGCCGAGGTACGCCCCCCACGGCCAGACGGCGACCGAGACCTGCACCTTGCACGGCAGCGGGTTCAGGCCCATCTCGCCGTAGCCGAGGTACACGAGCGGGCGGATGTAGCAGGCGGACAGGCCGCTCGCGCGGACCGTCGCCTTCACCGCCTCGACGAGCTCGCTCTCGGAGTACGGCACCGTCATCGCCAGCAGGTGCGCCGAGCGCGCCAGGCGGGCGACGTGCTCGCGCAGGCGGAACACGGCCGGCCCAGAGCTCGTCGGGTACGCCCGGATGCCTTCGAACACGGCCGTGCCGTAGTGGAGGCTGTGGGTGAGGACGTGGACGGTGGCCTGCTCCCAGTCCACCAGCTCGCCGTCCATCCAGATCTTCGCCGTCGGGGTGATCGGCATCTCACAACCTCTCTGCGACCGCGTCGCCGATGTCGGTGGTGCTCCGCCCCTCGGCGGAGCTCGCCAGCTCGTCCTGCAGGCCGAGCACCGCCTTGGTGATGCGCGCTGCGGCGCTCGCCTCGCCGAGGTGCTCGAGCATCATCGCCGCGGAGCGGATCGCGGCGAGCGGGTTCGCCTTGCCGGTGCCGGCGATGTCGTGCGCCGCGCCGTGCACCGGCTCGAACAGGGAGGGGCCGGTGCGGGCGGGGTTCAGGTTCGCGGAGGCGGCGAGGCCGATCCCTCCGGTGACCGCGCCGGCGAGGTCCGTGAGAATGTCCCCGAAGAGGTTGTCCGTGACGACCACGTCGTAGCGGCCGGCGTCGGTCGCGAAGTAGATGCAGGCGGCGTCGACGTGGTTGTAGGCCGTTGCGACGCCAGGGTGCTCGGCCGAGACGTCGTTGAAGGTGCGCTGCCACAGGTCGCCGGAGTAGGTGAGCACGTTCGTCTTGTGCACGAGCGTCAGCGAGCGCCGCGACCGCTGCTCGGCGAGGTGGAACGCGAAGCGCACGCAGCGCTCGACGCCGTGGCGGGTGTTCACCGAGCCCTGGGTGGCCACCTCGTAGGGCGTGTTCCGGCGGAGCTGGCCGCCCTCGCCCGCGTAGGGGCCCTCGGTGTTCTCGCGCACGACGACGAAGTCGCAGCCCGCCGCGATCGCGCCCGGCACGGCGTTGAACGGCCGCAGGTTGATGTAGAGGTCGAGCTCGAACCGCAGCTTCAGCAGCAGCCCGCGCTCGAGCACGCCGGGCGGCACCTCGGTCGAGCCGATCGGCGGGCCCACGGCACCGAGGAGGATGGCGTCGACGGCGCGGAGCTCCTCGAGCACGGCGTCCGGCAGCACCTCGCCCGTGCGCACGTAGTGGCTCGCGCCGAGGTCGTAGCCGACCGCGTCGAGGTGGACGCCGGCGGCGTCCACGACCTTCAGCGCCTCGCGCAGCACCTCCGGTCCGATGCCGTCGCCTCCGATGACTGCGACCTTGTAGCCCGCCACCTCTTCCGCGTCCTTTCTCCGGGTGCGGCTCGCGTCGCCGCCCGGTCATGCTGGCGGCTCGCGCTACGGGCCGCCGGTGTGCGCCTGCGCACCCGCCGCAGGCGCGACCCGACCAACAAAAAAGCCGCCCACCCAGTGGACGGCGAACGACGCACTCCCTTCGGGGGTGTGCGTCGTCAGGGAATTACGATGTGCTTCGCGTACGCCATGGTCTGGCAAGTCTGGCGAACCGAGCGCCCCGCGTCAACTCGGTCGCGCCGCTGACGTGGGCGACGGGGCCGGGCGGGGCGCCGGGGGCGCCGGGACGCGCGATCATCGTGAGGTGCCACAAGCGCAGGGCGACCGCCGCATCCTCCGCGCGTCCGACGCCGATCGCGACGAGACGGTCGAGCTCCTCCGCCGCCACGGCGGCGAGGGCCGGCTGACGCTCGACGAGCTGCGCGAGCGTATCGAGGCGGCGCTCGAGGCGAAGACCTTGGACGACCTCGACCGCCTGCTCACCGACCTGCCGAACGGGCACGTGCTTCCGCAGGCGCCGCAGGCGCCGCCGCCGGCGCCGTTCCGGCCGTGGCGCTCGCCGTCGGTGGTCGCGAGCGCGATGCGGCTCGCGGTGCTGGACGTCTTCGCCAGCGCCGTGTGGGCGGTGACGTCGGCGGGCCACAGCGCGTTCTGGCCGATCTGGGTGATCCTTTACAGCCTCGTCCGCCTCGCGCAGCGCTGCGTGAGGAGCTACGAGCGCGAGCAGCGGGCGCGCCGGCGCGCCGCGCGCCCGACGACACCTCCGCCGGGGATCACCCGCTGAGCACGACGGTCCACGGGTCGGCCGCCGGTCCGCCGGCACACGGCGCGCTCCACGCCCCCGTCGGCGCGGCCGCGCCGAGCCCCCGCCCGGCCCGCGGCGCCGAGCGGGTAGTTTCGTTCAGATGAAGGAGACCCACCTCACGCCCGAGACGCACGCGCGGCTCGTCGAGGAGCTCGAGGATCTGACGACGCGCGGCCGGGTGGAGATCGCCAGGCAGATCGAGGCCGCCCGCGCGCTCGGGGACCTGTCCGAGAACGGGGACTACCACGCCGCCAAGGACGCCCAGGGCAAGATGGAGTCGAGGGTCCGCCAGCTCCAGGCGATGCTCGGGAGCGCCGTCATCGTGGAGTCCGGCGGCGCGTCGGACGGGGTCGTCGCCACGGGGCGCATCGTCGGGATCCGCTACGCGGGTGACGACGACGTCGAGCGCTACCTCGTCGGCTCGATCGAGGAGCGGCGCGACGACGTCGCGGTCATCTCGCCCGGCTCGCCGCTCGGCCAGGTGCTGCTCGGCAAGCCCGTCGGCGCCGAGGTCGAGTACGACGCCCCGAACGGCAAGCTGCGGGTCGAGATCGTCTCCGTCGACTGAAGGGAACAAGATGGCCAAGACGCTGTCGGAGAAGGTCTGGGATCGCCACGTCGTCCACGCCGGCGACGGTGGCGCGGAGCCCGACCTGCTCTACATCGACCTGCACCTCGTCCACGAGGTCACCTCGCCCCAGGCGTTCGACGGCCTGCGCCTCGCCGGCCGGCGGGTGCGCCGCCCCGACCTCACGGTCGCGACGGCCGACCACAACGTGCCGACGCTCGACATCGACCGCCCGGTCGCCGACCCGATCTCCCGGCGCCAGCTGGAGGCGCTCGCCGCCAACTGCGCCGAGTTCGGCATCACCGCGTTCCCGATGGGCGATCCCAACCAGGGCATCGTCCACGTGATCGGACCCGAGCAGGGCCTCAGCCAGCCCGGGATGACGATCGTCTGCGGGGACAGCCACACGTCCACCCACGGCGCCTTCGGTGCCCTCGCGTTCGGCATCGGCACCTCCGAGGTCGAGCACGTCCTCGCCACCCAGACGCTCCCCCAGGCCCGCCCCGCCACGATGGCGGTCGAGGTGGACGGCGCGCTCACGCCCGGCGTGACGGCCAAGGACGTCGTCCTCGCGATCGTCGGGCGCCTCGGCACGGGTGGCGGCATCGGTCACGTCATCGAGTACCGGGGCTCCGCGATCCGGGGTCTGTCGATGGAGGGTCGGATGACCGTCTGCAACATGTCCATCGAGGCCGGGGCGCGTGCCGGGCTGATCGCGCCCGACGAGGTCACCTTCGCCTACCTCGAGGGGCGCGACCACGCGCCGAGCGGCAGGGCGTGGGAGGAGGCGCTGGGGGACTGGCGCGGGCTCGTGACCGACCCCGACGCCACCTTCGACCGCGTCGTCCGCCTCGACGCCGCCGGGATCCGGCCGCACGTCACATGGGGGACGAACCCCGCGCAGGTGGTGCCGATCGACGGCTCGGTCCCGGATCCCGACTCGATCACCGACCCCGGCGAGCGCGAGAGCGCGTTGCGGGCACTCGCCTACATGGGCCTGGTCGCCGGCACGCCGATCGCCGACATCCCCGTCGACACGGTGTTCATCGGCTCGTGCACGAACTCCCGCATCGAGGACCTTCGCGCCGCGGCCGCCGTCGTGGACGGCAGGAAGGTCGCGGGCGGCATGCGCGCCCTCGTCGTCCCGGGCTCGCGCCGCGTCAAGGCCGAGGCCGAGCAGGAGGGGCTCGACGCGGTGTTCCGGGCGGCGGGATTCGAGTGGCGCGAGAGCGGCTGCTCGATGTGTCTCGGGATGAACCCGGACCAGCTCTCGCCGGGCGAGCGCTGCGCCTCGACCTCCAACCGGAACTTCGAGGGCCGTCAGGGACGGGGCGGCAGGACCCACCTCGTCTCCCCGGCGGTCGCGGCGGCGACGGCGGTCGCCGGCCACTTCGCCACCCCGGCAGCGCTCGGCTGAGCGGCGTCGGGACCGACAGCTGAGAACGAGCACCGTGAGCGAGACAGGAGGACGACGATGGAACCCGTTCGAGTCGTGACCGGAAGGGCCGTCCCCCTCGACCGCTCGGACGTCGACACGGACCAGATCATCCCGAGCGAGTGGCTGAAGCGCGTCGAGCGCACCGGCTTCGGTGCCGGGCTGTTCTCGGAGTGGCGCGACGACCGTGAGTTCGTGCTGAACCGGGAGGAGTACTCCGGCGCCAGCATCCTCGTCGCCGGGCCCAACTTCGGGATCGGCTCGTCGCGTGAGCACGCCGTCTGGGCGCTCGTCGACTACGGCTTCCGCGCCGTCGTCAGCCCGCGCATCGCCGACATCTTCAAGAACAACTCGACGCGCTCAGGGCTCGTGCCGGTCGAGGTCTCAGCCGAGCTCGACCGGGCGCTGCTCGAGGCGGTGACGGCCGACCCGACCCTCGAGATCACGATCGACGTGGACCGCCGCACGGTCGAGGCACCGGCGGCAGGCATCGCCGGACCCTTCTCGATCGACGACACGGCGCGCCAGCGCCTCCTGAGCGGCCTCGACGACATCGGCGTCACGCTCGGCCACGTCGCCGAGATCGACCGCTTCGAGGAGCACCGCCCCGCGCACCTGCCGCGCCTCAGCGCCTGAGCGCCGCGCCTCAGCGCCTGAGCGCCGCGCCGACGCGCCTCGATCGTGCCGAACGGCACTGGTCGGCGCACCCGTCCCGGGGCGAAGGTGGCAGCACGGGTACGGGACGGCCAGGAGGTGGCCCATGAGAGCGCTCGTCGTCGCCGCGAGCA
>Ga0307373_10003013_pt1 | contig 29833 bp, 23 predicted proteins | sample OX2MG_FD_202534 | JGI IMG/M metagenome (GOLD analysis project Ga0307373, IMG submission 202534) | Soil microbial communities from Risofladan, Vaasa, Finland - OX-2 | ecosystem: Environmental > Terrestrial > Soil > Coastal area > Acid sulfate soil | place: Finland: Risofladan, Vaasa | collected... | reverse complement strand
TACCACGGCGACACAAAATTGCAGATCGAGGCCCTCTAAAAAAATAACGAGGGGGTGACATTTTCACTCGGCTGTTAGGGGTGACATTTTTACCTTGCTACAACAGTCCAGGATTCTTCTGTTTCTCCGTCGCAGGCGCGATGGACGGTGAGCTGCGTGCGCCCGAAACGGCATTCCATCCCATACGAGAAGTAAATGATGGCCACACCGGGAATTCCCTTGCGGAGTTCAGATCGGATATGGCCCCGGCCGCCGGCGGCGAAAATAAATAAAAGAAGGGAAGCAGCCTGGGTGGGACCGAAGGCTGCTTCCCGGGGTGTGTCCTAGAGGTGCCTTCTGATCGGTTGGATGGCGGGCGGCCGATGGAGGTTGCTTGGGCGGTATTTTCCCAAAATTCGCCGGCCGCAAAAGCCGTCGCTCGCGCGCGGCCATCGGGCAATGGCGTGCCGGCTGCATAACGCCGGCGATCCGGCAAGAAGTGCGTGCGTCAGGGACCGGTCAGTAGAAGAGGTATTTGCGCCACTTTTCTTCCCGATTCGCCATCAGGCGCATGAGTTGGCGGGAAGTATGCAGCGTGAAGGGGCGCGGCTTGCGAATCAGCCGCAGGCCGGCTTCCTCGGGAGTGCGGTCGCCCTTGTGATTGTTGCATTTGTAGCAGCTGGCCACCAGATTTTCCCATGTGGAGCGGCCGCCCCTTGAACGGGGCTGGACGTGGTCGAGGGTCAGTTCGGCGGCGGTGAACCGGCGCCCGCAGAACTGGCACGTGTAGCGGTCCCGCAGCAGGATGTTCTTGCGTGAAAGAGCGCGCGTCTGCTGGGGAATGTGCCGGTAGCTGAGAAGGCGGATGACGGAAGGAGCCTGGAGGGTTCGCAGGGTTGAGTGAATCTCGGAAGCGGTGATTTCCTCGGCTTGGGCCACGCCTTTGAGCATCAAAACCAGGGCACGGCGCACCCGGGTGACGTGGACCGGTTCGTAGGTGGCGTTGAGAACCAGCACCGGCAACTGCATCACCGGATGATGAATGAACTCGGGCGGCTGGGCGGGGGGAATCGGCGGCGGATCGACAACGCGGAAAGGACGCAAACTCCCGCGATGCGGATGTGGTTCAGCTGGCATGTTCGTTGGCCGTTGTGCCGGGGTCGAGCAAGTCTCCCCTCATAGTGCACCAAACGCCCGGTCGTTTCAGGGAGTCGCTCCTCGAGAAGCAACCTCCCACGCGGGCAGAACACGCGCGACCGTTACAGCGTAAACGGCCTCGGCGCCAGCCGAACGAAGAGTTCTAGCGCAGGCATCGAGAGTCGCCCCGCTGGTCAAAACGTCATCTACCAACAGTATACGCGAGTTGTCAACCTCACTGCCGGGCCGCGCCTCGAAAGCGCCGCGTACGGTTTCCCATCGCTCGCGCCGGCTCAGTTTCTGTTTGGCGGGCCGGGGCCGCAGGCGGCGAAGCAGGTTCGTCGCGATCGGCAAGCCAAGCCGGCCGGCCAGCGGCCGGGCGATGAGTTCGGCCTGGTTGTAACCCCGCTGGCGCAACCGGCTGTGGTCGAGCGGAACCGGCACGACCCAGTTCACCTTTTCCCATACGGGCTCGGCGCGAATGACCGGCTCGATTTCGAGGGCGAGCCAGGAGCCGAGCGGCGCGACAGGGGAATATTTGAGCAGCGTGACGACGCGTTCGAGCGTGCGGTCGTAGCGGGCCAGGCTGCGCGCCAGATCGAAGCCATAAATCCCCCGCGCGCAGGCACGGCAAATCGGAGATGCCGGCGGGCCAAGCCCGGATGGAAAGGGACGACCGCACTGCCGGCAGATGGGAGACTCAATGCGCCGGAGCGAATTCAGGCACGCGGCGCAGATGGGAATCCGGCTGGCGGTCCCGAGCGGCTGCCGGCATACGTAACAAGGGGCCGGGAACAGGATCGATGCCACGGCATCGGCTGCCGAGCGGATCGGCTTCCCGGAGAGCCAACTTCTCCTGGTGTTCACGCCCGACAGCTTAACGCCGGACCGGGCGCCTGCGAAAGTGTGGAACGGGCCTAGCTCGAAGGCGATGAGGGACGGGAAATCAGCCCTGGCCCTGTTCGAGCTTTTCCTGGCAGGTGCGGCAAAGGCGCGCCCAGGGCACCGCCTCCAGCCGCTTCTGCTGCATTTCTTCCTGGCAGATCAGGCACCGGCCGAATGTTTCCTGATCGACGCGGCGCAGGGCTTCGTCGACGAATTGGAGCGTGCCCCGGTCGTTATCGGTTTGCCCGAAGAGGAACTCCTTGGTATAGGAGTTGGCCGCCTTGTCCGCCAAGTCCACCGTGGGATCGTCGTCGGCCGACCGCCCTTCTTGCTCGGTTCGAGCGATCGTGCGAACCAGTTCTTCCCGTTTGGTTAACAGTTTTTTCCTGAAATATTCCAGCTTTTTTTTGTCCATTTCCCCGCATCCCTTGTTGGCCCGCACGATTGGCCTAAATTGCGCCATTTTAGAGACGCCCGGAGAGTCCTGTCAATCGAGCGAACCGGGCGGAATGGGAAGAGGGACATCATGGCCGGCGCGAAGCTGGATTTTCGGCAGGGGGGCCAGGCCCTGCAAATAATTCCCCGGCCGCGGATCAGTGGCTCGCGAACAGGCTGAAAACGAGCACGCCGAAGACGAGAAGGGTGACGCCGACGTAGAGCAGATCGCCTTCCAGCAAGAATCCGAAGATGCTGAACGCTACGCGCGCGATGGGAGTGGCGATGAGTATCAGCAGCCCGAGCTGAATCCAGATCCGGCTGGAACCGTGGAAAACACCGTTTACAATTCCCGCGGGGGTATGCAGCTCGGCGGGTTCGCCCCGGAAGACCGCGTAATCGGGCCGCGTGGAACCGTAGCGCGACAGGTAGACAGCCCCGCCGCAGAGGACAACCGCGGCCGAGAGCAGCACCCCCCATCGGAGCAGGTTCCCGATGAGCCGCTGCATCCGCTCGTCGGACCAGGTTTTTCCGAGTGGTTTCGTCACAGGCTTCCCGTGACCCCCTTGTAGATCATTTCAAAGGCCAGAACCAGGATGACGACGCTGAAAATAATTCTCAAAGCCCGGGTTCCGGCTCCGGGAAGAATTCGCGAGCCGGTCATCGACCCGAACAGAACACCGAGCATCACGGGCATGGCCAGGGCCGGATCGATGTAGCCGCGGCGCAGATAGATGCCCGCGCTCGCCGCGGCCGTTACGCCGATCATGAAGTTGCTGGTCGCTGTCGAAACCTTGAACGGGATGCGCATCACCTGATCCATTGCCAATACCTTGAGCGCTCCGCCGCCGATGCCGAGCAGCCCGCTCATGATCCCCGCCAGGTAGCTGACTCCCACGCCGAAGGGGATTGCCCGCGCCTCATACTCCTGCTGGCCTTGGCCAACGGGATACGTGCCCTTCATCTTCAGCCGCTCGGCCAGGCGGTTCGTTCCGGTGGGAGGGAAAAGCTCGGGCTGCGGCCGGCTGGAAAGATACGCCGATGCGAGCAGCATGACCCCAAAAATCACGGCAATGGCGGAGGGAGAAATATGAGCGGCGAGCAATGCGCCGGAAACGGCGCCCGCCGTCGTCGCCATCTCCAGGAACATGCCGATCCGGATATTCGAAAAACCTTCGCGCACGTAGGCGGCCGCGGCGCCCGATGAGGTGGCAATGACCGATACCAGCGACGCGCCCACCGCGTAGCGAATGTTCACCCCGAAGAGCAGGGCGAGCACCGGCACGATGATCACGCCGCCGCCAAGCCCGGTCAGCGAGCCGAGCAGACCGGCCACCAACGAGCAGGCGAAGATCAGAATCGTCATCGTGAGAACGTTCATGCTCTCCTCGCACGCAACAGCCGCGCCGGCTCCTGTTTCGAAACCCTATTTCGAAACAATGTCGCGTGATTCAACACTCTAACAGAGCGGGGAATCGGGAATCCAACACGTAAGGAGGCCGCCCAGGCGAGCCAAGCCGGAATGCGCGAAATCCGGATATATGCCATGGCGATGCGCTCTAGGAAGATGCGGTAATGGGCGGCCGGATGTCAGCGGCGGCCGGTTAGCGCCGGTTCCAACCCGCGTGGGAGACAGGAAATGTCAGCGGGACAGCTCACATGCCCGCGGTTGCGGCAATGCGGCACCGCTCGACCACGGCGAAGCGATTGGGCGCCCCTGCCTTGCGCATCATGCGGCGAAGGTGGTTCTTCACGGTCTGTTCGGAAAGAAACAGTTCGGAGGCGATCTCCTTATTCGTCAACCCGCGCGCGATCAACGGAACCAATTGCCGTTCGCGTCTGGAGAGGCCCAAGCGGTTAGAAATTTCCTGTGACAATATGTCTTCTGGTTGCGCGGCCACCGAGCGGAACAGGGCCGACAACAATTGGCTGGGACAGACGGCCTCGCCCTGGGAAACCAGATGAACCGCAGCAAGCACTTCCTGCATGGGAGCATCGTCCAAAACGTATCCGGCAACCCCAGCTCGTACCGCGGCCAGAAAGATCTCCTCCGACGCGGGCATGCCGATCAGTACTAGGCGAACGAGCGCGGAAGCGGATCGAAGTGTTCCAATGTGGTCCAGGAGTTGTTTCGGAACGGAAAGCTCGGAAAGGCAGAGCAACACGATCAGCGGGCCAGCGGTGTCCGCCATTTCCAGTACGCTGGCGCTGGCGGCAGGCTCGCTTCCCACCAGATTGAACTCCGGGTTGGCTGCCACTTGATCGCATAGCAGATCGCGCAGCAAACGATTGGCCGCAATGACGAGGACGTTATTCTTCTTCGTTTTCGGGAGCAAGTCTTGCGCCGAGCGAAGCGGTACGACAGTAGGATTTCCGGCCGTTTTTCGAGGAATTTGATCGAGAGCCGTTACTTTGCGAACCGCGATTTCCACCCAAAGCTCCGTGAAACCTAAAATATTCCCGGCGGCGGGGTGTCCGCTCCAGGCCGCCGCCGGGATCGTGTTGTCGCTCATCCGGCCGCTGATTGGTCGCTGCGGGCTTCCGCACAGAGGCCGATGTGTGCTGTAGGGTGTCTTGTTCTGACCGGCAGGCGTCGTGTTCCAGTGGGGAACAACCATGCCTGCCAATCATTTCTCTGTTGTGCAACTGGCGGGCCAAAGCTACGGATTGAACGCATTTCGATTCCTGCCGCACAATTGAGCTTTGCTGCCGCACTGCGCTATGCTCCTGAGAAACAGGAACAATGGTTGATATTCATTTTCACCTGCTGCCCGGACTTGACGATGGACCCGATACGCTCGAAATGGCGGTCGAGATGGCCAGAATGGCCATGGCCGATGGAACCACGCACATCGTCGCCACGCCGCATGCGAATCCCCGCTTTTCATTCGATCCCGAATTGATTGCCAAGCGTGCCGAAGAGGTCCGATCTCAGGTAGGCGATCAGTTGACGATTCTTACCGGGTGCGATTTTCACTTGAGCTTCGAAAACCTGCAGGACATCCAGACGCACCGGGACCGCTACACGATCAATCACAACGGATACCTGCTCGTCGAGTTTGCCTCCTATTCGATACCGCCGCAGATCGATCAAGCCTTCCACGAGCTACAGCTGGCGGGAATCACGCCGATCGTCACCCATCCGGAGCGGAACCGGATTCTGCGGGGGCACACGGATTGGCTCGACAAGTGGGTGAGCCGGGGATGCGCGGTGCAAGTGACCGCCGGCTCGCTGCTGGGGCGTTTCGGACCGAACGCGCAGGAGGCGGCGACGCGGTGGCTCGAGACCGACCGCATCCACGTTTTGGCGAGCGATGCGCACAACACCACCAGCCGGCCGCCGGAACTGGCTGCTGCCTACGAGCGGGTGGCCGAGATGCGGGGAGAAGAGACGGCGCGAGCGCTGTGCATCGAGAATCCGCTCGCCGCGGTCGAGGGAAAGCCGCTTCCTTGGATGCCCGAGCCCCGCGGCACCGTCGAGATCTCGGCGGGACGCAAGCGAAAGCGATTCTGGTTCTTCTAGGAAAACTTCGTCAGGTGAGCAGTTCGAGCGCTTCCTCGTAGCGTTTGAAGGGCGGGATCAGGTAGGCCCCGGCGAATTCGCCACGAGCCCAATCGAGCACGCGGCGGGCGACGGCAAAACCCCGCTGGCGGGCGGCATTTCCGGCCGATTCGAGTTCCTTCAAAACCGCTTCCGGAATCACGATTCCAGGCACTTCATTGTTCAACCGGACCGCTTGGCGAAGGCTGGTCAGCGGCCATACGCCCACCAGGACGGGCACGGGCGGTTTGCCGCCAAATCGGTCAAGAAACAGACGCCATTGGGCCGGATCGAAAAGGGGCTGCGTCATGGCGAAGTGGGCTCCGGCCTCGATTTTGGCCCGGAAGCGGCGAATCTCTTCGTCGAGATCGTCGGCGGCGGGATTCAGGGCCACGCCGATGGTGAAATTCGTGCGGCCTCCGAGGTCCTTGCCGGCCCAATCGCTGCCCTGATTCAGGCGCGCGAGAACCTGCACGAGTCCGATGGAATCGATTTCGTATACCCCGCTGGTTTCCGCATGATCGCCGAGCGATGGAGGATCGCCGGTGATGGCGAGCACGTTGCGAATTCCGGAAACGCTCCAGGCGCCCAGCAGCCCGGCCTGCAGGCCGATGATGTTCATGTCGCGCGTGGTGAGATGGGGAATCGTTTCGACGCCGCGAGCCTCGAGCGCCCCGGCGACGAGCAGGGCGTCCATGCCGACGCGGGCGAGCGTGCCGCTGTTGATGTCGATGGCGTCGACTTGCCCGGCTTCCATCAACTGGTCCACTTGCGCGAAGATTCGCTCGAGCGAGGTGCCCTTGGGCGGATCGATTTCCACCGAGACGACGAAACGGCCTTCGGCCAGTCTGCGCCAAATCCGGCTTTCCGGCTCGCGAGGCTTGACCGGTGCTCGCGCCTCGGCCGAAACGCCGTCTTTCACTTCCACATTTCCCCCGGCCGGCGCCGCAATCCGCTGGGGCTGCCCGGCCGTTTCGCGAAGCGCCTCGCCCATGGCGCGGATGTGCTCGGGCGTGGTACCGCAGCAGCCGCCGAGAATGCTGACGCCGGCAGCGGCGGCTTCGCGCGCGAAACGGGCGAAATACTCGGGCGAGGATTTCGGATAGATCACGCGGTCGCCCATTCGCTTGGGGAACCCCGCGTTGGGCATCGCGGAGACGGGCTTGCCGGCCGAGGCTGCCAGTATGCGCGCGACGGGCAGAATCCGCTGCGGGCCGACGGTGCAGTTCACGCCGACGGCCTGGACGTCCAGATCGCCCATGCGCCGGGCGGCCTCGGCGGGCTCGGTGCCGTCGAAAGTGGTTCCTTCCTCGGAAAAGGTGAGTTGGGCGATGATCGGCAGCAGGCTGAAGGAGCGCAGGGCCGCTACCGCCGTGGCGAGGTCCTCGATATCGGCGAAGGTTTCGAGGATGAAGAGATCGACGCCGCGTTCCTCGAGCGCGGACCCCTGTTCCCGAAAGATGTCGAAGACTTCGGCCGAATCGATGCGGCGCACCTGGCGCGCCACTCCCAGCGGACCGATCGATCCGGCGATCAGTACGTCGTTCGAGCCGGCCTCGCGCGCCTCGCGGGCGATCTTCGCGGCCCGGTGATTGAATTCGACCACGCGGTCGGCCAAGCCGAGCGGCGAGAGCTTGAAACGGTTGGCCCCGAAGCTGTTGGTTTCGATCAGGCGCGCGCCGGCATCGAGATAGGCTTTGTGCACGCGAAAAACCGCCTCGGACTCGGTCGCGTTCAACTCCTCGAACGCCCGCTGCGGGCCGATCATTTCATAGAGCATCGAGCCCATCGCGCCGTCGGCGAGCAGCACGCCCTGGGACAACCGTTTCTGGAAGTCTTCGCTCTTCATCGCCAATTTCCGGCTGAAAACGCGAAGTATACCACCCGCCGGCGCGCGAGCCGCGCCATCGCAATGCTCCGAGAAACGGACAGGCCAACGCCGGCCCGCGCCGTTTGCCCGATGGATGGGCGCCTGGCGGGGGCGTAGCATGGTCGGTGGCGGCAGCCGGTGAAAACGGAAAGTTGGAGGGATCGATGCCAGGTGATTCGGCCCGGGAGCGGGCGCAATGGAATGCGGCTCTCTACGACGCGCAATATTCCTTCGTCTGGCAACGCGCCGCCGACATGCTCGCGCTTTTGGCGCCGCAGGCGGGCGAACGCATTCTGGACGTCGGCTGCGGCACAGGTCATCTGACCGCGCAAATTGCGGCGGCGGGCGCGCGCGTGACGGGAATCGACAGCTCGCCCGAGATGATTCGCGAGGCGCGGCGCCGCTATTCCGATCTGGAGTTCGTAGTTGCCGACGCCAGGGATTTTCAGCTCGATGGGCGTTTCGACGCCGTATTTTCCAACGCCGCGCTGCACTGGATCCGGGAGCCGGACCGCGTGGCCGAACGCATTCGCATGGCGCTCAAGCCGGGCGGCCGTTTCGTGGCGGAAATGGGTGGCCGGGGCAACGTGCAGAAACTGACCGGCTCCCTGCGGCGGGCGCGGGCCGCGATGGGAGTCCCGCTCCCGGAGGAGGCTCTGCCGTGGTATTTCCCGAGTATTGGCGAATATGCGGCGGTGCTCGAGGCCCGGGGTCTTGAAGTCACCTTCGCCAGGCTGTTCGACCGTCCGACGCCTCTCGACGGAGCCGAGGCGGGCCTCGGAAACTGGATTCGGATGTTCGGCAAAAGCTTCACGGCCGGCCTGGCGGCGGAAATGCAGGAGGAACTGATCGGGCGCGTCGAACGGGAACTGCGCGAGGAACTATTCCAGGGCGGAGTTTGGCGCGTCGATTACCGAAGGCTGCGCATCGTGGCGTGCAGGAACGCGGAGGCGGCTGGAGGTACGGGCGGAGCGGGGGCTGCGCCGGCCGGCTAACGCACCTGCTCGACCAGTTGCGCGATCGTGCTCATCAGATCGTACTTGGTCAGGATTTCCATGCGTCCGTTGCCCATATCGACGAAAACGGCCGGGCCCTTGTGGCTGAGCAGATAGGTGAGCTTATCGACCGTGGCATCGTGAGGCACGATGGGCAGCGGCGGCCCCATGGCTTCGCGGATCACCAGCTTGTGCAGGTCCTTGCCCTGCAAGGCCATGTTGAGGATCTGGTCTTCGTAGATGGTGCCGATGAGAACGGAGTCCTCGAAAACCGGAAGCTGGGAGATGTCGTGCGTCTGCATGGTATGGAGGGCGTGAAAGACGGTTTGGTAGGGCCGCGCCACGATCAGTTCGGGATGGCGGCCGAAGCCTTTCTTGGCTCGGAGGACGTCATCGACGCGCAGTGCCACCTCGGATTCGGCGTAGTTGTGATCGCGCATCCATTCGTCGTTGTAGATCTTGCTCAGATAGCGCATGCCGTTGTCGGGCAGGAAGGCGACGACGAAGCCGTCGCTGCCGAGCTCGCGAGCCGCCTGCACGGCGGCGAACACGCAACCGCCGCCCGAGCCGCCGGTAAAAATGCCCTCTTCCCTCGCCAGGCGCCGCGTCCACAGGAAACATTCCTCGTCGCTCACCTGGACGACGTCGTCGAGCACCTGAAAGTCCATCGTCTTCGGGAAAAAATCCTCGCCGATCCCCTCGACAACGTAGGTAAGCGCCTTGCCCGTCTTGCCCGTCTTGAAATACTCGTAATATAAGGAGCCGACCGGATCGACGCCAACGATTTTCACTTCCGGTTTTTTCCCCTTGAGAAAATGGCCCACGCCGCTGACGGTGCCGCCGGTGCCGATGCCGCAGATGAAATGCGTGATCTTGCCGCCGGAATCCTCCCAGATTTCCGGGCCGGTCGTCTGGCGATGGGCGTCGGGATTCATCAGGTTTTCGTACTGATTCGGGTAATAAGAATTGGGAATTTCGCCGGCGAGTTTCCTGGCGACCGAATAATAGCTGCGGGGGTCTTCCGGCTCGACCGCCGTGGGGCAGACGATCACCTCGGCTCCCATGGCCTTCAGGAGATCGATTTTCTCCTTCGATTGCTTGTCGTTGATCGTGAATACGGACTTGTAGCCGCGCACGGCCGCCACCAGCGCCAGGCCCATGCCGGTATTGCCGGAAGTGGCTTCGATGATCGTTCCGCCCGGCTTGAGCCACCCGCGGCGCTCGGCCTCGTCGATCATGGTGATCCCAATGCGATCCTTCACCGAACCGCCCGGATTCAGATAATCGGCCTTTACCCAGACCGAAGCCTTCAGGTCGCGGGCGACGCGGTTCAGGCGCACCAGCGGCGTCTGACCGACGGCTTCGAGAATGTTGTTGCAGCGCATGGGCGGCCCTCACTCGTAGTGCTCCGGGTGAAAGTCAGCTTACGGGGTTCGCGGCCGGCTGACAAGCCGGAAGCTTTTGCGGAACGAAGCGGCGGGAAAGCGGATGGAATCCTGGCCGGCGCAATGGGCGGGCGGTTCCCGATTCGTCGCCGCCCTCGACACGCACGGCGCAGAAGCGCCGGTCGCATTCCGCGCCTTGCGCTACAATCGACACCATAAGCGATGAGTCTTCCGCCGCTTACGGTTCGCCTCGGTGGTTACCGGCTGTTCGGCCGCCTCGCCTTTCTTTTCCTGCTGCTCTGCTCGATTTTGTTCGGCGCCGCGGTCGGGTTGCTGTTCGTCTACGGGATCGATCTGCCCCAGATCCAGGAACTCGAGACCTACCGGCCCGATGTAATCACCGAGCTCTACGCCGACAACGGGCAGCCGATCGGCACCTTCGCGCTCGAACGGCGGATTCTGGTCACCTACAACCAGGTCCCGCCGGTGCTTCGCAACGCAATCATCTCGACCGAAGACAGGCACTTCTTCGAGGACTGGGGCGTCGATTTTCCCCGCATCCTCGAAGCGGCCTGGGTCAACATCCGCGAGGGCCGCGAGGCCGAGGGCGCCAGCACGCTGACGATGCAACTGGCGCGGATGCTTTTCTTGACGCCCGAGAAGAGCTTTCACCGCAAAATTCAGGAAACCCTGCTGGCCATCCAGATCGAGCGGCACTATACCAAGCCACAGATCTTCACGATGTATTGCAACCAGGTCTACCTGGGAAACGGCAATTACGGCGTCGAGGCGGCCTCGGAATTCTACTTCGGCAAGCCAGCCAGTGAGCTCACGCTTCCCGAAGCGGCGCTGCTGGCCGCGATGATTCGCGGCCCGAGCTACTACTCGCCCCTCCGGCATGCCCGGCGGGCGCTGGCCCGGCGCAACCTGGTGCTCCGCCTGATGTACGAAAATCACAAGATCACGCAGCGGCAGGAAAAAGAGGCCATCGGGCAGCCGCTGGGCCTGCACCTGCGGTTTCCGCGGGACGATATCGCGCCATACTTCGTCGAGGAGGTCCGCCAGTGGCTCGAGCGGCATTTCGGGCCGAGCGCTCCGTACACCGAGGGCCTGCGCGTCTACACAACCCTCAATCTGCGCATGCAGCGCGCCGCGCAGCAATCGGTGAGCGACGGCCTGCATGCCCTCGAGCGCCGCCACGGCTGGCACGGCCATTTGAAAAACGTTTTGCGCGATCACCTCGGAACGCTCAAAACCTACCGCGCCGGCGACTGGGACCGGCCGATCCATGAGGGCGAATACCTCACCGCGCTGGTCACCGCGGTCGGGGCGCACCAGGCCCGGTTACGCATCGGTTCCTACCACGCCCAGCTCGCGCCGCGTGATTTTGCCTGGACCGGGTTTACTTCACCGAAGCAGTTTTTGCAGCCGGGCGATCTCGCCGAGGTGAAAATTCTCGGCGCGGAGGGCGAAACGGCCCGGGTGTCGCTCGAGCAGCATCCGCGGTCGCAGGCGGCGCTGGTCTCGATCGAGAACGCGACCGGAGAGATCAAGGCGCTGGTCGGCGGCTACAGCTTTGCCGAGTCGAAATTCGACCGCGCGACCCAGGCGCACCGGCAGGTGGGCAGTTCCTTCAAGATTTACCTATACTCGGCCGCGATCGAGCAGGGCTGGAGCCCCTTCGACACGATTTCCGATTCCCCGCTCACGCTCATCAGCGGAGGCCACCCTTACTCTCCCCACAACTACGACGACACCTACGAGGGCCTGATCACCTTGCGGCGGGCTCTGGCCGCATCGCGCAACGTGGCTGCGGTGCGCCTGGCCTCCCGCGTCGGACTCGAAAAGGTTATCGAGATGGCGAGGCGCTTCGGAATCACCGACCCGTTGCCGGACTATTATCCGCTTGTGCTGGGCGCCGCCGATCTCACCCTCCTCGAGCACACTTCCGCCTTCACCGTGTTCCCCAACGCGGGCGTGCGAATCGAACCGCACTTCGTGCGGCGCGTCACCACCTATGACGGGGCGCTCATTTACGAGGCCCATCCCCAGGTGTACGACGTGCTCAGTCCCCAGGTCGCCGATACGATGACGGCCATGCTCGAGGACGTGGTCAACCTTGGCACCGGCGTTGGCGCAAAGGCCCTCGGCCGTCCCTGCGGCGGCAAGACCGGCACGACGCAGAACTGGACCGATGCCTGGTTCCTGGGATTTACTCCCTCGCTCACGGCCGGCGTCTGGGTCGGCAACGACGACGATCGCGTCTCGCTCGGCCGTGGCGAGCAAGGCTCGCGCGCGGCCCTGCCTATCTGGCTCGAATATATGAAAGGGGCGCTCGGCGATTCCCCGATTCGCCGGTTTACCGGAGTCATCCCGCTCGAACAACTCGCCCCCGCTCATCCGGTCCAAGTGGATACGCCCGACACCGCGCCCGCCGAGGCGGGCAAAAGACGTTCGCCCCGCGGCGCCCCGCGCAGTCCGGCGGCAGGCAGCGCTTCGAAGACAATCGGCGCCGCGATTCCCCAGCCATGAAAAAACCGGCTCGCCCCGCGGCCAGGCACCAGCGGCGCCGCGTGTGGCATCCGAGTTGCTTACGAGATCGATAGCGATGGCGAACGAATTCCTGTAAGTTAGCATCCTGTAAGTCGGCGGGGAGCAAGTCCGATGGCGAGCGGTGCTTGCCCGTCGGCATTTCGGATGGACCATCTGGACTGAGGCGGCGATGCGGTTGGGACTGGGCCGTTTGCTCAACGACAACGGAGACAAACTGGGCGCGAGGGTGGTGGCCTTATATGGCGTCCTCGTGGCCTTCAATTTGGGCGCATGGGTCTGGGCTGAAATTGCTTTCCGCAGCCATCCCGTGCTCTTGGGAACGGCCTTTCTCGCCTATAGCTTCGGGCTGCGGCATGCCGTCGACGCCGACCACATCGCCGCGATCGACAACGTGACCCGCAAGCTGATGCAGGAGGGGAAACGCCCGGTCGGCGTGGGGTTCATGTTTTCTCTGGGCCACTCGACCATCGTGTTGCTGGGATCGGCGGCGATTGCGGGAACGGCTATGGCGCTGCGGCAACACCTGGATCTGGCCAGGAACATCGGGAGCATCGCAGGCACGCTCGTCTCGGGACTTTTCCTGTTTGGCATCGCCATCGTGAATCTGGTTGTGTTCGGTTCGATCTACCGGGCCTTCGTCCGCGTCCGCCGGGGGGAGCCCTACGTCGAGGAGGATTTCGACATGCTCCTGGGCAATCGAGGATTCCTCGCCCGCCTGCTGCGTCCTCTGTTCGGGATGATCCGGAGCAGTTGGCACATGTATCCGCTGGGGGCTTTGTTCGGCCTGGGATTCGACACGGCTACCGAGGTCGGCGTTCTGGCCCTTTCCGCCGCAGGGGCGTCTCAGGGGCTTTCGTTTTGGACGATACTTTTGTTTCCCGCTCTGTTTGCCGCGGGCATGTTGCTCGTCGATACCACCGACAACATCCTGATGCTGGGCGCCTACGGATGGGCCTTCGTCAAGCCGGTTCGCAAGCTCTACTACAACCTGACGGTAACCTGCGTTTCGGCCATCGTCGCGCTGGCGGTCGGTGGAATTGAAGTGCTCGGAGTGGCTGCCGCCTACTTGCATTTCAAGGGCCGGTTCTGGGACGCCGTCGCCACTCTCAATGGAAATTTCGGCACGTTGGGCTACTGCATTATCGGCCTGTTCGCCTTGAGCTGGGTTGTGTCGGTCGCCGTCTACAAGTGGCGCCGGTTCGACGATCTCGAACTCAACGCCTGAATTCGCGGTCCTCTCACCGGCCCGGGCGGAACGGATCCCAGCCCGCCGCGGCTAGCCGCCGCGGCCGCCCGTCGCTGCCCACCATCCGTACCCCGCGCCCGCGGACGATTTCACCAATACAGGTGATCGGAATCCCGCCAAATGTGCCCGGAATTCGGGCCGAACGTTCGCTCGGGACGGTGAATAACAAGCCGTAATCCTCCCCGCCATGAAGCGCCAAGTCCATCGGCCGCAGCCCGCCGCGCGCCAGGGGAGCTGGAACGCGCACGGCCGGCAGGCGATCGCAATAAATGCGCGCGCCGACGCGGCTGGCACGGGCCAGGCGCTCGAGATCGGTCGAGAGGCCGTCGGAAAGATCGATCATGGCCGAAGCGAGTCTGCGCTCGGCAAGATAAATCCCCAATTCGACGGGAATCGCCGGGTAAAGGTGCTTGCGGATGATTTCCGGATAGCGGGAGGTTCGTGCGAGCGTGCCGCGGCGGCGCCGTAGCAGAACGGCAAGTCCCAAGGCCGCCGCGCCGAGCTCGCCACTGACGTAGAGCCGGTCGCCCACGCGAGCCCGGTCCCGCCGGATGGCCTGGTTGCGGGTGGTGCGCCCGATGACCGTGATGGAGATAGCGACCTTCGGCCAACGCGTCGTGTCGCCACCGATCAATTGCAGGCCGTAGCGCCGCGAGGCCAGGGCTAGACCGCGGAGCATCTGGTCGAGCCAGGGGCCCGTGCGCCCGGCGGGAAGGGAAATGGATAGCAGGAAAAACTCCGGATGGGCGCCCATCGCCGCCAGGTCGCTTACCGCGCGGGCGAGCGAGCGGTAGCCGATCGCTTCGGGCGGATCGGAGGCGAGGAAATGGACGCCTTCGAGCGAGAAGTCGGAACTGAGAAGCAAGTCGGACCCCGCGCGGGGACGCAGGATCGCCGCATCGTCGCCGATTCCCAGAACCAAATTGCCCCTCGCGCGGCCGTGGCGACGGGCCATGCGCCGCCCGATCCGTTCAATGATTTGATCTTCGATCATCAATTACCGGCTTTTGGCGGGCGCCCGGTTCATCGGCCCGCCGTGCCGGTGATTATATAGCCGGCCCATGTCCTCGCCGATGCGCCCGATGCCAAAGCAAGCGCCCAAAAATAAGCAATTAGAGGTTGACAGTATCCGCGCATCTTCCCTAAACTTCCTTTGGTTTCGAACCAAGGCTCTCGGTTCAGACTTGCTTGCTTGTGCAGACAAGCCGCCTGGCGGCGGCGATTCCGCAGTTCCCTGGTTTGGCAACGAATGAAGAAGATGAAGGCGCGTTCTTACACGCTGTATTTTGCAAACAGCGACGCACGAAGAGTGCGTAAGCTGCATGTCCCCTTTTACGCGGTTCACGTGCTGATGGTTTTGGCGGTAGTGGGCGCGGTGACGCTCGGTGCGGCCGTGGCCTCATACAGCCGAATGCTGCTGAAAGTGGCCAACTACAACGCCCTGCGCTCGGAAGAGGGCCACTTGCGCCAGCAGTACGTGCGACTCCAGGTGCAGGCCAAGGACACCCGGCAGCAGCTCTCTTCGCTCCAGTCCCTCGCCACCGAAGTGGCGGCCACCTATGGCATTCTGCGCTGGCGCGACACCCCGTTCCGCGTGGCCAACGATTCTCCCGCCGAGCCCAAGACCTTCGAATCGAGTCTGAATCAGTTCCACTTCCTGGTCCGGAACGTAAGCATGGTGACCATGGTTGACGAAAGTAGCTTGAGCTTGTTGCCCGAGCCGCTGCCAACCAATTCGCGTCTGGTTCCCGCGCTCTGGCCGGTATTGGGCCCGATTACCGCCAGTTTCGGCGAGCGGGAAGACCCGTTCACGGGCGAGCCGGCATTTCATCCCGGCGTGGATATCGGCGCTGCCTACGGCACACCCGTACGCGCCACGGCCGACGGCATCGTGGTCTTTGCCGGCGTCGAAGACGGCTACGGCCGTGAGGTGGTGATCGACCATGGCTTTGGCATCTCGACCATTTACGCTCATCTGTCCGGATTCAATACTCAGGTGGGCGACCGGGTGGATCGCGGCGAGGTGATCGGTTATGTGGGTGACAGCGGCCGCTCTACTGGCCCTCATCTGCATTACGAGGTGCGCATCCAGAATACGCCGGTCAATCCGTGGCGCTACTTGCGTTTTACCACCGTGGCCGCGAATTGAGGCCGCGCCCGGACGTGTGCGAGAAGCGCTTGCACCCGAGTGGGTTGCATATGTCGGTACGGCGTGATAGGCTTATGCTGTTTCGGTCTGTGCTGGCGTAGCTCAGTGGTAGAGCATCTGATTTGTAATCAGAGGGTCGGGGGTTCAAATCCCTTCGCCAGCTGTGCATGGAGACTGCGATAAGGGCGCGGCTGATTTTTTGTGCCTCTGACGTGGGTTTTCCAAAGAATTCTGACGGAGCCGTGGCGGCGAAGTATGTTCCCGTCGGCGCATTTTTGTGTCGGCGGTATTCCTGTGCCCGGACGGGTGGGTGAGTGGCTAAAACCAGCAGACTGTAAATCTGCCGCCCCTTGCGGGCTACGGAGGTTCGAATCCTCCCCCGTCCACCATATGCCCGATAGGCCGTTTCGGCCGGGGCGGGGCGAGTGGGTCAGGGAGAATTTCTGGTTAGAGCTCCATCGATGAGAGATCGTGGGGATGGCTCGAAGGAGCCGGTTCGATCTTGGCCGCGAGAGAACCTTTCGCACACAGGCACCCGGGCCTGGGTAGCTCAGCTGGTAGAGCGCGTCCTTGGTAAGGACGAGGTCACCGGTTCAATCCCGGTCCCAGGCTCCAGACACTTGGGAGTGGGCGGGGGTAACTCAGTGGTAGAGTCTCGGCCTTCCAAGCCGATGGTCGCGGGTTCGAATCCCGTCCCCCGCTCCATGCGCCCGGCCTTGGCCGGGCGGTAAGGGATTGGTTACCGATCATGAGAGAGATCATTACGTTGCAGTGCAATGAATGCAAGAATCGGAATTACACGACGACGAAGAATCGCAAAAAACATACCGACCGGTTGGAGACCAAGAAGTTCTGTAAGGCGTGCCGACGCCACACCCCGCACCGCGAGATTAAGTGAGCGGCGGGGAAACGGTTCGCCCGAGGCCCTGCTTCGTGCTCGGGGCGAAGGGGAGTAGGTTCAACGGTAGACCGCCGGTCTCCAAAACCGGATGTGGGGGTTCGAATCCCTCCTCCCCTGCCACTTTTTGAGTCGGTGAGCGAAGGCAAGGGATGCGGACCCGGACGCGAAGGCGCAGGCAACGAGAGTGAGAGAACAACAAGTAGCGCGGGCGGGAGCGATCACCGATTCGGGCGCGTTCGGCAGAATCGCCGAATATCCGCGCCGGGCGCGGCAGTTCCTGCACGAGACACGCAACCAGTTGCGCCTGGTGACTTGGCCGGGCGCCCGGGAAGTCTATTCCACCACGATCGTCGTCGTGGTGACGGTGGCCTTTTTTGCGGTCTTCTTTTGGGTTACCGATAGCGCTTTCAGCTATGCGAGCAGGTGGTTGCTTGGGCATTTCCAACACTGAGGCGGCGGGACGGATGGAAATGGCGAAGCAGTGGTACATCATCCATACCTATTCAGGCTTCGAGCGGAAGGTGAAGGAAAGCCTCGAAAGCCGCGCCAGGGCTTTCGGCCTGGAGGAACGGATCAGCCAGGTGGCGATCCCTACCGAGGAAGTGATCGAGGTGCGCGGCGGCAAGAAAGTCACCTCGACCCGTTTGTGCTACCCCGGCTACGTCCTCGTGGAAGTCGACATGGACGATCATACCTGGCACGTCGTGCGCTCGACGCCTTGGGTGACCGGTTTCGTCGGCTCGGGCCAAACGCCGACTCCGCTCAGCGACGAGGAGGTACAGAATATCCTCAACCGCGAAGCGACGGCGGCCGAAAAACCGCGCCCCAAGATGACCTTCGACCGCAACGAGCAGGTCCGGATCATCGAAGGCCCATTCGCGAATTTCACCGGCGTGGTCGAAGAGGTGAATCCCGATCGCAGCACGCTCAAGGTTTCCGTGACAATTTTCGGCCGCTCGACTCCGGTCGAGCTGGATTTCGCCCAGGTGGAAAAGATCGCCTGAGGCGCACTTGCTCGCCGGCAGGGCCGGCGGCGGATTTTTGGAGAAAGCAGGAAACCCAACATGGCAGCGCCAACAACTAAAGGAAAGAAGCCCTCGGCCCAGGTGAAACTGCAACTGCCGGCCGCCAAGGCGACGCCGGCTCCGCCCGTGGGCACCATGCTCGGTCCTCACGGCGTCAACATCATGGAATTCTGCAAGCAGTTCAACGCGCGCACGGCCAAGGAAGCCGACGGGATGATTATCCCGGTCGTGATCACCATTTACAGCGACCGCAGCTTCACGTTCATTCAAAAGACGCCGCCCGCGGCCGAACTGCTCAAGCGCGCCGCTTCGATCGCCAAGGGCTCGGCCGATCCCAACCGCTCCAAGGTCGGCAAGGTCACCCTCAAGCAGGTCGAGGAGATTGCCAAGATCAAGTTGCCCGATCTGAATACGACGCGGCTCGAATCGGCGGTCCGCACGGTTCGGGGCACCGCGCGCAACATGGGTATCGAGGTGGAGGGTTAAGTCGATGGGCAAGGACGGAGTCGGCAAGAATATCGATCGGGCGCGCAAGCAGGTCGAGCAGAGGCTCTACCGGCTCGGCGAAGCAGCCGAGCTGCTCAAGAAGGTCCATTACGCCAAGTTCGATGAAACCGTTGAACTGGTCGTGAACCTGGGCGTCGATGCCAAGCAGAGCGACCAGATGGTTCGCGGCACGGTCGTGCTCCCGCACGGACTCGGCAAATCGAAGCGTGTGCTGGTGATCGGCAGCGGCGAAAAGGTCCGCGAGGCGCAGGATGCCGGAGCCGATTTCGCCGGCGGAGATGACATGGTCCAGAAGATTCAGGAAGGTTGGACCGATTACGACGCCGTCGTCGCCACGCCCGACATGATGAAATCTCTCGGCCGGCTCGGCAAGATTCTCGGCCCCCGCGGCCTGATGCCAAACCCGAAGACCGGCACCGTTACCTTCGATGTTGCCCGAGCCGTGAAGGAGATCAAGGCGGGCAAGGTCGAATTCCGGCTCGACAAAACAGCCATTATCCACGCGCCGGTCGGCAAAATTACGTTCGAGGCCAGCCACCTGGCGGAGAACGCTGGGGCGCTGCTCGCTGCCATCTCGAAGGCCAAGCCGGCGGCCGCCAAGGGCAAATACGTCGAGGGGGTCACGCTGACTTCGACGATGGGCCCGGGCGTAGCGATCGATCCGTCCGAGGTCGATCTGGCGCTGGCCGCCGCCTGAGGAGTTTTGATGAAGACGCGCAAGCAAAAAGAGGAAGAATCGCAAAAACTGCGGCAAGAGCTGGCGCAGGTTTCCACCGTGATCCTGAGCACCTTTCAGGGTATCCCGGTGGAAGATGAGACGCGGCTTCGCCGAACCGTCGAGTCGGCCGGAGGGCGCTACCGGGTGGTGAAAAACGCGGTCGCCCAGCGGGCCGCCGAGGGAACGGCTGCGGAGACTTTGCTCAAAGGGCTGGTTGGCCCGAATGCGATCTCCTATACCGCCGAGGACCCGGTTGCCTTCGCCAAGACGCTGGCCAAGCTCGCCAAGGAGATTCCCGCGGTCGAGTTCCGCGCGGGGGTGGTCGAGGGACGGGTCATTTCGGTCGATGAGCTGGTGGCTCTGGCCGCCTTGCCATCCCGGGACGAGCTTCTCGGCAGAATAGCCTTTTTAGTTCAGAGCCCGATCCAGCGAATCGCGCAGGCGCTGGCGGGGACGGCACGGAATCTGGCTGTGGTCACCAGCGAGGCGGCCAAAGCCGAAAAGTTCGCAAAATAGGAGGAAAACGCAGTCATGCCCAGCAAGGTGGAAGGAATTCTCGAAGAAATCAAGGGGCTGACGCTTCTCGAAGCGGCCGACCTGGTCAAGAAGATGGAAGAGACCTTCGGCGTCTCGGCGGCGGCAGCTCCGGTTGTCGTGGCTGGCGGAGTGGCAGCAGGCGCGGCCGCGCCTGCCGAAGAGCAGACCGAATTCACCGTCGTGCTCTCCGACATCGGGCCGAACAAGATCAACGTCATCAAAGCGGTTCGTGAGGTGACCAGTCTGGGCCTCAAGGAGGCCAAGGATCTGGTGGACGGCGCCCCCAAGCCGGTCAAGGAAGGCGTCACCAAAGAAGAAGCCACCGCCATTAAGAAAAAGTTTGAAGACGCGGGAGCCAAGGTCGAAATCAAGTAAGCGACGCTCGGTGCGCAGCGCTTCTTTCCGCGGGCGTTTTCGGGGCCGGGTGTGTCTCGAAGACGCTCTATTTGTGCTTTTCCGCCCGATTTCCGCCGTATCGGTTGAGGGAAGGGGATTATGAGCCAAGGTAATGGTATTCGCCCGGCACGGGAAAGGCCCCGGCTGGATTTTTCTCGCATCAGAACATCTCTGCCGATTCCCAATCTGATTGAAGTGCAGAAGATGTCCTACGACCGGTTCCTGCAAATGGACAAACTGCCGGCCGAGCGCGAGGACGGCGGTCTGCAGGCGGTGTTCGCATCGGTTTTCCCGATCCAGGATTTCCGCGGCCTTTCGCAGCTGGAGTTCGTCGATTACATGATCGGCAATTGGGAATGCAAATGCGGCCACCTGCGCGGGCTGCATCATCTGCGGGCCACCTGCCGGAACTGCGGCGCCTCGGTCGTCACCAACCCCTACCAGGTCGGTGACGTGATCTGTTCCAAGTGCGGCACCTTCAACCGGAACACGCCGACCTTCTGCAATAAGTGCGGCGATCCGGTGAGCCTGCAGCTCAAGTACGACGTGAACGAGTGCCAGGAGCGCGGGATGACCTACGCCGCCCCGCTGCGCGTCACGATCCGCCTGACCACCTACGACAAGGACCCCGATACCGGCGCCAAGACCGTCCGCGATATCAAGGAGCAGGAAGTCTACTTCGGCGACATTCCGCTGATGACCGACAACGGCACCTTCATCATCAACGGCACCGAGCGCGTCATCGTCAGCCAGCTTCACCGCTCGCCGGGCGTTTTCTACGAGACCGCCAATAACCGCACCTATTTCCTCGGCAAGATCATTCCCTATCGCGGTTCCTGGGTCGAGTTCGAATACGACACCAAAAATCTGCTCTACGTGCGCATCGACCGGAAGCGCAAGTTCCTCGGCTCGATCTTCCTGCGCGCTCTCGGCTTGAAGACCAACGAGGAGGTGCTCCGCGCGTTCTACCGCGTCGAGCGGATTTCCCTGCACGACGGCGAGCTCTGGTGGAACTTGTCCGAGGGTTTGATCGACCGCAAGTTCAGCCACGAGATCCGCCACCCGCGCTCGGACGAAGTGCTCGTCGCGCCCCACAAGCGTGTCACCGAGGCCGCCTACAAGGAACTGGTCAAGGCCCGGGCTACCCAGGTGAAGGTCCTGGCGGCCGATGTGGAAGGCGCCTCGATCGTCGCGGATCTGGTGAACCGGGAAACGGGAGAAGTGCTGGTGGAATCGAATAAACCGATTGCACCCGAGTCTTGGACCAAGCTTGCCGAAGCCGGCATTACCGACGTCGACATTTTCTTCCCCGAACGCGATGATGTCGGCCCGATCATCGGCCGCACCCTCGACAAGGACACCCTCCACAGCCAGCGCGAGGCTCTGATCGAGATCTACCGCAAACTGCGTCCCGGCGATCCTCCCACGCTCGAAACGGCCACGGCGCTCTTTCAGGGGATGTTCTTCGATCCCCGTAAATACGATTTCAGTAAGGTGGGCCGGCTGAAGTTCAATACGAAGATCGGCCTGGATACCCCGCTCAACCACCGGACGCTGGACATTTCCGACTTCATCTTCGCGATCAAGTACCTGCTCAAGTTGCGCCGCAACATCGGCACGGTCGACGACATCGACCATCTGGGCAACCGGCGCGTGCGCGCCGTGGGCGAACTGCTCGAAAACCAGTTTCGCATCGGCCTGGTGCGCATGGAGCGGGCCATCAAGGAAAAGATGTCGGTGTATCAGGAAATGTCGACGGCGATGCCGCACGACCTGGTCAACGCTAAGCCGGTGATGGCCGCGATCCGCGAATTTTTCGGTTCGAGCCAGCTCAGCCAGTTTATGGACCAGACGAACCCGCTGAGCGAGGTCACGCACAAACGGCGTCTTTCGGCCCTGGGTCCGGGCGGGTTGTCGCGCGAGCGGGCCGGCTTCGAGGTTCGCGACGTGCATCCCACCCACTACGGCCGCATCTGCCCGATTGAAACCCCCGAAGGTCCGAACATCGGGTTGATCAGCTCGCTTTCCTGTTACGCCCGGATCAACGAGTTCGGCTTCATCGAATCGCCCTACCGCAAGGTGAAGGACGGGCGCGTCATCGACTACGTCCGGGTGCTGAATGCCGGCGATAGCGAATTCAAGGCCGGGGAGGCCGTGGAACGCGAAAAGATCGACGAAGCCAACCGCGACCTCAAGCGCAACAAGATCACCGACGCCCCCTTCTCCTTCTATCTCTCGGCGTGGGAAGAGGACCGTTACGTCGTCGCCCAAGCCAACGCGCCGCTCGACGAACGCGGCCGCTTTACCAGCGACCTGGTGAACTGCCGCCAGGCGGGCAATTTCGTCCTCAAGAGCCGTGACGAGGTCGACTACATCGACGTCTCCCCGAAACAGCTCGTATCGGTGGCCGCCAGCCTGGTTCCTTTCCTCGAAAACGACGACGCCAATCGCGCCCTGATGGGAGCCAACATGCAGCGGCAGGCCGTGCCGCTGATTCGCGCCGAGACGCCGCTGGTCGGCACCGGCATGGAGCGTGTGACCGCCCGCGATTCCGGAGCGGTGGTCCTTTGCAAACGCGACGGCATCGTCGACCAGGTCGATAGCGAACGCATCATCGTCCGGGTGGAATCGGACCAGAGCGGAGTTCTGAGCCGCGAAGTCGGCGCCGATATCTATCAGCTCATCAAGTTCCGCCGATCCAACCAGAACACCTGCATGAACCAGAAGCCGCTGGTTCGCGCCGGCGACCGCGTTCACCAGGGCCAGGTGCTGGCCGACGGTCCTTGCACGGACCGGGGGGAACTCGCGCTCGGGCGCAACGTCCTGGTGGCCTTCCTTCCCTGGCGCGGTTACAACTTCGAAGACGCCATCGTCGTGAGCGAGAAACTGGTCAAGGAGGACTACTACACCTCCGTCCACATCGAGGAGCTGGAAATCGAGGCCCGCGACACCAAGCTGGGCCCCGAAGAGATTACCCGGGATATCCCCAATATCAGCGAGGGTTTTTTGAAAAACCTCGACGAAGCCGGGATCATCCGCATTGGCGCCACCGTCCATCCGGGCGACATCCTGGTCGGCAAGGTGACGCCGAAGGGGGAAACGACACTCACCCCGGAAGAGAAACTGCTTCGCGCCATTTTCGGAGAAAAAGCCGGCGACGTCCGCGATGCCTCGCTCTATTGTCCGCCCGGCATCGAGGGCACGGTCGTCGACGTCAAGGTGTTCTGCCGCAAGGGCGCCGAAAAGGATGAGCGGCACAAATCCATCGAGGCCGCCCAGATTGCCAAGCTCGAGCGTAACCTGTCCGACGAAATCCGCATTCTGACCGATGAGCGGCTCAAGCGCCTCAGCGGGCTTCTCGGCGGCCGCATACTCGCCGCCGACCTGCACGACGAGAAAACCAATAAGCGCCTTCTGACCAAGGGCACGACGCTCGATCGGGATCTGCTCGAAAAAGTCTCCACCCGCAATCTCAAACGCCTTCGTCTGACCGAACGCGACGCGCTCCTGGTCGAGAAAATCGACGAAGTCGAGGAGATGACCTCCCGCCAGATCGAAGTCCTCCGCAAAATCACCGAGGAGCGGATCGAAAAGCTCAAAAAGGGCGACGAACTGCCGCCGGGCGTGATCAAGCTCGTCAAGGCCTTCGTGGCCATGAAACGCAAGCTGTCGGTCGGCGACAAAATGGCCGGCCGCCACGGGAATAAGGGGGTCATTGCCACGATCGTTCCCGACGAGGACATGCCCTACCTGCCCGACGGCACCCCGGTCGAGATCGTTCTGAATCCGCTCGGCGTGCCTTCCCGCATGAACGTCGGACAGATCCTCGAAACGCACTTGGGTTGGGCGGGCAAGGAACTCGGGAGCCAAGTGGCTCGGCTTTTCGACGATAACGTTCGTGCCGAGGCCTTGCGCAAATGGCTCAAGGAAGTCTTCGGCCCGACGCCGATCTGGCGCTCGCTGGCCGACCTGCCCGACGATGAATTGATCGATATGGCGCAAGGGTTCCGCGGCGGCATCAATTTCGCCTCGCCGGTTTTCGACGGCGCTCGCGAAGGCGAAATCCGGCACCTTCTGGAAGAGGCCGGCCTGCCCGGCGCCGGCAAGACGATCCTGCGCGACGGCATGCGCGGCGAGCGCTTCGCCGAACCGGTGACGGTCGGCTACATCTACATGTTGAAGCTGGCTCACTTGGTTGACGACAAGATCCACGCGCGCTCGATCGGGCCCTATTCGCTGATTACCCAGCAGCCGCTCGGCGGCAAGGCCCAGTTCGGCGGCCAGCGCTTCGGCGAGATGGAGGTGTGGGCGCTCGAGGCCTACGGCGCCGCGCACACCCTGCAGGAACTTTTGACCTGCAAGTCGGACGACGTTTACGGCCGCGCGAAGATGTACGAGGCCATCGTCAAGGGAGAATCCGGAATCGAGCCGGGCGTGCCGGAATCGTTCAACGTGCTCGTGCGCGAGCTCCAAGCCCTGTGCCTGGACGTCGAGTTGATGAAGCGGCAGAAGCCGCAGGAGCCCGCGGCCGACTAAGCCGCCGGCAAACGTTTTTCATTCCCGGAATTCCGGGAGGGGAGGATAATACCTTGTATCGCAGCAGCCCCTACGATCGTGCCAGCCAGATTGCCGATTTCGATTCGATCCGCATCTCCCTGGCGAGTCCGGAAAAGATCCGCTCCTGGTCGCACGGTGAAGTGACCAAGCCGGAAACCATCAATTACCGCACATTCAAGCCGGAACGCGACGGCCTGTTCTGCGCCCGAATCTTCGGGCCTATCGCCGACTGGGAATGCCTGTGCGGAAAATACAAGCGGATGAAGCACCGCGGTGTGATCTGCGACAAGTGCGGCGTCGAGGTCACTCTCAGCAAGGTGCGCCGCGAGCGCCTCGGTCACATCGAACTCGCCTCGCCCTGCTCGCACGTCTGGTTCTTCAAGGGCGTGCCGAGCCGGATCGGGTACCTGCTCGATATCTCGATGCGGGACCTCGAGCGCATCCTCTATTTCGAAACCTACGTCACGATCGACGCGGGCGAAGCGGCGCTCAAGGACAGGGAACTGCTCGACGAGCAGAAATATCGCGATCTCCAGCGCGAATTCCCCGGCCGCTTCCGCGCCGCCATGGGCGCCGAAGCCATCAAGGAACTGCTGCGACAGGTGGATATCGAAAAGCTCAGCGAAGAGCTGCGCGAAAAAATGAAGGTCGATGCCAGTCTGCAGAAGCGGATCAAGTACGCCAAGCGCCTGCGGGTGCTCGAAGCGTTCCGCAAGAGCGGCAACAAGCCCGAATGGATGATTCTCGACGTCATCCCGGTTCTCCCGCCCGAGTTGCGCCCGCTGGTGCCGCTCGATGGCGGCCGTTTCGCCACTTCCGATCTGAACGATCTCTACCGCCGCGTCATCAACCGGAACAACCGGCTCAAGAAGCTGATGGAGCTGCACGCGCCCGACGTGATCGTTCGAAACGAAAAACGGATGCTCCAGGAAGCGGTCGACGCGCTCTTCGACAACGGGCGTCGCGGCCGCGTTCTGCGCGGAACCAATAACCGCCCGCTGAAATCGCTCTCGGACGGCCTCAAGGGCAAGCAGGGCCGCTTCCGCCAGAACCTGCTCGGCAAACGAGTCGATTATTCGGGCCGTTCGGTGATCGTCGTCGGTCCCGAGCTCAAACTGCACCAGTGCGGTCTTCCCAAGCGCATGGCGCTCGAGCTCTTCAAGCCGTTCATTTATCACAAGCTCGAAGCCGCCGGCCATTGCACGACCATCAAACAGGCCAAGGAAACCGTCGAGCGGCAGGATCCGGTCGTCTGGGATATCCTCGAAGAGGTCACGCGCGAGCACCCGGTTCTGCTGAACCGCGCCCCCACCCTTCACCGCCTGGGCATCCAGGCCTTCGAGCCGGTGCTTATCGAGGGCAAGGCGATTCGTATCCACCCGCTGGTTTGCCCGGCCTTCAATGCCGATTTCGACGGGGACCAGATGGCCGTCCACATCCCGCTTTCGCCCGAAGCGCAGGTCGAGGCGCAGGTCCTCATGCTCAGTTCCAACAATATTCTGTCGCCGGCCAACGGTATGCCGCTCGCCGTTCCCACGCAGGACATGGTGCTGGGCCTCTATTACATGACCAAGGCCAAACCCGGCTCGAAGGGCGAAGGCCGCGCCTTTGGCTCGAGTGAAGAAATCTATCTGGCGCTCGAAGCCGGCGAGGTGGAACTGCTGAGTCCGATCCGCTACCGGTACACGGGCGATACGATCGATCTTACGAGCGCCTACGACGATCAGGACATCCTTCACACCGAAGCCATCCAGGTCAACCGCCAATTTCTGAACACGACCGTTGGCCGGGTCATCTTCAACGATCATCTGTTGCCGGGCATGCCGTTCATCAACGGCTTATTGAAGAAAAAGGGCGTTCAGTTGGTCGTGCAGTACGCTTATCTCCGTTACGGTCTGGAGATGACGGTAAAGATACTGGACCAGCTCAAGGCGCTCGGCTTCCTCTACGCCACCCACTCCGGCATCTCGATCGGGATCGACGATATGGTCATCCCGGCCGTCAAGCCCCGCCTCGTGGGCAATGCGGAACGCGAAGTCGTCAAGGTGCAGCAGCAATACCTTGACGGCGCCATCACCAACGGCGAGCGCTATAACAAGGTGATCGCGATCTGGGGCGAAGTCACCGAGCGCGTCGCCGACGAAATGTTCAAGGCGATGGAGGAACAGGACAAACAGGGAGTCATCAACCCCATCTACGTGATGGCCGATTCCGGAGCCCGCGGATCCAAACAGCAGATTCGCCAGCTGAGCGGCATGCGCGGCCTGATGGCCAAGCCCTCGGGAGAAATTATCGAGACGCCGATCACCTCGAACTTCCGCGAGGGCCTCACCGTGCTGCAGTACTTCATCTCGACGCACGGCGCCCGGAAGGGTCTGGCCGATACCGCCCTGAAAACCGCCGACTCGGGCTACCTCACCCGCCGCCTGGTCGATGTCGCCCAGGACGTCATCGTCGCCGAGAAGGATTGCGGAACCGCCGACGGCATCGTCGTCGAACCGCTGCTTGAGGCCGGCGTCGAAGTCGAGGCGCTGCGCGACCGCGTCGTCGGCCGCGTTTCGCTTGAGCGGATTCGCGACTACGAAGGGAACGTCATCGTCGACGTCAACCAGGAAATCACCGAAGAGCTGGCCAACTCGATTCAGGAGGCCGGCATCGAGCGGGTCAAGATCCGTTCGGTGCTGACCTGCGAATCCCGCCGCGGCACTTGCCAGTTTTGTTACGGCCGCAACCTGGCCACCGGCCGCATGTCCGAGTTGGGAGAGGCGGTCGGCGTGGTTGCCGCGCAATCGATCGGCGAACCCGGCACCCAGCTCACCATGCGCACGTTCCATATCGGCGGGACCGCCACGCGAGTCGGCGAACAGTCCAAGGTCGAGGCTCGCAACATGGGCTTTGCGCGCTTTCTCGACCTGAACGTCGTCGAGGGCCGCAACAAGGGAATCATCTCCATGAACCGCTCCGGCCTGATTGCCATCGTGGACGAGAAGGGCCGCGAAAAGGAACGGCACCACGTCGTCTACGGCGCCCGTCTGAAAGTCCACGACGGCGAGGCGGTTCAGGTCGGCCAGACGCTGCTCGAATGGGATCCCTATACCTTCTCGATCCTCACCGAAAGCGGCGGCACCGTTCAGTTCAAGGATTTGGTCGCGGGACTCACCATCGAGGAGCAAGTCGATGAAGTCACCGGCCTGGCCCAGCTCGTCGTCACTTTGCCGCCGGGCGATGAAAAGCACCAGCCGATGATCCTCATCCGGGATTCGAACGGCAAAACGCGGAAGAAATACCTGATGCCGTCCCGGGCGCACCTGATGGTCTCCGACGGAGACGAGGTCGAGCCGGGCGACATCCTTGCCAAGATCCCGCGCGAAACCACCCGCACCAAGGACATCACCGGCGGTCTGCCGCGCGTCGTCGAACTGTTCGAGACGCGCCGTCCCCGCGATTCCGCCGTGATCAGCGAGATCGACGGAGTCGTCAAGTACGGGGAAATCTCCAAGGGCGCGCGGAAAATCTACGTCCAGAGCGAAGACGGGAAGACCACGAAGGAATACGCCATCCCGCGCGGCGTGCACATCAACATGCAGGAAGGAGAGCGCGTCCGGGCCGGCGAGGCGCTAATCGACGGCCCGCTCAATCCGCACGACCTGCTCGCCGTGCTCGGCGAAAAATTCACCCAGGGGTACCTGGTCAACGCCGTGCAGGAGGTATACCGCCTGCAGGGCGTCAACATCAACGACAAGCATATCGAGACCATCGTTCGCCAGATGATGCGCTGGGTGAAGGTCGAAGAGGTCGGTGACACCGGCTTCCTGCTCGATGAGCAAGTCGATAAGTTCCGCTTCCGCGAGGAGAACGAGCGGGTCATTCGCGGCGGCGGCCGGCCGGCGACCGGGCGCCCGCTCCTGCTGGGTATTACCAAGGCGTCGCTTTCGACCGATTCGTTCATCTCGGCCGCGAGCTTCCAGGAAACGACCCGCGTGCTCACCGAAGCCGCTATCGCCGGCAAGGTCGATTACCTGCGCGGGCTCAAGGAAAACGTGATCGTCGGACGGCTGATCCCGGCCGGCACCGGCTTCCACCACTACCGCGGTATCAAGCTGATTACCGAAGTTCCCAAGGAGGAGGTCGTTCCGGCCGAACTCACCGCCGAGGAGGCCGCGACGCTCGATTACCTCCGCAAGGACACCGGAGCGGTAGCCGAAAGCTGACCGCGAAACGGCGCCGTAGCCGCAAGGGCCGGCCAGCCGGAATTCATTGCGAAAAAGGGGCGGGAGGCGCTTTGAGCGCCTCCCGCCCCTTTTTTTGTTCTCTCAAATCGCCAGAGCCGCCAGGCGGCCGGCGGCGGGAAGGCCGTTGCGATCCCGGCCTTTTATCCGGGGAAATCAAAGCTGGTTGCGTACACATTCACGGCCTTGCCCGCCGCTCGGACTGGAGCTTCTACGCTTTCGCCGCGCCGGCCTTGACATGCTGCGTCGAGGAATTCTCGACCGGCAGGTCGCGCACGGTTGGACTGTCCTTCATGAGTGGGGCCAGGGCCTTCGCCACTTCTTGGAATAGCCCTTTGTCGTATCCGGCTACGTCAGCCGGCGATTTCCAGACCGTGACGCAGGTGAATTGGCCCGTAGCCGGGTCGAGGGATTCCAGGTTTTCGACGAACCCGGGCTGGGACTGGATGCGTGGCAGAAATTCGTTGTTCAGCGCCGTGCGGAACTCTTTCATCTTGCTAGGGTCAATCGTGCAACTCAAAAGGCGAGAAATCATGGTGGGCTCCTTTCGTTTCGTTGCTGGAAGGAAGCGACAGGGCTGGGCAGGCTGGCTACGGATCCCTGCCGGTTCTTCTCGAACGTTAGCTCCAAAACCCGCATCGGGTCAAGACTCGCGTTTTTCCGCTGTCTTAGCCAGATAATTCTGTCACCCCTTAACGGCCGCGTGAAAATGTCACCCCATGAGACAGGAGACATTCACGTTGAGCCAACGGGAGTTGCAAAAGGTGGCCGTCATCGCACAGTGCGTG
>Ga0307373_10003012_pt1 | contig 29833 bp, 27 predicted proteins | sample OX2MG_FD_202534 | JGI IMG/M metagenome (GOLD analysis project Ga0307373, IMG submission 202534) | Soil microbial communities from Risofladan, Vaasa, Finland - OX-2 | ecosystem: Environmental > Terrestrial > Soil > Coastal area > Acid sulfate soil | place: Finland: Risofladan, Vaasa | collected... | reverse complement strand
TGAGACGCTCGCGCCCGCGCGCCGGGTCGAACTTGTATGCCTCCACCTCCGGCGGAGCCAGCAGCTCGGCCGGGCGTAGGCGATCGAGCTCGGCGGCCAGGCGGTCGGCCGGCAATTGGCAGAGGAGGAACTCGCAGGTCGATATGTCGCAGGCGGCCAGCCCGGCCTCGTCGCCCCGGGTCCAGGCCGCAACCAGGAAGTTGGCGCTCGACGGCTCGAGGTAGGCATCCTCGACGACGGTGCCGGGCGTAAGCACCCGCGTGATCTCGCGCTTCACCAGGCCCTTGCCGGTCGGCGCCTCGACCTGGTCGCAGATGACAACCTTGCGCCCGCCCCGGACAAGCCGCCCGACATAGGTCTGCCAGGCGTGATATGGCACTCCGCACATCGGGTGGCGGCCGGCCTTGCCGAGCGGACGCGAGGTCAGCGTCACGCCCATGATCGGAGCCGCTTGCTCAGCGTCCTCGTCGAAGATCTCGTAGAAATCGCCCATCCGGAAGAGCAGGATCGCGTCGGGGAACCGCTCCTTGGCCTCCCGGTACTGCCGCATGACCGGGGTCTCGGCCGAGGCGCTCTTCGTCACGCGGTGAGAGGACCAGCGAGCTGGCCGGGGAAGGCCTCCTCCACCATGACCCTAACCACGCTGCCGGGCTTGGCCAGCGAGCGCTTGACGACGACGCGCTTGCCCTGGCGGCTGCGCCCGTAGGGCCGGCCGAGTTCGTCCGCTCCCTCGACGAGGACCTCGATCTCGCGACCCAGCCAGGCTACCGTCTTGCCGGCGGCGATCTGCTTTTGGACCGCCAGCAGGTCGTTGATCCGCCGCTTCTTTTCCTCCTGGGGAACGTCGTCGACGAGCTTGTCCCCGGCGTGAGTCCCGGGCCGCGGCGAATACATCGCGACGTGGACCACGTCGAAGCCGATCTCTTCGACCACCCGGCGGGTGCTGAGGTACATTTCCTCGGTCTCGCCGGGAAAACCCACGATGACGTCGGTCGCGATGCCAAGGTCGGGCATCAGCGCGCGGGCACGTTCGATGATCGACCGATAGTCACTGACCAGGTAGCCGCGGGCCATCCGCCTGAGGACACGATCGTCGCCCGACTGGATCGGCAGCTGCAGCTCCCGGCAAACCACGCCACTGGCCGCCATCACCTCCAGCAGCTCGGGCTCGAGGTCGCGCGGGTGGGAGGTCATGAAACGCACCCGCCGCAGGCCCTCGATCCGTTCCACCTCGCGGAGCAGCGCGGCGAGTCCGCCCCGGCCTTCGGGGTCGCGGTAGGCGTCGACGTTCTGCCCCAGCAGAACGACCTCCCGGGCTCCCTCTTGGACGTCCGCCCGGCAACGCTGGACGAGGTCGGGGATGGCGAAGCTGCGCTCGCGGCCGCGGACCCGAGGCACGATGCAGAAGGTGCAGTTGTGGTTGCAACCCTCGATGACGTTGACGTAGTGGCTGACGCCGGTCCGTCCTGCCGCCGGGAGCGGTTCGCCCTGTGAGTAGTCGTAGCGGGCCTCGAGGTCGCTGATGAAGCCCTCGTAGCGGCCTATGGGCAGCACGGCGTCAAGCTGCGGGAAGCGCTTGGTGAGGTTGTCCCCCTCCTTGCTGCCGAGGCAGCCGGTGAGCGCGATTACCCGGTCGCCAGTCTTCCAGTCCCGGAGTTCGTGGAGCTTGGAGTAGACCTTGTCCTCCGAGGCCTGCCGCACGCAGCAGGTGTTGAGGACTGCGACGTCGGCCCTCTCGAGGTCGGTCTCCTGGAACCCCGCGGCGAGCAGCTTGCGAGACAGGTTCTCTGAGTCCGCGACGTTCATCTGGCAACCGATGGTCCAGACGTGGAACGTGCGCGAGGGATTCCTGGCTGCTGTCAACGAACCTCGACTAGAAGCCTGATGCCGGTGCGCTCCTCACCGTCGATGGAGATGTCGATGAAGGAGGGGATGCAGACGATGTCCAGGCCGCCGGGAGCGACGTAGCCGCGGCTGATCGCAATCGCCTTGACGGCCTGGTTGATGGCCCCGGCCCCGATGGCCTGGACCTCGACCCGGCTCTGGCTGCGGATAACGCCGGCGATCGCGCCGGCAACGGCCACCGGCTTGGACGTCGCCGAGACCTTGAGCACCTCCACCGGCGCACGGCCTTCCCCGGTCATTGCTGAAACCCCCGTCACGTTTGTTCTTGATCGATGCGCTGGATCGAAGTGGCCCGTCCGCTGAGTCGGTCAATGGTAATCAATACCGAATTGAAAGTCACGACTCCTGAAGCCATCCTCCACTTCTGCGGGACGCCGGTCAGGAACCGCTTGATCACGTTCTCCTTGTCCATGCCGATAACGCCGTCGCGAGGGCCGACCATCCCGACGTCGGTGCAGTAGGCGGTGCCGCCCGGAAGGACCCGCTGATCAGCCGTCGGCACGTGGGTGTGGGTGCCCACGACGGCGCTGACGCGGCCGTCGAGATACCAGCCCATGGAGATCTTCTCCGAGGTCGCCTCGGCGTGCATGTCGCAGAGCACGATCCGGTGGTCGGGATGCTCGGCGAGGATCGCGTCGGCAGCACGGAAGGGGTCGTCGAGGTCGTTCATGAAGAGCCGGCCCATGAGGTTCATTACCAGCACCTCCTCCCCACCGGCGCTGACGATGCAGTGGCCGACCCCCGGTGCGCCGGGAGGGTAGTTGGCGGGCCGGAGCACGTTTTCCTGGGCGGCCAGCTCGGGCACGAAGTCGCGCTGGTCGTATACGTGGTTGCCGGTCGTGATCACCTCGCAGCCCGCCGCCCGGAGCTCTTTGATCGTCTTCACGGTGAGCCCGAAGCCACCCGCCGAGTTCTCGCCGTTGGCGACCACCAGGTCCGGGCGGTGCTCCTCTTTCAGCCGCGGGACGATCTCCTCCACCGCCTTGCGGCCCGGCTCCCCGACCACGTCGGCGACGAAGAGGATCTTGAACCTGTCAGCCACGCGGAAAGCTTACGGGCGATCGCCGGCAAAGCCGGCGACGAAGCAGATCGGCCGGCACGGGCCCTCTACTGCGACTGCCAGCCGTTGCGTTGATGGCTCCCGCCTCTGGCTGAAACACAAAAGGGCGACCCCGGTCCCCGGAATCGCCCCTTTGCTATTGAGTGACTACTTGGCGTATTCCACGGCCCGCGTCTCGCGGACCACGGTGACCCGGATCTGGCCCGGGTAGCTGAGCTCGCTCTCGATCCGCTTTGCGATGTCGCGGGCCATGAGCTGGGCCGACGCGTCATCGATCTGCGCCGGCCTGACGACGATCCGGACCTCGCGTCCGGCCTGGATCGCGAATGACTGCTCGACTCCCTCGAAGGAGTTGGCAATCTCTTCCAGCTTTTCGAGCCGCTTGACGTACGCCTCGAGCGTCTCCCGCCTCGCTCCCGGCCTGGCGGCCGAGATCGCGTCGGCCGCGATCAGGAGCAGGGCTTCGATGGTCTGGGGCTCCTCGTCGTAGTGGTGGGCTCGAACCGCGTGCACCACCGCCGCAGGAACCCCGTGCCTTTGGATCAGGTCCGCCCCGATCACGGCGTGGGAGCCCTCGACCTCGTGGTCGATGCCCTTGCCGATGTCGTGCAGAAGGCCCGAGAGCTTGGCGATCCGGACGTCGGCGCCGATCTCGGCCGCCATCATCGCGGCCAGGTGGGCGACCTCCTTTGAGTGGTTCAGCACCTGCTGCCCGTAGGAGGTCCGAAAACGAAGGATCCCGAGGTGGCGGACCACCTCGGGGTGAAGGCCCTGGAGCCCGACGTCGAGGACGGCGGCTTCACCCTCTTCCTTGACCCGCTGAGCGACCTCCAGGCGGGCCTTGGCGACCGTCTCCTCGATCCGGGCCGGGTGGATCCGGCCGTCGACGATGAGCTTATTGAGGGTGACCCGGGCAACCTCACGGCGGACCGGGTCGAAGCCGCTGATGATGACGGCCTCGGGGGTGTCGTCGACGATGATGTCGATGCCGGTGGCCTGCTGAAGGGCCCGGATGTTGCGGCCCTCGCGCCCGATGATCCTGCCCTTCATGTCCTCTGACGGAAGGGGCAGTACCGAAACTGAGGTCTCAGCGGTCTGGTCGGCGGCGATCCGTTGGATCGCCTCGGTGACGATCGCGCGAGCTCGCTTCTCGCTCTCCTCGCGTGAGGCCAGCTCGGCCTCTCGAACCTTGCGGGCGCTCTCGTTGCGGAGTTCCTGCTCGAGCTCGCTCATGAGGATCCCGGCAGCTTCGGCGCGGGTCATGTTTGCAACCCGCTCCAATTCGATGAGGCGCTGCTTGAGCGCTTCGTCGAGCTGCGTGCGAAGCTCGTCGAGCTGCTTCTCCCGCTCTCCCAGCCCGGCCTCGCGGCGGCCGAGCTCATCGGTCTTGCGGTCGAGGCTCTCCTCCTTCTGGAGGAGCCGCCTCTCGAGCTGAAGGCCCTGTGCCTTGGTCTCCCGAGCTTCGCGCTCGGCCTCGGTCCGGATCTGGACCGCGGACTCCTTGGCCTCGAGCAGCCGCTCTTTGAGTGACGACTCGACGTCGGCCTGGATCTGTGCCCGGACCGCGGCCTCGTCGACGGGAGGTGCGGCTGGCGCCTGGTTTCGCACCAGTAAGTAGACGACTGCTGCGCCGGCGGCGATCCCGATGACCGCGGCAAGCGCGCTGAAAAGCACGGCTGTCATGAAACTTGTTTCACCTCGTATTCGCTTGTAAAGGTGCTTGGCTACCCCATGGCTCGTTCACCGCAGGGTTGGCTGAACACTTGGACACCGCGCCCTTGGACAGGCGCCGTAAGAAGCGAATTCTAGCCCCGAACGGGCCTCGGGACCAACCTCGGAGCTAGGCTACCCGAGGTCGCCTGGCAGGGAGCTGTTGCCGGAAAGTACCCGACGGCATGCCTCCCGCACCACCTGCGGCCCGTAGCCGCGCCGCAGCAACCGCGGCCCGGCAAGCTGGAGCAGCGAGCGCAGGGACCCCGACTCGGCGCGGCCAAGCAGTGGTCGCACGAGGCGCGCCGCAGCCTCAACCTCGACCTCCGGGTCGAGATCGGCTACCGCCGCCTGGACGATCTCTCGGTCCACGCCCTTCGAGGCCAGCTCGGCCGAGATGGCGGTCGCGCCTCGATTCCGGCTGCGGCGGCCGACAACGGCAGCCGCGAACTGGGCATCGTCGAGGTATCCGTGCCGGGCCAGCCGTGCTAATACGTCGGCGGTGGTGCCCGCGTCGAAACCGCGCCGCGCGAGCTTGCGGCCCAACTCTGCCGTCGCATGGGAGCGGAGGCCGAGCAGTCTGACCGCTACGTCGTATGCCTGGGCCGGGTCCGGCGGCTCAGGCCTCGACCGGTGCGTCCTCCTCCTTCGCCCTGGAGGGGGCCGAGCCGTTTGGCGAGTCGGCAGCCCCACGGGGCTTCGGCATCGCATCCGCGGCCTTCACCGCGGCCCTGGCTCGTACCGCCTTCTCGATCTCGGCGCAGAGAGTCGGGTTCTCTCGGAGGAAGTTGCGGACGTGCTCGCGGCCCTGCCCGAGGCGCATCTCGCCGTAGGACATCCAGGTGCCGCTCTTCTCGATGATGCCGTACTCGACGGCGCCATCGATTAGCGCCCCCTCGCGGGAGATGCCGTCGGCGAGGATGTCGAACTCGGCGGAGCGAAAGGGGGGCGCCACCTTGTTCTTGACGACCTTGACCTTGACCCGGGCGCCGATCGCGTCGAGCCCGTTCTTGATCGTCTCGATCTTACGGATGTCGAGCCGGATCGAGGCGTAGAACTTGAGAGCTCGACCTCCCGGCTGCGTCTCGGGGTTGCCGAACATGATCCCGACCTTCTCGCGCAGCTGGTTCAGGAAGATCACACAGCAGTTGGACTTGGAGATCGCGGCGGTCAGCTTGCGCATCGCCTGCGACATCAGCCGGGCCTGAAGGCCGACGTGGGAGTCGCCCATCTCGCCTTCGATCTCGGCCTTCGGTACCAGGGCCGCGACGGAGTCGATGACGATGACGTCCACCGCCCCCGACCGGACGAGGACCTCGACGATCTCCAGCGCTTGCTCGCCGGTGTCCGGCTGGCTGACCAGCAGGTCGTCGATCCTGACGCCGATCCGGGCCGCGTAGATGGGATCGAGCGCGTGCTCGGCGTCAACGAAGGCGGCGACGCCGCCCTGCTTTTGCGATTCGGCTACCACGTGCAGAGCCAGGGTGGTCTTGCCCGCCGACTCGGGGCCGTAGATCTCGATGATCCGGCCCTTGGGGACGCCCCCAACGCCGAGGGCGAGGTCGAGCGGCAGCGCGCCGGTCGGGATCGACTGGATCTCCCGCTGAGGCCCCGCCTCACCGAGCCGCATGATCGCGCCGTCGCCGTAGCTGCGCTTGATGGTCGTCAGCGCCGTGGTCAGCGCCTTGTCCCTGCTATCGGCTTTTTGGTTATCGGCTTTTTGACTTTCTGACTTTTGGCTTTCCAATTCGATATCCCTCCTAACAGGCTGGGGCCAGTCTTCTGCGGTGCGGCGACGTGAGCAACGATTTACAGCGACCGCGGCGTGTCGAAGGGGCCGAGTCGAAGCATACGAACACCTGTTCGCAAAGTCAAGCCTTCCCCTCTGCGAGAGCGTCCAGGACCATCTTCAGGGCGGCCTCGACGCTGAGCCTGCGATTCTCCCAGCGATCGCCCCTCCAGTTGAACTGCCTCACCAATACCAGGTCGGGCCCAGCGACGCCGACGAAGGTGAGACCGACCGGCTTGGCGCCGTCGGCAGCCGGCCCGGCAACGCAGGTGATCGAAACGGCGAGGTCGCTCCCCAGCCGCTCGCGAGCGCCCTGGGCCATCGCGATGGCCACCTCCGGGCTGACGGCACCCTTGGCTTCGAGGAGGTCCTCGGGCACCCCGAGCAGCCGGTGTTTCAGCTGGTTGCTGTAGGCGACGACCCCGCCCAGGAAGAAGGACGAAGAGCCAGGTAGGTCGGTGATTGCCGCCGCCACCATTCCCCCGGTGCAGGACTCGGCACTGGAGAAGGTCTGGCCGGCCCTGTCCAGCGCAGCCGCGAGCCGGCGGACCAGGGGATCGACCGACTCGCCGGGCCCCGGAGCGCCACCCTTCAGCGGCAGGGGACTGATGGCTGGGCGCCGGGGCGGCAGGGCAAGCACGTACCGGAACCTCCAGAGGTAGTCCAGGCCGCTGTAAATCGTGATCGCGAGCGCCACCGCGACCAGGAACACCGCGTACGGCTCCAACCATGCGTAGGGGCGAGCGAGGATCAGGAGGGAGATCGCCGCCACCTGGGAGACGGTCTTACTCTTCCCCCACCAGCTGGCCGCGATCACCCGGCCCTGGCCCAGGCTCACCGACCGCAGGATAGTGATCAGAAGCTCGCGGCTGAAGATCACCACCACCACCCAGGCGGGCAGCATCGACTCCTGGACCAGGGTGACCAGGACGGTCAGGACGAAGACCTTATCCGCGAGCGGATCGAGGAACTTGCCGAGCTCGGTGACCTTCCCGAAGCGCCGGGCGAACCACCCGTCCACGGTGTCCGTCGCCGAGAAGAGCAGGAAGAGGACCGCCGCCCACTGGTCATGACCGGGAAAACCCGCCAGCAGCAGCCAGACGAGGAACGGGATGCCGATCAGGCGGCTGAGGGTCAGGAGGTTCGGCAGGTTCACGGCCGCGCGCTAAGTCTGCGCCGTGTACTCGCGGGTTATCACCCCGTTGCCCATTGGTCCCAGGCTCTTCCCGTTCAGGGACACGATGGTATTCAAGCCCTTGCCGGTGGTGATTTTCACCTTGCTGCCGCTGAAGCTGACCGAGCTGCCGGGGTCGAGGACCTTGCCAGCGTCGCCATACTGGGGCTTGCCGTCGACCGAGACGTCGATCCAGGTGGTGTCGGTGACGGTGACGGTGACGTCGGCCAGGCCTGGCGTCGGCGAGGCGGTGGGCAGCGCCGCCGCGACGGGCGAGCCTGACGGCGTCGGCAGGGCCGTCGCCGCCACACGCGGCAGCGGTGCGGGGGTGCGGACGCTGTCCAACTCCTTGTAGACGTAGCCGGTGAAGGCGATGACCAGGAGGATTAGTCCGACCGCGCCGGCCAGGGGCGCTGTGAGGACCATGCTCGGAGATGCAGTGAAGGAGCTGAGGGGCCGCATCGCCAGCGATCCCTCACCCGGCGGGATGGTCGCCTCGTAGGCCTGGAGCAGCAGGGCAGGGTCGATCTCGAGGTAATAGGCATAGGTGCGCAGGTAGCCCCGGACGTAGACGGGCGCCGGCAGCTCGGACGGCCTGTCACCCTCGAGGGCGGCCAGGCTTCGAAGGCGGATCCTGGTCGAGGCGGCGGCCTGTTCGAGGGAAACACCACGAGCACGGCGGGCCTCCATCAGCAAGCCGCCGAGCGTCACTCGAGCCCGATCCTCTCCAGCAGCTCGTCGACGTCGGGCAGGTTCATCAGAACCTCCCGCGACTTGGAGCCCTGGTAGCCGCCGATGACACGGTGCTCGGCGAGCTGGTCAACGATCCGGCCGGCGCGCGAATAGCCGACGTTGAACTTGCGCTGGACCAGGGACACGGACGCGCTTCCCTCGGCGGCGACGGCCCGGGCCGCCCGCGCGAAGAGCGGGTCGAGCTTGCGCTCCTCCCCTCCCTCGCCGAAGCCGCTGGACACTGCCTCGTCGAGGACCTCCTCCATGAAACGCGGCTCGCCTTGCGCCTTCCACCAGTTGACGATCGCGTCCACCTCGCCGTCGGAGACGAAGGCGCCCTGGATGCGGGCCGGCTTGCCGGCGTCGACAGGCTGGTAGAGCATGTCGCCCCGGCCGAGCAGCTTCTCGGCGCCGCCCGAGTCTAGGATCACCCGGCTGTCGACCTGGGAGCCCACCGCGAAGGCGATCCGGGACGGGATGTTGGCCTTGATCAGCCCGGTGATGATGTCGGTCGAAGGCCGCTGGGTGGCGACGATCAGGTGGATGCCGACCGCGCGCGCCAGCTGGGCGATCCGGCAGATCAGCTCCTCCACCTCGCCGGCGGCCACCATCATCAGGTCGGCCAGCTCGTCGACGACGATCACGACGTAGGGCAGTGGTTTGGCATCAACCGTCGCCGCCTTCTCGTTGTAGCCCTGGATGTTGCGCACTCCGGCGCCGCTCAGGAGCTTGTACCGGCGATCCATTTCCGCCACCGCCCAGCGCAGCGCGGCGGCCGCCTGGTGGGGCTCGACCAGGACCGGCACCATCAGGTGTGGCAGGCCGTTGTAGGCCGACATCTCGACCCGCTTGGGGTCGATCAGCATCAGCCTGAGTTGCGCCGGCGTCGCCTGCATCAGCATCGAGGCGATCAGGGCGTTGATGCAGACGGACTTGCCTTGCCCGGTCGCCCCGGCGATCAGGAGGTGCGGCATCCGGGTCATGTCGCCGACGATCGGCTGGCCTGATACGTCGTTGCCAAGCGCGAGGGCGAGGTTGCGGGTGCCCTCCTTGAAGCTGGGGCTTCCCACCACCTCGCGGAGCGTGACAAGGCTTGCCGACTTGTTGGGCACCTCGATGCCTACTGCCGACTTGCCGGGGATCGGCGCCTCGATCCTGAGTGGGCTGGCCGCCAGCGCGAGCGCCAGGTCGTTGTGCAGGCTCACGATCTTGCGAACCGGGACCCCCTCGCCGGGCTGGATCTCGTATTGCGTAACCGCCGGTCCGGGGTTGACGCCGACCACCTTTCCCTCTACCCCGAAGGTGGTGAGGGTGTGCTCGATGATGCGCACGTTGCGCTTGATCTCGTCCTGCATCCGCTCCTTGCGGGCCGTCGCGGTCTCCAGCAGGTTGATGCCGGGCACCTTCCAGTCGATCTCGGGTTCGTCGTCGAGCGGGTCTGCCACGACCCGCATCGGGGGGGCTGCCGCGGTGGGCGCTTGGGCGCCCGCCGATCGCGGCGGGGCAGGTGGTTCGTCGGGAAGCTCCTGGTCGAGCTGCTCCAGGAAGGTTGGCTCCTCGAGGACGGTGATCGGCTCGGGGGCCGTCGGCGCAGCCGGCGCCTGCCTCGCGGCGTTCACGGGCTTGGGGTCCCGCGCGGTTTCGGCCTTGGGGCCGGCCTTGCGCACGAGCGCTTCGATTCGCCGCCGCTCGGCGTGGGCGGCCCGCACGGTTGCCGCCATCGCCGCCAGGGTGGCGGCCGGGCTGAAGTGGAAGACGACGATCAGGCCCAGGAGGATGGCCATGCTGAGGATTACGCCGGATCCCCACGCGCCCACGTAGCTGGCCACCCACCAGGAGAGGGTCGTGCCCGCTGCGCCGCCGCCGACACCCAGCAGGCTCAGCAGCCCGAGGACGCCGACCACGATCGCCAGCAGCGAGGCGACGTCGATCGCCCGAACCGGCGGCGCCTTGGGCCAGATGAGGTAGAGGCCGGCGCCGAGCGCGACGATTACCACTAGAGGCGCTCCCCAGCCGAAGGTGGCCTTGAGCGCGGGCGCGAAGGCGATGAAGAAGAGCAGCGCGAGGCCGATGACCGCGACCCCGGCGGCCTCCCGCGCCTGGGCGGGCGTCAGCAGCGGCCGACCGGGCTTGCGGGACCTGGTCGCCCGTCCATTACCGGAACGGGCGGGACCCGGGGTCCGCCCCCGCGCGGGAGTGCGACGTGTGGTTCGTTGTGGGCTTTGACGCATGGTGGGACGACGTTTGGGCGGGTTGCCGCCGATTATAGGGCCGCGCGGGCTCGGCATCGCACCCGCGACGCCGAGCCGGCCGAGGCTGCCACCGGCTGGCGGCGCGGCTACCCTAATCGATCGTGGCCGTCGAACCCTTCGCCATGGCCGAGATGCGCTACTTCGAGCTGGTGGCGGCCCGTAAGGGCGGCGGCCTCGACGCGGGCACCTTCCGGCGCTCGGTGCGCGCGCTGGCGGTCAAGGACATGGAGGGCCGGGAATGGATCCTCGGGCCAGAGGACGGCCAGTGGCACCACCGCGAGCACGACCGCTGGGTGACGGCCAACCCGCCACGCCGGCTGGTCTGCCCCGTGTGTGGCCACCACAACCTCACCCGCCACTCGTTCTGCGTCGAGTGCGGGCGCCCCCTGGTCAAGAGCGCGGTGGTCGGGCGTTAGGAGAGGCCGGGCGGCTAGTCGAGCTCCTTGGTGAAGTCCGGCTTGCGCTTCTCGCTGAAGGCGGTCGGTCCCTCGAGGCCGCCCGGGGTCTTGTTGAACACCTCGAGGGCGGACATCGCGATCGCCCCGATCGCGCCCTGGTGGGCGGTGTCGGTGTTGAAGCTGAGCTTCAGGAAGCGGATCGCGGTCGGGCTCTTGTCGGCGATCTCGGCCGCCCACTCGCGCGCCTCGTCTAGCAACCGTTCGGGGGCCACCACCTTGTTGACCAGGCCCCAGCGCTCGGCGGTCTGGGCGTCGTACTGGCGGGTGAAGTACCAGATCTCCCGGGCCCGCTTCTCCCCCACCACCCGGGCCAGGTAGGCGGTCCCGTAGCCCGCGTCCCAGGACCCCACCCGGGGGCCGGCCTGGCCGAAGCGGGCGGTCTCCGACGCGATCGAGACGTCGCAGAGCACGTGGAGCACGTGGCCGCCGCCGATCGCCAAGCCGTTGACGGCCGCGATCACCGGCTTCGGGATGTCGCGGATCAGGCTGTGCAGGTATTCGACCTGGAAGATGCCGTGCTCGGTCGGGCCGTAGTCGCCCGTCTCCGCGCGCTGCTTCTGGTCACCGCCGGCGCAGAAGGCCTTGTCGCCGGCGCCGGTCAGGATCACGGCCCGGACGGCGCGGTCGGCCCAGGCCCGCCGGAAGGCGTCCACCAGCTCATCGACCGTCCGGCCGCGAAAGGCGTTGTAGCGCTCCGGCCGGTTGATGGTGATGAGCGCGGTGGTCCCTTCGACCTCGTAGAGGACGTCCGTGTACTGGTCTGGTGTCACTTCCTGGCCTTCTCCGCTTCGAGCGACTCTAGCCGGTCAGCCGGACCGACTCGATCACCGCCTCGACGAGCCGGCTGTCTCCGCTCTGCCAATCGGCCTGGGGGACCAGCGCGTCGACGCGGAAAAGACCGCTGGACGAGGCGAGGTAGGCGCGCTCGAAGTCGTAGACCGAACCGTCAGCCATCGTCACCGTGAAGACCGCCTCCTTGCCGCTGCGACCGTCGACGGTGATGCTCTGGGCAGGCTGGCCGACGGCGATCTTGAGCCCAGGTGGAGGGCCCAGGGTCAGCGTGGAGATGTCGGAACCCAGCACTGAGCTGGGGTCGGTCGCGTCCACCCCTGCCGGGGCCTGGCCTAGCGGGCCCAGCGCGAGCAGGGCGCCGGCGGGCTTGGCAGCCAACGGGTTGCCCTTGGTCGCGCCGTAGGACGCGATGTCCGCCTCCATCCGGGCCGCGACCACCTGCTGAAGGGGTGTGCTGGTGCTGAGCGTGTAGTCGGCCGGCGATGGCCAGTCCGCGGGCACCGCGTAGATGAGGTGGAGGTTCGGGCTTCGATAGAGCTTGGTGGCCACGCCGGGCGAGGGTGACGGCGAGGCTGCGGGAGGGAAGACCGCGTGGCTCACCCGCCTTGCGACGGGGCCCCCGAAGAAGGTCGCACCGACCACCAGCACGGCGACCATCGGGATCATCGCCGCCAGCAGCCAGAACCGCCAGACCGGGGAGCGCGCCTCGCCCTCGCTCAGATCGTGACCGCAAAAGCCGCAGTAGCGGTCGAAGGGTCCGGCCACGCCCCGGCAGGCGCCGCAGACCCCGAGCTGCAGGCCGCAGGAGGTGCAGCGATCCTCGTAGAGCGCCGGCGCGTCGCAACGGGGGCACAGGGTCGGGGCGGTGAGGGCGACCGGAGGCAGCTTCACCAGTCGGTCACCACTGGAATGACCATCGGTTGCCGCTTGGTGCGCCGGTAGATCACCCGCTGGACCGCGTCGTGCGCGCTCTCGGCGATGGCCGACGGCTCGGGCTCACCCTCGAAGCGGCGCAGCTCGGCGATGACGGCCCGGCGCGCCTCCTCCAGCACCTCGCCGCTCTGGCCCTCCTCCATGAAGCCCCGGGAGATCAAGTCGGGGCCGCTGCGCAGCGCACCCGTCGTCCGGTCGAGGCCGATGGTGACGATCACCATGCCGTCTCCGGCTAGGTGGGTGCGGTCGCCGAGCACGACCTGCTCGACGTCTCCAATGCCCAAGCCGTCGACGAACACGTAGCCGGCCGGTACCTGTTCGCCGAGCTCCATGGAGTCCCGGTCGAGGAGCACGACCTGGCCATCTTCCACGATCCGCAGGTTCTCCGATCGGACGCCCGCCGCCAAGGCGATGCGGGAGTTATGGAGGAGCTGGCGGAACTCGCCGTGGACGGGGATGAAAAAGCGCGGCCGGACGGTCTCGATCATGGTCCGGATCTCGTCCCGGTAGGCGTGGCCGGAGACATGGACCTTGCCCGTGGTCGAGTAGAACACCTCGCCGCCGTGCTTGTAGAGGTTGTTAATGGTCCGGTTGACGAGGGTCTCGTTGCCCGGGATCGGAGTCGCCGAGATCACCACCCAGTCCCCCTTTCGGACGCTGACCGCGGGGTGGCTGCGGTTGGCGTAGCGCGAGAGCGATGACATCGGCTCGCCCTGGCTGCCCGCCATCAGCAGGAGCAGCTTGGAGGCTGGCACCGAGTCGACCTGCTTCAGGGGCACCACCATCCCGGCCGGTACCCGCAGGAAGCCGAGCTCTTGGGCGGTCTTGACGTTGGTCTGGAGGCTCCGTCCGGCCACCACCACCTGGCGCCCGAACTCCTCGGCGATGGTGATCAGCTGTTGGATCCGGTGCAGGTTGGAGGCGAAGCTGGCGACGATTATCCGGCCCGGCGCCTCGCGGAAGATGCGCTCGAAGGGCTCGATCAGGTCCCGCTCGGAACCGCTGTGGCCCTCGCGCTCGGAGTTGGTGGAGTCGCTCAGCAGCAGGAGCACGCCCTCCCGGCCGATCTGGGCCAGGCGCGCCAGGTCGGTCGGACGGCCCTCCGGCGGATCGTCGTCAAGCTTGAAGTCCCCGGTGTAGACGACCATCCCCACGGGAGTCCTGATCGCCAGCGCAGCCGCGTCCGGGATGCTGTGGCAGACGGGGATCAACTCGACTCGGAATGGACCGAGCTGGAACTGGTCGCCCATCCGGACTTCTCGCAGTGAGGCCTCCCTGAGGATCCGGTGCTCTTTGAGCTTCGGCTTGACGAGGCCGAGCGTGAGCCGGGCCCCGTAGACGGGCACGTTCAGCCGCTTGAGGACGAAGGGCAGGGCGCCGATGTGGTCCTCATGGCCGTGGGTGAGGACGATCCCGAGAACCTTCTTGTCTTTCCTCAACAAATAGGAGATGTCGGGGATGACGAGGTCGATGCCGTGCATCTCCTCGCTCGGGAACATCAGTCCGGCGTCGACCACCAAGACCTGGTTGTCCCATTCCAGCGCCCACATGTTGCGACCGACCTCGCCCAGTCCTCCGAGCGCAACGTAGCGGAGCTTCAAAGCAGCGTCAGCTGTTGTGGTGGCGCGTACGGCGCGACAGGTACTTCTGGTTCCGGCGGGGGCGGAGGGACCAGCACCTCGTCCAGGTAGCGGCGGACGCTCAGGAAATCCGCCTGGAGGTCGTTGATGAGGCTGCCATTGTGGAGCGCCGCGGCCGGGTGATAGACGGCGACGTACTTGAGGCCGTCATGGTCCACCATCTGGCCGTGGACCCGGCTGATCGGCCCGTGACCGGGCAGCAGCCTTTCCAGCGCGTGCCGTCCGAGCACAATCACGACCTTCGGCTCGACCAGCTTGAGCTGCCAGGTTAGGTAGTTGGCGCAGGCCTCCACCTCGTTCGGCATCGGGTCACGATTCTGGGGCGGCCGGCACTTCAGTACGTTGGTGATATAGACCTCTTCGCGGCGCAGCCCGATGCCCGCCAGCAGGGTGTCGAGGAGCTTGCCGGCCTGGCCGACAAAGGGCTTTCCCTGGACGTCCTCGTTGAAGCCGGGGGCTTCGCCGACGATCATGATCTCGGCCGGGCAGGGCCCCGATCCGGGAACGGCGTTGGTCCGGGTCGTGCTGAGCCCGCAGCGGGTGCATCCGACCACCGCCTGGTGGAGGCGTTGGAGGCGCTCGAAGTTGGGGAGCCCGGTCGGGTCTACCGTGTCCCGGCTAGCCGACACTGACCGGCAGGCTGATCAGGTCCCCTGCCTCTTTCACGACCGCCAGGAGGCGCTCCAGGTCGGCGTCAGGCAGCGGCGCCAGGGGAAGCCGGAAGGGACCGGCGGGGAAGCCGAGGCGGTTCACGACCTGCTTGATCGGGATGGGATTGCTGGCCGTCGTCATGAGAGCCCTGATCACCGGCAGCAGCCGGCCGTGGATCTGCCTCGCCTTCTCGGTCTCACCTCGGAGAAAGGCTTCGATCATCGCCTTCATGGCGGGGCCCGCGATGTGGGAGACGACACAGATGACGCCGTAGCCTCCGACCGCCAGCAGCGGCAGGGTGAAGGAGTCGTCGCCGCTCCAAACCCGGAAGCCCTCCGGCTTGCCGGCGCAGACAAGGCCCATCTGGTCGATGTCTCCCGACGCCTCCTTGACGCCGACGACGCCGCGGATCTCGGCGCAGCGCAGCGTGGTCGCCGCGGTCATGTTGACGCCCGTCCGGCCCTGGATGTTGTACATCACGACCGGCGTGCCGGAAGCGGCCTCCGCGATCGCCTTGAAGTGCCGGTAGATACCCTCCTGGGGCGGCTTGTTGTAGTAGGGGACTACCGCCAGGATGGCGTCCGCCCCGGCCTCGACCGCGCGGTGGGTCATCTCCTGGGAATGACGGGTGTCGTTGGTTCCGGTGCCGGCCATCACCGTGTGGTTCGGGAGGGCGCGCTTGACGGCCCGGAGGAGCGCGATCTTCTCCTCGTCGTCGAGCGCCGGCGCCTCGCCCGTGGTGCCGAAGACCACGACGCCGTCGGACCCGTTGTCCACCAGCAGTTGGGCGAGCCGCTGGGCCGCCTCGAGGTCGAGGGCGCCGTCCTCCTTGAAGGGAGTCACCATCGCCGTCAGCAAGCGGCCGATGCCGCGTTCGGTGCTCATGTCGACCTCAACACCCCCATCTCGATCGCCCGCTCCGCGACCTGCACCGCGTTGAGCGCGGCGCCCTTGCGGAGATTGTCGCTGACGACCCATAGCGCGAGGCCGTGCCTCGTCGACTGGTCGCGCCGGATCCTGCCCACGTAGACGTCGTCCTTGCCCGCCACCTCCGCGGGCGTCGGATAGACCGCGCCGGCGAGGTCGTCCTCGACTGTGATCCCGGGAAAGGCGTCGAGGACGCTCCGCGCCTGCTCGGCCGAGATCTCGCCGGCGGTCTCCAGGAAGACGGCCTCGCCGTGCCCGACCGGCACGGGCACCCGAACGCAGGTGACCGCGACCCTGAGACTGGGATCGTGGAGGATCTTGCGCGTCTCGTTGACGATCTTGACCTCCTCCTCGTTGTAGGCGTCCGCCTCCAGGCTCCAGCCGCCGGGCACCACGTTGTGGGCAAGCTGCTTCGGGTAGACGGAGGCGACCGGATGGCCGCCGGACGCGATGACGCGCGTCTGCTCCTCCAGCTCGTCCACCAGCGGCTTGCCGGCGCCGCTGGCGCTCTGGTAGGTCGCGACCACCACCCGTTCGATGCCGACCGCCTGACGAATCGCCTCGACGACCATGGCGAGCGGAATCGCACAGCAGTTGGGGTTGGCGATGATCCCCTCGCCGGCCGAGATGTCGTCGCCGTTCACCTCCGGAACCACCAGCGGGCAGTTCTCCGCCATCCGCCAGGCGCTCGAGTTGTCAATCACGAGTGCCCCGGCCTCGACCGCTATCGGCGCGTAGTCCCTGGCGATGCCGGCGCCGGCGCTGAAGAGGGCGATGTCGATGCCTTCGAAGCTGTGCTCGTCCAGCGCGGCCACCTCCAGCCGGCTGCCGTTGAAGGCGACCGTCTGCCCGGCCGAGCGCTCACTGGCCAGCGCCCGGACCTCTCCGACCGGGAACTCACGCTGCTTCAGAACTCGAAGCATCTCCGCGCCGACGACGCCGGTGGCCCCGACGACGGCAACGCGGAACTGGCGGGAGGAGGCGGCCATGAGTCTGGAGTTTACTTGGCGTCGGCGGCCAGCGACTCGACCCAGTCGTCGGTGCTGAGCACCTTGCTGAATCGAGACTGCTGGGTCACCAGGATCGCTCGGTGCAGGTCGGCAGCGCTGATCTTGCCGGCGGAGTTGCCCTGGTCGAGGGTGCCGGTGGCGTCGCTCAGGAACTCGACCGCGTAGCCGCGGTGGACGGCCTGGCGGGCGGTGGTGTCACAGCACATCTGGGTCATGTAGCCGGCGATCACCACCGTGTCCACCCCGTTCTCTTTCAGCCAGCTCTCCAGGTTGGTGCCGGTGAAGCTGCCGGGCAGCGTCTTCTCGATCACGACCGCGCGCTTGCGGACCTCCACCTCCCCCTTGAGCCGCCAGCCACGGGTGCCCTTGACGAAGGCCTTGGCCTCCGCGTCCTCGGTCCCGTGCTGGATGACGACGATCGGAATGCCTGCCTCCGCGGCCCCGTCCATGGCGTCGGTGATCTTCTTCAGCGAGCCCTCGGGGTGGGTCACCGGGAGAGCTCCACCGGGGAAGTACTCGTTCTGGACGTCGATCACCAGGAGGGCGCGCTTCACGCTTGCCTTTGTACCTCATGGTTGGATCTTTTGTGGGCGACCATCCGGAGATGTGAGAGCCTTTCGATTGCACCGCGCCGTCTGCAATAACCGAGCAGAAGGTCATGAAACTGGTCCTTTCTAAGCGCGAGCAGGTCCGTCCGGACCGCGGCCGTGACCGTGGCGGTCCTCGGCACATCCAGCAGCAGGGCCATCTCGCCGAAAGCGTCGCCTGGGCCCAGCTGAGCGACCTCCTTGCCCGACCTCGATACCCTCGCCCGGCCGGAAAGGATCACGTAGAAGCGATCGCCTTCCTCTCCTTCCCTGACGATCACCTCGCCCCGGGCGGCGGTCTCCGGTGTGAAGCTTTCGAGGAGCACGTCACGCTCGGCAGCAGGCAGGTGTCGGAAGAGCGGGATCCGAGCCACCTCCTGACGGTAGACGAGATTGGCCCGGAACCGCTCCCAGACCTCGACATCGCGTTCCAAAGAGACGTGAAAAGCGGCCCTGTCGATGGCGAAGAGCCTGCCTGACTCGGCCGCGATCACGTCCGCCTCGCGCGGGCCGGCGTGGAGCAGGGCCTGCTCGCCGAAATGGTCGCCTCTCTCCAGGCGCTGGCGGGGGCGGCCATCCACGTGCACCTCGAAGGCGCCGGAATCGACCAGGTAGAAGTCGGCGGGCTGATCGCCGGCCCGATACACGGCCTCTCCAGCGGGGACCCAGAGCGGCCTCAGGTGACGCGAGATCTCGACGATCCGTTCCTCGGGAAGCCCTTCGGCGAAGGGCACCCGGGCCAGCGCCTCGATCGCTTCCCGGTGAGCAAGCCGGGTAGCCCGTCCGCGGAGCCACCGGCTCTCGACGCGGACCTCGCGAAGGATCCTTCGTAGCAGGCTTCGCAGGCCGAGCAGAAGAGGCAGGACGATGACCATCAGGACCACCACCAGCGCGGTCCGCGCGTACGTATTGCCGGTACCCCAGACCTCGGAGATGATCCGGGCCCCCCGAACCTCGTAGATCCGCAGCGCGAGGAACAGCTCCAGCACCGACCAGGCGATGGAGGCGATGCCGAAAAAGACGAAGAAGCGCTCCTCGCCGGTCAGGCTCTCCTGCCTGGTGATGCGGCGCCATAGCTGCTCCCGCAGGAAGGCGAAGGAGCGGGCGCGCAACATCGGCTTTTCAAGCAGGTCGACCAAGAGGAAGTAACCATCCAGTTCCAGCAATGGACAGAAGTTGAGGAGGTTGTCCACCAGGGCCACGAAGGCCCAGGAGAAGAGGAACGCTCCCAGCGTCCCCAGTGGCACGAAGTAGGCGAGGGTGGCCGTGATGCCGCCAATCCAGACCCCGGTCCAGGGGCCGGCGAAGGACACCAGCAGGCGCATGCCTCGCGGCGCCATCCACGCGTCGGTGGTGTCGACGTAGGCGGCCGGCATGCCGTAGTACAGCATCACGCCGCTTTGCCGCACGAACCGTCCCGCGTACTTCATAGCCAGGGCGTGCCCGGCCTCGTGGATCGTGATGGTGACTAGGTCCAGGAGCAGGAGGAGGCCGAATCCCTCCAGGTAGGAGCCGCCGAACTTGAAGAGCGGATAGCGGCCGCTGGCAAGCTCGGCGAGGAAGAAGGCCGGGCCGATCACCAGCAGCGCCACGCCAACGACGGCGGCCGGCCGGGTGAAGAAGAAGCGGCCGCCCTTCCGGTAGAGAAGGTCGAAGAAGCGGTCGAGCCCGGGGATCGGGATCGAGGTCTGGAGGAAGCCTCGCCAGACGCGCGCGGCCAGCTCACCTGCCGATCGAGGCCGAAGCCGCGAGGTGAGTTCGTACCAGGCGTCGAGGTAACCTCCGACGAGGAATCCGCGAGTCTTCAGTAGGTGCACGAGTCCGGCGATGCGCGGGAGCGCGAGCACGTCGTGCCGCAGGTAGTACTCGACCACCAACTCCTTCACGGTGTGCTCGCCGTCCATCAGACTCAGCAGCTCGAACTCCTCCTCGTCGAGCTTGAGGTAGGCGTGGTTGGCGGGGTTTCGGATCACCACGTAAGCGAGTCCCGCCCTGGTTCGTTGATGAGCGGACTCTATGCCCTCGCACAGCCGTGGCCGCTCCTCGGTCGCCAACAGGGCCCGTTCTACGCCGTCCCAGATCGAGACGTGCCGGCTCCTCATGTGCAGTCAGGGTGGGCTTTGGATGCGATCATTCGCAACCGTGCGCTGTTGGGTGTGTGGGGCTGACGCTGAGGGCATCTGCCGCTTCTGCGGAAGGGCTGTTTGCAAGGCACACGCCAAGACGCGGGCGTTCCTCTTCGAGACCTGGGATGACCGGGGTCACCTGCGGGGGCTCGGCGTCGAGGACGCCCTTCACTGCGGTGTCTGCTCCCCCCGGCCTGACCCGATCGACGCTGACTTCCTGCGCCGTGAGAAAGGCGACTAGTCCCGCTTCGGACGACCCCGGACTCGTGGCCGCCACCGAGCCTCTCTCCCGGATTCGAATGGCGCTCGACGAGTTCGGCTACGACGCGCTCCTCCGAGCCGTCAGGGGCTCGTACCCGCTGACGCCCTTTCCGCCCCTGGATGAGTTCCGCCACCGCCTGACGGCGCTTCCCGAGCGAGAGCGAGCGTGGTACCAGGTGCTGCTGCTCGGCATGCCGATGAGGGCGGAAAGGATCAGGTCCGCCTTCGGCGAGGAGATGACGGACGACCTGGTGGCCACCGGTCTTCTCCGCCAGCGGGGATCGCGCCTCGGGACTTCCGGACTCGGCCTGGTGACGATGGAGGGAAACTATGCCGTTTCCTCGCTCGACCGAAGCTACGTCGGGGGCCTTCGGCAGCGACGGGCGTGGGTGGACGTCGAATCCTTTCTGTTGGCCCATTTTCTGCCCCGCACGCGGCGAGCCCGCTCGTCGCTCGACCTCGGTTGCGGCAGCGGACTCCTCTCGATCCTGCTCGCCTCCACCTCGAGGAGCGTGCTGGCCGTGGACGTCGACCCCTTCGCGACCTCGGTCGCGACCTTCAACGCTGCTCTCAACGATCTCGGGAACCTCGAGGTGCGGACGGGTGATCTCTTCGAGCCGGTCGGCTTGGAGGCGTTCGACCTGGTTGTGGTCAATCCGCCCATGGTGCCGACGATCCCCGAGCATGCCAGCTCGACGGCGGCCGACGGGGGGCCCGACGGACTGGCCCTGGTAAGGCGACTCCTCGATCAGCTCGGCGCGCACCTCACCGACGAAGGTCAGGCGATCATCTACCTTGAGGGGATCGGCGACCGGGACCGGCCCCTCGTAACTGAGGCGCTCGAGCGCGTGTCCAATCGGGACTCCTTTGCGACGGACGTCCTGATCCTCTCCCGGCTGCCGATCGGCAGGGCCGCGGCCGCACTGGCGCGCGGTCGTGGCAACCCGCTCGCGGCCTACCGCCGACTTTTCCGCGAACACGGCGCGGAGCGCTATTACAAGCTCATCCTCAGGGTTCGAAGGGGCCGCCCCGAGGTCAGGCTGCTGGACGCCGGCCGGTACGCCTAGCTTCCCTTCAGTTGAACTTCACGTAGGTCTTGCTGTTTCGGACGTCGAGGTCCCTGCCCGCGGGGGTCTTCTTGTCGGTCTTGACCCGGACCTTCTTGCCCTTGGCCTGGGCGTCAACCATCTTCCGATGTCGCTGCTCTGCTTCTTCTTGGAGATGCGGTGAGGCCTCCTTCAGCGGAGGTAGGTTTTCGCCGCGGCCGTTGACCAGCCGACCTTTTGACTTGAACCCTTCAGCTGGTCTTAAGGAAGCTGTAGGTCTTGCTGTTTCGGACGTCGAGGTCCCGCCCCGCTGGGGTCTTCTTATCGGTCTTGACCCGGACGTTCTTGCCCTTGGCCTGGGCGTCCACCAGCTTTCCGATGTCGCTGCTCCGCTTCTTCTTGGACATGTGGTGAGGCCTCCTTCAATACGGGCAACCGCGATACGGCTACCTGGCCGGAATTCTGACATGTCGCGGGCGGGTGTGCCAGCGGTCGGTCGATTCGGTCTACTCGGGGTCGAGGCCGAGAAGCTGGTCGAGGGCGCGGTAAAAGCGCGGCTCCGCCACGACCTGGCGGATCGCCAGCAGCACGCCGGGGAGGTAGGCCTCCCGCGAGGTGGTGCGGTGGGTGATCGTCAACGTCTGGCCGGGCAGCCCGAAGATGATCTCCTGGTCGGCCATCACGCCCGGCAGCCGGACCGAATGAACTCCGACGCCTCCCTCCTCCCCGCCGCGAACACCCTCCAAGGTGAACTTCTCGGTTCGCGCGTAGGAGAACTTCTGCCTCGCCGCCAGCCGTCGCGCCGTCGCCAGCGCGGTCCCGGAGGGAGCGTCGGCTTTGGCCGGGTGGTGCATCTCGATGACATCGGCGGCGCCGAAGAAGGGTGCGGCGACCTCGGCGATGTGAATCATCACCACCGCGCCGACCGAGAAGTTGGGCGCCACGATGCCCCCGAGGCCGGCCGCGGCGCAGGCGTCCTCCAACTGTTGCACTCCCTCGGACGGGATGCCCGTCGTCCCCACCACCGGGCTGCAGCCGGCGGCGACGGCCGCCAGCGCGTTGCCGAGCGCGGCCGAGGGGTGGGTAAAGTCGACCAGCGCTCGCGGTCGAGCGGCGGTGAGGAAGGCTCCGAGGTCGTCACCGACCTCGACGCCGCCCACGTACTCGATGCCGGCCGCGGCCTCGAGGCCGCGCGCCATCTCCGCCCCGACCTTGCCGCGGTGGCCCGCCACCGCGACCCGGATCGGACTGTCGGTGCTAGTCGCGGCGCCCGCCACCGCCGTCTCGGCGGCCGCCCCGGAAGCCGCCCGACCGCTCCCGACCTCCGCTGAAGCCACTCGCCTCGCGGGGCGGTGGCGGCCCGGACGCGATGGCCGCGGCGACCTTCTCGGCGTCGATCGACTCCTCGACCGGCTCGCCCTTCGACTTCAGCTCGTCGAGCGCGGCCTGCCGGCTCAAGTTGAGCCGGCCCTGCTTATCGATCTCGACGGCCTTGACCACGATGATGTCGTCGAGGTTGGTGATGTCCTCGACCTTCTCTACCCGATGGTCGGAGAGTTGGGAGATGTGAACCAGGCCGTCCTGGTTCGGCATCACCTCGACGAAGGCTCCGAAGGGCATGATCCGGACCACCTTGCCGCGGTAGATCCGACCCACCTCGACCTCGTCGGTAAGGCCCTTGATCCAGTCGATCGCCTTGCGGGCGCCCTCCTGGTCGGCCGAGGAGACGTACACGGTGCCGTCGTCCTCGACGTCGATCTGGGCCCCGGTCTCCTCGACGATCTTGCGGATGACCTTGCCACCCGGGCCGATGACGTCGCGGATCTTGTCGGGGTTGATGTGGATGGTGGTGATCCGGGGGGCGAACTGGCTCATCTCGGTCCGCGGCCGCGGCAGCACCGCCAGCATCCTGTCGAGGATGAAGAGCCGGGCCTCGCGAGCCTGCTCCAGCGCCTGTCCCATGATCTCCTGGGTCAGGCCCTTGACCTTGATGTCCATCTGGAGCGCGGTGATGCCCTCGCGGGTGCCGGCCACCTTGAAGTCCATGTCACCGAGCGCGTCCTCGACTCCCTGGATGTCGGTCAGCACGGCGTGCCTTCCCTCGCGGGTGACGAGTCCCATGGCGATGCCGGCGACCGGTGCCTTGAGGGGGACGCCGGCGTCCATCAGGCTGAGCGTCGAGCCGCAGACCGAGGCCATCGACGTCGAGCCGTTGGAGCTGAGGATCTCGCTGACGACCCGCATCGTGTAGGGCCACTCCTCCACCGTCGGCAGGACCGGGAGCAGCGCACGCTCGGCGAGCGCGCCGTGCCCGATCTCGCGCCGGCCGGGACCGCGGCTGGGCCGCGACTCGCCGACCGAGAAGCTCGGGAAGTTGTAGTGGTGCATGTACCTCTTCTTCTCGTCGTCGCCGAGCCCGTCGAGCTTCTGGGCGTCGGACATGTTGCCGAGGGTGGCGATGCTGAGCGCCTGGGTCTGGCCGCGGGTGAAGAGCGCCGAACCGTGGGTACGGGGCAGCATGCCGACCTCGACCGAGATCTGGCGGATGTCCTTGAGCCCGCGACCGTCGACGCGAACCCCCTCCTCGATGACCCGCTGCCGGACGCGGTCCTTGAGCTTCTTGTCGTAGAGGGTCTTGAGCACGTCCTGCTGCTCGGGGAAGCGCTCGCCGAGCTCGGCCAGGAGCCGGCTCCGAAGCTCGGACAGCTTGCCCTCACGGGTCTTCTTGTCCGGCTCGTAGGCGGCGTCGTCGATGTGCGCCGAGAGGAGATCGTTCACCGCCCGGGTGATGTCCTCGGGGTAGGTCGGCGAGCTGAACTCCAGCTTCGGCTTGCCCGCGGCCTCGCGCAGCTCGTTCTGGAGCGCGCAGAGCTCGCGGATCCGGTCGTGGGCCTTGGCCAGCGCCTCGACCACCACCTGCTCACTGACGCCCTTGGCGCCGGCCTCGACCATCAGGATCGCCTCGGCGCTGCCGGCTACGACCAGGTCGAGTTCCGACTCCGCCATCCTGGTCATCGATGGGTTGAGCACCAGCTCGCCGTCGAAGTAGCCGACCCGGACCGCCCCGATAGGACCCTGGAAGGGGATGTCGGAAACGGTCAGCGCGGCCGAGGCGCCGTTGATGGCGAGGATCACCGAATCGTTCTCCTGGTCGACGCTGAGCACCGTGCCGACTACCGAGATGTCCTGCTTGAACCCGTCCGGGAAGAGAGGGCGGATCGGGCGGTCGGTCAGCCGGCTGGCCAGGATCGCGCTCTCGGTGGGCCGCCCTTCGCGGCGGATGAAGCCGCCAGGGATCTTGCCCGCCGCGTACATCTTCTCCTCGTAGTCGCAGGTGAGGGGGAAGAAGTCGATGCCCTCGCGGGGCGCCGACATGACGCAGGTGCTGAGGACGATGCTGTCGCCCTGCCGAATCACGACCGCCCCGTTGGCCTGTTCAGCCACCCGGCCGGTCTCGATCGAGATGTGCTTGCCGTCGAAATCTCTTGACTTGGTGACTATTGCCACGCGCTTACCTCCATATGAGAAGCGCGAAGTCCTCTTGGGTTTCCCGCCGAGCCAAGTCTCCGGCAGCTACCGGCCAGCTGTTTCCGCTGGACAAGAGTTGCCAGGGGCTCGACCCTGAACCGGGAAGAACAAACGGCTCCGGCTTCTGAACCTATCTCCGAATCCCGAGCTTGGAGATCAGCGAGCGGTAGCGCCCGACGTCATTCCGGCTCAGGTAGTTCAGCAGCCGACGGCGCTTGCCCACTAGAAGGAGCAGACCACGACGCGAATGGTGGTCTTTAGGGTTGACCTTGAGGTGCTCTGTGAGCTGGGTGATCCTCTTGGAGAAGATCGCCACCTGTACCTCAGGGGATCCCGTATCCGATTCGTGGAGCCTGTGCTCCGCGATCAAGCTTCCCTTGACTTCCTGCTCGACTGCCAAATCAAGCGCAAATTATAGCGATCGGGCGAATTCCCCACCGATCGAGCCCGGTCGGCGGCGCCGGCCCGCCATCCGCGGTCCCGCATCCGCCTCGAACAGCATCCCGGCCGGAGAGCGCGCGATCAGGGCCAGCATCCAGATGTCCCCGGCCGCACCGCCCGTGTTGAGGGTGAAGACGAGCATCCCGCCGATCACGGTCGGTTGGTAGAACCCCATCGCCAGAGCCACGAGGTCGATGAGGATCAGCGGAAGGGCGCCCACAAGCAGCATTCGGCCCTTGGTCAGCCTGCGCCCGGGACTGGTCGTGAAGAGGAAGGGCATGCCGACTTTGAAGCCGGCCGAGAACCGCGGTGCGGCGCCGACGAGGAGGAAGCCGAGGCCGTGGACCAGTTCGTGGACGACCAGGGTACCGACGACCACCAGGATGAAGAGCGGCGGCGAGGGGATCGGCATGGGCCGGCTCCAGAAGAGCGCGCCGTAGCCGAAGAGGCAGAGGATGGTCAGGCCAAGCCCCCCGATCGCGGTGCCGGCTGCCGACTTCGCCGTGAACCCGAAGACCCAGGCTTCCTCGTACCCGCCGTCCAAGCTGTGAGCACGGTAGCAGCCCCGGCTCGAGGAGAATTGGGTCAGCGTTTCCCATGTACCGCTCCCCGAAGTACCCGACTCCGTCCGACCTGGCCGAGGAGTTCGTCCAGTCGATGCGCCACGGCACCGTGATCGCGGTGCCGCCGGGCGGGTACCCGCAGGCGTCGATACTGCCCTTCGTCAAGACCGGCGAGGAGATCGAGCTCCACTTCGTCCAGCTGGACCCCACCTTCGCCGCGCTGCAGGCGAACCCCCGCTGCACGTTCTTCGTCAGCGACTTTCTGGCCTTCACGCCGCACGACTTCGTCGATCCCGATGACGCCGGCCGGGCCACACTCCACTTCCGCGCGGTCGCCTTCGAGTGCGAGGCCCGCTTCGCCTCGACCGAGCCCGCCGACGTGGCGGGAGCGCTGGGCCGGCTGCTGGCCCACCATGAGCCGGGCGCCCAATACGACGCGGTCGCGGTGAACGAGCGCTACGGGGCTCGGCTCAGGATGCTGGGCACGGTCCGCCTTTCCATCGTGAGCACCCACGCCAAGTTCAAGACCGGGCCGGCAGACACCCCGGCGGTCAAGCGGCAGGTCGCCGCCCGGCTCCGGTCACGGGACGAGCCCGGCGACCGGAGGGCCGCCGATGTGATCGAGAGCTACCTGAACCGAAGGCAGTAGTCGATCACGTCGAATGCTCGACCGAGCCGTCGGCGCGGGGGTCGGCGCCGGCGCGCCAGGCTCCGGGCCCGTCGATCAGCAGCGCCTGGGCATGGCCCATCCGCTGGTCGCGCGGCGGCACCAGCTCCACCCTCGGCAGCTCCCCCGAGCGGTTGAGCTCGGCAGCGCCCGGGTAGTCGGCCTCCACCCAGAACACGTCGGCCGCTGGGCTCACCCGGACCCGGGGCTCGGCGACCGCCTCGGCAGGCTCAAGGCCGCGATCGAAGAGGTTCACCGCCACCTGGACCTGGATCTGCGGCTGCCCCTCGCCGGCCATGTTGCCGAAGGCGGCCAGCGGCCGTCCGTCTCGTGCCGCCATCGCCGGGATCAGCGAATGCATCGTCCGCTTCCGCGGCTCCAGTCGGTTCACGTGCGAGGGGTCGAGGCTGAAGTAGCAGCCGCGGTTTTGGAGCAGGATCCCGGTCCCGTCGGCGACCACGCCCGAGCCAAACTCGAACGCCACGCTCTGGATGAGAGAGACCAGGTTGCCCTCCTCGTCGGCGGCGCAGAGGTAGACGGTGTCGCCATCCGGCAGCGTGTCCGACGGCGCGGGCGCGCCTGCAGAAGGGTCGAGGAAGGGTTCGGTCGGTATGGTCGCGAAATCTGGGTCGGTGATGTAGTGGGAGCGCAGCCCGTACGCCACGTCCCGCAGCGACGCCAGCCGGCGGGCGAAGCCGGGGCCCGGAAGCAGTGAGGTTGAAGGCGTGCCGGCCAGCCGCGCGAGCATCGCCATCGCCACCAGCCCCTGGGTGGGCGGGGGCATCTCGTAGATGGTCAGGTCGCGGTAGCTCATCGCCAGCGGTTCCACCCAGCCGGAGCGGAAGCCGGCCATGTCGGCGGCGGTCACGAAGCCGCCCCGACGGGTGACGGAGTCGGCGATGGCCCGGCCCAGCTCGCCGAAATAGAAGCCGCCGAACCCGTTGCGGCCGATGGTCTCCAGCGTCGTCGCGAGCTCGGACTGGCGCAGCTTCATCCCGGCCATCATCGGCGGCAGCACCCGCGCCGCCTCGGCGTCCTGGGAGAGCCACGGATGGTCTTCGTGGAGCCGGCGGGCCAGGTTCTCGGTCACCACGAAGCCGTCGCGGGCCAGGGCGGCCGCCGGCGCCAGGGCACGGCCGAGACCAACCGTGCCGAAGCGCTCGATCAACCGGCCCCAGGCCTGGACGGTCCCGGGGACCGTCACCGTCACCGCCCCCCGGACGGGCATGCTGGTGAAGCCGCGTTCGCGCATGGCCTCGATGGTCGCCCCCTCGCCCGACCGGCCCGCACCCTCGAGCCCAAGAGGACCAGGAGCGCCCGCCGGCCAGACGAGGGCGAAGAGGTCGCCCCCGATGGTCGTCATGTGGGGGTAGACGACGCAGAGGACGGCGTTGGCCGCGATCGCGGCGTCGATCGCGTTGCCCCCGTCGCGCAGCATCTCCGCCCCGGCCTCGGAGGCGAGGTGGTGGCTGGTGGCTACGACTCCCTTCAAGCCACGCGCGGAGTCATGATCCGGATCGCGCCCGGCACCACCTCGAAGGTCGCGGGCAGCTCGCCGACGATCTCGCCGTCGAGCTGGACCAGAACCGGGACCTGGGAATCCACTTCGACGCGCCGGGCGCGGAAGTGCTCGAACCAGCGCTTCAGCCGGGGATCGTCCACGTGGGCGCCGCTGTAGATCTTGCTCAGACCCGAGATCGACTCCAGCTTGCCGATGGCGCCCGTGATCAGCACGTCCAGAAGCCCGTCGTCCGGCACGGCCATCGGCGCGATCATCATCCCGCCGCCGTAGAAGCGGCAGTTGGCGACCGTCACCGCCTGGGCGGTCAGCTCCCGCGTCAGCCTGCCGTCGATCCTGACCCTGACCGGGACGTGCTTCCAGGTCGCGATCCCGCGGAGGCTGCCGATCTGGAAGCTGACCTTGCCGCCGAGGGTCTTGGGCGTCTGGTTGACCTTGTCGGCGACGAAGGCGCCCAGCCCGGCCTCCCCGATCGAGGTGTAGAAGAGCGTCTGGCCGCCGATCTGGACCCGCACGGCGTCGATCGTCCGCGGCCTGCCGTCGACCAGGACCCGGGCGGCCAGGATGCCGTCGGGGATCTCGAAGCTGCGCTGGTGGTCGCTGCCGGTGCCGAACGGGACCAGCCCGATGGCCGACTTCGTGGGTATCGGCTCCCCGCCTTCGAAAAAGCCGTTGGCGACCTCGTAGAAGGTGCCGTCGCCGCCGACCGCCGCGACCACCCCGACGTCGTCCTTGACCGCCCGGCGGGCGATCTCGGTCGCCTCGTGCGGCTTCGAGGTGAAGGCCTCCTCGAACGCGATCCCGGCACCCCGGATGTCGGCGGCCAGCCGCGGCCAATCCTTCCCGGCGCGCCCCCCGCGGGCAGCGGGGTTGACGATCAGGAGGATGCCCGGCCGCTCCGCCCCAGCGCGTTGGGGTTCATGACGCCCTTCGGATCGATGCCGGATCGCGCCCTTTCCCATACCTGCCACCACTCCCCCATCTCCCGCCGGACCCAGGGCGCCCGGACCTGCCCTGCGCCGTGGTGATGACTCGATGTCGCCGAGTGCGCGAAGCAGGCCTCCATGGTCCCGCTCCAGCAGCGCTCGTAGGCTGCCTCCGCCGCCTCCTCGTCAGGAGCGGAGCCGGCGAAGGTGAAGTATGCGCAGCAGCCCTGCGGGTAGGCATGGCTGAAGTGGCAGAGGCCGATCCCCTCGGCGGCCAGCACCCCCTTCACCGCAGCGTGGAGGGCCGGCAGCCGGTCCCAGGCGGCCGCCACCTCGATGGTGTCCACGAAGGAGCCGGGCGCCTGCAGCGACTCGAGGAGCCGCTCCCGCGAGAGATGGAAGCGCCGCTCCCGCCAGCGCTCGAAGGGCTCCTGGCCGAGGTCGGTCGCGCCCGAGCAGCGGGCCGCGACGACCTCCAGCGCCGCCGCCGCCGGTCCGGGCTCGCCGGCGACTCCCACCACCAGCAGGCTGCCATCCGCCGCCGAGCCCTGGAAGGCGGTGTCCTCGCGGTCGTAGAGGCGCATCACCAGCGGCCGGATGCCGAGCTGGACGATCTCCCGCATCGCCTCCAGGCCCGCTTCGAGGGTGGCGAAGTCGTATCCCCGTCCCAGCGTCACGGCCGGCAGCCGGGAGATCCGCAGCACCGCCTCGAGCACCACCCCGAGCCCACCCTCGGCGCCGATGAAGAGCTCGTGGAGCGCGGGACCGACCGCCGAGCGGGGCCCCGGGCGCGCCTCGGCGATGGTTCCGTCGGGAAGGCACACGGTCAGGCCCTGGACGAGATCCTCGATGCTGCCGTAGAAGGTGGACTCCTGGCCCGACGAGCGGGTCGAGACGAGACCGCCGACAGTGGCGACCGGCAGCGAGCTGGGGAAGTGGCCGAGCGTCAGGCCGCGGCGGTTGAGCTCCTCCTCCAGCTTCAGGCCGTTGCATCCAGCCTGCACCCGCGCCAGCAGGTTGTGCTCGTCGATCTCGACGATCCCATCCAGCCGGCCGAGGTCGAGCGCGACCTGGCCTGGTTTCACCTCCACCGCACCGGTGACGGCCGACAGGCCGCCGACCGGCACCACCGCGGT
>Ga0307373_10003010_pt1 | contig 29863 bp, 26 predicted proteins | sample OX2MG_FD_202534 | JGI IMG/M metagenome (GOLD analysis project Ga0307373, IMG submission 202534) | Soil microbial communities from Risofladan, Vaasa, Finland - OX-2 | ecosystem: Environmental > Terrestrial > Soil > Coastal area > Acid sulfate soil | place: Finland: Risofladan, Vaasa | collected... | reverse complement strand
GGTCAAAGTAGTCCTTGAAATAAAGCGGCTGACCGTCGCGCGTGAAGTTGGCGACGAAGTGGCCGAGGCCGGTGGGGTGGTCCGGGGAGAGCGGGAAGTACTCAGTGGGACCCGGTGGCGCGCCGCTCGGGGCGACCGGCGGGTCAGCCCCCGGGTAAAGGATGTCTCCGAGCAGGCGGGGCTCGATCTGGGAGCCCGGGGGGTTCTCCGGATGCAGTTCGAGGACGGCGCGCTGGAAGACCTGGATCTGCTGGGCAGGATTGAGCGGGTCGGGGATGACGTTGGAGCGAGGGAGGCCCAGGGTGTCGACGTTACCGTGGGCGCGCATGAAGGCGAGCCAGTCACCGCTGACACGGTAGCCGGTAGGGGCGAGCCAGGACAGGGGCTGGGAGGCAGATTCAGGGGCGGTGACGGGAGTCGTGGCGGGAGCGGGGGCGACGCCCGCGACGGCACCCCCCAGGGGCGCAGCGGCATTCTGGAAGGCGACCGGGAGCGGGCCGGGGCGATCGCCGAACTCCTGGACCCAGTAGTTGACGTACTGGGAGGAGGGGACGGCGACATGGCCGACGCCGATCTCGCGGACGTGCGGGGAGAGGAGGTTCGCGCGGTGGTCGGGGCTGGCGAGCCACTGGGCGACGACTTGCTGGGGGGTGGACTGGCCGGCGCCGAGGTTTTCTTCGAGGTAATCCCAGTTGGTGTAGCCGGCGGCCTCGTCGCGGCGGATGAAGGTCGAGCCGTCGCGGCCGGTGTGGCTGAAGAAGTTGCCCTGGGCGAGGGCGAGCGCGTAGGCGCGGGCGGCGGTGGTGAGGGGGGTGGAGAGGACGAGTGGGGCGAGGCCATCCTGGGAGCGCTGCGCGTTGACGAGCGCGACGACCTCCTGCGCGGGGTCGTCGGCGAAGGCGGGGGTAGGACCGCGGAGGACGAAGCCGACGAGGAGCAACAGCGCGAGGACGAGTGCGCGACGCATGCGGAAAACCCCCTGCCCATCGAGTGCGACCCGCACCGCGAGGTAGATCCAACCTACCCGACGAACAGGTCCCCGACTATCGCCCGCCTGGGCTATTCCCCCTAGCCTTTTGGGGGGATGACCAGGGCAGGCATCCCGATTGCGGCTCGTCGGGCAGAGGTGTCCTGAGAGGGTGTATGAACAGTGCCAGTTGACGGGGGATGCGCTGGGCGCATCCCCCGTCAACTGGCACTGTTCATACATCCTCTCAGGTCTCAGAACACGAAATGTGGCTACGCCGTTGGGAAAACGAGTGTACTTGCCAGGGCGGCGCGGCGGATGCGGAGTTGCAGCCCCGGCGGTATCTGCTACAATGGCACGGCCGGTGACTTCCCCACTCCACTGCCGGCTCCATACCGTTCGACTCACGGCCCGATCCTGGACCATTGGAGATGGCGTCGGCTGCGACCGAAGGCTTAGACAGGCCGTGGCGGCAGATTTTGGCACCGAACACTGATCGGATCGAACCGACGGTCTGGTACACCCTGTGTCGCCTGGAGGTCACGTCGCCGTGATGCACCCGCGCCTACCGGCAGCGCAGCTTTTGATTGCTGTGGCCCTGGTCTGCTCGATCCTGCTACCCCGGATTCCGGTCGCCCACGCTGCTGGTCGGCCGGTGCGCTTTGGCATCGACGAGGGGTACCTGGCACCGGATCTCTTCAGCCAATCCGGCGCCACCTGGGACCGGATCGACTTTCACTGGGATGCGTTTCAGCCGACCGGTCCGACCGATTGGAAGAGCAACGACCAATCCACCGATGCCGACATCGCGCGGGATCTTTCCGACGGGATCTCCGTCGTCGGGGTCATCACCAACCCGCCGGCCTGGGCGACGCGCAACGGCTCGGTGCCGTCGAACCTCGCGTCGCCGGTGACCGATCCGCAGAACTACTGGGCCGCGTTCGTTCACCAACTGGCCAGCACCTACGCCGGTCGGATCGACGATTGGATCATTTGGAACGAACCCGACATTGATCCGAGCCGTCCGATGAGCTCCTGGGCGGGCAGCGAAGAAGAGTTCTACCTGCTGCTGAAGGACGCCAGCCTGGCGATGAAATCGGCGAACCCCAGCGCCAAGATCATCTTCGCGGGAACGACGTACTGGAACGACATCCTGGCGGGCCGCAAGCTCTTCGTCGAGCGGGTGCTGGAGGCAGGGGATCGAATCGATCCCACGGCTGCCGCGAACGGGTACTATTTCGACGCGGTGGACATCCACATCTATAGCTCGCCGTACCAGATCTACTCGATTCCCCAGGCGTACCGAGCGGCGCTGGCGCGTTTCAACCTGGTGAAGCCAATCTGGATCAGCGAGATGAACGTCGTGCCGTGGGATGACCCGGAGTCTACCGTGCCCCGGGGCGGCTTCAGGGCGTCGCTGGACGAGCAGGCCGCGTACATGATCGAGGCGGTGGCGATGGCCGACGCCGCCGGCGTCGAACGGGCGGCGGTGTACAAGATGATCGACGGGACGATCATCGGCGGGGAGCCGTACGGTCTCGTGCGCAACGACCTGACCGCGCGGCCGGCCTACCGCGCCTTCCAGACCGCGATGCAGTACCTGGACGTGCAAGGTACCGCGACACTCCAGTCACAGGGCGATGCGCGCATCGTCACCATCGTGAACGGCGAGCACCGGGTCACCGTCGCGTGGAGCTCGACGCCCACGACGATCGAGCTGCCTGTCGCCCCGCAGGGCACGTCAGCCAAGCTGGTCACCAAGCTCGGTCAGGTCACCGATCTGGGCTTACCGACGGATCCCACCCAACCGGACTACGTCCTGCACCTGGCGCCGGCCACCGACAACACCGACGACTCCGATCGTAACGATTACATTGTTGGCGGCGATCCGCTCATTCTCGTCGAGGATGGGGTCGGCGAGGGCGTGACGCTCGGCTCGGACACCCTGTACTACCCGATCACCGGCTTCACGATCTCAGGCGCGTTCCTCGACTACTTCGAACACCGGGGTGGGCTGCGGCAGTTTGGTTACCCGATTTCGCGACCGTTCCAGCTCCTGGGGAGTCAGGTCCAGTTCTTCCAACGGCGAGTCCTCCAGATGATGCCGGGCGGCAGCGTCGGCCAGTTGAACCTGCTCGATCCCGGGTACATGCCGTACACGCGGATCAACAACGCCACCTTTCCGGCGCCGGACCTCGCTCTGACCCACAAGCTGCCAACGCCGGGGAGCAAGGACTACACCAAGCAGGTCCTCCAGTACGTCCAGGCGACCGCACCGAATCAATGGAATGGCGCGCCGGTCAACTTCCACACAACCTTCACCAGCTCGGTCTCGCTGAATGAGGTGTTTCCAACCGGTCACCCGCAGCCGTCGCTGTTGCCGGGGATCAATCTGGAACTCTGGGGCGTTCCCACCAGCGAGCCGGCGGTTGATCCGAACAACCACAACTTCATCTATCAGCGATTCCAGCGCGGCGTCATGCACTACGATCGCACCACCGCCGTGACCCAGGGGCTGTTGCTGGCGGACTACTTCAAGTCGATTATCACCGGGAATGGACTTCCCCCGGATCTGAACGCCGAGGCCCAGGGAAGTCGGTACTATCGCCAGTACGATCCGAGCCAGCCGCACTGGGTCGCCCGGCCAGACCAACTGCCGCACACCGATCTCACCTTCGCCTTCCAGCGCCAGGCAGCGCCGGTGGGCGCAGCACCGGCCGCGGTCAGCGCGCAGGCACCGGTCGCCGGGAGCCCGACGCCAGTCGCGGGTACGCCAACGCCGTCGACCGACACGTCGACGCCAACTTCTGGAACTCCGACGGTGACGCCCGGCACGCCAACGCCCGCGTCCGCGACACCGACGCCGGGCATTCTGACGGCGACGCCGGGCACGCCACCACCGGCGAGCGGGACTCCGACAGCGCCCGCGGGCGATCCAACGGCCAGCACCGGTACGCCGACGCGGGCGGCGAGTACGCCAACGCCCGCCACCGCGAGTCCCAGCCCAACCGTGCCGGTCCTGTAGCGTCGCATCAGGCGAGCGAGAGGGCTAGCGTCGGTTGACCAGTGGGCCAGTGGACGGTACACTTAAGAGAGTGAGGCTGGCGGTGCCCTGGCTTCGCGAAGCCGCCAGCCATCGCTTGCGCCCGTAGCTCAGGGGATAGAGCAGCTGCCTTCTAAGCAGTTGGTCGGGGGTTCGAATCCCTCCGGGCGTGCCAGAACAGGCAGCGACCCGTTTTCTGCACGAAAACGGGTCGCTGCCTGAAACGCCCCGCGGATCGACCTTCCCCGAACCCAAAAGCGGGTCGCTGCCTGGTCCCGGTTTGTCTGCGGTCCCCCCGCACAGTCACCGCACACCCAGCGCACATGGACGTCACAGTGACCACACGCTCACCACACACTTTTTTGGCAAGTGCCGAAGAGAAGGGTAGGTTGGTCATGGCAAATCGTGCGCGAGAGTGGAAGCGGGTGACCCAGACAATCGACATCGAATCCGTCATGCAGGAGTTCGTCCTCGCCAAGCGGGCCGAGTACAGCCCGAAGACGGCCCGCTGGTACGAGCAGACCTGCAAGTACTTTTTGCAATTTCTCAAGGACAACAACCACAGCACCCGGCTGGCGGACGTCGGGATCAGCCAGGCCCGGGCGTTCGTCGTCGCCCTCCAGAGCCGTCCCAAGCACGGAGGCACCATGCCATTGTCGAGCCACAGTATCAACAGCTGGACGCGAAGCCTGCGGGCCTTCTTTAACTGGCTCTATCAGAACGACTACACCGATGAAAACCGCCTGAAGAACCTGCGCCCGCCGAAGCCGACCGAGGAAGAGATCGAGATTCTCCGTCCGGAGCAGGTCCAGGCCGTCCTCAACGCCTGCTCACCTCGGACGAGCAGCGGCTGCCGCAACCGTGCCATGGTGATGCTCATGCTCGACGCCGGTCTGCGCCTCGAAGAGGTGGCGACGCTGCTGATGGCCAACGTGCACATCGCGGACGGCTGGCTACGCGTGAAAGGGAAGGGCAACAAGGAGCGGGTCGTCCCGTTCGGTCGAAATCTCCAGCAGGTGCTGACCCGCTACGTGACGACGTTCCGCCCGGAGCCGACATGCCAGCCGGAGACATTCCTCCTGACGCTTCGCAGAGAGTCGCTGACCGGCTACGGCATCCAGACGATCATTCAGCGACTAGGTCCGCGAGCCGAAATCCCTGGCTTGCACGCCCATCTCCTTCGCCACACCTTCGCGACCAACTATCTGCTCTACAATTGCGGCGATGCCTTCCGCCTCCAGCAGATCCTCGGTCACACGACGCTGGAGATGACCCGACGCTACGTCCACATGGCCGGCCGGGAGCAGGCACTGATGACGACGAAGATCTCCCCGACTGATCGACTTGGGGTAAGTCTCTCTAATAGGCCCTTATGCTACTTGGGAAATGCAAGCGACCCAACGCGCAAGTAGTTCGGGTTTCCCCGGAGACGGTTGAGATAGACGCTGAGGGTGTGTGCGGCGAGTTTGGTGAGCAAACGGGTGCAGAGACCCGCGAAGGTATGGGCGTGGTTGATCTCGATCTGGAATTGGTCGGCGAGTTGGCTGTTCACCGTCTCGACGATCTGACGGAGGGCGTTGTGGATGCGGCGCGTCGCTTCCGAGACCTGCTGTTTCTGGTTGGCTTTGGGGAGGGTCCGCAGGAGGATACCGTGCTCCTCCCACAACGCCGTGGCGATGGGCTCGCTGATGTAGCCCTGATCGCCGATCACCTCCAGGTCCTCGTGCCCCGCCAGCATCTCCTCCCCCACGACTAGATCACTGGCGTTGGCCGGGGCGAGTTCGAAGTCGAGGATCACCCCATTGAGGCTGAGCAGCAGGTGGAGCTTGTAGCCGAAAATCGTCTGTTTCTTGGTGGGAACCTTGCCGAAGGCAGCACCATCGCTCTTCCAAGTCGCAGCACCCGACGAACTCGGCACCAGGTGGAACTGGATCACGGGAACCGGGAGGCTGTCGATCACCGCCTGACGGTCGGCGGCGAGATCGAGCACGCCCAGGATCGCCCGTCGGATCAGGTTCAAGGCATCCGCGAGATGGCGCCGTCGCCGATTGAAACGACTCTGGGAGAGGAGGTGAGGGAAAAGATCGCGATGCTCCTGGAAGTGACTGAGCAGGGCGGTCTCTTGATCCCACCCACGACACTCCCCCACGATGGCCAAGGTCAACACCTCACTGTCCGAGCAGACCGGTGCCGGACCCGGATGACGGGAGAGCGGACCAATCTGCTGCCAGATGTCATCGATCACGACGAAGGTCCACAGGCAGAAATCCGCGAAGTCGTCTATCATCAGGCTGTCCTCCGATGGGCGGGGTTGGTGTTTTGATTCCCAACCATCGTCCATCGGAGGGCAACCTGCCAGGCTAGCTAACAACTAGCATAAGGGCCCAGTAGGGAGGAGGAAGAGATGAGAGCGAGCGAAACGTCGGAACAACCGGCCGAGGATGACCCGGTGTCGCCACGACGACCGTACTGGACAGTCGGGCTGGCCCTACTCGGGCTGGTGATCGCTGTCCTGATTGGCGCGTCTATGCTCAACGCACGCCTGCGGCCATCGGTCGGAATCGAGACCGCGGCAGCTGTCGTAACCGGGGCTCCGTCACCGGCGGCACAGACTGTTACAAGTCCGGTGATCGTAGAGTCAACAGCCACGGCTAACTCGTCTGTCGCCGGCACTCCCACGACCGATCTGAATAGCAAGCAGGCTGTAGCACAGGCGTATCTTCGGTACTGGAATATCTATAACGATGCCCTGTACACGCTGAATACGAGCCGACTTGGCGAAGTAATGTCTGGAGCGGAGCGCAGCCGCGTCCAGAAGCAGATCGACGACCTGCGGTCCCAGAACCATGCCGTCAAGAGCGACGTACAGCACCACTACGTGGTAGTTAACGTGAGTCCTGCCAAGGCGGGTGTGCAGGATCAGTTTCTGGACAAGAGCTATCTGGTCGACCTGACGACAAAGCGCACTCTTCAGTCGCCAGGCGACGGGAAGACTGAGACTATTGCCTGCCAATTGGAGATCATCGACGGAGCATGGAAGGTCGTCAGCGTCGTTCGGGTTCAGCAGTAAGGAGTCTGGCCATGCGGATTCGGTGTAGTCTGTTGTGCCTCATAGTCGCCGCATTTCTGTTTCCCGCCACGGCTCACGCGGAGGATTGACCGTCCGGCCCGTACGACCGATTTGGGAGCGCCCCGATCGTCGATGTGAAAGTTACAACCAATTCGAGTGGCGCCTACATCGAAATCTCCATCCATCAGACTGTTCCTGGCACGGATCAACCCGCGCCGCCGGCAAAGGGGACGCCCAAACCCGCGAGTAGGCCCTCTCCGACCGCAGCACCCCAGCCAACACCATCGAGTGACGGTCCGCCCACGGCGACGCCGGCGCCGGACCGTACCTGGGGCGATGAAACCGGCATCTATCGGCAAACCGCGGATGGCCACCTCTACTACCTCACGATCCCCAACTTCAGCAACATGATTGATTGGAAGGGCGAGCTCGAAAGCCATCCCAACCAGACTCCTTGATACTCTCTACGTCGACGATCAATTCCAGGGCGTCATCTGGATTCCCAGCACGACCAACGGTGGCGACGTCCATCTCGGACCGCCGCCTCCGCAGCCAGCCGTACCCCCGAACCCGCCCGCCGGCAACGCCTCGAGCACCGACCCACACGAGGTCGCGCTCGGTCTCCTCGACCACGTGCCGTTGCCGATTATCCAGGTCAAGACGAACCCCGCACTTGGCCGTGTCGCGCTCCCGGGCTGGTTCTGGGTCGATGGGTACGACGGAAAGCCCTTCGGCACCGCGCGGACTGTGACGGTTCCTCCCGCCGTCGGACCGGAGGTTCCTCTTACCGAGGTGCCTCGGGATGATCCGCGACGTCAGCCCACGTCCTTCACCGTTTCGGTGCGGGTCTGGCCGACGAGCTATCAGTGGAGCTTCGGGGATGGCGCAAGCTTCGCGACCGTGTCCCTCGGGGCGGCCTATCCGGCGGTCTCTGATATCCAGCATACCTATGCTTACTCCTCGCTACGCTTCCCGGATGGTTTCCCGGTCAAGCTGACGGTCGTGTTCAACGCTTCCTACCAGGTCAACGGCGGGGCGGCTCAGTGGTTGCCACCGATCGCGCACACTTACAGTTCCAGCTATCCAGTCCAAGAAGCGCAAGCGATACTGGAGAGCCACTAACGTGAGGGGCGTGGAGATGACCAACCCAGTCTACGTCGATGATGAGCCGGGAGCGAAGCCGATCGGTTTCTTCGGGTTGATCGCGCTCCTCGCGGTCAGCGGTGCGCTCCTCGACCTGGCGACCGGTCCGCCCCACCTTCCGGCGCACGTTCCCAGCTTCACGGAAGGCTGGACAACGCTGCAAGGGTCGGAGATTCCCTTGAGCACTCTGGCGTACCTCTTCACCACCGGTGCCTGGATCCTCTGGATCTGGATCGTTGCCTCGCTCCTCTTCCGCCTGGTGATCCGAAGTATTGACGCGGTGACCGACGGGGCCGCCTGGCTTCGCTCGCTCCGGGTCGCATCGGACTTGCTGACCCTGCCCTTCGTGCGGCGCTTGGTGGATGGCGCGATCGTCGCCTATCTCGTCGTGAACCTCGTCGGTCGGGCTCCACGGGCATCGGCAGCGCCGTTGACCCCGCCGACGATTATCACGACGACGGTAGGACGGGCGCAGCCGATTACCCCGTCTGTCGCTGCCAGCCCACAGGCCGTGGATGGCTCCTCCCGAACCGTGGAGTATACGGTGCAGGCGGGTGACACGCTCTGGGCGATTGCCGAGCGATTCTACGGCACCGGCGAGGAGTTCCCGCGTCTGGTGACGGCCAACGTCGGGCGACGCATGGCTGATGGTCGGGTGTTCACCCGCGCCGGGGTGATTCAGCCAGGATGGGTACTCGAGATCCCACGGCCCGCCCGGGCGGTCACCGAGGTCGATGGCCAGGCCAATTACATCGTCCAGCCGGGAGACACGCTCCGGGGAATCGCCGCGCGATCTCTCGGCGATGAGATGCGCTGGCCGGAGATTTTCGAGCTCAATCGTGACACCGCCAAGCTCGCCGATGGCCGAACCCTGACCAACCCTGACCTGATCTGGCCCGGTCTGCGACTTCGCCTTCCGACCTCGTCACCACCTGAGGCGCCAGCGCATCCACACGCGACTGCACCCGAGATGACTCCGCACCCGAACCCTCCTTCGCCACCGGCCTTTCCAAGCGTTCGGGATGTCCCATCACCTTCGCCGACCGTGATACCACCGACCCCGGCTCCAGTCCAGATGCCGACCCGACGACCGGCGCCGAACCACGATACCGCCGAGCCGAGTCCGGCAAATGAATCACTTCTCCTGGCTGGCGCGGCCGGGGGTCTGGTGGCATCGGCAACTGCCGGTGCGCTTCTCTGGTCCCGTCGTCGGCGAATCGTTGGTCCCGGGTCACGTGATCAGCTTCCCCGGACCGGCTTCATCGAGGGAGACCTGACCCGGGTTCTCACCTATCGATCGCAGACCGGTGAAGACGAGCCAGCGCTTCACGCCACGACCCAGGTGCTGCGGTACCTCGCCGCCCAAGAGCTGAGCGGCGTCGGCGTCCTGATGGCACAACACGGTCAGCGGCGTCTCGATCTGACGCTGCTCGCTAGTTTGGCCGAAAGGGAGCGAGTCGTCGCACTGGCGTCGAACCTCGGAAATCTGCTCGGTGGTAAGGGTCAGGCAGCCTGCACGTCGGATTACGACGTCCTCTTGCGGATCACCGGCCCGAGCCGCGCCGGTATCTTTGCCCCGACAACTGACTAGCCGGAGCGATCGCCGGTGCTGGTGCCGGTGGGCGTGCAGCCGTCGCGGGACATCTTGTACGCCAACTGGCCAGAGCTTGGGCACGTGCTTGTCGCTGGACTCCCGGGCGGTGGAGTCGACGTGATCCTGACCAGCTTGATCGCCGCGCTGGCCACACGGCGACGTCCGGAGAATCTGAGGGTGTGGATGGTGCTCGGTTCGACGACGTTGCCGGACCGGTTGCGCGCGTTCCCCCACCAGGAGGCGGCCGCGGTCGCGCCGTGGGACGAGAGTCATCTGGGGGACATCCTCGCTCGACTCCGCGGCGAGCTTGGGCACCGATCGCGAACAACGCCGGCCAATGGCTCGGGTTCGGCGGTATCCGAGGAAGAATGGGTGCTGGTGATCAGCGAGGTGACGGAGCTGCCGCGGGATCCCGAGATCTGGACGACGCTCGAGATGCTGGGCAAAGATGGCCCGTCGGTTGGCCTTCGGATGATCGTCGCGACGACGCGACCATCTGGCCTCGACGACAATACGCTGCTCTACTTCAGGACGCGGCTGGTGCTGGCGATGGACCACGAGGAAGAGAGCGTCATTCTGCTCGGCCAGCCCAACGCGGCGGATCTCGGTCGGAGCGAGTTGCTGGCCCAGATCGAGGGGCGGCGGCCGGTGCCGGTCCGAGGCTTCAAGGTCTCTGAGGATCACCTGGATCAGCTCGTGGACATGATGACCGACGTTCGTCGCGGCCATAGTTCTCGCGAAACCAGCAATAACCAATCAAAGACCGAAGACGGCAATCCGGGCGATTTGACGGAAGCGGATGACGTCCGATCGACCGCTGCCGAGCCGGCCGCGACCGACGCGGCGGTCGATAGCAGCAACTCGGGCAACGAGACCACGATCGGGATCCCTGATCGTGATCAGGCTGATGGCCCATCGATGGACGCCGACCCTCTCGCAATCGGCGAGAGCGTTCCAGCGCCGCCCTCGTCATCGGACGACGAAGCACCGGACCGCAACCTGACAACGGATGAGCCGCACGTGAATCCCGCGTTGGTGCCAGCTTCGATTCCCGCCAACGATGGCGGATCCAACGGCCACATCGTGAACGTGTCCTCGGGCACCATTCAAGTGGACAATACAGCCAATGTGGTAGACAGCCAATGTGGTAGAGGCGCCGATTCGGATCTGGTGCTTCGGTGGACTGTGGGTGATGAGTGGAGACCGGGCGCTCTCCTGCGAAGGGAAGACCGGGGCCCAGTACAAGCCGTGGGAGATCCTCGTCTTTCTGGCTGCCCAGCCGAGCGGTGTCGTCCCGAAGGAGAAGCTGATCAGCACGCTCTGGCCGGACGTCGACGTCGAGCGCGGCGCCCATCGCCTGGGAGTCTACCTGGCACGACTGCGGGATCTGCTGCGCGAGCAGGTTCCCGGATTGTCCGCCGACGTGGTCCGAAGCGACCGCGACGGAACCTGCCGATTGAACACGCAGTTGGTCTGGTCAGACGTCCACGCGTTCGCTGCGCTCGGGCGGGCCGCGTCGCACGCCCCGCCGGATCGGCTCCGGGAGGCCTACGAGCGGACGCGCGCGTTGTACGGTGGGGATCTCTTGACGAACTCCACGTACGCGTGGATCCACGAGCGTGACGACAGTGGGCTATCCCTCCAGGAACGCTACCGCGAGCAGTATCACCGGATCACGACCCACCTCGCCCAGGTCTGCTGTCGTGACGGACATCCAGACCAGGCCGTCCCGTTGTACAAAAGCCTGCTTCAGATGGATCCGACTCGGGAGGAGGTGGTTCGAGATCTCTACCGATGTTACGCCCAGGTGAACGATCGGGGTGCGATCCTCCGGGAAGATCGTCGTCTGCGCCAGGTTCTTCGCGAAGCCTACGCCAACCCCGAGGATGCCGACGACGATCCGGACATCTACCAGCCCGAACCGGAAACGGTCGCGGTGTTCGAGGATGCTCTGGCCAAGCTGGAGAGCAAGGCACCGAAGAACGGCAGCGCACCAAGGATCCGTGGCGTGGGATAGGACAGGACTTGGCACACGCCATCTGGTCTGTTTGTGCAATGGATCATCGTTGCGATTTCTCATCTTGCGTGGACGCCGATGTTGACTGATACTTCTTGGAAGTGGCGCCCCGCACCCCTCGCGGCACCGTGTGGCTTCACGCTGACCAGGTTCCAACGTGCCAACAAGCCGACGTGACATCGATCAGGAAGGAAGCTTCGGAACATTGGAGGACTCGGGCCGGCCATCGGTTTCTGGGGACGAGGGCGATCAAGGCAGACTACTCGCCGCGGTCGCGTCTCACGCCTTGGGTCTCACTCCAGCCAATTTTCGCATCGCTCTCCGCCCGCCACTCGATCATCAGAGCAATCGTCTCTACGACGTCTGGACCGGTCAGCGCCACTTGATCGCCAAAGAGTTCATCCGGCCCGCTGAGATCCACGATGCGCCGGCCCGCGAGTTTCGTGCGCTTCAGCGGCTGGCGTCCCTCGGCATCGCGCCCCGCCCGGTCTTCTTCGATCCCGCGCTTGGTCCGGTCGTGATGTACGAATACTTGGAGGGCGAGATCTGGGATCGGCGCAAGCCGACGCCATCCGATCTTACCCAACTGGCCGAGCTCTGGTTGACCGTGAACGCGGTTCCTACCGATGGTCTCGGGATGCCCTCCGGCTACGACCGATCGTTCCCAGAGCACGAAGCCTCGTTTCACGCGGTGCTCGATGAGTACGTCAACTGGACGACATCTGAGTTTCCGAAAGGACGACGAGCGGCGATGATGTGCGCCGAACTGGTTGAGACTCGTCATTCTGCCACCCGGTCTCTCCAGGAGGCCGATCCGGCTACCTGCTTCTCCCGCGCCGACCAGCGATTCGCGAACGTCATTCGTCAATCCAATGGCCGACTCGGTATGATCAACTGGGAAGACAGTGGTTTACGCGACCCAATTGGCGATCTCGCAGATCTCCTGACGCACGCGAACCAGGAAGATCTGCTGGCGCCCGACGAGTGGCAAGCATTTCTCCGTCCGTACCTGCGGGCGCGCGGCGCGATCGATTCGGGCACCATCGACCGCTTGCGGCTCTACCTGGGAATCTTCCCACTCTTGTGGCTCATGATCTTGATCCGTGGGGGGATGCGGAGAGTCGAACTGCATCAGCTCGTTGGCTGGACCGTCAACGGCCTTCCCGCGAACCAGCGTCTGCGGCGTTACCTTGCCCGGGCCATTGCCTGGCCGGAGCCAGCGTTTGATCGCCAGCTCGTGGCGCTTGCCGAGGTCATGTTCTTTCCTGATTGAGGAGGAAAGTGATGAGCCAGGATCCGGTGCTGCAAGAGCAAATTGCCTACTACCGCGTGCGCGCCTCGGAGTACGATCGGACGACCGGCACCGCATCGCCACCGAAGGGATGGCGCAAGGATGCGCTGGGTTTGCTTCGACAAGTGGAGCCATGCGAGTGGATTCTGGAGCTGGGCTGCGGAACCGGGCAATGGACCCAGGCGTTGCTTACCGTCGGCCAGGAGATCACCGCGGTCGACGCCGCTCCGGAAATGCTCGCGATCAACGAGCGGAAAACCGGCAGTGGTCGTGTCCACTATGCGTGCGCGGACCTGTTCACCTGGGAGCCGGACCGACACTACGATGTGGTGCTCTTCGCGTTCTGGTTGTCGCACGTCCCGCCCGGTCTCCTGGATGCGTTTCTGGACAAGGTCGGCCGGGCAATCCGACCGGGGGTTCGGCTTGTCATCGTCGACCAGCACGCACCCACCGATGAGGACCGCCTCTGCGCGGCGGGGGGGATCTACGCGACGCGTCCGCTCGTCGACGGACGCACGTTCACGATTGTCAAAGTATTCCACGATCTCACGAGTCTGGAACGTTCCCTGACTGGTCGTGGCCTTGTGGTCACGACGCACCGACTCGACGACGTGTTTTTCTTTTTGTCAGGCCAATCGCCGCGCAGTTTGTCTCCGCACAATCCAATGCGGACGTTAGAGCGGACGATCGACGACGACGGGCCTGATGACCGTGACCGACGTCGGAGACCGCCGCGTTGCCGGGATGCTCAATGGCCCCATCGTGGCGCTGGAGCAGACGTTGCTCGACCAAGTCCCATCGGAGGTGTCACGGATGGCGGTAGTCTTCGATCCAAAGCTCGAAGGGAAAGCGACCCCCTAAAGCGTTGTGGAGCCTTTGGTCGGCGTGCAGGAACGGGAGGTTCTCCTGTTGGGCCAGGACCAGATAGATAGCGTCATAGAAGCTGCAACCAAAGCGTAGGCTCAAGCGGTAGGCCGGACGCAGAAGGTCTGCCGTCTCCACCAAAGGGAGGTTCCAGTCGAGGAATTCGTTATACCAGCTTTCGGAGTCCTCGCTTCGGATATATCGCGCCCGCATCGCCTGGTGAAGCGCTCCGCCAACCTCGATGGGCAGGTTATCCGGAGCGGTCAGACTTATCCGGTTCTCTTGATAGTCTGATCGCACCTGGCGGGCAAGGTCGACGTGAGGAGGACTGGGGAGATACCACCGGGCAACGATCGAGGCATCGATAACGAGGAGGGAGATTTCAGGCACCGTAACGCTGCGCTTGGTGGATCATGTCTTCGACCGGAACCGGCAGGGGATTCTGACTGGCCAGAATGCGGTCGGATCGCTCTCCCAACTCCCGCCGGCGTTTGAACTCGTCGGCGCTCGGCGGTTCGGTCGTGAGGCGCTTCCTCAACTCACGGAACTCGGCCAGGGTGTACGTACTCTTTTGGCTGGTTTCCATGGTCCTGATCCCCTTTCGTCCTGAATTATAGCAGTTGCCTGCCCGATCGACATCCCCACTGGACGGACTGCTGAGCGGGAACTGGCTGACACCTTGCGGGCAGGCAACTATTAGCGGTTGGTGGGCTACCTGTCATGGAGCTAACATGCACATGGGCGCTCACGGGAGCGTGATGCGATGGCGCAAAGAGCCAAGAATGCCGGCCTGACTAACGACGCGTCCGCACCACCTCCAGCACCTGGCGAATCGCCTCGACGACCAGCTCCGGCTGGTCGTGATGGACCATATGCCCGCTGCGCTCTGCCTGAACAACCCGTCCCTGTGAGGTCAAGCGGGCCTCCTCGACGCTGACCTCTCGCATCACGCGCAATGCCTCGGCGAGCGGCCACCACGGGGGCGTTCCCGCGGCCTCCCAGGCGGCGCGGCTGGTCCCACGGAGCACGACGAGCGGAACATCGGGAAGCGCGCGGCCGACGGTTCTCAACCCGTCTTCCATGTCGGGTAGACGGGCCAGGGTGACGTCCTCGGGACTGGGATACGCATCCCAGCTGGCACGGAATGCCCGCCAGCCCTCCTCGGACAGGAACGGTCGCATCCGTTGGCCCAAATCCTCCTGAGCGCCATCCACGAGCACAAGGCCGGCGATCTCCGTGAGATAGGTACCGGCGAAGACGCGGACGATCTGGGAACCGAAGGAGTGCCCCACTAGCAGTTTGTCGGAGAGAATGATCTAAAATGGCTGATGCTGCCTGGCCGAATGCTCTTGGGAGAGGCCGAGTCGCCGTCGGTGGCGGCCGATGAACGTCCGTGTGCGTGATCGCGGCGCTCCGCAGCGAGGAACGGCCCCCAACACGCCTCCAGATGGCCCGTTCGGTCTCTTGCTGGTGCCCGCTGGGCGCACTGAAGCATGGCTCTTACGCGCGATTGAAGGTCAGGCGATGCAGGCGCTTCAGATTGAACGCCAGACAGACCAAACACCACTCGCCCGCCGCGGCGCTCTCGCCCCGCAGCGAGAACTGGCGGAAGCCCAGCACTTCCTTGATGATCCCGATCACCGGCTCGACCGTCCACTTCCGGGCGCCATAAATCGCCTTGCCGATGGCGGTCTGGAGCTTGTAAGCCATCTGCACCTTCGGACTGGCGTCGGCGGGCGGGGCGATCGGTTCGCCCGCAAAGCGCTCCCGCCAGCTCTGATGGTGCGTGTCCCGCCCGGTCGCAATGTCGGGCTCGATCCCCCGCTGCTCCAACGCCGCGATGGTGGCCGCACTGAAGAAGCCGTTGTCCAAGGCGGCCGCCTCCGGCTGGCCCAGCTCCGCCGGGATGGAGTCCACCGTCGGTACCGCTTCTCGCTGATCGTTCGGATGATTCGACAACGACTCGCCCACGATCAGCAGACTCTCCTGGTCGACGGCGACCTGGGCGTTGTCATCTTGGTCGAATCCCTGGTTGGTGCTGCTTTTCATGATCCGCGAATCCGGATCGGTGAAGTTGTACTGGTCCTTGGCCCGGGGCCCTGGCGTCGGGGACGTCGGCGGCTTCCCGCGCGGCTTGCCGCCCCCTTGGCGCGCTTTCTCCTCCCGTTCCCGCACTGTCGCCGCGTATTCGGCCTGCTCGGCCGCAAAGCGCTCTTTGGCCCGCGCCTCCAGCACCGCCTTGGCCCGGGCCAACTGCGCCAGCCGGGTCTGCCGCCGCGCGATCTCGTCGGCGACGACCAGGCCATCCGGCAGCTTCTCCTGCTCGGCCCGCTCCCCCAGGGCAAACAACTCGTCGACCTCCGCTTGGAGATGCTTTTCGATCTCTTGCAGACGCTGATAGCTCACCGCCTTGCTCTTGGACGCATCGGCGTGGAGCTTGCTCCCATCGAGACTGATCCGCCCGAGTTGCAGCACGCCCACCTCCTGGGCGATCAACAGAATCTGGACGAAGAGCCCCTTGAGGTCGGCCAGGAAGGTTTTGCGGAAGGTCGCCAGGGTGTCGTGGTCTGGATGGAGGTTGCCCGCGATGAACCGGAACGGTGCCGATTCGTACGTCGCCCGCTCGATCTTGCGCGCGCTCAACACGCCGGTGGCATACCCATAGAACAACAGCCCCAGCAGAATCTCGGGCGCGTACGGTTCGCCCCCCCGCGCGCCGTACCGGGCGTAGATGGCCGATAAGTCGAGTTGGCTGATCGTATCGACAACGAAACGCGCCAAATGATCGGGCGGCAGGCAGTCGCCAAGCCGCACCGTCACATCGAGAGCCGCTTGGTAGTCAACTGTCTTGAATGTTCTGTCCATACGCTCAATCTATCACACTTGGTCCAGGTGAGAGCCGCGTTCTCTCCGACAATCTGCTAGTAGCCAGACTCATCTGTTCGGTGACCGCCGGAGCGGTTGCCACACCATCCGCATTTCATCGACGTTTTCGATCAATTCGGAGAATTACGGAAGGATGCTCAGGGCTTTTCGGTCATTGCCGCCCAATTTCCGGGCAATTCGGTGGCGAACGTGCTACACCAACCTTGGGTTCGCCTCTGATGATGGTCCAACTGCCTACGTCGAGTGGTCGAGGCAGTGCAGGGTAGGCAGTTGATCGCAATCGGGCGAATTCGGCGCATGTAATGCCCTGATCCCGCCCAACGCCTTCTAAGCAGAGGATCGTAGGTTCGAATCCTACCGGGCGTACCACGTCAAAAATCATTGCTTCTTGCATAAGGATCATAAGAAAAGAACGCTTTCCGTTGTTTTGGCGTGGAGGATTTTCGCGTATCTACCACGCTTGCCCTGCTAAACCATAAAGTTCGTGCTTCCCATGCCGCTCTCTGTGAATTCGGTCTTGTGGCTAGCTGCCTGAGTTCGTTCTGAACCTCTCCCGCACCTCACACATCCCACACAGGGGGCATACGTTCGCCGCACAGCGGCAGCACGCCCACGACACGACGACCATCCTCTTACCGCATCAGTCATCGGCGAACGCGCTTGCTCCCGCTACGTTGAGAATTCCACGCCAGCCGCTTTTACGCTAGCGGACGGGTTCATCAAGTCATGTAACCCTGAGCGCATTGCAGTCCAAGGTGTCCAGCACGTCGTGCCTACCCAATCTATAATGAGCCAACCAAGGTCGCATTGATCCGCACGAAGGCCGCTCAAGCCCTGCGATGATGCGCTAATGGCTGGCTCGTCGCCCGTGTCCGAATGTGGACCCGGCATTCGGCGATCAGGATCATAGTTTAAAACTGTGTTGGGGAACTGGGCTGGACAGTCGTGACAGATGTTCGTTCGCTCGAGACTGAACTTCGGCGTCTGGAAAAAGAGTGCGCCCAATTGCGGGCCGAAAACGGACGCCTCCGCCGGGAGAATGCACACCTGCGGTCGCGCTCTACTCCTCTGCCTGCGAATCAGGACACTTCGCAACAACAGTCTTTGTCCGATCCAACGGTGAGCGAACCAATCAATCGCCATTCGCCAGCTGCCGACAAGATTGCCCTTTTTCGCAGCCTCTTCGCTGGTCGGGAGGACGTCTACGCGCTGCGCTGGGAAAACCCGGACGGCCGTGGCGGCTATGCACCGGCGGCCCTGAGCCGCTGGCACCGGGAGCAGGGCAATTTCCTCCCCATGACCGATCAGGTAATCCAGGATCACTTGACCGGCAAGAAGACCATCGGGGTTTATCCCCTGTTACGAGATGAAACCTGCCGGTTCCTCGCGGCCGACTTTGACAAGATGCACTGGCAGGAGGATGTTGCGGAGTACCTGCAGGCGTGCGAGGAGCTGGGAGTGCCCTCCGCATTGGAGCGATCCCGGTCGGGGAACGGTGGCCACGTCTGGATCTTCTTCGACGCGCCGGTCGCGGCTGCCCAGGCACGCAAACTTGGTTGTATTCTGCTGACCCGAGCCATCGAACAGCGGCATCAAGTTGGTCTCGACTCCTACGATCGTCTGTTTCCCAATCAGGATACGATGCCCAAGGGTGGGTTCGGTAATCTGATTGCCCTGCCACTCCAGAAAGACTGCTTGCGTCATGGTAACAGCGCGTTCGTCGATCGGAACTTCCAGCCCTACCCCGACCAGTGGGCATTCCTTTCGAGCGTTCGCCGCGTGTCTTCGACGAGTCTGGATGCGCTGGTCTCTACTGCTCTGCGAGGCGGGGAGATACTCGGCGTGCGGCCAAGCCGGGTTGATCCCGACGAAGGCGAAGCCCCTTGGACCTTGTCACCCTCCGGGAAACGGGCAGAGCGACCAAGTCGCAGGCCCTTTCCCACCCAGTATCCGCCTCACCATTGTCAACCTGGTCTACGTCGCCAAAGGAGATTTGCCGCCGGCCATGCTCAGCCGCCTCTGGCGTCTGGCTGCCTTCCAGAACCCCGAGTTCTATCACGCCCAGGCGTTGCGCCTCTCCACGTTTGGCAACCCACGCGTCATCAGTTGCGCCGAGGAGTTCGAGCGTCACATCGGGCTTCCCCGTGGTTGCCTGGATGAAACGCGCGCATTGCTTGAGATGCATGGGATCTGCAGTGAGGTCGTGGATGAGCGGGTCTCAGGCACCACAATCGATGTCGCCTTCCAGGGCCAGCTCACGCCCTCGCAGCAATCGGCCGCCGATGCCATGTTTCAGCAGGAAATCGGCGTGCTCTGCGCTCCGACCGCGTTTGGGAAGACCGTCGTCGCTGCCTGGCTCATCGCGGCCCGACGGGTGAACACCCTGATTCTCGTCCACCGGCAACACCTGCTCGATCAGTGGCGGGAACGCCTCGCTGCATTCTTGGAGTTACCACCTACCACCATCGGACGTGTTGGCGGTGGAAAGCGCGAAGTAGGCGGGCGCATCGACATCGCTCTGATCCAGAGTTTGAGCCAGCGCGAGGGCGTCGACGATCTAGTCACCGAGTACGGCCAGGTGATTGTCGACGAGTGCCATCACATCCCGGCGTTCAGTTTCGAGCGCGTGCTGAAGGCCGTGAAGGCACGCTTCGTCGTCGGCCTCACGGCGACGCCAGTCCGTAAAGACGGTCACCACCCAATCGTGTTGATGCAGTGCGGACCACTCCGCTTTCAGGTATCCCCGAAACACGAGGCGGCCACACGGCCGTTCGAACAAATCGTTATCCCACGAGTGACTGAGTTTCCATTGTCAGACGGCGGCAGCGCATCCGGGATTCATGGCCTCTACAGCGCCCTGGCCGCGGATGAACGTCGCAACGACCTCATCTCTGCCGATCTGCTCCAAGCTCTCGAAGAAGGGCGAAAACTACTCCTGCTCACCGAACGCACCACGCATCTCGACGAGCTGGCACGGCGATTGGAAGGTCGGGTGCGTCATCTCATCGTCCTTCGGGGTGGCATGGGCACGCGGAAGAGGCGGATGGCAACCGAGGAATTGGCGGCAATCCCGGAAGGTGAACCTTTCGCGCTCTTGGCGACCGGGCGCTATGTCGGCGAGGGTTTCGACGAGGCGCGTCTCGACACCCTTTTGCTCGCGCTCCCGGTTTCCTGGCGCGGGACTGTGCAGCAATATGCCGGTCGTCTCAACCGTCTGCATCCGAGCAAACGCGAGGTTCGCATCTACGACTACCTGGATGCCGACGTCCCGGTACTTGCACGGATGTATGAAAAGCGAAGGAAAGGCTATCGGGCTCTGGGGTATGTGGTCCAAACGACTGATAGAGACGTCGCTCGACATGGCTCATCGGCCGAGACAGTTGAGATGCGCCAACTCAAGGTCGAGTTTGGCCCCCCTTGAAGCCATCCCTCACTATTCGCCGTTCTGCAAGAGACCTTTACCCTCATCAAGCCCCAAAGCTGCGAAAGGTTGATGGCGGGATCGCTTTTGAGTGACCGGTGCGCCCGGACGCTTCCAAGGTGCCGCCGTCACGTCCTCACCAAAGTGAGCTGCAACCACCGCGCAGAGCCGCTTCCCAATGTCATCATCCGTGGTAGCCCGTACACTGGGCTCTGCCACGAACTCGTCCCACACGGTGCGGAAGGCGCGCCCGATCGCCGCATCCGCCTGTCCCTCGTCGACCGCTAGCCGACGGATCTCCGAGGCTTCGGATTGGGTCAGCGCCAACTCAATCCGATCGAATTCCAGCGCGCGACGCTCGTCGTGCTCGGCAAAGATCCGTCCGAGGGAGGCCAAGGCTCGCAGGGATGACTCCAGCCGCTCGGTGTCGTCGTTGGCACTTACGTCTGAATCTGAGTCCGGGAACCGCCACCAGTGGGGAACCCCCGGGAGCGTCAGCCAGTCGGGAATGGCGTCTTCCCGCCCGAGGTCCGCCAGCACCTCCGCAAGCGAACCGCTCCCAACAAGGTAGGATGTCAGTGCGTGTCGACCTGGGTGGTCGAAAGGCACCTCGATCACATCGGTTGGGGTCAAGCGGAGGAACCAGGTTGTCCGGGACGGTAGGAGATTGGGCAGTCGATCCGGGTTCGCCCCCCGTCGTTCCCAATCGGCCAACCGCCGCGCGTTCTCGCGACGGTCCACCATCCGCGCGACGTTGGCGGAGACGATGTCCCCCAACCGCAGCTCCGCCGACGCGCTTGCAGATGCGACTTCCCCGACCCGATCGACCCTCGCGGTCAGATCGCGCGGCGTCAGCCACAGCTCCTTGGTCCGTACGTTGTGGGTGAATGATGCCTCTTCATCGGAGCGGATGGCCACTGTCACGGTCGTCGGGAATGCCTCGGAAGGTGGCTCCACGGACCACGCGTCGTAGAGGGAGTGCCGCTCGATGAGCTGATCAAGTTCAGCGACGACGTTCTCGGCCAGTTCGACGCGCTTCCGCCGGACGCGGCGGTGTACTTGGGGGACAAACTCCTCAAAGTCAAGCGCGTGACGGAGGGCGATGGCTTCGAGGTCCGGCCGGTGGTGGGCCACCCAACGCCAGGCGCGGACATTGTCCTGCGGCGCACGCTCGGCGTCCCGGCGGCGCTGGTCCGCGAAAGAGGCTGCGAGCTCACCGCACGCCTTGATCGCCTGCCGAGAAGTCTCAGCCCGCTTCCCCGCAGCTTCACTGGCACGGTGCGACAATCCGGCGCCTGGACGGACAGGATGGGGCGGGGGCGCAGGCTCCCTCGGCGCGGCTCCTCCAGGGGCTGCGGCGGTAGTCTTGGTGATCGGTGTGACAGCCGCCTCGACCAGCGCTGCCTGGAAGAACCGAAACTCCCGACCGACGCGAAGGCACGGGACGGCGCCACGTCGAGCGGCACGTAGGAGAGCGTCCTCAGACACCCGGAGCAGGGCGGCCACCTCCCCTGGGGTCAACCAATCGCGCGGCTGAAGTGATTGCGGCTCCTTCTGCGAATCTTCCACTGATACCCTCCCTTTCCGGTGCGATCACCGGTCTGCACTCTTCTAACAAACTACAACCAGCAATCACCGTGGTGCGGCGGTATTATAGTTTTCCGAAGAAACCATAACCATGTAGCCTGGGTACACGGCACGGATAGGGTTTCTCCGTGTACCTGCAGGTCGGAAGGATGTAGCCATCGGCTTAGATGGCAAAATCCATGTGGCCATTTGAGTGGCACGATTTTGGGCTCGCCGAATGCGGGTCCGCAGGTGGAAACAGGCCACGTGAAGCGAGCCGTTCTTATACTCACATTCCTAGTTTTCCGATTCGCTAGAGCTTGGAACAGCTTTTGCTAGTTTACTAATTATGGCTTGCGCAAAAGTAGTATATTGACAACCATGCCGTTGTGCCGTATGTTTTCATGTAAACGGCATGGAAGCGGTGTCCGATCACTCTTGATGGTTATTCGAAAAGCGAGGGGAGACCTATGACAACGAGGTCAGTTGCAACAGTTGAACAACCGAGGGAGGAGAGAGTGCGTCGCCTCGCCGATGCCATGGAGCCGTTCATTGATCGGGTCGAGAGTTCTCCCAAGACCACACGTAGCGTAACGGAGGCACTCGCACGGGTCCTTTTGGCCGGAGGCCAACCACTTCGGATAGCATTTCTCGCTCGGGCATTGAATGCGGTCGCCGCCTTGACGGCGGAACTTGGGGAGAGGGAACTCGGCAACGCCGCCGGCGCGTCGTCCGACTATCAGGTGCTCTTGCGTGCGCTCGAGTCTCCGGAGGCAGTGCTCATCTTGCAACGCCCCGATCCTTTGGCTGCTGCCCGCTTACGTGGGCTTGAAGCCCGATCGCGTCTCCTCGAAGCGGAGGGGGGCGCAATCTCCGTTGATGACGTCGCCAGAATCCTTGGTATCTCTCGGCAAGCAGTGGACAAACGACGCCATGCCGGAAAGCTGATTGGACTCGACACCGGACGGAGAGGTTATCTCTACCCCAGTTGGCAATTTGGCCCCAAAGGCTTGCTTGACTGGCTAGAGAAAGTATTAGGTAGCCTCCATGTGCAGGATCCCTGGACGCGGGTGGCCTTCTTTGTCAGTGGGAGTAAATATCTCGGTGGGGAGTCTCCATTGGCCGAGCTCAGACGCGGGCACCTTGACGAGGTGCTTCGTGCAGCCGAGGCCTACGGGGAGCAAGGTGCCGCTTAGCGTTAGCACTAGGGAGGTCGAGGGCTAGTGAGCCATCCTTTACCCCCCAGCGATCTCAACTTGCGCCGCCTTCCTCTTGTCTCCATTCCTGGCCCCTTTGTCCGTATGCATGACGCAACCAAGGGGGCACTCTACTTCGGTAGAGCTGGTCGGTATCGGTTCGATGCACCTGTCGGGCAATATGGAGTTCTCTACTGTGGTGATGACCCGTATTGTGCCTTCATCGAAACCTTCGGACACGACACCGGGATCAATGTCGTTAGCCTCGGCGACCTCCGCGCCCGAACCCTCGCGCGCATCGAACTTCGGAGACCCCTCTCTCTCGTCGATCTGACTGGAGCCGGGCTCGCACGGATCGGGGCCGACAATCAACTGTGTGATGGGGATTACACGGTTGCGCAGCAATGGGCTTTGGCGCTCCATGACCATCCGGACCAGCCCGATGGCATTTACTTTCGTTCACGCCACGATCCTTCTCGCATCTGCATAGCAGTCTTCGACCGAGCCAAAGATGCCTTGACGGCAACTTCACTTGGATCGCTCGCGGATTCGGGGAATGCGATCCTGCTTGGCAACATTCTCGACACCTACGGCTTTGGACTCATCGGGACGTGAGGCTCAGCCAATCTCCCGACCCCCTCTCCGAGGGCTGAAGCTTCACCCTCGATCCATGGTCGTCGGCCGCATGCACCTTCCTATGCCTCCAGTTGGATCAATCTGACGACAACAACTGTTGCTCGGGCAACGCTCGTCGACCTCCTTATCGTCGTTCCGGTAGCAAACGGCGACTCGCGAGGTAGTAGGCGGTAACCCAGGTGGAGGCCGGGGCGGCAACTCCATCGAACGGAGCGCGCAGGAGAACTTCTTGAGCCTTAGAGAATGCGGAGTACGTGCCGTCTCGTGCAATGCCCTGAAGGTCGGGTGTGGCATTGAACTACGGGTCAGCGCTCGATTGGTTGCCCGACGATCATCGCGGATGTTGGTCAGGCGGCCGTCATGCAGCCTCGCTAATTCGGGACATTATCAAAGCGGATTGGTAGTACTTCGAAGCAACCGAGACGCCAGGCAAAAACTTGCGATTTCTTCCCAATTACCAGGCAATTGGTCGGAAATTATGCTGCGATTCGGCTCGTGGTCATCAGAAACGTCTAGCTGCCTGGGTCGGACGATTAAGACAGCCGGGGGTAAGCAGCCACCCGGAATCAGGCAAATTCGCCGCATGTGCCTCAAAAAGCGGGCATGTGCCTTCTAAGCAGTTGGTCGGGGGTTCGAATCCCTCCGGGCGTGCCCAAACCAGGCAGTTGCTCGGAATTCGCACAATTCCGAGCAACTGCGCTTTCATACCTGAACGCGCCGGATTTTCGCCCGAAAGTGACCAACTTCCTGGGCTGGATCTGATCGGCTCGGTTCGCGCGTCGTGAGCGCACGGCGACCACACACCGGCCGCACGTCCCCCTCACGCTAGCCACACGACCAGCAGGCGCCGAGCACACACCGCCATCACCGGGACTACACACCCACCACACACAGTTTTGGCGAACGCCGGGAAGGATGGTACGGCGAGCTTGGCATCCAACGCGCGAGGTTGGAAACAGGTGACCCAGAAGATCGATCTCGAGACGGTAATCCAGGAATGCGTGCTGGCCAAGCGTGCCGAGCACAGTCCCCGGACGGCTGAGTGGTACGAGCTGGCGTATGGCTACTTTTTGCAATTCCTCAAGGAGAACAATCCCAGCACCCGTCTCGCTGATGTTGGCATCAGCGAGGCCCGCTCCTTCGTCGTCTGGCTGCAGACCCGTCCGAAGAAGGGAACCGACAAGCCTCTCTCCAGCCACACGATCAACTGCTGGGTCTGAGCACTGCGCGGCTTCTTCAACTGGCTCTACCAGAACGATTACACGGACGAAAACCGCCTGAAGAATCGTCGCCCCCGAAGCCGACGATCGAGGAGATCGAGGTCCTCCACGCGGAGCAGATCCAGTCCCTTCTAGACTCATTTTCCGCACCCTTTGGCGGGGTCATTGGCGAATTCGGCCAGGCCGCGCTTGACGTCACGGAAGGACGGATGGTAAAGACCGTTGAAAGACGCCAAGAATTTCACCCCCTCCGGGGGTGCGGAAAATGAGTCTAGAGGAGCATCTTTTCGATCGGCACCACGAGAATGCCGCCGGCGCCTGCGTCCTTGAGTTGCTCCATGACCTCCCAGAAGGTGTCCTCCCGCACCACGGTGTGCAGCGCCACCCACCCGGGCTCCGCCAGGGGTACCACGGTCGGGCTCCGCAGCCCCGGCACGATGCGCGCGATCTCCGGCACCGCGCTCTCGGGCGCGTTCATCACTACGTACTTGTGCTGACGCCCGGCGAGCGACGCGCGCAGGCGGATCAGAAGTCGTCGAATCAGCATGCCCTTGGCCTCGTCGGTTGTCGCCGCCGGGTGTGCAACCAGGAGCGCCTCACTGCGTGAGATCACCTGGATGGGACAAGATCGTGCGCCACCAGGCTAGTCCCGCTCGCGGAGATGTCGATGATCGCGCTCGCCAGGTCCAGCACCGGGTCCAGTTCCAGGGCGCCGCTGAGCACGACTAGCTCCGCCTCGATCCCGCGGGCCGCGAGAAACCGGCCCGCCGTGCGCGGGTACTTCGTCGCGATCCTCCGTCCGGCGAGGTCCTCCAGTCGCGAAGCACCGCCATCCTTCGGCACCGCCAGCACCAGCGCGCAGTGCCCGAAGCCCAACGGCAGCAGCTCTGTCACCGTCGCGCCAGCAACGTGGTGATCTGGGTGGAAGGTCAGTCCATCAGGGCCAGCGGCCCTGCAGGCGGGAGCGGCCACAACCACGCCGGTCCGGCACGTCACCCGGAGAAGTCGCCGCTACTGGCGAAGGCGGAGCCGCGGCATCGACGGGTTCCGGTTGTCGACAACCACGTCCGCAAGCTCACCCGGCCGAATCGTATCGAGGATGCTCGACGGCGAGACCTGTTAGTTTTCGGCGTCGATGCCACCCGTCGTGGCGCGGCTGGGTCTTCTATTCGTTGCGATGGGCATCCTGTTCGTCGCGTTTCTCATCACTGCGGATCCGGTCGCATCTCCCAATCCAAACGCGCCGGCCGGGCTCTTTCAATGACTCTCGATCACCACCCCGGCCAGGCGCCCGCAGAACGCATCGTTGGGGACCACGCGCGGCCAGAGGGTGGCGGCGAAGAGGCTTCGCTGCGGCGAGCGGCGCCCGAGCAGGCAGTACAAGTTGGCGAACAGGCTGTGCCCCTTCACTGTCTTCTTCGCCGTGCTCGAATCGTGCCGCCCGAGCCCCTCCATCTTCTTGCCTTTGGGCTTCTCGTGCGTCGAGTCGTCGACGATGAGGAAGCCAGTGACGTCGGTCTTCCGCGGTCGACCGCGACGCTTGGGACGCAAGGCGCGGTGCTGAGCGTGCTCGGCGACAACCAGCGGGCCGAGAACCTGACCGTAGTGATGCCACCAGCGAGCGACGAGAAGCTCGGTCGGCCAGGGGGCATGCTGGAGAAAGTGGGCGAGGCCATCGACGCGGTTGCCCACCCCGGCGATCGTGCGCAGCAAACCCGAGAGCGTCCGGTGTTCCTCGCACTGCATCAGCGCCAGCACTCTGGTGAACCAGATGCGCGAAGCTCTTGATTCGGAAGTGCGGACGGCGATTCTTGCCATCAAACGAGAAATCAAGGCCGATCCGGCCTATCGCGAAGCCGGTGTTCATAGCCGGTCTGTGTACCTCGCCGCCCTGGAGGGGGTCCGCACCGTGGGTGACTTTCGCGAGTGGCTGGAGCACCAAGGAGTCATGTAAAGCAACGCCCGGGTGGGATGCACGGAATTTGTCTGCTCCATCTTGCGCATCCCACCTGGGTGTGACGATGAAAACGTGGTCTGAACCCGTCGCTCCCCCCTGGCACAACCGCCGTCCATAACCCGTCGATGATGGAGGTTGGCGCAATCAGGTTGGAGAAAAACGAGGAGTTGCATGGAACGTTCACGGCTGGCGAGGGAGATTCGGGATGCGGCGCTGCTGCGAGGGCATTTCGTTCTCCGATCCGGCGCGGTCAGCGCGGTCTATTGGGACAAATACCGCTTGGAGACCAACCCGGCCCTGCTCTCCGCCATCGCCGACGCACTGCGGGAGATCCTTCTCACATCCTTCGACAAGCTCGCCGGCTTGGAGCTTGGTGGGGTTCCCCTCGCCACCGCCCTGTCGATCGCGACGAGAAAGCCGTGTCTCTACGTGCGCAAAGCGGCGAAGACGTATGGCACGAGCAATCTGGTGGAGGGGGGATTCACGCCGGGCGAGACGGCGGTCGTCGTCGAGGACGTTGTCACGAGCGGTGGCCAGGTCGTGACCTCGGTCGAGCAGATGCGGGAATTGGGGCTCGTCGTAAATAACGGGGTCTGTGTCATCGACCGCCAGCAGGGTGGCGCCGAACACCTCGCCACCATCGGCTGTTCGCTCCGGTCAGTCTTCACGATGGCGGAGCTGGAGCGCCTGGCGCACGCCAAGACCGGGTGACCCGGCGAGTTTTCCGTTTCTACCGTGGCCCCAATTGCTGTTGATCCGGAGGTCAATCGTGACGCCATCCATCACGATCGAGACGCACGATCCGCAGTGGCCCGCGCTCTACGAACGGGAGAGGAGAACCATCACCCAAGCTCTGGGCAATCTTCTGGTGCGTATCGAGCACATCGGCAGCACTGCGGTGCCCGGCCTCGGAGCGAAGCCGATCATCGACGTGATTACCGGCGTTGCCCGCGAGGCCGACTTGGACCGGATCGTGGAACCACTCCAGCGCATTGGCTTCGAGTACGTCCCGAAATACGAGACGATGATGCCGTTCCGTCGGTACTTCCGGACACGACCGCCGGCGAGCACCCAGGCCGTCAATGTCCATGTGGTCGTGGTCGGGAGCGACTTATGGAATCGCCACCTGTTGTTCCGCGATTACCTCCGGTCCCACCCCGAGGTGGCCGCGGAGTACGAGCGGTTGAAGCGAGAGCTCGCCCCACGATTTGAGGACGTCAACGTGTACGCCGAGGCGAAGACGGAGTTCATCACCGCTGTCGTGGGCCGAGCCACGGCGGAGCGTGCTTCGGGCACTGACTGAGTGGGCTACGGCCGGACCCGCTACCCAGAGGTGTTCAGGGAAAGGCGGATCACTTCCGCCCGCAGCTCCGGCGCGGGGATTCCCAGGTCCTTCGCGAGCACGTCTGGCACCACGTCAACCGCCGCGGCGAGATAGGTGCTCAGAAGCTGGTCGAGCGCGGCCTCGCGCGACAGCCGCTCGGCGGCCGCGAGGTGCTCCGGGTAGCGACGACCGACCAACGTGTGAAGCATGTCGCGATCGCCCTCGGCCGGCGAAAAGACCTTCGCTATGAGGAGCCGACTCTCCAGCTCGGCAACCGCCTTGAGGTAGGCGGCGCGCTGCTCCTTCCCAGTCGGAAAGCCGGCCGCTTCCCGGAGCTCGCCGGTGTTCAGCTCGCGGCCTGACTCTTCCAGCGCCCGGGCGATTCGGTAGGCGCCACCGGATAACGCTCCCGCCTCGTAGAGCTCCGCCGGAGTCCGAAATTCCCCCAGCAGACGCAGCACGGCTGGCAAGAGCCTCCAACTGACCCAGGTGGGCTTCTTGCGCACGATCGCCGCGTAGAACGCCGCCTCGCGCTTGCCGAGCTCCCAGCGCCAGCCGTAAACGTGGCCCGAGGGGCTATCCCACTTCGAGTCGGTCCTGGAGTCGGGATCCCCGACGTAGGCGTGAAAGAGGTTGGGAATCTCCGGCGAGACCGGATAGAGGGTGGCAAGGCCGATCCGATCGATCAGCCGTGCTGCCGCATCGGCATCGGCGATCCGGGTCTCCGACGTCTGACACCAGTTCTCCAGACGCCGCACCCGAGTTGTTGACCGATCAGACGTCGCCATTCCCATTGTCTCCCGCTCTGATGCAATCGCCGGTCCGGTGACATCGTACGGCGCAAGGTCCGCGAGCGCTTGCCTCCCGTCCCTTGCTCTCGTCTGAACTCGTCCTGCGCCATCGCCAGTATTCAGGCGTCGTCATCTCTGACTGCACCCATTCGTGCTCGGTCAGAGAATAGTTGTCGATCAACCGTCCGAAGAGATCAAAAATCACTGATTCGTCCTTCATCAGGCCAGCTTTCAGGGCCACCGGCCTACCTGGAGGGTTGAGATTGGTCTGGCGTAAGCGATTATCGCACGATCCAAGAGACTACGACAGGTGCCCATGCTGTGCTGCGAGCTAGCACAACACGACGAGCGGGATCGTTGCCCTTGATTCCGCGTGGGAGTAGTCCATAGAAGGAGGAGAGGGTTTGCGGACTATGCTCCACGATAGGGGAAGGGGGTTTGTGGATAGCGGCTGGATGAGAACGAAGACCTATCTGTTCCGTGCCACATTTTGGGAACACGGGAGGTTACGGCATTGAGGCTGGACCCGCTGGCGAGTCTGCGCCGGGCGAATCCCTGGTGGCATGAACCGGGCTGGGAGCAAAAGCACCTTCATCTCGGCGCGCTTCCAAAAGCGCCGTTCTCTGACGATCCGCGCCCCTTCGACGGCATCGTTCCCGGCAACGTCTGCAGCCCGCGCGGACCAGGAGGGTCGTAACACGGCTGCGGTCTGATGGACGATTGGTGGTAGGATGTTTCTTTGAGCGCGCGGAATGGAGTAAACCCATTCGTCCCAGGTTAACGTAGCTTACGTGCGAATGGCGGCCCAATCGTCCTGCTGTGGTCAGGGCGGACAAGTGCAGGCATCCGATCTGGTAGGCTGAAAATCGGAATCCCA
>Ga0307373_10003008_pt1 | contig 29904 bp, 28 predicted proteins | sample OX2MG_FD_202534 | JGI IMG/M metagenome (GOLD analysis project Ga0307373, IMG submission 202534) | Soil microbial communities from Risofladan, Vaasa, Finland - OX-2 | ecosystem: Environmental > Terrestrial > Soil > Coastal area > Acid sulfate soil | place: Finland: Risofladan, Vaasa | collected... | reverse complement strand
GCGTGCATGAACCGGTGCATCACGAAGGTCATCGGAACGATGCGGTGTCGCAGCAATTCAGACACCCCACCGATGCGGCGAAAGGTCCGCCTCAGCCATCCGGCCGCCACCGCGATGAGATGCGGGTGGGCGAGAAAGACCCGGACCAAACGGGGCAGCAAGAGGTGCAGCGGTGCGTTGAAGTACATGCCACCGAAGTAGGTGAGGTACTCGTCTCGCACCACCATGTCCGAAGGGTCATCTTCATCGAGCACGCTGTGCCACTGCTCTCCGAGGTAGAAGCCCCAGGCGGTCCGGTTGCAACGTTCGTCCCCGACCTGGAAGATCCGAAAGGGCAAGGTGGCCCCGACCCCTTCTTCCATGCGTCGCCAGACCTCGTCGGGATCGAGGCTCCGGTAGTCCTCCTTCCAGCGCCGCTCGTCGCCGACGTGAGCGGCCGGCTGGAAGGAGAAGAGGCTGTAGCCCATCGCTTTGCACCGCGAGATCACGCCACCGATCTCGTCGACGTTGCCCGGCGTGATGGTCATGTTGTGGGCCAGGAAATTGCGCACGCCATGCTCACGATTGAGGCGGTCGAACATGGCGCAGAAGCTCTGGCGGAAGGGATCGAGGTCCTCCTCGCAACCAGGACGTCGGATGCCGCGTCGGCCCACCATCGTCGTGTCGATGTGGGCGGCGAAGGAGAGCCGCCCAAAGCGCGGTTGGCCTTGCGAGTCGAGGGCAATGCGCTCGAGGTAGTCATAGTCGAAGTCGCCGTGGGTGAAGCTCATCGGCTCACGTCCATGGCGGCGCATGATGGCGAGGGCCTCGGCATGGTCATCGGGATCGAGCAGGCTGACCTCTCCACCGATGAGCTGCGCGTGGGCATGCGGTGCCCGGGTGGAGCGCAAGAGCGCCATCTGGGCCTCGATCTCGCGGAGCGTGTGCGGTCCGTCCACCCGCACCCGGTTGGCGTCCTTGGAGTGATAGCACGGCGAGCAGGCGAAGTTGCAGCGCGGAAAGACGCCGTGAGTGCCCTCGCAGCCGATACCGGCCCGCCCCAGTGTCTGCGCCGGCGTCTTCACCCCCTCGGGGAGCTCATTCCATCGCCGGTCCAGGGCGGACCGGGTCTCGGCGTCCACCGACCTGGTGGAGCGTTCGAGCCTGTGCAACCAGCGGAGCACCGTCGATCGGTTCATGCCTCACCGGGGGGAGCGGATGTGCTCAAGGTGTCGGCGAACCGTCGGAGCCGCTCGATGGCCAGCCGGTCCCCGGGGTGGACATGGCCACCTTCGCCCGCGTGGACCAGCGCCTTCTTGATGCGGGTGTAGGTCTCGGTCTCCATGCCGCACTTCAGGCAGCGCTCGAGGTGTCGCTCCACTTTCGCCACACGCACAGTGTCCAGCTCGCCGTCGAGATAGCTCTGCAGGGTTCGTCCTACATCGCGACACGTCGCCATGTCGACGACCCACCCGCGCATCTTCTCCACTGAAATCATCTCTTTCCTCCTCTTGCGGCAAGTCCGCTCGAGACCAAGCGGTCCCGCATCTTCTTCCGGGCTCTGTGCAAGCGGCTCATCACCGTCCCGACTGGGACGTCGAGCGCCGCCGCCGCCTCGGCGTAGGAGAGCCCGTCGATGTCGACCAGTTCGACAATCCGCGCCATTGCTCTCGGGAGCCTGGTCAACATCGCGGCCACGGCCTCGTCAAAGGCGTGATCTTCGGCCTGTTCCTCTGGTGATCTTGCATCCGCATCGGGGACTGCACCGGCTGTCTCGGGGTCGTCGAGCAGCACTGGGCGTTGACGACGCGTCCGGTTGATCTGTGCATTGCGCATGATCGTGAACAGCCAGGCCCGTGGGTGGGCGCCATCGAAACGGGCAATGCCCTGATACGCGCGCAGGAGCGTCTCTTGGACCAGGTCCTCGGCGTCGTGCTCCCGGCTGGTCATGGTGCGAGCGACATGGAGCAGCACCCCGAGCTGGGGCACGACGAGGCGATCGAAGGCCTCTTGGCGACCCTGGTCGGATTGCCCGCTGACGTCGCCGGAGGGTCTCATCAGGCCTGAAACCCGCCGACGGTCATCGTTGTTCCATCATGTCGGCATCTCTTGGTCCGAGCTCCTTTGCCGGATCTCAGCATCGTCGCCGTCGAGAGTCGCCGGGCGGGAGCGCCGCCCTCCGATCTCGCCGAAGAGCTGCGCCATGGCCTGCTGCACCGCCATGGACCAGGTGGGATAGGCGTGAGTGGTGAGTGCCACTCGGGCGGGGAACATGCGTGTCGTCATGGCCAGCACCAGCTCGGACAGCATCTCACCAGCTCTGGGTGCCACGATGGTCGCCCCGAGGATCCTCCCTCCGGCCGCGTTGCGCAGCAATGGTCGTGGTCCGGCGATGAGCTTGACGAAACCCTCCGTCCGCCCCGCGGTGATCGCCCGGTCGACTTCGGACATCGGCAGATACGCCACCCGCCCTCCGCGCTCAACTGCATCAGCCTCGGTGAGACCAACCCGAGCGACCTCGGGGTGGGTGAAGGTCACCCAGGGGAGGTTGCCGGTTTCGAACCGACGCAGTGGAATCCTGGTGAGCGCGTTGGCCGCCGCGATCCGGCCCGTCTGGTAGGCCACGTGGGTGAACTGGAGCGACTCGGCCACGTCGCCGGCGGCGAACACCCCCTTTGCCGTGGTCCGCAGCCGGGCGTCGACGCGCACGAAGCCCCGGCTGTCCACTCGCACGCCAGCTTCTGGGAGGCTGAGACCGTCGGTCGCCGGTCGGCGCCCGACCGCTACCAGGAGTGAGTCGGCCTCCACTGTGTTGCCGTCCGAGAGCCACAGCCTGACGCCGCGCCCTGGGTGGAGTCGTTCCACCTTCTCGACCGGTGATCCGGTGAGCATCGTGATCCCGAGCCCGGCGAAGACGCCGGTGAGGACGTGTGCCGCCAACGGCTCTTCTCGGGGCAACAGCTGCGAGGTTCCCTCGATGATGGTCACGCGCGATCCGAGCCGGGAGAAGGCCTCTGCCATCTCCACGCCGATGGGGCCTCCGCCGAGCACGGCCAGGGATGTCGGGAGCGTCGTCAGTTCGAACAGGTTCTCGTTGGTGAGGAAGTCGACCGACTCGAGTCCTTCGATGGACGGGACGGCAGGCCCGGCCCCGGTGGCCACCACGATGGCCTTCCCGCGGACTCGAGTGCCATCCACGTCCAGGGTCCGGCGGTCCACGAACCGGGCCCGTCCCTCGATGACCTCGATCCCCTCGGCCCGTAGAACCGTGGCACTCTCGGTTTGCGCCACCGTCTCGATGGCCTGGCGCGCCGCTTCCATCGCCTGATCGAAACCCCGGCCAGCGAAGGCGGCTTCGAGGACCGCCTTGGATGGGATGCACCCGGTGAACGTGCAGTCCCCCCCGATCGGACCGCTCTCGACCAGGGACACCGACGCCCCGCGATGCACGGCCGTTCGGGCCGCTCCGATCCCCGCCGCTCCTCCTCCTATTACGACGAGGTCAAGTTCCATTGAGGCCGCATTCCTTCCTCGCTGAAACGTATCCGCCTCGAAGGGGCGTGCGTCGAACGGTGGAAGAAGCGCGTCACCGTGGCACGTCACGAGGCACTCGGTGTCGTCCTGCACGCCAGCAGGTACCCGATGCTGGCAACCACGAAGGGGACCGTGTAGTTAACAGCGATTCGAATGAAGGTGACATCGGACGCCTCACCGTTGATGAGCACCGAACCTTCGTTGACACCCGAGAGCAGCGTCCCGACGACCAGTGCCACCGGGCCTGCGGGTCGAAGTGTATGACCGGTCAGGACGAGGCGGAGCGCTTCGGCCGGGGAGCGCCACTCGGGCCGGCTCAACGGGCTCAGGACGAGGCTCGATGGAGCATCCGTGACCATCGACCTGTGCCGTTGCTCGTGCCGTCCGAATCATGAGTGACCTTGACCCCTTTCCAGAAGGCAACCCGACCGGCGATCTCCTTGGCTGCCGGCGAGGGGGTGGGGTAGTACCAGCCGGCGTTACGCTTGCGCTCTCCGGCGACCACCACGTCGACATAGCTCGCAGTCCCCTTCCACGGACAAACCGAATGCTTGGCACTCGGCTGGAGGAGTGACTGGTCCACGTCGCCGAGGGGGAAGTAGTGATTTCCTTCGAGCTTGATGGTGCGATCGCTTTCGGCAATCACCGTTCCGTTCCAGGTTGCTTTGACTGTCATGCGTGAGGAACCCGGTGTGCCGGTGCGCCATTCCGTCGAAATGCACGAAAACCCAAAAAGGCCGCAACCGCCAGCCCGTCGAAGGCCCAGCTGGCGGCACCATGGCCCAAGGCGTCGGAGACCAGGCTCGCTGCAATCAAAGAGCCGATGACCACCCATTGGAGGATGCGGAGCGCGCCTGGGTTACGGGTCTTTGGTGATGCGTGTTGGTTCGTCACCAAGGACAACAGGTCTGGAGCCTCAGCTTCGAGCTCGTTGATCACGCGTCGAAGCGACGGGTTGACCAATGCCGACGACCCAACGATCACCGTCGGCACTGTCTCGTTTCCTCCGGCGATCGATCGCACGATCGCGGCAGCTGATGGCTCCTCCCAGATGTTGACCTCATCGACCGGGATTCGTGCACGTTGGAGGCCCCGGCGCAGTCGCATGCAATAGGGACAGCCAGGTCGCCAGTAGACGGTGATGGGACTGATAGCCACCCCTGAGGAACCCTCCGAGTCAGCCGTTTGTTCCATGGGATGTGTCACGATTCGAGATCCTCGAGGGCGGCTTCGACCGCCCGGTGGAAGGTCGGATAGGCATAGATCATGGTCCGCAGGGTCGAGGTTGGGACTTCGGCGTGGATGGCCAGTGTCAGGAGACCCAGCACTTCGCCGCCGGCTGGGCCAGCGGAGAGCGCACCGATGAGGACACCGCGGTTGGCATCTTCGACCAGCTTGATCAGGCCAGCGTTGCCGACCTCATGGATCCATCCCCGAGCCGAACTCGGGATCTGTGCCGTGCCGACACGGACGGAGATCCCTCCTGAACGGGCGATCTCCTCGCTCAGCCCGACCGAACCGATTTCGGGATCGGTGAATGTGACCCGGGGGAGAGCTCGGTAGTCGGCGATGGGACCAGCATCGCCCAGGATGTCGGCCACAGCGATGGAGGCCTGGTACATGGCCACATGGGTGAACGCCCCTGCGCCGGTGACATCGCCCACCGCCCAGATTCCTGGAGCCACGCGAAGGCGGTTATCGGTGGGGAGCAACCGAGCAGCCGGATCGAGGCCGACCGTGTCCACACCAAGATCCGACAGGTCTGGCCGACGGCCTGCAGCCACCAACAGGCGCTCTCCCCTCAGGTTGCGCTGATCGCCGAGGTCGAGCTCGAAGGACGCACCGTCGTAGGAGACTCCCGCGATGTTGGCACCGGTGTGGACGCCGATCCCTTCGGCGCGGAAGACCTCCTCCAGCAGGGTGCCGGCCTCGGGCTCTTCAAGCGCGAGCAGGTGCGGGGCGACTTCTACGATCTGCACCTCGACACCGAAACGAGCGAAGACTTGGCCCAGTTCCACGGCGATCGCGCCGCCCCCGATGATGACGAGGGAGCGCGGGAGGTCCTTCACCTCGATCGCCTCGCGGTTTGTCCAGAAAGGGACGTCGGCCAAGCCCGGGATAGGCGGCGTCCAGTTCCTCGCCCCGGTGGCGAGGACGATGCCGCGCCGGACCTCGACACGCCGGTCGCCGACCCCGACGGCGTCGGGTCCGATCAGGCGGGCCTGGCCCCGCACGAAGTGCCCGCCCTTCTTCTCGAAGCGCTCCACGGCCACCTGATCGTTCCAGTCGTCGGTCGCCTCTTCGCGTATGCGTCGAGCCACGGGTCCCCAGTCGGGGGACACCGTGCTCGAACCCGACATCCCAGGGATTCGGCGCGCTTCGGCCAGGAGATTGGCGGCCCTGATCATCATCTTCGAGGGGACACAGCCCCAGTAGGGGCACTCTCCGCCCACGAGGTTGGATTCAATACCGACCACGTCGAGTCCGCGCTCAGCCAGACGACCGGCGACCTCCTCACCGCCCGGCCCCATCCCAATCACGACCACGTCGGCTGAATCGTTCATCGCACCACTCCTGTCTAGGTTCGCCTGAGGAACCCGGCGAGGTCTGGGGTGATTCCGGGAATATGGCCGATACGATGCCGTGGGGGCTTGAGGAGATGCACTTCCCCGAGAGGCGCCCCCAAAATGTTCCGGACCGGATTTGACCCCATGACCCCATGGTGACCGGTGTCGCGCCGCCGAGATACTGCCCCAATCGGGCCGTTCCAGGCGAGGTCAACGACTGCAAGCACCTGATGGCTCGTGAGGATTGTTGGCAGTCCAGACGAGACTGAGGAAATGGTCGTCATCGGCTGCGTTCGACCGCCTCGCGTGTCCCACTTTGACGGCGCAATAAGCAAGTGGGGCATGACCTCGAAGTGCCGTACGGGGCGTAGGGGGCAGGTCGGAGCAGTACCTGGAGTTTGGCTTTTGAATGTCACCTTCAACCATGCATCCCGGGGCGTCGGGTGCGTTGAAGAGTTGGTGCCTATTGCCCGCCACAGTCCAATGGCGGCGGTCGGCGTCCTCACCCTGTCGTCTTCGGCTCTCCCCCAAGGATGTTTCCAAGTGGCAAACCCTGTGCCACCAGCCGTTCCTCAATGGTCTGAGCGGCCGCGATGGATCGGTCATCGGCTCCGAGGACGTAGGACGCCAGCATGACTTCCTTGGTGTGGCCCATGCGGCGGGCGGCTGTGTCCACGTCGACGCCAGCGGCGACGAGCTGGGTGGCGGACACCCGCCGGAAGGAATGGGTGGTGACTTTCAGGCCGAGCCCCTTGCCCAGGTCGCTGATCGCCTGGCCCAGCGCCTTGGCCCGCATCGGGGTCACGCCGGCGTCGTAGCTGAGCAGCCAGCCCTCCGGCTCACGGCGAAGCATCTCTCGCATGATGTCGCGGTAACGCTCGATGAGGCCGAGTCCGAGCTGTCCAAGTACTACCGTCCGCACCCCATCTTCGGACTTCGGGGGAGCGAGATACTGCCCACCCTTGCCCGGCACCCATTGACGCTCAATGGTGATGGAGCAGGTGACCGGATCGATGTCGCTCCACTGCATTCCGCACAACTCACCGCGCCTGGCCCCGGTCAGGGCGGCCACGGCGATGGCCATGGCCAGGACCACGTCGCCATCACTCCCGTCCTTTCGGGGAGCCGAGGCTGCGGCCACCAGCTTGGCCACGTCGGGCAGTGGGAGGGCACTGCGTTTTGTCTTGTGGCGCCCCGGAGCGGTCGCCCCTTTGGCCGGGTTGTCGGCGATCCATCCCCACTTGACGGCCTGTTCGAGCGCGGCGGTCAGGATGGCGTGCGTCTGTCGGATGGTGTTGTCGGCCAGGCGGTCGGCCAGGTCACCATAAAGGGCGTCCAGATGGCGAGCCGACAGTTGCGCCAGCGGCAATGACCCCAGTGCTGCCGGGACCCGGGCGACGGCGTGCTCGTAGCTCTCAATGGTCGATTGCGTGCGGCCGATCCTTTTGCAGTGGACGAGATACGCCTTGAGCATTTCGCCCACGGTGACCTTCGGCCTATCCGCCGGGGTGCCCTCCGCCAGCTCGGCGGCGAACCTCTCCAGCTCCGCCTTGGCCTCCCCTATGCCGCCCTTGTCCTTGGGGGCCACCTTGACGACCTTGGAGCGCTGACGACTTTCGCCGGGCACCCGAATTCTGAGACGGACGCGCCGTGGCGACAGCCATGTAATGCCCCCGCTGCCGTACTCACGACGGGACTGATTGGCGGCTGGCATGGGAGAAATCTAGCCGATATTGAGTCACACTTGAGTCATTTTCGACCCTGTTTCCTACAAAAGCCCTGGTTGACGGTGAGTCGGCCTGTAGGCGGGATTCTGTCCAGCCCTTGCGGGCCTGGGTGACCATCCATCTGAGCGGCCTACCAGGGGAAGCCCCTCTTTCGAGAGGCGGGCGAGCAGCCCATTTCCCACGCTTGGCCTTGCTCCGGGTGGGGTTTACCGAGCCGACCGGGTCACCCCGGTCGCTGGTGCGCTCTTACCGCACCGTTTCACCCTTACCTGTGCGGACCCGGAGGCCCGCCATCGGCGGTCTGCTTTCTGTTGCACTTTCCTGCGAGTCGCCCCGACTGGCTGTTAGCCAACACCCTGCTCTGCGGAGTCCCGACCTTCCTCAACACGGTCCCGCAATGCGGGCCGTGCTGCGGCCACCCGGCCGACTCACCGTCACCGCCATTCTGCCACCACAAGGGACCGCGTGATACACCGCGTCGGTAGGGTGTCGGGGATGCCGGGCCGCACCCATCAGCTCTTCGATCCCGAGGCCCCACCGGCCAGCGGTTCGATCGATCCCACCGAAGGCGGCGGGCGGGCCGGGGTGCTGTCGATCGGCGCGCTCTACGACGAGGTGGAAGAGGCTCTGACCTCGGTGTTTCCCCGCAACCGCCAGCTGTGGGTGCGGGGGGAGATCCAGAGCTTCTCGGACCAGACGGGACGGTCGGGCCACTGCTACTTGGACCTGGTCGACCCCGAGGAGGGCGGGGGAGGTCCGGCGCCCCGGGGCCGCGGCGCGCCGGCCCTCAAGGTGAAGTGCTGGAAGGGGACCTGGGGACCGATGAAGGCCGACCTGGGCAATGAGGGCATCTCCCTGGCGGAGGGCATGGTCGTCGTCCTGCGCGGCAACCTCGATCTCTACCGGCCCAAGGGGGAGATCGGGTTCATCCTCTCCGAGCTCGATGTCACCGCGCTGCTGGGTCGTTTGGCGGCGCAGCGGGCGGAGCTGATCCGAAAGCTGGAGGCCGAGGGTCTGCTGCGCCGCAATGCCGCGGTTCCGGTGCCCGAGGTGATCCTGCGGGTGGGCCTGGCGGCCAGCCCGGGAACCGAGGGGTACCGGGACTTCCTCGGTCAGCTGACCGGTTCGGGCTACGCATTCGAGGTCAGGGTCGTCCCGGTCACGGTGCAGGGGGGTGACGCGCCGGCTGCCGTGGCCGCCGCCGTCGCCGCGCTGTGCCGGACCGACTGCGATCTGATCGCGGTGGTGCGCGGTGGTGGTTCGAAAGCGGACCTGGCCGCCTTCGACGCCGAAGCGGTGGCACGGGCGATCGCCGCCGCCACCAAGCCGGTGTGGACCGGCATCGGGCACACCGGTGACGAGTCGGTGGCCGACCTGGTCGCCCAGAGGGCGTGCATCACCCCGACCGAATGCGGGCACCAGATAGTGGTCCACGTCGACTCCTGGTGGAGCACGCACGTGGCGGCCCCGGCCGCCGCGCTGGCCCGGCGGGTGCCGTTGTTCCTGGCCGAAGCGGAGAGCCGGGACGCGCGGGCGCGGGGACGCCTGGCCAGGGCGGCGCGGGGCCAGCTGCGGGTGCACGGCGAGCGACTGTCGGTGCGGGCAGGTGCGCTGGCCCGCCGGGCTCCTATGAGCCTTGAGGTGCGGTGGAACGGGGCCCGCACGCACGCGGCCCGACTGGTTCCGTTGGCTCTCGGGCACCTGGCCCGCCTGGGCGAGCGGATGCGATCGTGGCAGCGCCTGCTCACCGCCTATGACGTCGACCGCCAGCTCGAGCGTGGCTACAGCCTGACCCTCGGCCCAGATGGGAAGCTGATCCGCAGTGTGGGAGATGTCGAGGTGGACCAGGCGATCATGACGAGGTTGGCCGACGGCACGGTACGTTCCCGGGTCGAGGCAACCGAGAAGAACGAGGAGACGTGACGATGGCAGCGACCAAGGACCCCGCACCGGTGGAAGAGTTGAGCTACACCGATGCCAGCACCGAACTCGACGCCATCGTCGAGTTCTTCGAGCAGCGCGAGGTCGATGTGGACGTGCTGGTGACCCGACTCGAACGAGCCACGGCCCTGATCGACGAGTTGGACAAGCGCTTGCGCCACACCCGGGCGCAGGTGGAGGAGTTGGTGCCCCGGCTGGAGGCCATGGCGGGAGAGGTCGATACCGATGGGAGCGCAGAAGACGATGGGTGAGGCCACGGTCGAGGATCGGCTCTACTTCCGCCAGCTGCTCTCGGGTCGGGACTTCGCCCGGGGCGATCAGATGGCCCGGCAGATGGTGAACTTCGTCTACCTGATCGGGGACCGGTCGTCGGGGGAGGCGGTCATCGTCGACCCGGCCTACGCGGTCGGGGAGCTGCTGGACACACTCGAAGAAGACGGCATGACCCTCACCGGGGTGCTCGGAACCCACTATCACCCCGACCACGTCGGCGGGCAGATGGCCGGGTGGTCGCTGGAGGGGATCAGCGCGCTGCTTGAGAAGGTCCAGGTGCCGATCCACGTGCAGAGGGAGGAACTGCCCTGGGTCGAGCGCACCACCGGAGTCGGCGCGGCGGACCTGGTAGGGCACGACAGCGGCGACGTCGTCAAGGTGGGTGCGCTCGAGGTCGAGCTCATCCACACGCCCGGCCACACGCCGGGCAGCCAGTGCTTCCTGGTCGAGGGTCGCCTGGTGGCCGGTGACACCCTCTTCCTCGAAGGCTGCGGCAGGACGGACCTGCCCGGGGCCGACCCGGTTGCCATGTACGAGTCGCTGCACACCCGGCTGGCGCGGGTCCCCGACGAGACGGTGCTCTTCCCGGGTCACCTCTACTCGCAGGAACCCTCGCAGAGCATGGGCGACACCCGACGGTGGAACTACGTCTTCCGGCCCCGCTCCGTGGAGGAGTGGCTCGCCATGTTCGGCGCGTGACGCCCGAAGAGGGGTTGACCCCCGACAGCACCGTCGTCGTCGTCGGGGCGTCGCTGGCCGGATGGCGGGCCGTCGAGACGTTGCGCGCCGAGGGATTCGCCGGCGACATCACCCTGGTGGGAGAGGAGCGGCACCTGCCCTACGACCGGCCCCCCCTTTCCAAGCAGGTCCTGGCCGGCACCTGGCCGCCCGAGAAGGCGGTCCTGGCCGACCGCAAGCGTTCCAGCGAGCTCCGGGTGCACGAGGTCCTGGGTCACCGGGCGGTCCGGCTGAATGCCGAGGCACGCCGGGTCGAGCTCGACGATGGCGCCACGCTGACGGGTGACGCCATCGTACTGGCCACCGGGGCCAGCCCAAGACGGTTGCCCGGCACCGAATCGTTGGGACAGAGGGACGGCCTCTTCACCCTGCGCACGCTGGACGACTCCCTGGCCCTGCGGGCCGCCGTGACCGCCGGCGCATCGGCCCGGGTGGTGGTCATCGGCGCGGGCTTCATCGGTGCCGAGGTGGCCTCCACCTGCGCCGGACTGGGTTGCCGGGTGACCGTGCTGGAGGCCATGGAGGTTCCGCTGGCCAACGTGCTGGGTCCGAGGATCGGCGGGCACTGTGCCGCCCTGCACGGGGCCCACGGCGTCGACTTGCGGACCGGTGTCGGCGTGGCGGGCATTCGGCCGGCCGGAACGGCGGCCCGGCTTGAGGTCGAGCTGGCGAGCGGCGATGTCCTTCAAGCCGACGTGGTGGTGGTGGGCATCGGCGTGGTGCCCGCGACCGACTGGCTGATCGACTCGGGGTTGACCGTGGACAACGGCGTGGTCTGCGATGACCGGCTCTTCGCCGCCGCGGGGATCGTGGCGGCGGGTGATCTGGCCCGCTGGAACTGGCGACATGACGGGTCCGAGGAGCAGATCCGCATTGAGCACTGGCAGGTGGCCGCCGAAGCGGGGGTGTCGGCGGCCCGCAGCGTCCTGGCCGGACGGGCCGCGGCAGCGTCGTTCACGCCCATTCCTTACTTCTGGTCCGACCAGTACGCCATCCGCTTCCAGGTGCTGGGGAATCCGGGTGGGAACGACGAGGTGGAGATCGTTGAGGGCTCGCTCGACGAGGGGAAATTCGTGGCCCTGTACGGGCGGGCCGGCCGCCTCCGCGCCGTCATGGCCATCGGCAAGCCCCGGCAGTTGATGGCGTACCGCCCCCTCCTCGAAGCGGGCAGCAGCTGGGACGACGCGCTGGCCGTCACGCACTGAGGAGCGCCGCCAGAGTGGCTGGGTCGGCGCCGGCCACGTCAAGGATCTTGTAGCGGTGCGCGGCGCCGGAGAGCAAGGTGACGGCGTGCCGTCGTACCCCGAAGGCCCGGGCCACGGCGGCGATCACCGCCTGGTTGGCCCGACCGTCGACGGCCGGCGCGCTGACGCGGACGATGAGCACCGCCGGATCATCTGTCCCGTACCGGCCACCGACCACGGTGCGCGGGGCATTCGGGTAGGCCCGCACCTCGACCCGCATGCCGGGACCGGCGCTCAGAACGAAATGCCGGAGAGCTCGGGGATGGTGGCCTCGGCCTTGGCCCGGGCGGCCAGCCAGCGGGCCCGGGAGTGCGCCCTGGTGGCGTCGTCCTGGCGCGGCTCGACGGTGCGGCGGGGAGAGAAGGTGTCGGCGAGGTCGTCGTCCGATCCGTAGGCACCGATGGCCAGCCCGGCCAGGAGCCCCGCACCCAGCGTGGTGGCCTCAAGGATGGGCGAGACCTCCACCGGGCGCCCGATGGCGTCGGCCAGCGCAGTGACGAAGACGTCGTTGTCCGACATGCCGCCGTCGATGCGCAGGGAGGCGATGGGGAAGCCGCTGTCGGATTCCGAGGCCTCGACCAGATCGGCCCCGCGATGGGCCACGCCTTCGAGGACGGCGCGCACCAGCTCGGGGCGGCCCGACCCGCGGGTCAGGCCGACCAGGGTGCCCCGGGCCCCGAAGTCCCACACCGGCGTGGCCATGCCGAGCAGGGCCGGGACGAACCACACGTCGCCCGTGGTCTCGCACCGGGCGGCCACGGTGGCCGACTCGGCGGCCGTGTCCAGCAGGCCGAGGTCGTCGCGCAGCCACTCGACGCAGGTGCCGGCCGAGAGCATCACGGCCTCGGTGCCCCAGGTGGCTCGGCCGGCGATGCGGTAGGCCACGATGGGGAAGGTGCCGGCTGATCCCCGGCCGGCGTGGACGGGTGGCCGGCCGGTCCCGGTGCACTGGTCCAGCATGCCGCCGGTGCCGAAGGTGGCCTTGGCCATTCCGGGCCGGGTGCAGCCCTGGCCCACCAGTGACGCCTGCTGGTCCCCGGCGATGCCGCAGATGACCGGCGCCCCGGGGAGGGCGTGGGAGCCGCCGATGGCACCGGAGGAGTCGACGATGCGCGGCAGCATGGCCAGCGGGATGTTGAGGCGCTGAAGCAGAGGTTCGTCCCAGGTGATGGTGGCGGCGTCGACCAGCGCGGTCACCGCGGCGTTGGTGGCGTCGGTCACGTGGAGGGCGTCGGCGCCCGACGACACGCCACCCGAGAGGATGAAGGCCACCCAGCTGTCCACCGTGCCGAAGCACAGCTCGCCGGCCCCGGCCCGGGACCGGTCGGGGTCGACCTGGTCGAGGATGGCCATCACCTTGGTGGCCGATGCATTGGGGGCGAGCCGGATGCCCTCGCCCTGCAGGACCAGGCAGGTGCCGACGGTGCGCAGGTCCTGCCACCCGATGCCCGGTGCCACCGGCTTCCCGGTCGCCCGCTCCCACACAATGGTGGAGGCCCGCTGGTTGGCGATGCCCACCGCCTCCACCGGCCCTCCGTCGGCCAAGGCGGCGTGGGCCACCGCCAGGACGGCGTCGGCCATGAGCGAGGCGTCGAATTCGACCAGGCCGGGTGCCGGCGTGTCGGGAAGGACGACGGCGTGGTGGGCGTGCGCGACCGTGGCGTCGGGCCGGACGATGGCGGCGCGCACCCCTGAGGTCCCCACATCGACGACGAGGACGCTGCCGCCGCGGCCGCTCATGACCAGGGGGACGGACCGAAAGGAGAAGGTAGACCGAACTTGCCCGGGTTGAGGATGCCGGCCGGGTCGAAGGTGTTCTTCAGCCCGACCAGCACGTCGAAGCCGGTCCCGAGGGCGCGGGGCAGGAAGCGGGAACGGTTGAGCCCGATGCCGTGGTGATGGCTGATGGCGGCACCATGAGCCAGCGTGGCGTCGGTCACCGTGTCCCAGGCCTGGCGGTAGTACTTCTCGCGCCACCCGTCGTCACCCTCCGGGCCGCGGCCGGCAAAGGTGAAGTAGAGGCAGGCCCCGTCGGTGTACGCGTGCGATTGGTGGGCCGACGCGGCCAGGGTGCCGTCAATGGCCTTGAGGGAGGCCACCACCTCGTCGAAGAGCGCGGGCAGCGCGGCCCAGGGCCCCGACACCTCGGCGGTGTCGACCACAATGCCGGCTCGCCACAACGGGGCCAGCGCCGAGACGTCGTTGCGGTGGCCGAGCCAGCGGTCCACCAGGGCCACGTCCAGTGGTTGGGCGCCGGCTCCGGCGCTGCACTCGTCGTCGATGACGGCGACGGTGGCGGCGAGCAGGGCGGGATCGGTCTCGTCGAGCACGATGAGGATGTTGGTGTCGGGTTGCTCGAAGTTGCGCGCCGATTCAGCCTGGTCGTACAGGCGGAGGACGGCCGGGGTGGCGCCGCGGCGCAGGATCCTGCGGCAGGCCTCGAGCCCGGCGGCGAAGGTGGTGAAGCCGTAGGCCCGCCGCTCCTGGGCCGGCGGCAGGGGGTGGACGCGGAAGCGCGCCTCGGTGATCACGCCCAGCGTCCCTTCGCTGCCCACGAAGAGCTGGGTCAGGTTGGGGCCGGTGGCGGCTCGGGGACCGTGGCCCTCGGTGCGCACGATCCGGCCGTCGGCCAGGACCACCTCCAGCCCGAGCACCATGTCCTCAATCTTCCCGTAGCGGGTGGAGTACTGCCCGGCGCCGCGGCAGGCCAACCAGCCGCCCACGGTCGAGAGGTCCATGGACTGGGGCCAGTGGCCCAGGGTGTACCCGGTGCCGACCGTGCCCAGCGCCGACTCCAGGTCGGGGCCGAACGTGCCGGCCCGCACATCGGCCGTGAGCGAGGTCTCGTCCAGGCCCACCAGGCCGTCGAGCGCGGTCAGGTCGAGGGCGACCCCGCCGTGGACGGGGATGGAGCCGCCGCACACGCCGCTGCGACCGGCCATGGGAGTCACCGGGACGACCGCGTCGTTGCAGGCCGCCAGCACCGCCGAGACCTGGGCCGTCGTCGATGGTCGGACCACGATGGCCGGGCGTTGGGGCACCGCACCCTGGGCGGCCCAGCCGATGGCCAGGGGCCACCAGTCCCTCCCCGCTTCGGCCCGGGACATACCGTCGGTGAGGACCTCGGCCCCACTGGCCGCGATGAGGTCCACCAGCACGCCGGGGAGCTCCACCGTGGCGCCGGCGAGGCGGTCGGAGATGTCCGCTCCGGCGGCGTCGATGGGGGTGACGGGAGTGGGGACGGTCATGGCAGGTCGAGACCGGCCGTGAGGAGCTCCTTTTGGCACGACTCAATGAAGCGGGCGACCTGATCGGCCGCCTCCCCCTCGTCCCAGCCCATGTCGGGTGCCATGAGGCCGGCCACCCGGGGCGCCGCCGCCATGGTGGCCTGGGCCAGCTGGATCATGGCCCGGGTCCGCCGGGCCAGGACGTCTTCGAGCGTCCGAGCCATCTCCTCACGGGCGGCGTAAAGGACTTCGGCCCCGGTATAGGGCAGCCCCGCCACCACCGGGTCGAGCAATTCGGGGCGGCCCTCCGCCAAGGCGAGGACGGCCGCCGACTCGGTGCCGTAGCGCGCCACCAGGTGGGCGCGGGGGTGGGCCTGGGCTACGGGGTCCCGGTTCTTGGTGGTGGCGCCGATCAGGCGGAGGGACTTGGTGATGCAGCGGCGGTCCCTGGGGGACTCGCCGAGCCGGCGCACGACGGCGTCCACGGTGTCCTGGGACATCTTGCGATAGGTCGTGAGCTTGCCGCCGGTGACGGTCACCACACCTTGCTCCGAGGTGCGGACGGTGTGGCGGCGCGACAGGTCCGCCGTGCGCTCCGAGAGGTGGCCCCCCTTCTTGCCCGGGGCCAGGAGCGGGCGCAGCCCGGCCCACAAGCCGGTCACGTCGGCCCGGGTCAGGCGGGAAGTGGTGAGGTTGTTGGCCGCATCGAGGAGGTAGTCGACGTCCTCGGGGGTGCACGCCGGGTCGTCCAGGGGACCCTGGTAGTCGGTGTCGGTGGTGCCCAGGTAGACGAGGTCGGTGTCGGGCCAGGGGACGACGAAGATGGAGCGGCGGTCCTTGGGGACCGGGATCACCGCCGCGATGTCACAGGGCAGGCGATCGGCCGGCACAGTCACGTGCACGCCCTTGGCCGGGCGGATGGAGCGGGAGAAGGTGCCCCCGTCCATGGCGCGCACGTCGTCGGCCCACACCCCGGTGGCGTTGACCACCACACGCGCCCTGATGGCGAACTCGGTCGAGTCGTCGCCGGGGTCGGGGCGGACGACGGCCCCGTTGGCGGCGCCGCGGGCATCGGTGGTCAGGCGCAGCACCGGGGTGTAGTTGGCCACCACGGCGCCGTGCTCCAGAGCGGCGGTGCGGGCCAGGGTGAGGGTGAGGCGGGCATCGTCGGCCCGGGCGTCGAAGTAGAGGAACCCGGCCACCAGGTGGTCGGCGTTGAGGGTGGGGAGGTGGGCCAGCGCCTGAGCCTTGTCCAACCTGCGGTGGCGGGCGCCGATGCGCCAGCCTCCCGTGATGTCGTAGAGCCACAGGGCGGTCGAGTACGAGCGGGCCACCGTCTTGGAGACGACGCCGTCGCGCCCGAAGAGCGGGATGAGGAAGGGAAGCGGCGCCACGAGGTGGGGCGCGTTGTCCAGCAGGCGCTGCCGCTCGGCCAGGTTCTCGTAGACCAGGCGGAACTCGCGCTGCTGCAGGTAGCGCAGACCCCCGTGGACCATTTTGGAGGACTTGGAGGAGGTACCGGAGGCGAAGTCCTCCTTCTCGACCAGGGCCGTCCTCAGGCCGCGACTGGCCGCATCGAGGGCGACCCCGGCCCCGGTAACGCCCCCGCCGATCACCAGCACGACGAACTCTTCTTCGCCGAGGCGGCGCAGTGAGTCCTCACGGCAGAATCGGTGCACCGGCCAAGCCTGCCACATCCGATCGGAGCCTGATCCTGGGAGGAGGGGGTGCCGGCTGGGGTGCCGCGCCCCATTGATCGGCTCTTATGCTGCCCGTATGCCGAGCGCAACAAGCCTGGCCTGAAGGCATCGGGGGATCCGGTGACCTTAGAGGGCGCTCTCGCACCGCCCGCCGACATCGCTCCCACGCCGGAGCAGCACCGCCGGATCCTGGTCATCATGGGCGCACTCATGCTCGGCATGATGCTCGCCGCGCTCGATCAGACCATCGTCTCCACTGCGCTGCCCACCATCGCCGGCGACCTGCACGGGCTCAACCATCTCTCGTGGGTGGTGACGTCGTACCTGCTGGCGACCACCATCTCGACGCCGCTGTGGGGAAAGCTCGGCGACCTCTACGGCCGCAAGAAGCTCTTCCAGCTCTCCATCGTGATCTTCCTGGTGGGCTCCATGCTGTCCGGGCTCTCGCACAACCTGGTCGAGCTCATCGCCTTCCGGGCAGTGCAGGGCATCGGAGCCGGTGGCCTGATGGTGGGAGCGATGGCGATCATCGGGGACGTGGTGTCGGCCCGGCAGAGGGGGAAGTACATGGGGTACTTCGGTGCCGTCTTCGGACTGACCAACGTGGCCGGACCTCTCATCGGAGGGCTGTTCACCCAGCATCTCTCCTGGCGTTGGATCTTCTATGTCAACGTGCCGATCGGCATTGTCGCCCTCTTCGCCATCGCCACCGTCCTCCACCTCCCGATCCAACGGGTGCAACACAGGATCGACTGGGCCGGCATCGCCCTGCTCTCGGCCGGTGTCACCGTCATCATCCTCATGACCACCTGGGGCGGGTCACAGTACGCCTGGGGATCAGCGACCATCCTCGGGATGGCGGCGGCCGGTGCCGCGTTGCTCGTGGCCTTCTGCCTGGTGGAGTCCAAGGTCACCGAGCCGATCATCCCGCTCCACCTCTTCCGCAACCGGACCTTCAGCTCGGCCCTGGGCGTGGGCTTCATCGTCGGCTTCTCCATGTTCGGGGCCATCGTGTACCTCCCCCTCTACCTGCAGACCGTCCACGGGGCCACACCCACCGCGTCGGGCCTTGAGCTCCTCCCCATGGTGGCCGGCATGCTGACCACTTTCATCGCCAGCGGCCGTCTCGTCACCCGCACCGGTCGCTACAAGATCTTCCCGATCGCCGGTTCGGCGGTGCTCTCGGTGGGATTGCTGCTCCTCTCACGGCTGGGGCCGCACACCACGTTCCCGCTCACCGCGGCCTACATGGTCGTCGTCGGCCTGGGTCTCGGGATGGTGATGCAGGTCATTGTGGTGGCCGTGCAGAACTCGGTTCCCTACTCCCAGCTGGGAGTGGCCACGTCGACCACGACCTTCTTCCGCACCATCGGCGGGGCGTTCGGGGTCTCGGCTCTCGGTGCCGTGTTCAACGGCCAGTTGCTCAACCAGTTGCGCGCGCACGCCTCGGCAGCCCAGCTGAAGCTCCTGAGCGGGGGCTCGGTCACCGCCAACCCGGAGCAGATTGACCATCTGCCCCCTGCCCAGCGGGTCGTGTTCGTCGACGCGTTCAGCCACGCTCTGGTGACGGTGTTCCTGGTGGCGGTGCCCTTCGCCGTGCTGGCTTTCGTATTGAGCCTCATCATGAAGGAGATCCCGCTGCGGACAACGGCGCCGCAATCGCGTCAGGGCGTGGTGGGGAACGACCCCGCGGGGCCGACCGCCGTGGCGGGCGCCCTGGCCGAGCTCTGATCGGCGCTCCACCGTGGGACCATGGGCCCGTGGACGCCGAGGAGTGGCAGCGGACTGGGCTCTATGACCCCACTGCCCCCGGCGCCGACGAGCGGAAGGCCCTTCTGGAGTACCTGACGGAGCGGGGCGCCACCATCGACCAGATGGTCGACGCCCACCGACTGGGGGGACTACCCGCCGTGGCGGGCGATCTCGTCGCCGGCCCGGTGATCCCTCCCGTCTCGGTGGCAGAAGTGGCCGCCGGGCTCGGGGTCACGGCCGAGAGGGTGGAGAGGATCCTGCTGGCCGTGGGCCTGCCGGTGGTGGCCGACGACGTGCTCCCCCATGACCTCCCCGCGCTCCTGCGCACGTTCGAGCAAGGAGCCGCCGTCATGGGCGAGGACGCCATCTTCGCCTTCACCCGGGTGCTGGGAGCGGCCGCCGCCACCATCGCCGAAGCGGCGGTGGCGCTCTTCTACGCCGAGGTGGGTCCGGGATCCGCCCGCGAAGGGCCCGACGAGCTGGCGCGGGCCAGGGTGTCCGAACGGGCGATGCTGGCCTTCACCGCGGTGCCCGAATCGCTCGCCGGCGTCGTCATGGCCCAGTTCTTCCGGACCTCGCGCCGTGCCGCCCGGGTGCGGGGCTGGACCGTCCCGGCCGCGGCCGGCTCGAGCGAGATTGTGGCTCTGGGCTTCGTCGACCTGGTCGGCTCCACCGCATGGGCCCAGGAGCTCAGCCTGCGCGACCACAGCCTGGCCCTTTCCCGGTTCGAGTCGGCCGCCTGGTCGAGCGCCTTTCTGGCCGGTGGACGGGTGGTCAAGATGATCGGCGACGAGGTGTTCTTCACGGCTCCGACGGTGGACACCGCCTGCCGGATCGGGACGGAGATCTGCCGTGCGGTGGCGGACGACGCCCTGTTGCCCCCGGCCCGCGGGGCGGTGGGCCATGGTCCGGTGCTCCCGAGGGAGGGGGACTACTTCGGCCCCCTGGTCAACGTGGTCTCCCGCCTGGCCAAGGCGGCACCGCCCGGGTTGCTCGTGGTCACCGAGGACGCGGCAGCCTCCCTCCGGCCCGCCGGCTGGGCGCTCGAGGCGCTGGGCCCGCAGGTGCTGCGGGGACTGGACCACGCGGTCACGGCCTATGCCGTCCACGGGGACGCCCCTCCGCCCGTCGCCGCATTTTGACAACAATTGTCAGAATGGTGCGGGACCACTACGTTGGCGGCGTCATGCAGCCCGCCGAGGAATTGACCCAGCTCTTCCGGGCCCACGGGCGCAAGATCACGGCCCAGCGCCAATGCATCTTCGGGGCCCTGGAAGGGGACGTCACCCACCCTTCGGCGGAGCGGGTGCACGACAAGGTGCGCCGGGTCATGCCCAACGTGTCGCTGAGGACCGTCTACCAGACCTTGAACGACCTGGCCGAGCTGGGTGAGATCACCGTGCTCGACGTCGGCACGGGATCGGCCCGTTTCGATCCCAATGTGGAGCACTCCCACCATCATCTGGTCTGCCGCTCCTGCGGCAAGGTGCGCGATCTGGCGGCGGAGTTCCCCGCCCTGTTGGTCCCGCCCGGGGCGGCGCAGGGCTTCGACGTGGCCAGCGCGGAGGTGGTCTTCCGCGGGTTGTGCGACGAGTGTCGAACATGAACACAAGAGAGAAAGGGTACGAACAACCATGCCAGCATTGAAGGGATCCCAGACCGAGGCCAACCTGAAGGAGGCGTTCGCCGGGGAGAGCCAGGCCAACCGCCGCTACCTCTACTTCGCCCAGAAGGCGGACGTCGAGGGCTACCCCGACGTGGCCGCCCTCTTCCGCTCGGTGGCCGAAGGCGAGACGGGCCATGCCTTCGGTCACTTCGACTTTCTGCGCGAGGTGGGCGACCCGGTGACGGGCGTGCCGGTGGGCCCCACGGAGGACAATCTCAGGTCGGCCATTGAGGGCGAGACCTACGAGTACACCGAGATGTACCCGGGATTCGCCAAGACGGCGCGCGACGAGGGTTTCGAGGAGATCGGTGAATGGCTCGAGACGTTGGCCAAGGCCGAGAAGTCCCACGCCGGGCGCTTCACGCAGGGGCTCGAGTCCGTCTCGTAGGACGGCGGCCGGATGACCGCCACCTACGACCCCACCGATCCGAAGTACTTCGATCCGGCCGCGCTCACGGTCGAGTTGGACCGCGTCTTCGACCTCTGCCACGGGTGCCGTCTGTGCTTCAACCTGTGCCCGTCGTTCCCGACGCTGTTCAGGTTCATCGACGCCAACGACGGCGACGTCTCGGCCCTGACCGATGACGAGCGCGACCAGGTGGTCGACGAGTGCTACCAGTGCAAGCTCTGCTACGTGAAGTGCCCCTACGTGCCCCCGCATGAGTGGCAGCTCGACTTCCCGCGCCTCATGAGCCGCGTCCACGCCGTGCGCCAGAAGCAGGGCGTGGGGATGCGGGAGCGACTGACCGATCAGTTCCTCGGCCGCACCGATCTCCTCGGTCGGGCCTCGGTCATGGGGGCACCGGTGGTCAACTGGGCCACCGGAACACCGGGAACATGGACGCGCCGGGTCATGGAGAAGACCGTCGGTCTGGCGTCGGAACGGTTGTTGCCGCCTTACGCCCGGCAGCGCTTCACGACCTGGTTCAGGAAGCGTGACGGTCCGGCCGCCGCGCCGGGGGGAGTGGGAGCCGTCTCGGTGTTCCCCACCTGCTTCGTCGAGTACATGGATCCCGACGTCGGGAAGGACATCGTGCGCGTGTACGAGCACAACGGCCTGGCCTGCGCGCTGCCCGAGGGGACCAGGTGCTGCGGGGCGCCTTGGCTGCACTCGGGCAACCTCCAGCAGTTCGACCGGGCGGCCCGGCGCAATGTGGCGGCGTTGGCGTCCGAGGTGCGGTCCGGGCGTGACGTCGTGGTGGCCCAGCCGACGTGCGCCTACGTAATCAAGCGGGACTACCCCCTCTACGTCCGGGGTGCCGACGCCGACCTGGTGGCGGCGCACACCTACGACCCGGCCGAGTACCTCATGAAGCGGCACAAGGATGGCGAGGACCCGTTCAGCCTGCGGACGGAGTTCCCCGGGCGCCACGAGGGCGCGGTGCCCGACTCGGTGACCTACCACGTGGCCTGCCACCTGCAGGCTCAGAACGCCGGACTGAAGAGCCGCGACCTGTTGAAGGTGGCCGGGGTGCGGTGCACGCTGGTGCAGCGGTGCTCGGGGATCGACGGGACCTGGGGCTACCGGGCCGTGCACTACGACATGGCCCGGGAGGTGGCGGCACCGCTGGCCCGGGAGATCCGGACGGCGGGGAACGAGACCGTGTGCGGGGACTGCCATCTGGCCAACGGAGCCATCCTGCAGGAGACGGGGTCCAAGCCGGTGCACCCCATGCAACTGGTGGCCCGGGCCTACGGCGTGGGGGGCACACCGTGACCCACGACCTGACCCTGTCCGACGTGCTGGACCTGCGCGCGTATGAGCGGGTGCGGGACCGGTACCGGGCGGCGGTGATCGCCCGCAAGCGGGTGCGGCGGGTGGCGCTCGGCCCCATCATGACGCTGGTCTTCGAGTGCGTCGACACGGTGCGCTTCCAGGTCCAGGAGATGGCCCGGGTGGAGAAGATCCTGAGCGATGAGGCGATACAGGTCGAGCTCGACATCTACAACCGCCTGATCCCGGCGGCGGGGGAGCTGTCGGCCACCTTGTTCATTGAGCTGACGTCCGACGGCTCCCTGCGGGAGTGGCTGCCCCGGCTGGTCGGTATTGAGCGGTGCATGGGCGTCGACGTCGGTGGTGACGTCGTGGCGAGCGTGCCCGAGGCCGCCCATGCCGCCGCCCTGGTCCGGGACTCGGTCACCCCGGCCGTCCATTACCTCCGCTTCGCCTTCTCGCCGGCCCAGGTGGAGGCGTTCGGGGCCGGGGGCGCCGATCAGGTTGCATTGGTGGCGACCCATCGGCACTACGAGGCGCGCACGGTGCTGGCGGCCGAGGTGCGCCAGGAGCTCCTGGGTGACCTCTTGGGCACAACAAAGCCGCTTCCCCTGGGCTGACCTGGGAAGATTCTGTGTGTGGGCCTTTACAGACCCGCCGGGCGTAAGCCATACTCTTCGTTCGCCGGAATTCGGTGTCGGCGCCGTCGGGTGCGACCGGACAGTGCCTCCGACCAGGGCGAATGATGTCCTTATCCGTCCTTTATGAGGAAGTGTCTCCCATGATCGCCACCACGTGGCGCAAGCAAGCCGCCTGCCGGGGCCTCGATGTCGAGGCTTTCTACCCGGTGTCCGAGGACGAGGCCGATGCGGCCGAAGCCAAGGCTATTTGCGCCGTCTGCCCGGTTCGTCAGGCCTGCCTTGAGCACGCGCTGGCCCACCGCGAGCGTGAGGGCGTCTGGGGCGGTACGACGGAGCGGGAGCGCCGGCGGATCGTGCGCCAGCGCCGCAAGTCGGCCTGACCGGCTGCACTGACTGGCGTCACTTCTTGGTGACCCGGGTGGAGGCGCCCAGGGTGCAGGGCACCGGATTCCACGGTTCGGGCTGGGTGTTCGTGTAGACGTCGGCGGGGATGCTGGCCCCGGTGGGAGTCGTGGTCGTGGTCGTGGGAGAGCCGTTCACGGTGAGCTCCGAGCCGGCGACGAACAGGGTCACGGTGTTGCCGCTCAGGCTGGGGTCGGGAACATAGGAGATGCTCCCGCTCAAGCCTGCGCCGAGGGAGTGCGCGGCCGCCAGCCCGGTCGGGCCGTACCAGATCTGCGACGGGCTTCCGGGGGCGAGCGGCTTGGGTGCATCGCCCACCTCAACGACTTGGAAGCCGGACTGGGTGAGGGCCGTGGCCGTGGCATGGGCGATCCCGGTCACCGACGAGGCGTTCAGGACCTGGACATCGACCAGGCCCGGCGCCACGGCCGGGATCGTTGGCGTGCTTGTGGGCTTGGGTCTGGGTCGGGGCATGCCGGTCCGGTTGAAGGCGCTGATCATGTCGTCGGCGTAGGGCTGCGCCGGGAGGAGCACGGCCGCCCCGCCGCCGGTGGTGTAGCTCGTGGTGGGGAGGGTCTCGGTGACCAGGTGCGACGAAGCCAGACCCTTGAAGTTCTCGGCGATATGGAGGAGGTCGATCTGGCTCAGTGAGCTGTCGATCGTCACGTTGCCCACGGCGGCCGAAATGAATCCGTTGATGGCCACCGGGTCGGTGACGGATGCGTTGACCTTGGCCAGCACGGCGCGGAAGAACGCGTCCTGGCGCCGGATGCGGCTGAAGTCGGACAGGCCGTCGTACTCCCAATTGCCGTCCGTGTTCACGTACTGCAGGTGCCGGCTGCGCACCAGCTGCAGGGCGACGGTGCCGTTGACCACCTGGCAACCGAGGGTCCTGACGTTGAGGCCGGTGAAGGCGTCACGCACCTCGGTCGTGAAGTTCATGGTGATGCCGCCCAGCGCGTCCACCATGCCCGAGAAGCCGGGGAAGTCGACCGACATGTAGTGGTTGACGGGGATGCGCAGGACCTTCTCAACGGTCTGGACCAGGAGGTCGGGTCCCGAGTCGAAGGCGGAGTTGATCCGGTTCATCCCCTCTATGCCGCTCTTGTTGGTGGGGATGTCGACCCAGAGGTCGCGGGGGATGGAGAGGACGGTCACGGTCTTGGTGGCCGGGACGAAGCGGGCCACCATCGTCACGTCACTGCGCTGGCCCCCGGCGTCGACCTGGCTGCCGAAGGCCCTGACCTGGGTGGCGTTCTCGACGAAGGCGCGGGAGTCGGATCCGACGAGCAGGAGGTTGAAGGGCTGGTTGGCGGCGGCCTGGGCGATCAGGTGGCGGGCATCCACCTTCTTGATCTGGTCGAAGCGGTAGGTGGCGTACAGGACCAGTCCGCCGGCCCCGACCACGCCGATGAGGAGGATGATGGTCAGGGAGAGCAGGATCCGGCGCCGCCAACGATGGCGGTGGCGCGCCGCGTTCTTCCGGTCCTTCCGCAGCTGGGCCTGGAGGGCGCTTCGGGTCTGCGGAGGCGCGTCGGGGGTCAAGGATCAAGAAGGTACATGGCGGGACAGTCCGGTAGCCTGCGCCGGTGGATTTCGGCCTCCCCGAGGAACTGCACGACCTGCAGGCCACGGTGCGCCGCCTGGCGCAGGACAAGGTGAAGCCTCGGGCCCGGGCCATCGACAAGAGTGGGGAGTACCCCCAAGACCTGTATGAGGCGTTCCGGGACGCCGGGTTGCTCGGGCTGTGCATCCCGACCGAGTTCGGCGGCTCGGGAGCGGGGATCCTCGGGTTGGCCGTCGCCATTGAGGAAGTGGCCAAGTACTCCAACACGGCGGCTCTCATGCTGCTGCTGACCCGGCTGCCCACCGGTCCGGTGATGATCGCCGGCACCGAGGAGCAGAAGGCGAAGTACCTGCCGGGGATCTGCGAGGGCACCATGCGGGCGGCCTTCGGCCTGTCCGAGCCCCAGGCCGGCAGTGACGTGATGGGCATGCGCACCCGGGGGGTGCCCGACACCGACGGGGGGGGCGGCTGGATCCTCAGCGGCACCAAGTGCTGGATGTCGGGGGTCCGGGAGGCCGACTGGTACACCGTGTTCGCCAAGACCAGTGAACCGACCAGCCGGGCCCATGACTCGGTGACCGCGTTCATCGTCGAGCGGGGGTGGCCCGGAGTGGAGGTGGGACGCACGGACCACAAGATGGGCGTGCGCGGCGTCGACACGGGAGAGCTGTTGCTGTCCGATGTGCGGGTGCCGGCGGAGAACGTGATCGGGGAGGTGGGCGGGTTCCGCCTGGCCATGCTGGGGCTCAACGCCATGCGTCCCATCGTGGCCGCCCGGGGCATCGGGCTGGCCGAGGGCGCACTCATGTATGCCACCGACTACGTGCAGCAGCGAGAGGCGTTCGGGCGGACCATCGCCGACTTCCAGGGAATTCAGTGGGAGATCGCCAAGTGCGCCGTCGACATTGAAGCGGCCCGCCTCCTGACCTACCGCGCCGCCGTCCTGGCCGATCAGGGCAAGTTCACCAAGGAGTACGTGCCGTACCTCTCGATGGCCAAGTACCACGCCACCGAGCTGGCCGTGCGGGCCTCGTCGCTGGCCGTGCAATTGCTCGGTGCGGCGGGTTACATGGAGGACCATCCGACCGAGCAGTGGTACCGCGACGCCAAGCAGCTGACCATCGTTGAGGGCACCTCGCAGGTGCAGCTCGGATTGATCGCCCGGGGCGTGCTGGACCGGGACCTGTGGTGGGACTGACGGCGGGTCCGGCGCTGGCGTGGCCCGACGTCCTGAGCCGCCTGACACGCCGCCAGTCGCTGACGGCGGACGAGGCCGAGGCGACCCTTGGCGTGGTCCTGTCCGGCGAGGCCACGCCGGCCCAGATCGGGGCGTTCCTGGCCCTGCTGCACGCCAAGGGCGAGTCCATCGAGGAGGTCACCGGTCTGGCCCGGGCCATGGTCGACGCCGCCGTTCCCCTCCCGCTCGACGAGGGCGGCGGCGTGGTGGTGGATCTGGTCGGGACGGGCGGGGACCGGTTGCGGAGCATCAACGTGACCACCCTGGCCGCCTTCGTGGTCGCCGGGTGCGGGGTGCCGGTGTGCAAGCACGGCAACCGGGCCGCCTCATCGGCCGTGGGGACGGCCGATGTGCTGGAGGCGTTGGGCGTGGCCATTGAAATCGGCCCCGAAGGCGTGGCGCGCTGCGTGTCCGAGGCGGGGATGGGCTTCTGCTTCGCCCAACGTTTCCACCCGGCCATGCGCTTCGTGGGACCGGTGCGCCGAGAGCTGGGCGTACCCACTATCTTCAACTTCCTCGGTCCCCTGACCAATCCCAGCCGGACCCGCTACCAGCTGGTGGGTGTCAGCGATCCCGCCATGGCGCCCATCATGGCCAACGTGTTCGGTGCCACCGGGAGCCGGCGGGCCATGATCGTCTTCGCCGACGACGGCCTGGACGAGCTCAGCGTGACCTCGCCCTCCACCGTGCTGGAGGTGAAGGGCGACGGAACCGGGGACTACGAGATCTCCGAGTGGCGGGTCGACCCGGTGGCCCTCGGGTTCCCGCCGGCCAGCATGGAGGACCTGCGGGGGGGCGACGCCGCGTTGAACGCCCAGGTGATCCGCTCGGTCCTCGCCGGTGAGCACGGCGCCCGCCGCGACATCGCCGTGCTCAATGCGGCCGCCGGCCTGGTGGTGGCCGGCCGGGCCGGGGACCTGGCCGAGGGGGCGGTGCTGGCCGCGGACTCACTCGACAGCGGGCGGGCCTCGGCGGTGCTGGAGGGCCTGGTCGCTACCTCTCGAGCATGGATGCCCCCCCGGCAGGACTGACCCGCCACGCCCGGAGGGGGGCGTGTACGGCCGGGTCCAGCGCCGGCGAGTCGGGCCGGCACAGGGCGATCACGCAACCGCCGAAGCCCCCACCGGTCATGCGGGCGCCCAGCACGCCGGGCTGGCTGACCAGATGCCCGACCAGGGCGTCGACGGCGGGGACGCTGACCCTGAAGTCGTCGGCCAGGCTGCGATGACCCTCGGACATGACGGCCCCCACGGCGGCCAGGTCCCCCAGTGACAGGAGGCGCTCGACCTCGCGCACGCGGGCGCACTCGGTGACCACGTGCCGGGCCCGCCGGCGCAAGACCGGATCGCCCAGTCCGCTCAGATCACCGGGCCCGCAACGTCCGAGGGCGCGCCCGAGCAGTCGGGCCGCCGACTCGCACTCGGCGCGCCGGGTGGCATAGGGCGAACCGTTCAGCAGGCGGGGCGCCCCGCTGTGCACGACGACGAACGCGGCGTCGGCGGGTAGGCGGACTTGGCGCATCTCCAGAGTGGAGAAGTCGATGTGGAGTGCGTGGTCGGCTCGGGCGGCGACGATGGCCAACGGATCGAGCAGGCCGACGTGGGCACCAGCCAGGGCTTCGGCCTGCTGGCAGTGCCGGGCCAATTCGACCGGTTGTGCAGCGTGCCCGAGGGCCAGGGAGAGGGCGACGGAGAAGGCGGCGCTGGACGAGAGCCCGGCCCCAATCGGGATGGTGGTGGTGACGCGGACGGTGCCGCCGGTCTTGGGGTGGCAGAGACGGATGAGTCCGGCCGCCAGGAGGGCGTGCGGGGAGGGAGGGGCGGTGTCGCCCAGAGGTATCTCCAGATGGTCGGGGAACTGGTCGGAGTCGAGCCCGATCAAGAAGCTGCCGGGCTCGGGGCTGAAGGTCGCCTCGGTGGCCAGGTCGATGGCCATGGGGAGCGAAAGACCCTCGTTGTAGTCCGTGTGGTCGCCGATGAGGGTGACCCGGCCGGGGGCCCGTGCGGTGGCGCTGGAGGTGGCGCTGGAGCTGGGCACGCATCCAGCTTGACCCCTGCGGGCCGCTCGGGTCACGATCCTGCGATGGCTGAGACTTCCACTCCCCGTAGCGGACCGCTGAGCGGGATCAAGCTCATTGAGCTGGCGGGCATCGGTCCCTCGCCCTACACCTGCATGATGCTGGCCGACGCCGGGGCCCAGGTCATCCGGCTGGAGCGGGCGGCGCCCGGCGCGGCCGAGCGGGCGGCGGCTTCGTCCGGCCCGTACTGGGACCTGCTGAACCGCAGCCGGGTGTCGGTGGGGATCGATCTCAAGCATCCCGACGCGGTCGAGCTCGTGCTCGGCCTGTGCGAGCAGGCGGACGGTCTCATTGAGGGATTCCGGCCCGGAGTGGCCGAGCGTCTGGGCGTCGGGCCCGAGGCCTGCATGGCGCGCAACCGGCGGTTGGTCTATGGGCGCATGACGGGCTGGGGCCAAGACGGCCCGATGGCGTCGGCGGCCGGCCACGACATCGACTACATCGCCATCGGCGGCGCCCTGTGGTCACTCGGCCGGGCCGACTCGGCGCCCGTGCCGCCGCTGAACCTCATCGGTGACTTCGGCGGCGGCGGCATGCTGCTGGCCTTCGGGATGGTGGCCGCCCTACTGGAAGCGGTGCGCTCGGGTGAGGGCCAGGTGGTCGATGCCGCCATGGTGGACGGTGCCGCCTCTTTGATGACGATGATCTTCTCCTTCCATACCTTCGGCATCTGGAACGAGGAGCGCGGGGCCAACATGCTCGACACCGGTGCGCCCTTCTACGAGGTCTACGAGACGGCGGACGGGAAGTGGATGGCGGTGGGGGGGATTGAGGCCAAGTTCTATGCCGAACTGCTGGAGGGTCTCGGACTTTCGGGAGATGCCACGCTGCCCGGGCAGATGGACAGGGAGCAGTGGCCGGCCATGAAGAAGCGCTTCGCCGAGGTGTTCCTGACCCGGACCCGGGACGAGTGGGCGACCACATTCGACGGGACCGACGCCTGCGTGGCCCCGGTGCTGTCGCCCTGGGAAGCCCACGAGCACCCGCACAATGTGGCCCGGAAGACCTTCGTGGAGGTGGACGGCGTGGTGCAGCCGGGTCCGGCGCCCCGTTTCTCGCGCACGCCTGCCGCGGTGAGCCGGCCACCCTCGCCGCCCGGGGCGGACACGGTTTCGGGGTTGCTGGAATGGGGCGTCGACGAGACGACGATCGCCAAGCTGCAGGCCTCGGGGGCGTTGAGTTAGGGCGGGATGACCGAGGAGGTGATCTCCTTGCGGGCGGCACGTCCCAATGAGGGTGCGGCGCTGGCCCTGGTGTTCGGATCGGCTCGGGCGGCGATGGCCTACCTCCCGGTGCTGCACACGGCGCAGGAGAACGTGGTGTTCTTCTCGGCATGCGTGGCGCGCGGTGGTTGGGTGGAGGTGGCCGAGGTGGCCGAAATGATGGTCGGGTTCTGCGCCGTCCACGAAGGGATGGTCGAGCACCTCTACGTGAGGGCGGAATGGCAGGGGCGCGGGATCGGAGGCGCCCTCCTGGGTCGCGCCATGGCGGCACACCCCGCCGGACTGTCGCTCTGGGTGTTCGAGGAGAACAGTCGGGCGCAGGCGTTCTATATGCGGGCCGGATTTGTGGAGGTGGAGAGGACTGATGGCAGAGGAAATGAGGAAGGCGTACCTGATGTGCGCATGAGATGGGACGGTGTGGCCACGTGACCGACTTGGCATTGCGGGAGTGTGGGTTCCACCGTTTGGGGGATTGGTCGGCGGGTCAGGGCGGGTCATGGCGGCACTCTACGGAGGGGTTGTCACACCCTCCCCCTACCCTCTCGTTGTGGTGTCAGCAACCGTCGGATCGAGGCTCGCCGGGGCCGTGCGCACGCTGCAGGAGATCGTGCGCACGACGCAGCCGGGGTCGTGCTCGGGTGATGAGGCCCGCGAGATGGTGGGGCTGTGGGGCGAGGCCGAGCGGGCCGCCGCGT
>Ga0307373_10003007_pt1 | contig 29916 bp, 39 predicted proteins | sample OX2MG_FD_202534 | JGI IMG/M metagenome (GOLD analysis project Ga0307373, IMG submission 202534) | Soil microbial communities from Risofladan, Vaasa, Finland - OX-2 | ecosystem: Environmental > Terrestrial > Soil > Coastal area > Acid sulfate soil | place: Finland: Risofladan, Vaasa | collected... | reverse complement strand
TTGGCATATGTCAGCTCTTCCTCCGCGTTCTTGGCGCGTATTGAATGTCTATGACGATCTCTTTCCCCGCCGGTCGCGCCTCAAAACAATCAAGCCCTAGTCTTAATCCAATGCCGATCTTCGAGCTGGACCCCGTGGAGCGGATCTCGGTCGCCGCGGTAGGCGAGCCGGGCCACCGGCAGTTCTTCCTCCTGGCGAGCGGCTCCGGCCGGACGCTGACCCTCGCCTGCGAGAAATCGCAGATCCAGGCGCTGCTCGTCCGCCTGCAGCAGATGATGGAGACGCAGGGCATCGACCGGCCCGAGCGCGTGCCGGAACCGGCCCGGCTTGAGCCGGGCGAGCCGGAGTGGCAGATCGGCGAGATTGGCCTCGGCTACCACGAGGCCCGCCAGATGTTCGTGCTGGTCGCCAGCCAGGCGTCGGTGACCCCCGAGGAGGGCGCCGACGACAATTCGCCCTCGGTGCGGTTCTGGCTCAACCACCAGCAGGTGTTCGCGTTTTCGAACCAGGCCGAGAAGGTGCTCACCTCGGGTCGGCCGCTGTGCCCGCGCTGCGGCCTGCCCATGGACCCCGCCGGCCATCCCTGCCCGGTCATGAATGGCGCGCGGCCGATCTTCTGAGCCTTCCGGCGGCGCTTTTGATCCCGGCCGCGGCAGGCTCAGCGCGGCCCAGACCGAACGACTGCTCGCCGAGCTCCCCGAGATGAAAGTCCTCGGGCTCCTGCACGGCGCCTCCAACTACACGTTCCTCGCCCGCCTCGACCCCCATCCGCCTTCAGGCCTGAGAGTGGTCTACAAGCCTGCGCGCGGCGAGTCACCCCTGTGGGACTTCCAGGCCGGGACGCTCTTCTTGCGCGAGGTCGCGGCGTACGAGCTGAGCAAGGTGCTGGGCTGGCCCCGCATCCCGCCCACCGTGGCCAGGCGCCACGGCCCGCACGGACCGGGCGCGGTGCAGGAGTTCATCGAGGCTGATGGCCGCCACTTCCTTGGGGACCACTCGGTGCACCGCGACATCTGGCTCCGGGTCGCCCTGTTCGACATCATCGCCAACAACGCGGACCGCAAGTCCGGCCACTGCCTGTTCGACGCCCACGACGAGGTCTGGGTCATCGACCACGGGCTCACGTTCCACGTCGACCACAAGCTGCGGACGGTGATCTGGGACTTCGCGGGCGAGCCCCTGCCCCCGGAGCTCTGCGGCGACCTCGAGCGGGCCCTGGCCGAGACCGAGCGGGGCTCCCTCTCGAAGACGATGATGGAGCTGATCAGCCCTGCCGAGGTGCGGGTGCTGAAGCGCCGCCTGCGCGGCGTGCTCGACCCCCGCTGGCGATTCCCGGAGCCGACCTCGGGGTGGTCCGTGCCCTGGCCTCCGATCTGATGCCTGGTAACCTTCCGAGCTTCGGATGAGGTTCCTCCGGGTCCTGGCGACCCTCCCGCTCTGGTTTCTTCTCGTATCCGCGTCCAGCCCTTTGCCAACGCCGCCGGCTTCTCCCACACCGAGCGCACCTCCGACACCGACACCGACACCGACACCGTCGCCCAGCCCCTCCCCCATCCCGGCCAACGCCTTCCTCACCCTGGATGTGGCGACAGGCCCTCTCAACACGGACATCACCGTCAGCGGCGGAGCGTTCCTGGCCAACGAGCAGATGACGCTTTACTGGGACCCGCCCAGCACCAAGGTCGCCGGTGGGGCGAACGCCGACCCGAGCGGGAACTTCACGACCCACGTCAAGCCATTCGCCACCGACGCGCCGGGAATCCATCACCTCTGCGCCAGCGTCGCCCCATTCCCGTGCGCCAACTTCACCCTGGTGGCCGCCACGCCGACCCCGTCGCCTTCGCCGGACGCATCACCGTCACCGGATGTGTCTCCGTCGCCTTTGCCGTCGGCCAGCGCCGCCCGGACCGACCTGCCCAGTCCGAGCCCTGCCGCGGCCACGCTGAGCGGCATCGACCTCATCACGCGGCCGCCGTTCGTGTTCATCCCGATCATCGGCATCCTAGCGATCCTCATCTCCCTCGCCTACTGGGTGTTCAGAATGTTCAGGCGGCCGCCGCCGCCCGCGGCGCTGCCGACCGCGGCCGTCGTCCATCGCGCCACCAGGCCTGACTACGCGGCCGGGTTCGGAACCCCTCCGCCGGCTCCCGCGCCTGAACCGCCTCCACCGTCGGCCTGGGACGCGGTGCTTCCGGCCGCTCATCCCCTGGCCGCCGCACCGCCCCCGGTGGCGCCCGGCGAGCCGGATTCCGGCATGGGCGATGCTCCGGGCGCCCCGGACGGGCCACCCGAACTACCCGAACCAGCGGAGGACTAGGCCGCCGGGGGCAATCGCTAATAGACTGTCGGCCGACATGCCGCTCCTCGAAGTCCGCGACCTGAGCGTCCGATTCGGGGGAGTGATCGCGCTCGATTCGGTCTCGTTCAACGTCGACGCGGGCCAGGTCGTCGCCCTGATCGGACCCAACGGCGCGGGCAAGACGACGCTCTTCAACGTCATCACCCGCGTCTACAGGCCCAACGCCGGCACCGTTCTGGTCGACGGCCGGCCGATGCAGCACGTTCCGGCCCACCAGGTGATCGGCCTCGGCCTGGCCCGCACATTTCAGAACGTGGCCCTGTTCCGGACCATGACCGTCCTGGACAACGTCCTGGTGGGAGACCACACGCGCACCAGGAGCGGATGGCTCCAGGCCGCGGTGCCGCTGCCACAGGCGCTGCGTGCTGAATCGGCATCGCGAAAACGCGCCATGGAGATGATCGATTTCGTCGGGCTCGCGCCGGTGGCCGACCGGCCGGTCGCGGCGCTGCCCTTTGGCACGCAGAAGAGAGTGGAGCTCGCCCGCGCCCTCGTGGCCAGGCCCCGACTTCTCCTGCTGGACGAGCCGGCGGGCGGCATCAGCCATGAGGAGGTCGATGCGATGGCTCGCCTGCTTCGCCGCATCCACACCGATCTCGGCGTGACGATGCTCCTGGTCGAGCACCACATGACCTTCGTGATGGGGATGTCGGACCGAGTCATCGTGCTCGACTTCGGCAAGAAGATCGCGGACGGAAGCCCCAGCGAGGTGCAGCGCAACCCGGCCGTGATCGAAGCGTACCTGGGCGCCGCGTAGAGTTGCCCGCCCTGCTCGAGCTCGAAGAGGTGCGGGCCGGCTACGGGCAGACGTCGGTGCTCCACGGCGTATCGCTTTCGGTTCCCGAAGCCGGCATCGTCTCGCTCCTGGGCGCCAATGGAGCTGGGAAGACGACCACGCTCCGAGCCATCACGGCCGGCGTTCGGTGGACCGGCGACATCAGGTTTGGTGGCCGCTCCCTGCGGCGGATGTCGACTGAAGACGTGGTCCGCTGCGGCATCGCGCACGTCCCCGAGGGTCGCGGGATCCTCACCGAGCTCACGGTCGATGAGAACCTCAGGCTTGGATCGCACCTGCGGCGCGACGCTGACGTGCACAAGGACTACGACCTGGTCTTCGAGTACTTCCCGGTGCTGAAGGAGAGACGCCGCCTGTCGGCGAGCACGCTTTCGGGTGGCGAGCAGCAGATGTTGGCCATTGCGCGCGCCCTGCTCATGCGGCCTCGTCTGATGCTCCTGGACGAGCCCTCGCTGGGGCTCGCTCCGATGGTCGTACGGTCGATCTTCGAGATCATCCGGACGATCAACCAGGAACGCCGAGTGGCGGTCCTTCTCGTCGAGCAGAACGCCGGTCTCGCGCTCGAGCTTTCGAGCTCGGCTTTCGTGCTCGAGGTCGGGCGCGTGGCGGTTCACGGGGACAGCGCGGAGCTGAAGGGCAATGAGTCGGTGCGGCGCTCCTACCTGGGGTATTGACGAACGTGCAGGAGTTCCTCCAACAGCTCGTCAGCGGACTCGCAAGCGGCGGCATCTTCGCCAGCCTGGCCCTCGCGCTGGTGCTCATCTACAACGCGATGGGCCTCGTCAACTTCGCGCAGGGCGAGATGGCGATGTTCGCGACCTTCATCGCGTTCGCCCTGATCGAGCATGGCCTCAGCTACTGGATCGCGTTCCCCCTGACGCTCTTGCTCGCCTTCGCCGGCGGCATCGCGGTGCAGCGGATCGTGATCCGACCCGTCGAGCGCGCACCGGTCCTGACCCTGGTCATCGTCACGCTCGGGCTCGCCACGCTTTTCAACGGCGCGGCGGGATTCCTGTTCGGCTACGTGCCGCGCAGCTTCCCTTCCCCGTTCTCGGTGAGTACCGTGAGCATCTTCGGCGCCTATGCCAGCTACCAGGACCTCGGCGTCATCGGGGTCAGCGGAGTCGTCCTCCTGCTCATCTATTTGCTGCTCCAGCGCACCACGGTCGGGCTGACGATGCGCGCCGCAGCGCACCATCCTGAGGCCAGCCGCCTCCTCGGCGTGCGCGTCAGCTGGATGCTCGCTTTGGGCTGGGGCCTGGCATCCGCGGTCGGCGCGGTGTCGGGGATCATGGCCGCCCCGGCCTTGCTGCTCGAGCCCGACATGATGCAGACGGTGATCATCTACGCCTTCGCAGCGGCGGTCCTCGGCGGTATCGAGAGCCCGCTGGGCGCAGTCGTCGGAGGGCTCATCGTGGGCGTGACGGTCAACCTGGCCGGCGCCTACCTTCCGTTCGTGGGAGGCGACCTCCAGCTGGCCGTCGCGCTGGCCATCATCGTCGGCGTCCTGGTCGTCAAGCCCAACGGGCTTTTCGGACGACCCGCGGTGCGGCGCGTCTAGTGCAGCGCATCCGTTCCGCCCCGCCGCGCTACTGGCTGGTGCTGGTGGCCGTCCTGTTCCTGGCCGGGCTGCCGACCGTGGTCACGAGCTTCCAGGCCAGCGAGTTCGGTGGCGCGCTGATCCTGGCCATCGCGATCATGGGCCTCAACGTGCTGGTCGGCTACAGCGGCCAGATCTCGCTGGGTCACGGAGCTTTCATGGCGCTCGGCGCCTACACCTCGGCGGTCCTGGTCCACAAGTACAAGCTCGACTTCTTGGCGACGATCCCGATCGCCGGCGTGGTGACGGGGGTGGTCGGCTTCCTGTTCGGCATCCCGGCCCTGCGCCTTTCCGCCCTGTATCTCGCGCTCGCGACCTTTGCGCTAGCGGTCGTGACGCCGAGCCTCATCAAGCGGCCTGAGGCGCTCACCGGCGGCGTGCAGGGCATCCTCCTCATCCAGCCCGACCCTCCCCAGTTCATGAAAGACGGGTTCGCCGCGATCACCGGAACGGCCATGACCAGCGACCAGTGGATCTACTACGTCATCCTCATCTGCGCGCTGCTGCTCTTCTGGTTCGCGTGGAACCTGGTCCGGCACAGACCCGGGCGAGCCATGCGGGCGGTCCGCGACGGCGAGGTCGCGGCGGCGGCCTCCGGAGTGAACGTGTCGGGCTACAAGACCCTGGCGTTTGGTATCTCGGCTTTCTACGCGGGCGTGGCCGGCTCCCTCTTCGCCCTGTCGACCGGCTTCGTCAGCCCTGACACGTTCCCGGTCGGGCTGTCCATCCAGCTGCTGGTCGGCGGCGTGGTCGGCGGGCTCGCCTCGATACCGGGACCGCTGCTGGGAGCCATATTCGTCTACTTCCTGCCCATCGAGTCGAACCAGTGGGTGCCGAGCCAGTCCTGGATTCCGACCCAGGTCGCCAACACGGTGGTCAAGGCGGGACCCGCCGTGACGTACGGGGCGGTCCTGATCCTGATCATGATCTTTGCTCCCAACGGGATCGTCGGGCTGGTGAACGTGGGGTATTCGCGGTTACGCCGCCGCCTGCGCGGGGCCGCTGATCGCGAGACTGGACAAGTGCCACCGGGCCCCCAGACTGTTTAAATACACCCAGCATGGCCGCGCGACCTCAGCGGATCGCACTGCTAGATGGCGCCAACGGATGAAGCGGGAGGAAGTTCAATGACAGGGTACGCATCGCGTCTGGCCGCGGTCGCGGCAGTCCTCGTGACCCTCGCCGCGTGCGGCGGCTCCAGCGGGACCACCGCGCAGACCGACACGGGCGTGACGAGCAACTCGATCCTGCTCGGCACCACCAACGCCCTCTCAGGTCCGGCTGCCGCCTACGGAACCATCGCCAACTCCGAGCTTGCCTACTTCACCTATATCAACAACACCAAGGGCGGCGTCAACGGCCGGAAGATCGACTTCAAGATCCTGGACGACGGCTACAACCCGGCCAACACGGTGCCCCTGACCAAGCAGCTGGTCGAGCAGGACCAGGTGTTCGCGATGTTCAGCGGCCTGGGCACGCAGACCCAGACCTCGGTGCGCGATTACCTCAACTCCAAGAAGGTGCCCCAGCTCTTCGTCGCCACCGGGGCCACGACCTTCATGGCCGACTTCAGCTCTCACAACTACACGATCGGCTGGCAGCCGCCGTACCAGGGCGAGGCGCGCATCTACGCCAAGGACGTGATGACCAATCACCCCAACGCCAAGATCGGGGTGCTGTACCAGAACGACGACTACGGGCAGGACTACCTGAAGGGCCTGACCGACGGCCTCGGCTCCAACGCCTCGATGATCGTCGACAAGGAGAGCTACGACGTCACGGCCGCGGTGCCAACACTGGCCTCACAGCTGTCCACACTCAAGGCCAAGGGCGCCGACACGCTGTTCCTCTTCGCCACTCCCGCGTTCACGATCGGCGCGCTTGCCATCGTGACCAAGATCGGCTGGACGCCCAACGAGATCTACCTCAACTCGGTTTCCAACCCGCAGGTGTACATGGGTTACGCGAAGGCGTCGGGCGCCGCCCTGCAAAACGTGATCAGCGTCGGCTACATCAAGGACCCGACCGACCCGCAGTGGGCAAGTGACGCGGGCATGCAGCTCTACAAGACGGTGATCGCCAACTGCTCGACCTGCAACGTCAACGATGGCTTCAACATCTACGGGGTGGCCGTCGCCTACACCATGGTCGACGTCCTGACCAAGGCCGGCTCGGACATGACCCGGGCCAACGTCATGAACATCGCCGGCAACGAGCTCAACGAGACCAACAATCCCTTCCTGCTGCCGGGCGTCGTGGTCAAGACGACCTCCAACGATCACTTCCCCATCACGCAGGAACAGGTGATCACCTGGAACGGCACCGGCTGGAGCCTGCAGGGCAACCTCATCGACGAGAGGGGCACGATCAAGTAGTCAAAAGGTTCATCCAGGGCGTGCAGCCGTACTGGCTGCACGCCTACCTGCTCACGTACACCCCGATCCTGCTTTTCGCGGACAGCAGGATCACCGCGCTCTGGCAGCAATGGCTGCTGGGCGGGCTCACCTTCGCCGTGCTCTACCTGTGCGCGCTCAAAGCGCCGAAGGAGCAGCGCTGGCAGGTGTGGACGTGCGTCGTGGTCGCGACCGGGTTCGAGATCTTCGGCTCCCTGATCTGGGGGGTCTACCGGTACCGGCTGCACAACCTACCCCTGTTCGTGCCACCCGGCCACGGCATGGTCTACCTGTTCGGCCTCATGGCCGCGAGGACCCCGGTCGTGCTCCGGTACGGCAAGCGAGTCGCCTACGCAGTCCTGGGGGGCGCCACGACGTGGGCGGTCCTGGGACTCACGCTGCTCCCGATCATCACGGGAAGGGTCGACGTGCAGGGCGCGCTTTGCCTGCCCGTGTTCGCCTACTTCGTGCTTCGCTCACCGCGCTGGGCCCTGTTCTCGGCGATCTTCATCGCCACGGCCGAGTTGGAGATCTTCGGAACCTCGTTCGGGAACTGGGCCTGGCTGCCGGTGGCGCCCTGGACACACATCCCTTCAGGCAATCCGCCCTCGGTGATCGCGGGCGGCTATTGCGTGATCGACGCTTCGGTGCTGCTGGTCATGCGCGCCCTCGCCAGGGTCCGTCCTCAGCCTTTCATCTCGAGCGTGGCGCTTCCGACCGTGGTGCGCCGTCCCTCCGAGTCCTCGCCCCAGACCTCGAGCTCGACCTGATCGCCGTCGACCCGGACCACCCGGCCGCGGCAGCGATACGGCCGCCCCGGAACGTCGATCCCGCGATAGCTCACCTCGAAGCTCTTCAAGGCCCCGCGGTCGCCCAGCCAGTCGCTCACCAGCTGGCCCAAGAACGCGGCCTTCAACAGCCCGTGCAGGATGACCCCGGGCAGGCCCACGCCCTGGGCGAAAGCAGAGTCGTAGTGGATCTCGTAAAAGTCGCCCTGAGCGCCGGCGTACTGGACCAGCTGGCGCGTGGTCGGATGCTTGACCAGCTCAGGCAGCTCCTGCCCCACCTCGAGCTTCATCTGCGGATCGCCGTCCCTCTCAGCCGGGCCACCAGGACCCCGTCCTGGTTGACGTAGTCGGTCTCGAACACGATGAAGAGCAGGTTGCCGCTCGAGCCGGGCTTCTCGTAGACCTCCGCCACGCGGCCGCTGGCGGTGATGCGATCGCCGATCCTCACCGGCGCGAAGTACTCGAACCGATTGCCGCCGTTGAGCCATCCTTTGCCGTACTCCTCCGCCTCGGCGAGGTGCAGGGAAGCGGGCGCGAGCGCGACGAGAAACGTCGGGGGAGCCTCTTTGGCCCAGCGCGGGTTGGCGTCACCGATCGCCTCGGCGAAACGCCTCACGTGCCCGGCCTCGACCACCGCCTCGGTGGACGGCCCGGCGACCCCGATGCGCGCGCGCAGGCGCTCCACGACTGACCGGGGCGGGGCGCTCAACGGCCGCGCGGCAAGCCGAGCACGCGCTCGGCGATGATGTTGCGCTGGATCTCCGAGGAGCCCGCGTAGATCGTCTCGGCCTGGGCCCACATCCAGCCGTACTGCCAGCGGCCGGCCTCGATGGCTGACGGCGAGTCTGGCGCCAGGGCCCCGTACAGCCCCTCGACCCCAAGCGCGGTCTCCTGGATGCGCTTGTCCATCTCGCTCCAGTAGAGCTTGGTCAGGCTTGCCTCCGGTCCCGGCGCCTTGCCGTGCTGGGCGCTGCTCAGGTTGCGCAGCCCGATGAGGCGGAAGATGTGCGCCTCGATCTGGGCCTGGGCCACCTGCTGACGCGTGCCGGGGTCCGAGCCGGCGCCCCGCTCGCGGGCGAGCTGCGCGAGCTGCGCCACCGCCCGCTCGAAGCGCGCCGCCTGCGCCAGGCCGCCCCGCTCGAAACCGAAGACGGTCATCGCGATCTTCCAGCCCGCGTCGGGCTCGCCGACCAGGTCGCGGTCGTCGACCTCGGCGCCGGTAAGGAACACCTCGCAGAACTCGCCTCCGCCGGTCATCTGGCGGATCCGACGCACCTCGATCCCGGGCTGGCGCATGTCGACCAAAAAGAAGCCGATGCCGCGGTGACCGCCCGCCGCGTCGGTCCGCGCAAGCAGGAAGCTGCGGTCGGCATAGTGCGCGCCGCTGGACCAGGTCTTCTGGCCGCTGATCACCCACTTGCCGTCCTTGCGCTCGGCGCGCGTGCGCAGCCCGGCGAGGTCGCTCCCTGCGTCAGGCTCGCTGAAACCCTGGCAGAAGATCAGCTCGCCGCTGAGGATCTTTTCGACATAGGTCTGTTTTTGCCACGCGGAGCCATGGACGAGCAGCGTCGGGGCCAGCAGGCTGACGCCGAGCCGTCCGAGGATGATCGGCGCCCCGGCCCTGGCCATCTCCTCCTGGTAGATCGCCTGCATCACTGGAGTCGCGCCGCGCCCGCCCGCGTCCTGGGGCCAGCCCAGCTTCAACCAGCCGCCGTCGTGGAGGCGGCGCTGCCAGTCCCGCTGGACCTCGGTCTCGTCATCCTCGCGGTACCCGCCGACGCCGCCGTGGCGCCACTCGGCCGGCAGGTTGCCGTCCAGCCACGCCCGGACCTCCTGCCGGAAGGCTTCCTCCTCTGGCGTGAATCCGAGGTCCACGCTGTGAGCTTAAGGCGTCCGGCGACTGGTTACGGAGGCCCCAAAAGGGGCAAAGTTACAGGCGATGGCATCAGAGGTTCTTTGCGGAATCTGCGGCGCGGCCCTCGCCAACCCTTATGCGCCCTGCCCCGGTTGCGGCGCTCGCGCCTCGGGAGGGTACCGGGGGGCCGTCGCATCACAGCGCAAGAGTCCCGCGCTCGCTGCTGCGCTGGCGATCATCCCCGGGTGCGGCCATTTCTACCTCGGCCACAACAAGAAGGGGATCGCATACCTGCTCGGCGTCGGCGGGCTCCAGTTCTTCGGCTTCGACCTGGACCTGAGCGTGATCGGGCTGGCGCTCGGCGTGCCCATGGAGCTCGGCGGCGGAACCCTTTGGCTCTACAGCATCGTCGACGCGTACCGCACCGCCAAGCACATGGAGGCGAACCCGGGGTTCAGCGGATAGCCGGCGAGCGTGTTACGAGGCTTTGCGCTTCTTTTTCGTCGCGGTCTTGCGCCGGCCGTTGGCGGGCGCGGCGGTCGTGCGACGCTTCTTGGCGGCGCCGCCCAGCGCCCGCTGCACGCGCCGAGAGATCGTGCGCAGCCCGCGTTCGACCGTCGTGGAGGCCGCGGCCGATCCGCGCTCGGTCAGCTTGACGACCTGGCGCCTGAGCTTGCGGTTCTCCTTGATGAGCTCCGCGACCATGTGGTTCAGCTGACCAATCAGCTCGCCGCCTTCCAGTCGTTTTCGCCGCGCCCGAGCCGTGGTCGTCGTTTTCGAGCCGGGCGGCCTGCCCCGTTTGCGGCGCGGCGCTTCCTGGCCTTGCAGTGCTTCGTCTGGCGACATTTCGACTCCTGGGACGTGCCCAAATCAACCGGGTTTCCCCGGCAGTATACGGGCCCTATCTCGGAATTCTTTTAACGCGAATTACGCTGCGGCGAGCACCGGTTGTTTGGAGATGCTTTTCAGACCTTCTCGCGCCAGCTCGTGCGCAGGATTGGCTTTACGGCTGACATAACGAACCACGCGCCAACCGCGCCTGCATCGTTCACGGACTTCGTACACGGCGACGCGAAAACTGTCGCTCGAAGGCATGCGACTCCGGACCACCGGTGCGCAGTCCGTGCGCACGATGACGCGGTGATATGGCCAGCGGGCGGCCGCCAGGTCGAGAGCGCCTGCGCACACGTGCGCCTCCAGCTGCGCCGACCCACCCAGGTGCGAAAAGCCGAACGACTCCGTATAGACCGCGCGACCCCTAACAAAAACGGCCAGGCCACATCCGGCCCGGCCGTTCTTGTCGAGAGCGGCGTCCACGTAGATCACCAGGCACTCCCGCAAACTCAGTCCCTCCCGTTTGGCGGTCGGCCTCCCACGCCCCGGGCGAGTGGGGCCCCAGGAGGTGCCGCCAGGATTTCGGAAGAGCCTAACATGATGTTGCGCGCTTGTCCCCACCTGTGCACAAGATGTGGGGTCAGACCAAAGTCCTACTCTGGAGGCAGCTCGGTTCCCATCGCGTGGTAGCCGCCGTCGACGTGGACGAGCTCCCCGGTGGTCATGTCCAGGTAGTCGGAAAGCAGAGCGCACACCGCGCGCCCGACCGGCGAGCGGTCCTGCAGGTTCCAGCCCAGCGGCGCCCGCTTTTCCCACACCTCTTCGAAATCCTTAAACCCCGGTATCCCGCTCGCCGCCAGAGTGGCGAGCGGCCCCGCGCAAACAGCGTTGACGCGGATCTTGTGGCGGCCGAGGTCGCGGGCGAGGTAGCGCGTGACGGATTCGAGCGCCGCCTTCGAAACACCCATCCAGTCGTATTTCGGCCACGCCGTGGTCGAGTTGTCGAAATCGATCGTGACAAGTGATCCACCGTGCTCTTTCATTAACGGAAGAAATCCACTGGCCAGCTCTTTGAACGAGAAAGCGCTGACCTGAAACGCGGTCGCCGCACTTTCCCACGGAGTGTTGAGGAAATTTCCGCCGAGCGCATCCGCGGGCGCAAATGCGACCGAATGGACGAGCCCGTCGATGCGGTCCCAACGCTTGCCGACCTCCTTCGCAGCTTCGGCTATGTCCAAAGGTTTGGTGACGTCCATTTCGAGTATTTCCGGCACGGGGTTGAGCTTCTTGGCCGTCATCTGCGTGATGGTCATCATCCGGCCGAAGCTCGTGAGGAGCAACTCGGCCCCGGCGCGCTGAGCCTCCTGCGCGATCGCGTAGCCGATCGAGCGCCGATCGCTCATGCCGGCGATGAGGACCTTCTTGCCTGCGAGGATCATTTCCGAATCGTAGTTCCATCACCCGGCTCGCTGCCGGTGGCGACCGGGAGGTCGCGGCTGGACCAGTCGCTCCACGAACCGGCGTAAAGCCTGGCGTCCGGCAGGCCGGCCACCCTCATCGCCAGCAGCTCGTGGCACGCGTTGACCCCGGACCCGCAGTAGGCCACCGCGCCGGCGCCGACCCCGAGGGCGGCGAACATGCGCCTCAGATCGTCGGGCGCCTTGAACCTGCCGTCCGGTCCGAGGTTGGCGGTCCACGGCGCGCTCAGCGCGCCCGGGATGTGCCCCGCCTTGGGGTCGATGGGCTCGTGGTCTCCGCGATATCGCTCCGGCGCGCGCGCATCGAGCAGCGGGACTCCCTTCAACTCGCCAACCGCCGCGACGTCGAGGACGCGCGACGGGTCTGGCTCGGCCGCGCGGAAGTCGCCGGCCGGAACGCGCGGCACGTCGGTCGAAATCGGCCCGCCCCACGCCTGCAGCCCACCGTCGAGCACGGACTGCTGGCGGTGGCCAAACCACTCCAGCAGGAACCACAGCCTCGCCGCGATCGATCCGCCGGTGTCGTCATAGACCACGACCATGGTCGCTTCGCCGACGCCCGCACGGCGCATCTCCTGCTCGAACTGCGTGGCGGTGGGGAGCGGATGCCGGCCTCCCCCCTTGACTCCAGTCAGGTCCTCGAGGTCGACGAACACCGCGCCCGGGATGTGGCCGCGCAGGTACTCTTGGTGACCGTCGCGACCCTGCAGGTACCAGCGGAAGTCGATCACGCGCAGGTCCCGGTCGTTCGAATGCTCGCTCAGCCAGCCGGCGTCGACCAGCGGGCCCGGAGGTCGCTCCTTGCTCACCCTGGCGTGACGACGTGCGTGTCGTGGCAGAAGTGCACAGCGCGCGGATGCATCCCGTGAAGCTTCTTCAACGACCTGGTCCACGCCCGGCGGTCCGAGTGCTGCCCGCGCCATTGGGAAAGGTCGGCCCTGTCGGCCTCGCGGTAGATGTCCGACGTGTAGGCGGCATCACCGATCATCACGGCCGAGCCATCGGCGGTGTCGACGAGCACGCTCTGGTGACCGACCGTGTGGCCGGGCGTCGCCACGACCCGCACGCCTTCGGCGATCTCCGCGTCTCCGTCCACAAGCTCGAACCTGGCGCCGGTGAAGTCAAACCATTCGACTGTCGTCTTCTCCTGCCGGCGCGCACGGTCTAGCTCCTTGCGCTGGACGTAGAACGGCGCGTGCTTGAACACGGTGTTCTGCCCGCAGTGGTCGAAATGCAGGTGACTGTTGATGACGATTCGGACGTCGGCCGGGCTGAGGTCGTGCTCCGCCAGCGCATCGGCGGCGTGGCGGTTCACCACCTTCCATTCCTTGACGAGCTCGGTCGGCCAGCCCACCCCGGTGTCGACGAGGATCGCGCCGGCGCGCGGGTGCTTGATCACGAAGCCGTGTACCGGGATGTTGTGCAGGGCCCCGATTCGCGCCAGGTGCAGGCGGATGATCTCCATCGTTCTCAGGGCAAGAACGGCGAGACCGCGAAGAGGGTGAAGAGCAGCGCGAGGTAGGTGATCGAGTACGCGAAGACGCGGCGGGTCCAACCGCGCCTGATCAAATCCATGACGGTGATTGCGACCAAGCCAAGGCCCAGCAGCATCGCCCCGGCGAGATATATCGCGCCGGCGAAGCCGGTGAAGAACGGGACCGTGCTGACGGCCGCCGTGAGCGCTGCATAGACGACGCTTTGTCGCTTCGCGTAGAGCTCCCCTCCGACCACCGGCATCATCGGGATGTGCGCGCGGGCGTAGTCCTTCTTGATCACGGTGGCCAGCGCCCAGAAGTGCGGCGGGGTCCACAGGAAGATGACGCCGAACAGGGCCAGGGCCGTGACGTTGAGGCCGCCCGTGGCGGCCGCCCAGCCGACCAGCGGAGGCACGGCGCCCGCCGCCCCGCCGATCACGATGTTCTGAGGAGTCACGCGCTTCAACCAGACCGTGTACACGAAGACGTAGATCAGAGTCCCACTCAGAGCCAGGAGCGCCGCGAGCAGGTTGGCCCCTGCCCACAGGACGCCGAAGGCCACGACGTTCAGAGCCACGCCCAGCGTGAGCGCATGCCACGCGGGGATGCGGCCTGCCGGCAGGGGCCGGCTCCTGGTGCGGCTCATCTCGGCGTCGATGTCGCGGTCGAACCAACAGTTGATCGCGTGCGCGCCACCCGCGGCCAGCGTGCCGCCCACGAGCACGGCGGCCACGGCTCCGAGGCGGGGGTGGCCGTGCGACGCCGGGATCATCACCCCGATTGCGGTGGCGTCGAGGAGCGCGACGATGCGCAGCTTGAGCAGGCTGATGTAGTCGCGCGTGCTGGCGGAGAATCCTCGCGCCGGGGCGAGAGCGCCCACGGCGCTCATGCGCCGGTCTTTTCGGTGGTCAGCGACACGGCCGGCACGCGGTCTGCGCGCGGCAAAGTCAACAGCGCCGTCGACAGGATGCCCGCCCACACCAGCGTCGCCAAGGCGACGTGGAGGCCGTTGAAGAACGCACCGTCGGTCAGCGCTGCGCCCGCCCCGACCGCGATCTGCAGGGCCAGCACGACCAGCGTCGCGACGGCGACTCCCGACAGGCCCGGGCGGCGCATCGCCTGGACCAGGACATAGACCAGGAGGATGCTCACCAGCAGCACGGCGCCGCGATGAAGCATGGTGAACGCGTCGGCTCCCGCGAAGCTGGGCGTGAACCCGCTGCCGCACAAAGGCCACGTGTTGCAGCGCTGGTCGGCGCTGCTGGCCACGACCGTCGAGCCGGTGAGCAGCATGAGGTAGGTCGCGGCGGAAGCGAGCACCGCCAGGCGTGTAAGGGACGGGTCGCGCGCGCCGATCGAGGTCGGCAGAGACATCACCGCGGTCGCTACGAGACACCCGAGGATGATCATGGCCAGTCCGAGGTGCACGACCACCAGCCAGGGCGAGAGTTCGTTCGCGACCACCAGCGCGCCCAGCCCACCTTCGGCCGCGATGGCGACCAACGACGCGGACGCGATCCACGCCACCGAGGGGCGGCGCTCGCGAAACACGAGCCAGGCCAGCACGACGGTTGCGATGAGCAGGACGCCCGTGATGGAGCCGACCGTGCGATGCGAGTACTCGATGATCGAGTGGATGTTGGCCGGCGGGTAGGGTCGTCCGTGGCATAAAGGCCAGTCCGGGCAGCCGAGGCCGGATCCAGACACCCGCACCAGCCCTCCCAGGGCGATCTGCAGGTATGCGAAGAGTGCGGTGACAAAGGCGAGCCGTCGAAAGAAGACCACCGAGAGCATTAGCCGCCCAGTCTACTGACTGGCCAGGTTCGACAGCTGCGCGGCCAGCACGCTCTCGCTCAGCTGGCCGACCTGCCGCCCGGAGATGGTGCCGTCGGCGCGAACGAAAACGGTCATCGGCAGCGCCGACACGCCGTACGCGTGGCCGGCTGCCAGGTCGGAGTCGAGCAGGGCCGCCTGGTGGATACCCACCGACTCCAGGAACGAGCGCGCAGCCTGGGCGCTGTCACCTTCATTGATGAGTACGAGCTGCACGCCGGGATGGCGGCCCACCTGCTGCTGAAGCAGCGGCATCTCGGCCCGGCAGGGCGGACAGTATGTGGCCCAGAAGTTGATCACCGCCGGCTTGCCCGCGAGATCGCGGAGCCCTGATGAGCCCCCGTCGGTGGTCGCCAGCTCGAAGCTCGGAGCTGTGCCACCTCCCCCTGGCGCCGGCTGCTGCGGCTGCGCGATCGTGAGCAGCGCCTGGAGCACTTCGGGAGCGCCCCATCCGTCGCCCCCCGACGCGAGCTCGTGCAGCCCCTGGGCGCTGAGGCCGCTGACCAGGGACGGCGGGAAGTCCGAGCCGACGTCGGGGACGCCCCGATACACCAGCCTCACGTACCCGTGCCGGTCGACCAGGGCCAAAGTGGAGGTGTGCGTGTCGCCAGTGGCCAGCGCCACCCCGAAAGGCTTCCAGAAAGACGCCAGGGCGTCCGCGCTCCCGGTCGCAAAGGTCCACCCCGCGCCGATGCCGCGCGCGTAGTCCGCGAGCACCGAGGTGGTGTCGATGCCCGGGTCGGTCGTCACCTCGGCGAGCTTGACCCCCGGCGGTATGTGCTTGGCGATCTCGAAGAACAGGGCGGTGTAGAGGGGGCAGGTCTCGTGGCAGGTGGTGTGAAAGGCCGCGATGACCAGGTCCTGGCCGGAGTTGGTGGCGGAGTCGAAGGCCTTTCCCGATTGGTCGACTAGGGCGTAATCGGGCATGGCGACGAACTTCCCCGCCAGCTCGCCCAGGCCCAGGTTGACCTCGTCGTTGCCCGCATAGACTCCGCCCGGAACCAGGAGCGATGCCTCGAGCCCAAGCAGTACGGGCACGACCTGGCCCGCCACGACGGTGAATCGCACGGTCTGCACGTCGCCGCCGACCCGCACCCCGTCGAACGTGCCAGCCGTCACGGGCACCGAGAGCATGTCCTTTTCCTGCGGCGCGGCCGGGTAGGCGCCTGCGATGACGCCGAGTGCGATCCAGCCGCGTGCGCCGTGGATCATCACGGTGGAGCGGGCCACCGTCCCTGCGCTGCGCCCCGTCGCGGCGACCACGAGCGTGCCGGTCGCGGGCTTGAGCTGCGGCGCCACCACGGCAAAGGCGAGCGCCACGAGCGCAACGCCGGCCGCCACCAGCCATAGGATCCGGGGTCTGGGCAGGGCCCTACGCCACCTTGAGTGGGGCGCCGCCATACCTCGCCGCCACGCGGTCGATGTATTCGGTGCACATGTCGGCGATCGCCGCGCTCTCGATCTGCATCACGTTCTCAGCATTCTGCTCGCCACTGTGGGAGAGGTTGAAGCTGCCCGCGTAGACGTAGTCATCAGTCACCAGGATCTTGGCGTGCATGAAATCGTGCACTGAGCCCTTCGCATAAGGCGTCGAACGCTTCGCGCCGAACCGGACGGCCGCGGCGATCGAGTGAAACGCGGTGAGCTTCCAGGCTGCGGATGTCAGTGCCGACCACTGGTGCTGCACCTCGTCCATCTGGGTTGCGTCATAGACCCCTGCGATGTCGACGCCGGGATGCTCGCAGACCTCGGCGAGCGTGCCGAGGATCGGGCCCGAGGTGATGACCGGGGAGCAGATGCGGATGCGCTTTTGCGCCGACGCGATGGAGCGCGCCATGGCGTGGACCAGCTTCATGCTGCGCCCAGGGCAGAAGTACGGCCTCACGCGGGTCCCGTCCGCCAGGGACGACCAGGGTGAGGAGATGCGGCCGGAATCGGCGACCACGGGCCGGTCCCAGAGCTGCTGGAAGTCGGCCGAGTAATCGGCGGCGATCTCACCCGACGCCACGGTGAACATGACGTTCTCCTCGCGATTCCACGAGTCGTTGGTCCAGTTCGTCGAGCCGGTCAGCAACGCGGCGGCGGGGGTGCCCGCGTCGCGCACCACGTACTTGTGGTGCATGAGGTCAGGGATGCCCGGGACCGGCTTGGTCTGGACCCCGATCGCCCGCAGGCGGTCCACGAACGCCCAGTCGATCTCTGGCGGAGGCGGAACCGGGATCGCTAGGGCATGGTCCTGGTTGAACATCAGGCGGACGGCCACTCCACGCTTGACAGCGGCTTCGAACGAAGCGAACACCGTCGACGCCGGTCCCTCGTCCAGCCGCAGGTCATAGATCGCGACGTCCATCGTCTTGGCCGCGCCGTCGAGGAACGACGCGAGCCGCTGCGCGACGGCGTCGGCGGTCTGACCGCCGTCGTTGAGGAAGAAGAAGTCGAGCGGCTGGGCGGCGGCTATCGCGATTCCGCCTTCGGCTCGCCCGTATCGGCGCGCGGTTCGCGGACCTTGACCGGGAGCGGACGGGTCGCCATCTCTGCGGCCTCGTCGGGGTCGTCGGTCATCGTCATCAGCTTCAGGTCACCCGGCGCGATCGCCCCCGAGCTCAACACCGACTCCTTCATCCAGTCGAGGAGGCCTTTCCAGTAGGGCGTTCCGAAGAGCACGATCGGGAAGTGCTCGATCTTGCCGGTCTGGGCCAGGGTGAGCGACTCGAAGAGCTCGTCCAGGGTTCCGAAACCGCCCGGGAAGATCACGAAGCCGCGCGCGTACTTGACGAACATGTTCTTGCGCACGAAGAAATAGCGGAACTCCACGCCGAGGTCGACGTACTTGTTGAGCGACTGCTCGTGGGGCAGCTCGATGTTGCATCCGACGGACAGGCCGCCCGCCTCGTGACAGCCTTTGTTGACCGCCTCCATGATGCCCGGGCCGCCCCCCGTGATGACCGCGAAACCACGCTTGGCGAGCGAGGCACCGAGCTTGACGCCGGCCGCGTAGTACGGATCGTCGTCGGAGGCACGCGCCGAGCCGAACACGGTGATGGCCGGGCCGACCTCGTTGAGGGCGTCGAAGCCCTCGACGAACTCGGAGAGGATGCGCAGGACGCGCCAGGGGTCGGCGTGGTGGCTGAGCTCCTCGATGGCGCTGCGCTCGAGCAGGGCCCGGTCGGCCGGGGCCTGCTGCGGGGGGACGACCAGCCGCCCGGCGCGGCGCCGCTCGGACAACGGCTAAGCCTCCGCGGCAGGCTTGGCGTCCGCCGCAGAGGCGTTCTCCGCGACAGCCGCCGCTGCCGGCCCTGGTTCCGGCGTCGTGGCGGCCTCGGCGGGCTCGAAAGCGGCATTGGCCTCCTTCGTGGCGGACGGTTCGGTTGTGACCGCGGTCTCGGGCTCGGAGGCGGTGGTGAGGGTGACGCGCTTTCGGGCCCCGGTCCGGCGGTGAGTCCTGGAGTCCCCGTTGGAGGTGGCCGGCTCAGGCAACGCGGCCTGGGTGGCCAGGGCCGGCTCGGCCGCGGCGGGCTCGGCGGTGATGTGCTTGGCGGGCAGGCGCGACGTCGACTGGTCGGGCATCTCGAGAACGTGGTCGAGGTGCTCCCGCAGCGTGGCGACCTCGGCTTCGAGCTCGTGGACACGCTTGCGGTGGCGCATGTGCTCGGTGAAGTGATGAAGGCTGTTGAACCAGTGGTAGATCGTGCCGGCCACCAGGACCACGGCCAGCGGGACGATGGTGACGGTCCAAAGGGGCACCCCGTCGATGTGGAAGATCGCCCAGCGAATGTCGACGGCCGAGTTGTTGCTGTAGCCGAACACCGTGGCGGCCACCCCGAGGAGGAGGCCGAAAACCAGGGCGGTCGCCATCAGGAACCGCTGCCACAGGTGGCTCATGTCGGGCACCGCCGAAGGTTACTCCACTTAGATCGATTTCCAGGCTATCTGAGGCTTGACGGCATCTGGTCGAAGCCATGCCAGCAGTGCTTCCGCCTCCCGCTCGACCGCCCGCTTCTGGCGCACTCCAAGCGGGGTGAACGGCGTCAGCGTCATCGAGGCGCGTCCCTTCAACGGGGCGTCCCATGAGCCCGCCACCGTCCCATCGACCAGAAAAGTGGGCAACACATCACCGTTCTTGCGGATCACGACCCGGCGCAGGTCGTCGGGCAGAACTCGCTCGCGGCGAGCGTACGCGAGCAGCAGGTTGTCCCATTTCGGCAAGAAGCGGACCGGCGCCGCCACGCCCGGGTCTGGCCGCGGGGCACCCGGCAGGTCGAGCAGTTTGCGCCCGTCGTCGCCGGTGAATGTGACGAGCTCGAGCGAATCCAGTGCGGCCCCGAAAACGCTCACCGACCGGCCGAGCCACTGGGAGATGTCGCCCCGCGTCGCCGGCCCGAATGCGGCGAGGTAGGAGCGCAACAGGTTCTGCATCGCCTCCTCGGGATCGACGGCGGCCAGCGGCGCCCGGCGGTAACGGCTGCCCGCGAAATGGCCGAACCGGGCGTCCTCGTGGTGGTTCATCGTGGCGCCGACCACGATGACCACGCTGAATGCGACCCAGTCGGGCAGATCGGATGGGATGCGGTGACGGAACAGCTGCTGGAGCTCTGGCTTCCTGAGCGGGCGCTCGTCAAGCGCGACCAGTATCTCCTCACGCAGCGTCTCGACGTCGACCCCCCGCGCGGCCAGCTGGGCGAGACCATCAGTCCACACGTGACTCGGATAGCGGGATGCAACGCGGAAGAAGTCGAACTGGCGCGCGCTGACCAGGTGAAGCGTCCCGCGCATGAGCGTCGCCTTGTAGACGAGGTTGGCTTTGAGCGCCGCCTCTAGCTCCGCGCGCTCGAAGTCGAGGACGCGAGACCAGAGCCCGATGTACGGCGACGGCGAGTACTGGGCCTGCAGGCCGGCGAGCCGCTCGATCGCGGTGATCGCGTCGACATCCTCCCGCTCCAGCAGCATCTGGCGCGCCAATGTCCAGCGGTTGAGCTCCCTCAGGGAGACGGTCGATTTGATCGGGATGCCTCCCGACCGCCGCTAGGCGATCCGCTCCAGGACGATGACCGGGATCTTTCGGGTGGTCTTGGCCCGGTACTCGTGGAAGGTGGGGCTGATGTTGGCGTGCTGTTGGTACAGGCGCTCGTACTCCTCTCCCTCCGCGATGTGCGCTTTGGCCTCGAACTTTTCGCCCAGGACCTCCACTGTGACGGTCGGGTGGGCGCGCAGGTTGTGGAACCAGGACGGGTTCGTGGGCGCCCCGCCCTTGGACGCCACGATGACGTAGTGGCCCTTGTCGCGGTGAAAAACCAGCGGGTTCTCGCGAGGCTCGCCCGATTTGGCGCCCCTGGTCGTCAGGATCAGGACATCGCGTCCTTGGAACGGCCCGCCGGTCGGCTTGCCGCCGTGGGCGCGCAGGTCGGCGATCAGTCCCCGGTTGAAGTCTTGAAAGCTCGTGCTCATAGAACAGTCATACCGCACGACGCGGTGTGACCATTCCAGCGATCTCGTCAGACGGCAGCCGGCACCTTGCTCTGGGCGCGCCCAGCGACCGAGACCGCCCAGGCCGCGGCGCGCGCGTCCTCGCCGGAGTGCAGCACCGGAGCCTTGCCCAGGGTGACGAGGAAGCTCTCTGGCTCGGCCACGACCTCGAACCCTGCGGCGCGCAGCCGCTTGTCGATCTCCTTGGCGGCGGTGCCCCACAGGACGACCGGCCCCTTGATCCGCGTGTCGAAGGCCACCCCATCGATCCCAGCCGGCTTGGACTGGAGCCGCTCGAGGAAGTGGCGCATGTGCACGGTCATGCTGTGTCCCTGGGTCGGACCGCCGACGAAAACGAGGTCCACCCCTTCCAGGAGGGATGGCTGGTAGGCGCCGATCGGCGAAACGCGTACCGGGCCGCGAGGCTCGAGGGATTTGCCGATGTACTCGGCGATCTTCCGCGTGTTCCCGAACTCGGATTCGTAAAGGACGAGTGTGTTCATCTAGTTCCTCCGAGGCTACACTGCGCGAAAGGCGCCGGCGGAGCCAGGGTCATACGCCCCGCCACCGACGGGACTACCACCCCCCAAGGGCCGGCGCGCCCGCCGGGTCGCGACCAGCGTCCCTGGAGGTGCCTGAATGGCTGCTGAAATCGCCGCGACTGTGCCTACCATAATGGCGGCTTGACGACCCTGGATCCTCCGCACAACAGCGTCGATCCAGGGCTTCCCCCGCGATTCGACCGCACCCTCGTGATCGGACTGCTTGTGTTCGCAAGCCGCTTCCTGACGCTGCTGCCGATCGCCGTCGCAGTCCTCCTCGCGGTCACCTCCCCGACCTACTTCGGTCCGATGTTCTCGACGCCGGTCGGCGTTGGGCTTCTGGTCGCGGGAACCTTCGCGATAGCGGGCGGCTATGGGCTTAGCGAGGTCGGCGCCCGCCTCGCGCGAAGAGAGGGCGCGCGCCTCGCCTGGGGCCTAGTGCTGATCTGTGCTGTGTGGTTGCTCCAGTTCTTCGTGTTGTGGATCGTCCTGCTGGGACCGGCCATCGTGATCCTGTCGCAGCAGCGCTGATCGGGCGCGGAGCTCAGAAGCCCGGGCCTCCCGGCTGACGGACCCCGCCACCGCCCGGACCAAAGCCAGGCTGCCCCTGCGGACCTCCGAACCGAGGGTGGTGGAGCTGCCCCCGCTGTCCGACGGGCGCCCCAGACACCGCCGCGCCCGACTGGGACGCGTAGATCGCGGTGCCGGCGCCGACCGCGGCACCGGCGAGCAGGAAGGCGGCGGCGAGAATGCCGAGCGTGCGCTGTCTCAAGGCTTTGGAGCCTCCGCCAGCACGTCACGCGCCTTCTGGTACTCCTCCGATGTGATCGCCCCCGAGGCGAACCGGCGCGCCAGGATATCGAGCGGCGACTCGACCGGGGGCGCTGAAGGGGGCGGGGCAGAAGCAACGGCGTGCCAGCGCGTGCCCTGCGGCCCGACCATCATCCTGACCAACCAGACGATCAGGAGCACGAAACCGACCAGAAAGAGCAGGCCGGTCAGCCCGCCGAGCAGGCCGAACGGAAAGAAACCGAGCGTTCCCATGTGGTGATACGGCACTACGAAGAAGACCTCCCAAACATTGTGAATCGCAACTTGTCGTTCGACACTGCAACAGATCGTGGCGTGCTCGGCTTGGAGGTGGCTCAGATTCGGCTGTGAACTCGATCTGGCCGCCGAGAGTGCGGTTTCGCCCAGTCCGGCAAGAGCCGTCCTTACTCCAACCGGTTCACCCGAGCCTACTATTGGCCTGGGGAGAACGAAGAGTGCGAACCTGGCGATCGACCGGCGGAGTGCTGCTCGTCGTGGCGATGCTGAGCGTGCCTGCGGCTTGCAGCGGGAATCCCACCAAGAGCTCCACGGGTGGGAACGGCAATGTCAAGTTCGTGGTCAACGTGGACTTCAGTGGTCTCGACCCTGTCAAAGGGTCGTTCACCGACACCGCGACGGGCATCAACAGCGGGGAGACCTCGTGCAGCCACTTCGCCACCGGCAATGCCGGCCTGGCCTGGCAGGGACCGGGCCCGAACGACACCAGCAGCGAGCAGGTCGGCGGCACGTCAGTCGGATTCCTGATCACGGTCGCAAACAGCGCCTACCACGGTCCGGGGACCTATACCGGCAAGGTCGTCCAATTCGTGAGCGCCGGCTCCGACAACTTCGCCACCAGCAGCAACGGCTCGGTGACCGTCAAGGCCGACGGGTCTGGCAACGCCAGCTTCAGCGGGGCGGCGAACCGCGTTGGGACCGGGACCGAATCGGGCACTATCAGCTGGACCTGCTCGACCTGATCCCCTGACTCGCTGCCGGTTGGTCGTTGACGGACTATTGGCTTGGTCGAGCTAGAGCTGGGGAATCCGCCGGCAAGGCCCGAATCCGGATTGGGAGGCAGTGGTCTGCCCCCCAAAACTGCCCCGGATCAAGCCCAGATCGGTTCTAACGCTTCCTGTCGGAGTGCCCCAGGTCGTAGGCGATGGACTTGGCGGCTTCTTTGACCTCGCCGACCTTCTGGCGTGCTTTGCCTTTGGCCTGCAAGCTCCTGTCGCCGGTGACCTTGCCTTTGATCTCCTCCGCTTTGCCCTGAACCCGTTCTTTCACTTCCCGTCTCCTTGTTCAACCTGTTGAGAGGACCCTCGAAGAAGGCCCATCGCACGCGAACTACGCGTGCAGCATTCCGCGGCCGGTCAGCAGCCGGAAGGCACCTAGCAGGATGATCGCGCCGACAATGGCCGCCACGAGCCCGCCTACCGTGAATGTTCCGGTGCTTACCCCTATGCCGGCGAGACTGGCAAGCCAGCCGCCCACGAAGGCGCCGAGGATGCCGACCACGATGTCCCAGAGAAGGCCCATGCCTTTGCCGGTGACCACCTTGCCGGCCACGAACCCAGCGATTGCTCCGACGATGATCCAGACCAGTATGCCCATGTCCTTTTTCACCTCTATGAGGCCGCCTCGCGGCGGTGTTTCTGGATGGCGACTTCCATTACCGTGGCCGATACGGGCCAGCGACGGAAGGGTCGAGCGACCCTATAAAGCGAGGCTCAAGTCCCCAGGTCGGCGCACGCGGCCTCCGGGTCGCCGGCCGGCCGAAACTTGGTGGAGGCGGCGGGAGTTGAACCCGCGTCCGAAGCAGCATCCCCCGGGATCTCTACGAGCGTGTCCAGGATTTTGGTTCTCGCCTGGCGGCTCCTCCCGACGGGATCCGCTTCAGCCAGCCGCGGTGTGTGTCCTGGCTCGGGGCCGTGGCGCCCCCGGGCCAGCAATCCGGTCTATGTGATACCGCTCCCCGGTCCGCCGGATTGACCGGGGGCAGCACCCGGGATCTAAGTCCCGGGACTCAGGTCTCTACTGCTTACGCAGCGAGGGCGAGAGCGGGTGTTCTGTTGGCGTTTGTAAACGCTTGCGCTGTAACGCACACGCCTTCGGCTCGCAATCCCGAAGCTCAACTGCCCCGTCGAGACCGGACGCCCCCACGAAGCTGAACTCGGTTGCAGTCCTGATTCTACCCACCGGCGCCCCACCCCACACCCTGCGCTCTGGTCTAATGGACGCGAACCGAGATGGCAGTCATGGACCGGCGCGAACGCCTCGATCCCGAGATGGACAAGATCGCTCGGGCCGGCCTCAAGGAGCTGGGCGACATCAGGATCGACGACGTCCTCTCGTTCATCGACCGGGGCATCGAGAGGATGCCGAGCTACATGGACCTCTACCGGCGCTGGGAGTCCCAGCAGTGGTCGGTGGGCGACCTCGACTTCTCCCTCGACCGGACCGATTGGGAGCAGTCCAGCGAGATCGAGAAGAAGGCGACGTTGTGGTCTCACCGCCTTTTCTTCAACGGCGAAGAGCGGGTCACTGCGACCCTGGCGCCCTTCGTGTGGGCGGCGCCCACGCCCGAGATCGAGATCTTCCTTTCGACCCAGATGGTGGACGAGGCTCGTCACACCGTCTTCTTCCAGCGCTGGTGGCACGAGGTGGTCGGCACCGATGCCAAGGACCTGAGCACCCTCCTGGCCGAGATCCGGCCCCATGCCAACGAGGGCTACAACACCCTCTTCTACGACCTGCTGCCCGCCACGGCCCAGCGCCTCGCCAGCGACCCCAAGGACTTCGATGCCTTCGTCGAGGGCGTCACCATGTACCACATCGTCATCGAAGCGACCATCGCGCTCACCGGACAGCGCTTCGAGCTCGAGTCGATGCGCGAGCAGGGTCTGACCGACCGGGGCTTCTACCAGGGCTTCACGGCGGTCGCGCGCGACGAGTCGCGACACGTCAACTTCGGGATCAAAGTCCTCCAGGAAGCCGTTCGCAGCGATGCCGAGCGGTACGCGCCGCTGATCCAGAAAACGCTGCTGCAGTGCCTTCCTCTCATCACGGGCGTGCTCGATCCGCCCGATCCCGCCTACATCACCGAGTTCGGCCACACCGAGAGCGAGATCCTGCAGTTCGCGTTCGACTCGCTCAACAAGCGCCTGCGGGCGATCGGGATCAACCTGGCGGCCTGAGCGGCGGCCCGGTCATGCGGGTGGGCGCATCCAGGGTGTGAACGTCACGCCGACGAGCAGGCCCTCCGGGCTCATCAACCTCGTGACGACCTGGCCCCACGGCTCCTTGCGCTCGCGCACCAAGAGGCGGTAGCCCCGCTCCTCCAGTTCCCTGGTGGCGACCTCGAGATCGTCGACGTCGAACTCGAGCCAGGCCTGCGGAACGGTCACGTCTTTCGGCCACGTCTGGTTGCCGAAGCACGACTCGGCGGCCTGCGAAAGCGGCCAGATCGCGAATGTCCTGACCCCTTCGACCGCTTCCGTGTGGCGGTATTCGCCATCCTCCACCTTGAACGCGATGCCCAGCGCATCACCGTAAAGTCTTTTTGACGCGCTCACGTCGGCTGCGATCGGACCAAAGCCCGCCACGAACAAGACTTTCATTTCGCTCCTTCGAACATGCTCATAATCCACCGGTGATAGATCAGACGCTGGACGGCGAGAAGGTCAGCCTGCGCCCCGTCCAGCCAGACGATGCCGAGAAGTTGTCGAGAATCTTCGCGGACCCCGCGGTCGCGCAGTGGTGGGGCGACGCCGCGAGGTCTCTTCACGACGCGATGAATCCCGAGGACGGCGGGTCAAGTTTCGTGATCGAGGTTGGGCCGGACACCATCGGGTTCATCCAGTGTTACGAGCAGCTGGATCCCATGTACCGCTCGGCCGGCATCGACCTGGCGCTTCGATCCGAATGGCAGGGCAAGGGACTCGGACCCGACGCGATCAAGACTCTCGCGCGTCACCTGATCACCGAGCGTGGCCATCACCGCCTGACGATCGACCCGGCCGCCCACAACACCCGCGCCATCAAGGCTTACCGCAGCGTCGGGTTCAGGCCCGTAGGCATCATGCGCAAATACGAGCGCGGGCCGTCCGGCGAATGGCACGACGGACTGCTGATGGACCTGCTGGCGGAAGAGGTGCTGCCGGGCTAGCGACGCATCGCGCGCTCGATCTCGCGCTTGGCGTCGCGCTCGGCGATGACCTGCCGCTTGTCGTACTCGCGCTTGCCGCGGCACAATCCGACTTCGATCTTCGCGTGGTTGCGCGAGAAGTAGACGCGCAGAGGGATCAGCGTGTAGCCCTTCTGCCTCACCTTGCCGATGAGCGTCGCGATCTCCTTGCGGTGCAGCAGCAGCTTGCGCGGGCGCATCGGCTCGACGTTCATGAGGTTGGCCTGCGCGTAAGGCGAGATGTGCACGTTCTCCAGCCACGCCTCGTGGCCGTCGACCCGCACGAATCCATCCCTGAGGTTGCACCGGCCGGCCCGCAGCGACTTCACCTCTGGCCCCGTGAGCATCACACCGCACTCGTATTTCTCATCGACGAAGTAATCGTGGTAGGCCCGGCGGTTGACCGCGACGTCGCGCCCCCGCTCTCCTTCTTTCTTTTCAGGCATCGCCCAGCACCTGCTTGGCCGGCGCGGGGCGCTTCCCGGGGAGCTGCACCATATCGGGCACGTACCGCTCGCCCTCGATGTGCCCGCTCAGCACCTTGACCCGGCCGCGGCCGGTGGGCAGCGTGACGCCCGGCCAGGGCTGCAGGGCGCGCACACGGCGGTCGATCTCATCCGCCGGGAAGTCCCAATCGAGCTCGCCGTCTTGGCGGCGCAGCCTCGCGGCCACCGTGGCCCGAGAGTGGTCCTGCACGCTCGCTCGCAAGCCGGCCAGCCGCGCCAGCGTCTCCACCAGCAGCTCGGCCCCCATCTCGGCCAGCCGTGCCGTCAGGGCCACCGCACCCTCCCGCGAGCCGATCTCGGTGGCGCGCGCGGCCAGCACCGGCCCGTGGTCCAGCTGCTCGTCCATGCGCATGATGGTGACGCCTGTCTTCGGGTCGCCGGCGAGGATCGCGTGGGCGATCGGCGCCGCGCCGCGGTGCCGAGGCAGCAGGGAGGCGTGGACGTTGACCGCGCCGCGCTTGGGAACCTCCAGCACCGCCGGCGGAAGTATCTGCCCATAGGCGACCACGACCAGCAGGTCGGGAGCAAGCTCTTTCAACCTGCCGACCGACTCGGGCGCGCGGATGCGCTCCGGCTGAAACACCTCGAGGCCCAGCTCTTGCGCCGCGACCTTGACCGGCGGCGGGGTCATCTTCATCCGGTGACCCGGCCTGTCCGGCTGGGTGACGACGAGCTGGATCTCGTGGCCGGCCGCGTGCAGCGCGCGGAGCGAGGGCACGGCGAATTCGGCCGTGCCTGCGAAGACGAGCCTCAGGAAAGCGCTATCCCGAAGCCGCAGCGACGGCCTCTTCCCTCTCCTCGGCCAGAAGGTCGTCGACCCGCTGCAGCGTGTCGAGACTGGTGAGCCGGTCGGTAAAGAGGATCCCGTCGAGGTGGTCGAGCTCGTGCTGGAAGGCGCGGGCGGTGAAGCCGCTGGACTTGATTCGCACCTCTTTGCCGCGCCGGTTGCGGCCCTTGACCACGACCGTCTCGTGGCGCTCCACCTCGCCCACCCAGCCCGGGTAGCTGAGGCAGCCCTCGTATCCGACCTGGGTCCCATCGCCCTTCACGAGCTCCGGGTTGACCAGGCCCCAGATCTGGTTGTCGTCGCCCTTGACCACGCAGACCCGCAACGCCACTCCGATCTGGTTCGCGGCCAGGCCCGCCCCGGGGGCGGCGAGCATCGTCTCGGCCAAATCGTCGATCAGGCGCTGGACGGACGCGTCCACACGAGGGACCTTCCTGGCCCTTTCGCGAAGCACTGGATGTTCGAAGGTGAGGATGGGACGTACCGCCACGAATTCGATTTTACCCATGACCCGGGTTGCCCCAATCTTCTTAGGCCAACCAGCGCGAATTTCGCATGACGTCGCGACCCTCGAGCTCGTCGTAGCCCCTGTAGGCCTGGATCCGCGCCGGTTCGAGCCGAAAGAAGACCCAGCCCTCGCCGACCTGCCGGGGATCCCAGCCCACCGCCGCGGCGAACCCGGCGGCGAGCTCGGAGGAGTCCGAGGCGGGCCGGCCGCCGGTCGAGCGCGCGTCGATCACGACCACATCGTCGGGCGCGCCGAGGGCAAGCCGGGCCGTCGGGTTGCCCGCGAGGTTGCGGGCCGTACGGCTGGTCCCCACCGTGGCGATGACCAGGCCGGAGCCGTCCCACCATGCCGAGACGGCGATCAGGTGAGGGTGCCCGTCCACGCCGGCGGTGGCGATCCAGAGGTCCTGCTGACGCTCGAGCGCGGCCAGCACGTCCGCTTTTCGTGTCTTGGTGTCTCTCAAACCATGAGCTCCTTTATGTCACCGGGTCGACGTCATAGCTCCAGCCCTTGCCTCGCGGGGCCAAATGCCTCGCGCGGTCCAAGCCGTCGCCTTTCAGGGTGACCTGCCAGCGGTACTCGCCGCGCAGCCGGTGAATGAAGGCCGGCGACGGGCCCATCACGCGGATGCCTTCGACCCCTTCCTGCAGCAACCCGGAGGCGATCGCCTCAGCCGCCTCCCGCGCCGAGGCGGCGGCGCGGCCGTCGTCCGCATCCGTCCGCGTCAGCACGGCGAGCTCGGCGAAGGGCGGGAAGGAGAAGGCTTTTCGCGATGGCAGCTCGGCGGCGTAAAAGCCGTCGTAGTCTCCGGCCGCCGCGCAACGCAGGCTGTAGTGGTCGGGGTTGCTGGTCTGCACCACCACCGACGAGGGACGCCCGTCGCGACCCGCCCGGCCAGCGACCTGGGCCACGAGCGAGAACGTGCTCTCGGCCGAACGGTAGTCGGGGAAGTGAAGCGGCAGGTCGGCGTCCACCACCCCGACGCACGTGACCGCCGGCAGGTCCAGGCCGCGAGTCACCAGCTGCGTGCCGACCAGGATGTCGGCTCGCCGCTCGCTGAACGCCTCCCAGATCTCGAAGTAGGAATCGGGACCGCGCGCGGCGTCGCTGTCCAGCCGCAGCACGCGAGCCTGGGGCCACAGCTTCTTGACCATGCTTTCCAGCCGCTGCGTGCCCATGCCCATGCCGCGGATGTTGCGACTGCCGCAGTGGTCGCACACCGCCGGGATCGGGCGCCAGTAGCCGCAGTAATGGCACACGAGGCCTTCCATCTCCGCGTGCTGCACCAACGCGACCGAGCACCCGAGGCACTGCACCGATTTGCCGCAGTCGCGGCAAAGGACGAAGGTCGCCATCCCGCGGCGGTTGAGGTACAGGATCGCCTGCTCTTCGTTCTTCAGCGTGCGATCGACCGCGTCAACCAGCCGGCCCGACAGCGGGTGGCGGCTGCCCGAGGCCGCCTCGTCGCGCATGTCGACCAGCTCCACCTCGGCGCGGTGGCCTCGGATTCGCCTGGTCAGCCTGGCGAGCGCCATCTCACCTCGAGAGGCCTCGTAGAACGTCGATACGCTGGGCGTCGCCGACCCGGCCACCAGCCGCGCCCCCGCCACCGCCGCCAGGCGCCGGGCCACCCAGCCGGTCTCGTAGCGCGGCGTGCGGTCCTGCTTGTAGGCGGCCGAGCCTTCCTCGTCGAGGCAGATCAG
>Ga0307373_10003006_pt1 | contig 29917 bp, 31 predicted proteins | sample OX2MG_FD_202534 | JGI IMG/M metagenome (GOLD analysis project Ga0307373, IMG submission 202534) | Soil microbial communities from Risofladan, Vaasa, Finland - OX-2 | ecosystem: Environmental > Terrestrial > Soil > Coastal area > Acid sulfate soil | place: Finland: Risofladan, Vaasa | collected... | reverse complement strand
TCGTCCAGGACCGGCGGCGCCAGCAGCGCGCCGCCCAGGACCAGCCCCTGCGGCGCCCCGTGCGAGGTGAAATAGAGGAGGCAGCAGCCCCTGGCCGTCTGCGTCAGCGCGCGAAGGCCCTGGTGGATCGACTGAAGATCCGCCTTGCCCGGCCTCGCGTCTGGGTAAAGTTGCGGTCGCACCGAGAATTGGCGCAGGTTGGCAGCGGAGAAGCCCTTGCGGATCAGCTCGGCTGCGACATCGCGCCGGGCGTTGTCGAAGGTTTCTGTGGGATCGTCGGTGTGGGCGGCATGGAAGTCGCCGGCCACGACCACCGCCGCCCAATCGGCGAAGGGGCTGGCGCCGGCGGTGGCGCTCCCGGCGACGAGGATCGCGGCGAGCAGCGCCGCGACCAACGCGGGCCAGCGCGGCATCGGCTATTTGTAGCTCTTGAACGGGGTCGGCACCGCCGTGCCGGTCGCCTTGGCGACGAGCCGCCCCTCGCCGTCGTAGAGCTCGCCCTCGGTGAAGGCGAGCGTCCGGCCCCAGCGCACCACCCGGCCGACGCCCTTCAGCGTTCCAGGCAGGGCCGGCCGGAAGAAGCTGGTCTTCATCTCCGCCGTCGGCGCCACCGCCGTCATCTTCGAGGCGACCATGCATGCCACCGACATGCATTCGTCCAGCATGGCGCAAAGGTAGCCGCCCTGGACCTGCTTCATCGGGTTGGCGAGCAGCTCGGCCCGGGCCTCGAAGGCGACCTCGACCTGCATCTTCTCCTGGCTGACGCTCAGCAGCCGAAACCCGAGGGTCTGCGAACCGGTGGGCTGGTTCCTGGTGCGCAAAAAGCGCTGCAGGATGGCTTCGTCGGTGAGCGTCTCGGCGGGCGCCTCGGCGGTTTCTGTCAAGATATTTCCTTCATTTCTTCCTGAATTGATCGAGCGAGACGATGTTCGGCGTCTCTGCGGGCTTGTCGGATGGCGCTTCTTCGGACTTTGCCGCAGGCGCCGAGACGGTCTTGCCGGCGGGCGCCGCCGCGGCCGCGGTGAACACCAGCTTGAAATCGACGCTGGGATCCCAGAACTGGGTCACCGCCGCATAGGGGATCGACAGCGACTTCGGCTTGCCGCCGAATCGCAAGGTAACCGAGAAGAAGGTCTCGCCAGGTGCGAGGTCCCAGAACTGGTGCTGCAGCACGATCATCATCTCGTCGGGATACTGATCGAGCAGCTCCTTGGGCCCCGAGACGCCGTCGGCCCTGGTGCTGAAGGTGATGAAGAAGTGGTGGTCGCCGGGCAGCCCCTTGGTCGCCGCCCGCTTCAGGGCCGCGCGCACGACCCCGCGCTGCGCCTCCTGCTGCAGCGCCGCATACCCCATCAGATCCTTGGGCTTGCCAGTGTTGGGCATGCGGGCGAGGTTAGCGTCGCAGGCCGGTGACGGGAAGCGCCTCGGTCTCGGACTCGCAACAAAAACCTGCCCTCGCGTTCATAGCCAATGGGTGGCGAGCAGCAGGCTGGTCTCGCTGGCGGTCACTCCGGGGATGGCGCGCACCCGGTCGAGGGCGCGGCCGAAGTCGGCGAGACTGGCGGTGTCGAGTTCAGCCAGCATGTCCCAGCGGCCGTTGGTGACGTGCACGGCCTCCACCTGAGGCAGGCCCTTCAGGGCGGCGAGCACCGCGCCGGAGCGGTCGCCCTCCACGGCGATGGCCATGATGGCGCGCACACGGCCCTCCTCGTGGGCGGGAGGGGTGCGGATGGTGAAGCCGAGAATGGCGCCGGACGCCTGGAGCCGCGCCAGGCGGTTCTGCACCGTGCCCCGCGAGACCTTGAGCATCTTGGCGAGCACGGCCGCCGGGGCGCGCGCGTCGGCGCGCAAGGCGGCGATGAGGCGGTGGTCGAGTTCGTCCATGCGCAGTCTGCCGTTCTGCTAGCACATCCATGGCGTTATGTTCAAGACGGCATGCGATTCGTGGCGGTCTGTGCGCTGTTCGTTAGCAGGCTCTGGTGGTCTCATTGGGCGAATCGCGTCGCCGAGGAGGCGGAGTTTGGCGGAATTCCTGATGACCGATCCGGCCCATTATCGAGTGGGCTACGAGATCAATCCATGGATGACGCCCCGGCTCTGGGGCGCCGATCCGCTCGGCCACGCCTGCGCGGCGCGGCGCGCCTGGGACGAGCTGAAGCGCGCCCTCGAGACGGCCGGGGCGCGGGTGCGGGTGATCGCCGGCGCGCGCGGCCAGCCGGACATGGTGTTCGCGGCCAATGCGGCGGTGGTGCTCGACCGCAGGGCGCTGCCGGCGCGCTTCCGCCATCCGGAACGCTCGGGCGAGGAGGTCGCCTACCTCTCGGCCTTCGAGGCTTTGCGATGCGCGGGCGTGCTGGACGAGGTCGCCCAGATCGACGACGTCGTCCAGGAAGGCGCCGGAGACGCCATCTGGGACCGTCGGCGGGGCCTGTTCTGGACTGGATTCGGCCCGCGCTCGGACCGCGCCGCCGCCGAGGTGATCTCGGGCTGGTTCGGACGGCCCGCCGTCGCGCTCGAACTCGCCGACCCGCGCTACTACCACCTGGACACCTGCCTGCTCCCGCTGCCGGGCGGCGAGGTCGTCCATTACCCGCCGGCATTCACCGCGGCGGGCCTGAGACGGCTGCGCAGCGAAGTCCCGGGCGATCTTCTCATCGAGGCGAGCGCCGCCGACGCGGTCGCTTTCGCGGTCAACGCCGTGGCGCTTGGCGAGCGCGTGATCATGGCGCGGGGGGCGCCCGGGCTTTGCCAGCGCCTCGCCGGACGCGGCTACCGAGTGACGCAACTCGATCTCGCCCCCTTCCTGATGGCCGGAGGGGCGGCGTTCTGCATGACGCTGCGCCTCGATCTGACCAGCGCGCCGACCAGGTTCGCCGCCCTTGCGATGTCTGACCAGAGGAGCTGCCCATGACCATCGCCAAAATCCTGGAGCGTCCAGACCTGCTCGCCCTGGAGAGCGAGTTCGGCGCGCGCAATTACCAGCCGCTGGACGTGGTGCTGACCCGCGGCGAGGGGGCGTGGGTTTGGGACGTGGCCGGGCGACGCTATCTAGATTGCCTGGCGGCGTACTCGGCGGTGAGCCAGGGTCACTCCCATCCGCGCATTCTCGCGGCCATGACGCGGCAGGCGGCGCGGCTGACCCTGACCAGCCGGGCCTTCCGCAACGACCAGCTCGGCCTCTTCTACGAGGAACTTTGCCAGCTGACCCATTCGCATTCGGTGTTGCCGATGAACACCGGCGTCGAGGCGGTGGAGAGCGCCATCAAGGTGACGCGCAAGTGGGGCTACGAGGTCAAGGGCGTGCCGGTCGGCAAGGCCGAGATCATCGTCTGCGCCGGCAACTTCCACGGTCGCACCTTGGGCGTGGTGGGGTTCTCCACCGATGCTTCGGCCTATGCGGGCTTCGGACCGTTCGCGCCAGGGTTCCGCATCGTGCCCTTCGGCGACGCCGAGGCCCTGGAGCAGGCGATGGGGCCCAACACCGTGGCCTTCCTGGTCGAGCCGATCCAGGGAGAGGCGGGGGTCATCCTGCCGCCGCCGGGCTATCTGAAAAAGGCCCGCGCGCTATGCACCGCCCATGACGTCGTCCTCGTCATCGACGAGGTGCAGACCGGGCTCGGGCGCACCGGGCGGCTGCTGGCCGAAGAGCACGAGGGCGTGGAGGCCGACCTGACCCTGCTGGGCAAGGCGCTGTCGGGCGGGTTCTATCCGATCTCGGCGGTGCTCTCCAACCGGGAGGTGCTGGGCGTCCTGAAGCCCGGCGAGCACGGCTCGACCTTCGGCGGCAACCCGCTCGCCTGCGCCATCGCCCGCGAGGCGCTGAGGGTGCTCGTCGAGGAGGGCATGATCGAAAACGCCGCGCGCGTCGGCGCGCGCTTCCTGGACGGGCTGAAGTCGCTTCGGTCCGGCGCAGTCAGGGAGGCGCGCGGGCGCGGCTTGATGCTGGCGCTGGAACTCCACCCCGAGGCCGGCGGCGCGGCGCGCTACTGCCGCGCGCTCGCCGGGCGCGGCATACTCGCCAAGGACACCCACGACCACACCATCCGCATCTCGCCGCCCCTGGTGATCACCGCCTCGGAAGTCGACTGGGCGCTCGGCGAGATCGAGGCGGTGTTGAGAGAATGAGGGCGCCCGCCGCGCCGACTAGGCGTTGCGCGCCATCAGGCCGCCGTCCACCGGGATGGTCGCGCCGGTGATGTAGCTGGCGGCCGGCAGGCACAGGCTCAAGGTGACGTGCGCAACCTCCTCCGGCTCGCCATAGCGGCGCAGCGCGGTGCGGCGGCGGGCGAAGGTCTGCTTGTCGGCCGTGGCGATCGCCTGGGTCATGCCGGTGTTGATCGGGCCGGGGCAGACGCAATTAACGGTGACGCCTTCCTTGCCGAGTTCCACGGCGAGCGCGCGCGTCAGGCCGGCGACGCCCGCCTTGGCGGTCGCATAGATCGAGTCGCGCGCCGTGGCGCCCAGGGCCTCGGTGGAGGCGATATTGACGATCCGCGGGCTGGCGGATTTGCGCAGGTAGGGCAGGGCGGCGCGGATGATGCGCTGATGTGCGGTCAGGAGGATCGCGACCTGGCGCGCCCAGAGTTCGTCGTAGCCCGCGGCGTCGATGGCCGAGAAGGCGCCGACGCCGGCGTTGTTCACCACCGCGTCCAGGCCGCCGAAGTGCTGCGCCATCTCCGGGATCAGATGCGTGATCGCCGCCGGGTCGGCGACGTCGAGCCTCCAGGCGCGCGCCTGGCCGCCGTCGGCGCGGATCTCCGCGGCCACGGCCTCGGCGCCGGCCTCGTCGATGTCGGTGACCGCGACCTTCGCTCCCTCCCGGGCGAACACATGGGCGGTGGCGCGGCCCATGCCGCTCGCCGCCCCGGTGACCAGCGCCACCATCCCGGCGACCGAGCGGCTGAGGTTCGGGACGGGCTGCATGGGCGGGGCTCCGGGCGTTGGCGCTGCGTGCGTCCTCTTCCACCTTAGGCCGCGTCACGCCACGTCAGCATGGACAATCGCGGTGCGCGCGACATGCTCACAGGATCGCAGGAGCCCCCCCATGGACGATCGTTTCGACCTCACCGGCAGGACTGCGCTGGTCACCGGCGGCTCGCGCGGGCTGGGGCGGGCGATGGCGCAGGGGCTCGCCGAACGAGGCGCCGACATCGCCGTCGTCAGCCGCAAGCTCGACGCCTGCGAGGCCGCGGCGCACGAGATCGAGGCGCTGGGCGTGCGCGCCTTCGCCTGCGCCTGCCACATGGGTCGCTGGGACGAGATCGAACCCATGGCCAACGCGGTCTGGGACCGGTTTGGGCGCATCGACATCCTGGTCAACAATGCCGGCATGTCGCCGCTCTATCCGGCGCTGGACGAGGTCACCGAGGACGGCTTCGACAAGGTGATCGGCGTCAATTTCAAAGGTCCGTTCCGGCTCACCGCCCTCCTCGGCAAGCGCATGCACGCGGGCCGGGGCGGCTCGGTGATCAACATCTCCTCGACCGCTGCGCTGAACGCTTCGCCCTGGGCCTTGCCCTATGCCGGGGCCAAGGCGGCCCTGAACGCCATGACCCTCGGCTTCGCCGCCGCCTACAGCCCCAATGTGCGAGTCAACAGCATCATCGTCGGCCCCTTCGCCACCGACGTCGCCGAGCACTGGGCCGACCCGCCCGATCACGCCAATCCCGGCTACACCAGGGCCGGCCTGCGCATCGGCCAGCCGGGCGAGATCGTCGGCCTGGCGCTCTATCTCGCCTCGGACGCCTCCAGCTTCACCAACGGCGCGATGATCCGCATCGACGGCGGCCCTGTCCGGGCCACGCGGGCGCCCTGAAGCGTGCTATGCTGGCGGCTTCGCCGACGGAGATCGCCATGGCCCACGCGCCCTTCGAGATCGAGCCGCTGGACGCCTCGTTCGGGGCGACGGTGACGGGCCTGCGACTCGCCGATATCTCCGAGGACGCCTTCGCCGAACTCTATCGGACCTGGCTCGATTACGCCCTGCTGATCTTCCCCGACCAGCACCTCTCCAGGGTCGAGCAGGTGGCGTTCGCAAAGCGCTTCGGCCCCTTGGAATTCGAGATCGCCCCGATCAGCAACGTTCGCGCCGACGGATCGGTGAGAGCCGACGACGAGGACGACGTGATCAAGGTGCTGAAGGGCAACATGGGCTGGCATTGCGATTCCACCTACATGCCCGTGCAGGCCAAGGGCGCCGTCTTCACCTGCCACGTGGCGCCGGCCGTCGGGGGCGAGACCGGCTGGGCCGACATGCGCGCGGCCCACGACGCCCTGGACCCGGCCATGCGGGCGCGCATTGCGACGCTCAGCGCCTACCACTCGCTGCGCTACAGCCAGGCCAAGCTCGGCCACGTCCCCCATGAAGGCAGCGACTACAGCGGCTACGGCTTCACCGTGAAGGATCCGCCGCTGCGTCCGCTGGTGAAGACCCATCCCGAGACCGGGCGGCGCTGCCTGATGGTCGGACGCCACGCCTATGGCGTGCCGGGACTGGCGGCGCAGGAGTCCGAGGACCTGCTGCAGCAGCTCGCCGACTTCGCCTGCCAGCCGCCGCGGCTGCACCACCACCGCTGGACCGGTGGCGACGCCGTGGTCTGGGACAACCGCGCCCTGATGCACCGCGCCTGCCCCTGGGACATGCGCACACCTCGGGTCATGTACCATTCGCGCATCGCCGGCGATCCCGTCGCCGAATTCGCCGCCTGACGGCTGGGGCCGATCAGGCGAGGTCCCAGAGCGCCGCGGCCGGCAGCACCGCGCCGTCGTCGCGACCTTGTCCGTCCGCGGCCAGGGGCCCGACCGGCTGTTCCAGCGGCGCGAGCACGCCCGCCTGCCCCGGATTGCCGGTGCGCCCCAGGCCAGCCCAGATCTCGAACCCGAGCCGGGCCAGCAGCTGCGGCCGTTCCCGGCGGCGAATCTGCGGGTCGAGGCCGAGGAAATAGTTCTCCTGCTGCCGCACGAACGGGCGGCAGTGATAGGCGAGCAGGGCGCGGCGCTCGCCGCCTTCGGCGTGGTTCGCGCCGGTGCCGTGCACGAGCCGGCCGTCGAACACCATGACCGAGCCCGCCGGGCCCTCGGCCGCAACGGTTTCCTCGGGCGCGTATGGCCGCCGCTCGCGGGCCAGATGCGAGCCGGGGACCAGGCGTGTGGCCCCGTTGGCCTCGCTGAAATCGTCGAGCATGAACAGTAGGTTCGCCACCAGCGGCTTCTCGGTCCAGAAGTCGACGTAGCCCTGGTCGCGGTGCAGATACATCGGGGCGCCGCCCGGCCGCGCGACGTTGGCGGTCAGGCTCGAGAGCAGGAACTGCGGACCCAGCAGATGGCCCATGAACCGCTCCACCAGCGGGTCCAGTATGAGATCGCGGAACATCCGGCCCTTGTTGGGCAGCATCCAGACGCGCTGGTTGATCCCCGATTCCACGAAACCTTCGCCGCGGGCGATCTCGCCGGCGGCCTGCTCGGCGACGCGGGCGCCCAGCGCCGCGGTCGCCTCGCCGCTGAGGGCGCGCTCCAGGATGCAGTAGCCGTGCTCGGCCAGATCAGCGAGCGCGGCGTCGACCTCCGCGCGTCCGCGCAGCGGCGGCGTCTCGGCTCTGACCGTCGTCACCATGCATAGGCCTCCGGCGCGGGACCGCCCGGTCCCGGGAAGATCTCGTCCAGCCGCTTCAGCGTCTCGTCCCCCAGTTCGATCTCGAGCGCGGCGAGGCTGGAGCGGAACTGGGCCATGGTGCGCGGTCCGATCACCGGCGCCGTGACCCCCGGCTGACGCCCGACCCAGGCGAGCGCCACGGCGGCGGGCGGCCGGCCGAGCGCCTCGCACAGCTCCTGGAACGCCTGCACGGCGTCGGTCGCCTGCAGATGGGCGCGGCGGCCCCGGTCGTTCGGCGAAGGCTTGCCGGCCAGGAGCCCGCCGCCGAGAGGGCTGTAGGCGAGCACGGCCATGCCGTAGGCGCGCGCCGCCGGTAGCACTTCCAGTTCGATGGTGCGCCTGGCGAGATTGTAGACGCTCTGCTCGCTGACGAGGCCCATGAACGAGCGCGCCCGGGCGCTCTCCTGGGCCTGGGCGATGTGCCAGCCGGCGAAGTTGGACGAGCCGACGTAGAGCACCTTGCCCTGCTGGACCAGCACCCCCATCGCCTGCCAGATTTCCTCCCAGCGGGTCGAGCGGTCGACGTGGTGCATCTGGTAAAGATCGATGTGGTCGGTCTGCAGCCGCCTCAGGCTGGCCTCGCAGGCCTCGCGGACGTGCTTGGCCGACAGACCCCTCTGGTTCGGCCCCACCCAGGTTCCCAGCCGGCGCACCGGATCGGGCGAGCCCCACTCCATCGGCGCCGAATAGACCTTGGTCGCCAGCACCGTCTTCTCGCGCCGCCCGCCGCCTTGCGCGAACCAGCGGCCGAGCAGAGCCTCCGACTGGCCGGCGTTGTAGTTGTCCGAGGTGTCGATGAGGTTGACCCCGGCCTCGAAGGCCGCGTCCAGCATGGCGAAGCTGTCCGCCTCGTCGGTCAGCCACGAGAAATTGACCGTGCCGAGCGCCAGCGGCGCGACCTGAAGACCAGTGGAGCCGAAGCGGCGAAGCTGCATGCGCGGGCGTTCCTCCTTCGGACGCGGGCGCACATTAGCCGCTGCGACCGCCGGCGCCAGAACCTTGCCCTCGGCCGACGCCCGCCTCAGAGGGGCGCGTCAGCCAAGCCCGGAACGGAGAATCCGATGCCAGAAATCATCGTCCATTGCGTCGAAGGACGGACCGCGGCCCAGAAGAAGGCTCTGTGCGCCGACATCACCGCCGCCGTGACCAGGCATTTCGGCGCACCCATCGAAGCGGTCACCGTCAGCATCGTCGAGGCGCGGCGCGACTCCAAGATGAAGGCCGGAGTGATGTTCTCGGAAACGTGAACTCCGCGGCAGTGTCCGTCAGGCGCCCACCGCCGCCTCGGCCCTGCCGATGAAGGCGCGAATCCGCGGATAGGTCTCCTCGGCGAAGCGGCGGCCGTTGAAGACGCCGTAGTGCCCGACCCGCGGCTGCACGTGCAGTTCGTGCAAGGCGTCGGGAAGATTGGGCAGCAGGGCATGCACGGCCTGGGTCTGGCCGACCCCGGAAATGTCGTCGTTCTCGCCCTCGACGCTCATGGCGGCGATGTCGGTGATCGCCTCGAGCCGCACCGGGCGGCCGCGATGGCTGAGCTCGCCCTTGGGCAGCAGGTAACGCTGGAAGACGGTGTCCACCGTCTGCAGGTAGAATTCCTCGGTGAGGTCGAGCACCGACAGATACTCGTCGTAGAACTCGCGGTGCTTGTCGGCCGAATCGCCGTCGCCGCTCACCAGTTGCTCGAAATAGCGGCGGTGCGCCTCCTGGTGGCGTTCGGCGTTCATCGACATGAAGCTGTAGAGTTGCACGAACCCTGGATAGACGCGCCGCAGCATGCCGGGGTAGGGCGGCGGCACGGTGTAGATCATCGCCTGCTGGAACCAGGAGAACGGCTTCTCCTCGGCCAGCCTGTTGGTGGCCGTGGGCGAGAGGCGGGCGTCGATGGGCGAGCCGAGGAAGGTGATGCTCGCCGGCCGATGCGGATCAGCCTCCTCGGCCATCAGCGCGGCGGCGGCCAGCACCGGCGGCCCCGGCTGGCAGACGGCGACGACATGGGCGCGCTCGCCGATGTGGGCGAGGATGTCGCGGATGTGATCGATGTAGTCGTGGAAGTCGAAGCGGCCTTCCAGGATGGGCGCGTCCCGGGCGTTGGACCAGTCGGTCACATAGACGTCGAAATCCTGCAGGAAGGTCTGCACCGTGCCGCGCAGCAAGGTGGCGTAGTGGCCCGAGAGCGGCGCCACCACGAGCAGCGGCGGGGCGCCCAGCGGCGCGCGGACGCGGCGCAGGTCGAGCGGCTCGCGCGAGAAGCGGCGCAGGCGCACCCAGGGGCTCGACCAGACCACGTCGTCGTGCACCCTCACCTCGCGGCCGGCGACGCTCGCCGCGTCGATACCCCAGGCGGGCCGGCCGTAGCGATGCGTAAGACCGGCGATCAGGTCGGCCGAGGCATAGAGGGTGCGGCCCCAGCGCGACGAAGCGGCCGGATTGAGCGGCGAGCCCCAGAACTCACGCGCCGAACGGGCCGCTAGGCGCAGCGGCGTCGCCGAGTGATAGACCGCTTCGTGCAGGGCGTAGAGCATCTGACCTCGATTGTGCGTTGCAACAATATCGTGACGAGTCGACGCAAAGTCCAGCAGCGTCGCCGTCGGGGCGCAGGGACCGGGCTATTGGGCCGGGCGTCCCGGTCCACGGTGAAGCAACGCGAACGACGGCGCGTCGGGCATCGCGACTAACCGGCGACCGGCTGCAGGTCCCCGTCAGTTCCTGCGTGGGCCCGCCGACGAGACCGTGCGATGCGCATGAGCCGACGCGCTCCGTCAGGCGCCGTTCATCGCCGCGTCGATCTGGCGTGCAGTCTGCTGCGGCGTCTGGTCTTCCGGGATCGGGCGATTGAAGCGTCCCTCGGGGTCCATCAGATAGACGACTACGCTGTGGTCGAGCGTGTAGTTCGCCCCGGTCCCGTGCTTCTGGTAATAGACGTCGTAGGCTCTGGCCGCCTGGGCGGTCTGCGCCGGCGTGCCGGTGAGGCCGATCATGTTCTTCGGAAACACCGGGCTGGTCATGTAGGTCTTCAGCTGGCTGGGTGTGTCGCGTGCGGGATCGACGGTGATGAACACCACCTGCACGTTCCTGGCCCGCGGCCCCAGCTCGGCCATGGTCCGGCCCAACATGGTCAAGGTCGTCGGGCACACGTCGGGGCAGTAGGTGTAGCCGAAGAAGACCAGGCTCCACTTGCCCTTCAGGATGCTCTGATCGACGGGCCGGCCGTTCTCGTCCACCAGATTGAACGGCCCCCCCGGTCCGCCGGTCGCTGGCGAAGCCGTGGCCGTGGCCCGCGGCGCACAGGCCTCGAGGCCTGACACCCCGATCAGGGCGAGCAGGCCCGCCAGAACGCCCGCGGCGATCGCCGCCACCCGGTTCCGGCCGGAACGAGCCTCGCGCGCCGGCTCGACCTGAACGATCCTGGGGCTCATGATCCTAGCGCTTATGTCCGCCGCCCCAGCCTCGACGAGGCGTGCTTCCGATACGCCGGCGCTCGCGCCGCCGCAAGCTGGGCAGCCGCGCCCGGTCCAGCGGCGTCTGCGCGCCCGCACCCTGATCATGCTGCGCTGGATGGCGCTGGCCGGCCAGGCGGGCGCGGTCATCGTGGTGGGGCGGGGGCTGGGGTTCGCCGTCCCCTATGCCCCATGCTTCGCGGTCATCGGCGCGGGCGGCGCTCTGAACCTGTGGCTGATGCTCTCGCCGGCGGCGCGGCGGACGGCGCGCGACTGGGAAACGGGCGCTCAGCTCGCCTTCGACATCCTCCAGCTTGGCGCGATGCTCTACCTGACCGGCGGGGTGGCCAATCCGTTCGCGCTCCTGCTCATCGCCCCGGTCACCCTGGCGGGCGCGAATCTGCCGCTGCGCCATGCTGCGGCGCTGGCGCTGCTGGCGATCCTGGTCGCCGCCGGCCTGACGCTGCAGGCCCTGCCGCTGCCCTGGCCGGCGGGCGCGACGCTGGTTCTTCCGGGCGCCTATCGCCTGGGCCTTTGCCTGGCGATCGTCGCCGGCGTCGTCTTCTCCGCCGGCTACGCCTGGGAGGCGGCCGCCGAAGCCTCGCGGATGGAACTGGCCCTCAACGTCACCGAAACCGTGCTGGCGCGCGAGCAGCGCCTCTCGGCGCTCGGCGCTCTCGCCGCCGCGGCGGCGCACGAACTCGGCACGCCGCTCGCCACCATAGCGGTGGTCGCCAAGGAGATGGTCCGAGAGGTCCCGGATGGTCCCCTGCGCGAGGACGCCGCTCTGCTGGTCGCCCAGGCGCAGCGCTGCCGCGACATCCTGAAGCGCCTGGCCGAAACCCCCGAGGCCGGCGACGAGGTGCATGAGCGCATGAGCCTCATCCAGTTCGTCCGCGAGGTGGTCGAGCCCTACGCCGGCGAGGAGGCGGTGCGGGTCGAGGCGGTGGTTTCGGGACCACCCGATGTCGCCGCGCCCGATCTGTGGCGCCGGCCGGAGGTGCTGCACGCCATGACGTCGATAGTCGAGAACGCCTTCGACTTCGCCCGCAAGGAGATCCTGGTCACCGCCCGCTTCGACGCCGAGACCGTCTCCGTCGAGGTGCGCGACGACGGTCCGGGCTTCTCCTCGCAGGTGTTGGCCAAGCTGGGCGAGCCCTACGTGACCAGCCGCCCCGGCGCCGAAGGGTCGCGCAGCGGCCACGTGGGCATGGGCCTGGGCTTCTTCATCGCCAAGACGCTGCTCGAGCGCACCGGCGCGGCGGTGGAGTTCCGCAACGGCCGCGGCGGCGGCGCGATCGTCGCCGCCCGCTGGCCCAGGGTCCGCATCGAGGCGCCGCAGGCGGCCTGAACATGTTGCCGGGCTTGAATTTCCCTTTGCGGGTGCGACATGATGTCCTTGCCTGCGCTCAGGTCGATGGAACTGAGCGGCAGCGCGGGAGCGCGAATTGATGTCGAGTCTCGAGGAAACCGTCGCCGTCATGGCGGACAAGTCGCTCTTGCTGCTCGACGACGACGCTCCGTTGCGCACCCGGCTCGGCCGCGCCCTGGAAAACCGCGGCTTCCAGCCGACGCTGGTGGAATCGGTGGGCGAAGCGCTGGCCGCCGTCAGGACCCGCCCGCCGGCCTTCGCGGTGCTCGACATGCGCCTCGAGGACGGTTCGGGGCTGAGGGTGGTCGAGGCGCTGCGCGAGGCCCGGCCCGACGCCCGCATCGTCATGCTGACCGGCTACGGCAACATCGCCACCGCGGTGGCGGCGGTGAAGGCCGGCGCGGTGGACTATCTCTCCAAGCCGGCGGACGCCGACGATGTCGCCAGGGCGCTGCTGGCCCAGGGCGATGCGCCTTCGCCGCCGGAGAACCCGATGAGCGCCGACCGGGTGCGCTGGGAGCATATCCAGCGCGTCTACGAACTCTGCGGCCACAACGTTTCCGAGACCGCCCGCCGTCTCAACATGCACCGGCGCACCCTGCAGCGCATCCTCGCCAAACGGGCGCCGCGGTAGGATCACTCGAGGCTCGCCCGCATGGCGGCCAGGCGGGCGAAGGCGATGGTCAGGGCCTTGCGCCGTGCGCCGGCCAGCGGGCTCGGCGGCGCCTCGCGCAGCACCGCCCCGTCGAAGGCGTCGGCGACGATGAGGCCGGGCGCCTGCGGCAGGATGTGGCGCGGGAACTCCGGCGCCACGGCGAAATAGAAAGCGTCGCAATAGGGCAGGTACTCGCCCCACTTGCGGTCGGTGCGGAAATCGTCGGCTCCCGACTTCACCTCGGCGATGGCGATCTCGCCCCGCGGCCCCAGCGCCATGATGTCGGCGCGCCGGCCGTTGGGCAAGGTGACCTCGATCAGCGGCGCATAGCCCAGCGCCGCCATCAGCCGCCCCGCGCCTCGCGTCACCGCGCCGGTGGTCTCGGGCCGTGAAAGGACGAGGACGAAGCTCTCCACGCGCCAATCATGTTCCGGCTTCGTTCCGACGTCAATTCACTGCGGCGCCTGTTCGGGGAAGGCCAGGCGCGTCAGGTTGAAGCCGAGCGACTGCAGGCGGGCCAGCGCGGTGGCGCGCACGCTGGCGTCGAGGCTCGGCTGGCGCGACAACAGCCAGACATAGCGGCCGTCCGCGGTCGACATGATCGCCCAGACGTCGTTGCTGGCGTGGTCGAGAATCCAGTATTGCTTGGAGACCAGCCCGCCGAAAAAGCCGAGCTCCAGCTTGGTGTTGTTGCTGGCGGGCAGGACGTGGCCATGGGCGCGGAGCGTGTGCTTGGGTCCGTTCACCGAACCCTCGTGGCAGGTCTGCACCACGGAGAAGCCGCTGGCCGTGCGACCGGAGAAGTCGTTGGTCGGGGCTTCGCAGTTCTTCTGCAGCTTGTTGGGGGTGAGGGCGATTTCGTACCAGCGCCCGGAATAGAGGGTCTGCGGCGCCGGCCTCACCGGCTGGGGCGCGGCGGCCGCGGCGGCGCCCGCGACGGCGACGGAAAGGGCGAGCGCAAGCGCTGCGTTCGTGAATTGCATCGACATCCTACTCAAGAGTTTCGCCGCAAAGCCTGCATCGAGGCAAGGCGACCGCTCCCCAGACAGGCGCGGTCTAACGCACGATCACGACGAAAATAGGATACCGGAGCTATTCGGCCGCGGCGAGGCGCAGCGGCGCGGAGCGCTCCCTGAAGTTGATGGTCTTCAGATAGGCGATGCCGTCCTCGGCGATGTCGTCGCCCACCATGCGGTCGCCCTCGCCCTTCAGCTCGTCCATATCGACGTACATGGCGTAGAAGGCGCGGGTGCGATCGGTGATGATGCCGGCGTTCAAGAGGGTCTTGATGAGGACGCGGAAAATATTGGTCGCTTCCTTCATGTCCTCGCGGCGCAGATCGTCGGTGGCTATCTCGGCGAATTCCTCGATCACCCGGTCCGGATCGAGGCCGAATTCCTCGTAGAGGTCGCGTTGCTCCGAGGGCGCCACCAGGTTGAAGAGCAGGGTCTGGAAGCAGTGCGCCGCCCAGTCCTCGATGACGTTGTGCTCCTCGGCGCTGAGCTTGGGCACGGTGCGGTCGGCCCAGATCTTCCCGAACTTGTGATGGAAGGCCTCGTCGGTCATGACGAGCTGCATCAGCTTTCGGCCGAGGGGATCGTTGAGCTTCTGGTAGAAGGTTGCGAAGGCGCCCATCGCCAGGCCCTCCACCAGCATCTGCATGCCGACGATCTTCTTGTAGACCTCGGGCGAGGAGATGATCTCCACCAGCAGGTTTTGCAGCACCGGGCTGCACTGCGCCGGCCGGCCCCAGCGGGCCTTGATGTATTTGGCGAAGGCGGTGACGTGGCGCGCCTCCTCGCGGGTCTGGTTGGCGGCGTATTCCTGCGCCCCCTGATCGTAGAGCACGTGGCAGAGACTGGCGGACAGGTTCAGCGCCCCCTGCTCGCCGTGCAGGATCGAGGAGAAGGACCGCAGCGTCTGGGCGTTGATGAAGGCGATCCGGCGCTTCGGGTCCGAAAGCGCCTCTGAGACGTACTTGGTCTGCAGCGCCCCGATCATGTCCTCGGGGAGCAGCGCCTCGTTCTCCATGTCGAAGGGCTCGGAGAAATCAATGTACTTCGGATCGAGCGGATCCCAGAAGTGGTCGTGGGTGGCGGCGATGATCTTGTCGAACGCCGTCGAGCGCGCGCCATAGCGATCGAGGGTCAGCATGGCCTCGAAGTCGTCGGGCGCGACGGCCTCGTACATGGTGTCCTTGGTGATGTTGCCGTCAGCCACGGTGGCGATCTCCCGATATGAACGGTGTTCAGACCCGATAGATGCCTTCGCCGCCGCGACAGGTCAAGGAAAATGACGCCCCCGTCACGAATTTGCTCGTCCCGATCGAGGCAAGGCACATGGGCGCCGAGCGGCGCGCCCGGGCGCTCGGCCACGGCGCCGGGCAAGGGCGGATCGGTGGCGAAGGAGGCGTGAGATGACGATCGAGATTCCCGGGAGGAGAACCTCAGTCGTTGGCGCGGCTACTCCGCCGCCGCCAGTTGCGCCGCGCCGCGCTGGGCGCGCTCCCTGAAGTTGATGCCCTGCAGATAGCGGATGCCCTCCTCGGCGATGTCGTCGCCGACCATGCGCGTTCCTTCGGCCTGCAGTTCGTCCATGTCGACGTAGGTCGCATAGAAGCTGCGGGTGCGCCCGGTGATCAGGCCGGCGTTGAAGAGGGTCTTGATGAGCACGCGGAAGATGTTGGTCTCGCCGCGGAAGCGCCGGTTGGGATCGCGCTCGGCCCGGCGCTGGACGATGTCGGCGACCACCCGCTCGGGGTCGAGGCCGAAGTCCTGGTACATCGCCTGATTCTGGGACGGCGAGCCTCGGTCGAACAGCAGCGATTGGGCGCAGTGCGCGGCCCAGTCCTCCACGATGTTGCGCTCGGCTTCGGAAAGCTGCGGCACGGTGCGGTCGGCCCAGATCTTCCCGAACTTGTGATGGAAGGCCTCGTCGGTCATGACGAGCTGGAACAGCTTGCGCGCCAGCGGGTCGCGGTTGTGGCGAAAGCCGTTGGCGAAGGCGCCCATGGCCAAGCCCTCCACCAGCATCTGCATGCCAATGATCTTCTTGTAGACCTCGGGCGCTTCGATGATCTCGATCAGCAGCTTCTTCAGCGCCGCGCCGCACTCTGCGGGCCGGCCCCAGCGGACCTTGATGTATTTGGCGAAGGCGGTGACGTGGCGCGCCTCCTCGCGAGTCTGGTTGGCGGCGTATTCCTGCGCCCCCTGGTCGTAGAGCACGTGGCAGAGGCTGGCGGAGAGGTTCAGCGCCCCCTGCTCGCCGTGCAGGATCGAGGAGAAGTTGCGCAGCTGGCCGGCGTTGATGAAGCGGACGCGCTGCTTCGGGTCGGTGAGGGTCTCGGCGACGTAGGGGAGCCTCAGGATCGGGCTGTGCTCCTCGGGCGTCATCGCCTCGTTCTCGAGATCGAACGGGGTGTCGAAGTCGATGTACTTCGGGTCGAGCGGATCCCAGAAGTGATCGTGGGTGGCGGCGATGATCTTGTCGAACACATCGGAGCGCTCGCCATAGCGGTCCAGCGTCAGCATGGCCTCGAAGTCGTCCGGCCGAACCGCGCCGTACATCGAATCCTTGGTGATGTTCCCGTCCCTGGTGAGGCTTTCGTCGGCCACGGCGCTGATCTCCGGCTGGTCCTTGAGCTAAGTGAACAGTGTCAACCTAAGGCCCGCGAGCGTCAACAGCCCATCGCTCACGGCCCATCGCTCAGGCTCGGGCCTCGAAGGGCTGAAACGAACCGGACGGGCTCGCGTTCTTGGCGCATGGAAGTCGAGGGCTCCACGGCGATCCGCGCCATACGCTACGACGCCGAGCGCCGAAGGCTGGTCGTACGCTTCGTCGATGGCGACGAATACGCCTACGTCGGCGTTCCCGGCGAGGTGCATCGCTCGTTTTCGCAGGCGGAGTCGAAGGGCCGCTTCTTCGCCGAGCAGATCCGCGGCTGCTATCCCTACAACAAGCTGACCTGAGCGTGCTGGCCCTCGCGCGAGGCGAGCCTCAGCCGCGCCGGTCTCGCCGCGCCTTCACCGCCAGCCGAAGCGCGCTGAGCTTGATGAATCCGGATGCGTCGCGGTGGTCGTAGGCGACCTTGCCTTCCTCGAAGGTGACGAGATCCTGGTCGTAGAGCGAATAGGGGCTCTCGCGGCCGACGCAGGCGACACTGCCCTTGTAGAGCTTCATCCGCACCCGGCCCGCGACCTTTGCCTGGCTCACGTCGATCGCCGCTTGCAGCATGTCGCGCTCGGGCGAAAACCAGAAGCCGTTGTAGATCAGCTCCGCGTAGCGGGGCATCAGCTCGTCCTTGAGGTGGATTGCGCCGCGGTCGAGGGTGATGCTTTCGATGGCCCGGTGCGCGGCCAGCAGGATCGTCCCGCCCGGCGTCTCATAGACCCCGCGCGACTTCATGCCGACGAAGCGGCTCTCCACCAGGTCGAGGCGGCCGATCCCATTGTCGCGGCCTAGCTCGTTCAGGCGCGCCAGCAGGGCCGCGGGCGAGAGCGCCTCGCCGTCGACGGCCACCGGATCGCCCTTCTCGAAGTCGATGGCGACGACGCTGGCTCGGTCGGGCGCGTCCTCGGGGGCGATCGTGCGCTGGTGGACGAATTCCGGGGCGGCCTCGGAAGGGTCCTCCAGGGCGTTGCCCTCGGAGGATGAGTGCAGAAGGTTGGCGTCGACGCTGAACGGCGGCTCGTTGCGCTTGTCCCTGGCGACGGGAATGCCATGCTTGTCAGCATAGGCCACTTCGTCGGCGCGCCCCTTGAACGGCCACTCGCGCCAGACGGCGATGACGCGGATGTCGGGCTCGAGAGCGTAGTAGCTGACCTCGAAGCGCACCTGGTCGTTGCCCTTGCCGGTCGCGCCATGGCTGACGGCGTCGGCCCCGACCCGGCGGCCGATCTCGATCTGGGTCTTGGCGGTCAGGGGCCGGGCGATCGACGTTCCCAACAGATACTGGCCTTCATAGACCGTGTTGGCCCTGAACATCGGGAAGACGTAGTCGCGCACGAACTCTTCGCGCAGGTCCGGCATGAAGATGTTCTCGGGCTTCACGCCCATCGCCAGGGCCTTCTCCCGCGCCCGGCCCAGTTCTTCGCCCTGGCCGAGGTCGGCGGTGAAAGTGACCACCTCGCAGCCGTACGTCTCGTGTAGCCACTTGACCGCGACGAGAGTGTCCAGCCCGCCCGAGTAGGCGAGCACGACTTTCTTGGGCGGCGGCAGATCGGCCATGGCGATCCTCGTGGCGGAGGCGCGCCTTAAAGGCGGTTAGGCGGCGAAGTTCAAGAGCAGCCGCGCGGCCCCGGCCTAAACCGTCACCTGCGTGCCCAGCTCGACCACGCGGCCGGGCGGGATGTTGAAGAAGTCGGTCGGATTGGTCGAGTTCTTCATCAGGAAGATGAACAGCTTGTCCTGCCACAGCGGCATGCCCGACTGCACCGCCGGCACCACAGAGCGGCGGCCGAGGAAGAAGCTCGTCGACATGATATCGAACTTCAGGCCCTGCTTGCGGCAGAGCGCCAGCGCCCGGGGCAGGTTCGGATTTTCCATGAAGCCGTAGGTGATGGTCACCTTGGTGAACTCGCCGCTCACTGGATCGACCCGGATGCGGTCGCTGTCCTTGACGCGCGGCGTCTCGGCGGAGGCGACGGTCAGGATGACGTTCTTCTCGTGCAGCACCTTGTTGTGCTTGAGGTTGTGCATGAGCGCCACTGGCGCCACGTCGGCGTCCGAGGTGAGGAAGACGGCCGTGCCGGCCACCCGGTGCGGCGGCCGGTGCTTCAGGATCTCGGCGAGTTCGCTCATCGGCACGCTGTCGCGGCGGGTCTTGTCGGTGAGCAGGCGAATGCCGCGCGTCCAGGTGAGCATCACCAGGAAGAGCGCCAGGCCGATCAGCACCGGCGCCCAGCCGCCGGAAAGGAACTTCAGGGCGTTGGCCGAGAGGAAGGTCAGGTCCATGGCCACCAGCGGCCCGATCAGCACGGCGGTGCGGATCGGCCCCCAGCGCCACATGCGCCTGACCACGATGAAGGCCAGGCACGTGGTCACCAGCATGGTGCCGGTCACCGCCAGGCCATAGGCGTGCGAGAGGTTGTCCGAGGTCTGGAACAGCACCACCAGGAAGAGGACGCCGACCAGCAGCAGGATGTTGACCTGCGGCAGAAAGATCTGGCCGCTCTGGGTTTCGGAGGTCCGCCGGATGTCCATGCGCGGCAGCAGACCGAGCTGGATCGCCTGCTGGGTCAGCGAATAGGCGCCCGTGATCACCGCCTGCGAGGCGATGACGCTGGCCGCGGTCGCCAGGATCACCAGAGGCAGCCGCAACTGCGCCGGGGCCATGATGAAAAACCAGTTCCGGTCCGGCAGTTCCTCGCCGAGCGCGCGGGCGTGGTGCAGGAAGTGCAGCGCCAGCGCGCCTTGGCCAAGATAGTTCACCGCCAGGCAGGGCAGGCAGATGAACAGCCACGCCGATTGGATCGGCCGGCGGCCGAAGTGGCCCATGTCGGCGTAGAGCGCCTCCGCGCCGGTCACCGTCAGGAAGATCGAGCCCAGCACCAGGAACCCCACCAAGCCGTGCCGGAACAGGAAACCCAGCCCATAGGCCGGGTTGAGCGAGAACAGCACGCGCGGATCGTCGAGCACGTTGAGGGCGCCCATCACCAGGATGGCGACGAACCACACCAGCATCACCGGGCCGAACAGCGCCCCCACCTTCGCCGTGCCGCGCGACTGGATGAAGAACAGCGCCAGCAGGATGGCGATGGTGATGACGATCACCACGCCGGTGTCCACCGAGTGGGCGAGATCCGGGATGGTCCGCAGGCCCTCGATGGCGCCCAGCGTCGTGATCGCCGGCGTAATGATGGAATCGCCATAGAAGAGCGCCGCCCCGATCAGGCCCAGGGTGAACAGCATCGCGGTGCGCCGTCCCAGCGCCCGCTGGGCCAGGGCCATGAGCGAAAGCACGCCGCCTTCGCCCTTGTTGTCGGCGCGCATCAGGAAGAGGACGTACTTGACCGTCACCACCATGAAGAGCGCCCAGAGCGCCAGCGAGATGACGCCCAGGATGTCGGCGCGCCGCAGCGCTTCGCCTTGCATGGTGGTGAGCGCCGAGCGGAAGGCGTAGAGCGGGCTGGTGCCGATGTCGCCGAACACCACCCCGAGCGAGCCCAGCGTCAGCGCCCAGCGTGCGCCGTGGCGGCGCAGGCCCGGGGCGGGCACGGCCTCGACGGGGGGGGATTCGGGAGTCGATGGCTGGGCGGAGGCCTCGAGGGCCAAGGTTCTGTTCCTCCGGGAGCGCTCGCCCGCAACTTCAAAACGTGGCGCGCGCGGTCCCCAAGCTGCCGCGGCGCGGCGCGATACACCCGTTCCGCCCGCCATTCAATCGCCACGATGGGCGCAGCGGGCGGCCGGGCCGCGGGCCGCCGTGCGCCCGCACCGCCTCTTTCAACGCACGAGGGCGGCGCTTACGTTTCCTCGCTGGGCTTCCCCCGCCAGGCCGCAACGCGCGGGAGCGCGCACGTGAGCCGCCGTCTCGCCCTCGTCACCGGCGCATCCTCCGGCATCGGCGCGGCGATCGCCCGCGTCTATGCCCGCCACGGCTACGACCTCGCCCTGACGGCGCGGCGCGTCGATCGGCTGCACCGCCTGGCCGACGAGCTGCGCCTGCGTCACGGCGTGGAGAGCCTCGTTGTTCCCGCCGACCTGGCCGCGCCGGCGGCCATCGGCGCCATCCTCGGCGCCGTCGAGGCCAATGGCCGCCAGGTCGACGCCCTGGTGAACAATGCCGGCTACGCGCTGCCGGGCGTCTACGCCGCGACCGGCTGGGCCGACCAGCAGGCCTTCATCCAGGTGCTGCTCGCCGCGCCCAGCGAGCTTGCCCACAAGGTGCTGCCGGGCATGCTCGAGCGGCGTTTCGGCCGCATCGTCAACGTCGCGTCGCTCGCCGGGCTCGTGCCCGGCTCGCCCGGCCACACCCTCTACGGCCCAGCCAAGGCGTTCCTGGTGCGCTTCTCGCAGGCGCTGCACCTCGAGACCCGCGGGACGGGCGTTCACGTCTGCGCCCTCTGTCCCGGCTTCACCTATTCGGAGTTCCACGACGTGGCCGGCACGCGCCGCCGGGTCAGCGAAGCGACGCCGCCCTGGCTGTGGCTGGGGGCCGACGAGGTCGCGGAGGCGGGCTACGAGGCCGCCGAGGCCGACCGGCCGATCTGCGTCACCGGCGCACCCAACAAGGCCATCGCCGCCCTCGCCAAGCTGATTCCGGACGAGTGGGGCATGGCCCTCATCGCCAGCCAGTCGGGGCGCTTGCGCAGCTCCTGACGCCCAGAAGCGGGTGTTGACCCAAGGGGGCGCCCCGGCCCATCGTCGCGCCTTGCCCACCCACGAATCTCTTCAAAGGAGCCGTCATGGCCCCCGACCTCGCGCGTGCTCCGGCCGCGGCCTGCGATCCGCGCCTCATCGTCGCCCTCGATCTGCCGGGCCGCGCCGCCGCCGAGGCGATGGTCGAGCGCCTGGGCGAGGCGGTCGCCTTCTACAAGATCGGCCTGCAGCTGCTCGCGGTTGGCGGCGCGCAGGTGGGGCGGCGCCTGCGCCGGCAGGGACGTCAGGTGTTCGCCGACTGGAAGCTGCACGATATCGGCGCGACGGTCGAGAAGGCGACGGCGGCGATCGCCCTATCCGCGGCCTGCGATCTTCTCACCGTCCACGCCGAGCCGCAGGTGCTGGCGGCGGCGGTGCGTGGCCGCGGCGGCGCACCACTGCGGATCCTGGGCGTGACAGTGCTGACCAGCCTCGGGCACGAACATCTGGCGCGGATCGGCTATGCTGCATCGCTGCAGGATCTGGTGGAGCGGCGGGTGCGGCAATGCATCGACGCCGGGGCGGACGGCGTCATCGTCGGCCCGCGCGAGGCGGCGCTGGCCAGGCGCATCGGTGGGCCAGGATTGCTGGTGGTCACCCCGGGGGTGCGTCCGGCCGGGGCCGCCCTGGACGACCAGGCCCGGGCCGCGACTCCCTTGGAGGCCCTGGAGCAGGGCGCCAGCCACGTCGTCTGCGGCCGTCCGATCACCGCCGCCGCCGATCCGCGCGCCGCTGCTCTCGCCATCGTCGAAGACATGGCCGGCGCGTGAGGCGCCGTCGAGACTTCAGCTCGGCCGAAGCGTGCTGCGGGCGTCGCCCCTCGTCCGGGGCGTCCTCACCAATGGCGCCCCATCATGTGGCCGCGCATGCCGATGCCGCCGTGGAAGCGGATGCTGACTCGCGCCGAGGCCGATGCGAACGCGGCGGCGCTGGCGCTGGCGAAGCCGCCGCTCTGGGCGAAGCCGCCCACCCAGTAGTAGCCGCCGGCGCCGGCCTGCGCCCCGACGCCGCCGCCACCCTCGAAGAATTCAGGGGCGATGGAGACCTCGGCTTGCTCGGGCGCAGCTTCGCGCCAGGCTCGCCGGCCGCCCCAATGGGCGCGCTGCTCCTCCCGGCCCCGGCAGCCGCACGGCGGGCGCAGGTCGCGCCATCCGCGGCCTGCCGGCCCGGCGCCGTCCCAGTGGTCGCCGGCCAGCGCCGGACCTGAACACAGCGCCAGGATGAGCGCGCCGAGCGCGGCCGTCGTCGTCGTCGCCATGGTTCTCGCCCCGCATCCGCAGAAGGTTGGCATGGCGCTAACCTAAACGGACCGGCCGCGGGGCGCGAGCCGGCGCGCCTGAGAGGCGAGTGGCGCTAGAAATCGACGGCGACGCCCTTACGCTCCCAGTCGCCAAATCGGGTCGGCTCGGGACCGGCCGGGCCGCCTTCCTCCGGGGCCAGGCGCGACGGCGGCTGCGCGGCGCGGCGGGCGGCGGCCTCCTCCAGCGCGCGGCGCGCCGCCGCACTCAGCGGCTTGCCTGGCGCGGCGCCCGGCGGATCGGCATGGTCCATGGCGCACGTTCTAGCCCGGCCCCGGCGTCGATGCGAGCGCGTCGATGCGAGCATTGCGCGTCGCCGCGAACCCTGCTCGTCTACACCGCCGACGCGGCGCTGCATCGCCGGATCGATCCAAGGGGGCTTGAAAATGCCACGACTTTCGCTCGCTTTCTTCTCTGCGGCCGTCCTCTATGGCCTGATCGGCATGGGCTGGGGCGCCCAGATGGGCATGACGGAGAACTTCACCCTGGCGGCGGCGCATGCGCACCTCAACCTCCTGGGCTGGGTGACGCTGTCGCTCATGGGCGGTTTCTACGCCCTCGCCGGCGCCCGCGCCCCGACCCGGCTCGGCTGGGCCAATTTCACCCTCTCCAACCTGGGCGTGATCGTGATGATTCCGGCGCTGGCGAGGCTGCTCTCGGGCGAGAGGGACGCCGGCGGCGTCGTCGTCGCCGGAACCGTGATCACCATCCTCGGCATGCTGACCTTCGCCGCGGCGGTCCTCTCGCTATGGGGCCGGCCCGCAGCCGACCAATCGGCGCTTGCGCGCCAGGATGCGATGGGCGAGGCCGGCGCATGGCCGCAGACCTCGCCCGCCGAGCCGCGCTCGACCTGATCACCGCCGCCCTCGCAACGAGGGCGGGCCTGGAGCGGGCGCTCGAGGCCCCGGCGCTGACCGGCCTTGGCGCCCAGGACCGGGCCTTCGCCCGGGCGCTCGCCATGACCACCCTGCGCCGGCTGGGGCCGATCGACGCAGCCCTCGCGCCGCGGCTGCAGCGTCGGCCTCCCGAGGCGGCGATGATGATCCTGCGCCTGGGCGTGGCCCAGCTCTTCTACCTGGATACGCCGGCCTACGCGGCCGTCGACGCGAGCGTCGCCCTCGCCGAGGCCGCCACGCCGCCGTTCAAGGGGCTGATCAACGCCGTGCTGCGCCGCATGGCGGCCGGTGCTCCGCCGTCGGACGATCCGGCCGAGCTGGCGCCGGCCTGGCTGTTCGCACGCTGGCGCGCCGCTTACGGCGAGGCCGGCGCCCGCGCCATCGCCGCCCTGATCGCCTCGGAACCGTCGACGGACCTGACGCCGCGCGATGCCGGCGAGGCCGGCGCCCTGGCCCAGGCGCTCGAGGCCGAGATTCTGCCCGGAGGCTCGCTGCGCCGGCCGGGACGCGGCCGCATCGAGGACTGGCCAGGCTACGCCGAAGGCCGCTGGTGGGTCCAGGACGCCGCCGCCGCCATCGCGGCGCGCGTGCTGGCGCCGGCCCCCGGCGAGGGCGTGCTCGACCTCTGCGCCGCGCCCGGAGGCAAGGCGCTGCAGCTTGCCGCGGCCGGGGCCAAGGTCACCGCGCTCGACCGATCGGCCGCGCGGCTGAGGCGTCTGACGGACTCGCTGGCGCGCACCGGCCTCGCCGCCGAGGTCGTGGCCGCCGAGGCCGAGACCTGGCCGGACGAGCGCAGCTTCGACGCCGTGCTGCTGGACGCCCCCTGCTCGTCGACCGGCACGTTCCGGCGCAATCCGGACGTGCTCTGGACCATCCGGCCCGGCGACATCGTCGAGCTTGCGCGGCTCCAGGCGCGACTCCTGGACACGGCCGCCCGGCGGGTTCGCCCGGGTGGCCGCCTGGTCTATTGCGTCTGTTCGCTGGAGCGCGAGGAAGGCGAAGCCCAGGCCGCCGCGTTCCTGGGCCGTCATCCGCCGTTCCGCGTCTCGGCGATCGCTCCGGGCGAGGCTGGCGCGCCCCGGGCCAGCCTCGGTCGCGACGGCGCGCTTCGCATCCTGCCGCACCACCTTGAGGGCGGCCTCGACGGCTTCTTCGTGGCGCGGTTCGCGCGGAGCGGCTGACCTGCGCCCGTTCCCGGCGGCCGATCCTTGCCGCGACTCCCGGCCCGGTCTAAGCCCGGACCATGCCTGCGCTTTCCCCGATCATCGCCCCGTCGATCCTGGCGGCCGATTTCGCCCGGCTGGGCGAGGAGGCGCGCGCGGTCGAGGCGGCCGGGGCCGACTGGCTGCACGTCGACGTCATGGACGGTCACTTCGTTCCCAACATCACCATCGGGCCGGACGTGGTGAAGGCGTTGCGCGCCGAAGTTTCCATCCCCCTCGACGTGCACCTGATGATCGCGCCGGCCGACCCCTATCTGGAGGCGTTCCGCGCCGCCGGCGCCGACATCATCACCATCCACCCCGAGGCCGGCCCCCACCTCGACCGCTCGCTGAGGCGCATCCGCGAGCTGGGCGCCAAGGCCGGAGTCGCGTTCAACCCGTCGACGCCGCCCGAGACCATCGAATGGATGCTGGACGACATCGACCTCGTCCTCGTGATGTCCATCAATCCGGGCTTCGGCGGCCAGGCCTTCATGCCCTCCCAGCTCGCCAAGATCGCGCGGCTGAGCCAGATGATCGCGGCTTCGGGCCGGGAGGTCGCCATCGAGGTCGATGGCGGGGTGACGGCGGCTACCGCCGGCGCCTGCCTGGACGCAGGGGCGCGGGCGCTGGTCGCGGGCACGGCGGTGTTTCGGGGCGGCCCGAGCGCGTATGGCGCCAACATCGGTGCGCTGAGGCGCGCCGGGACCCCGACCCGGTAGGACGGGCGATGGCCGCGCCTCGCCATGGCGTCTCGCCCATCGCGGTCCTCGGCGGCCAGCTCGGCCGGGAGTGGCGCGCCGGTCCGGTGCATCGCCTGCTGCTGGCCGCTGGCCCCAGACCAGGCGGCCTGGCGGTGCGGCCGCGCGACATGCGCCCCGCCGATGCGCCCGCCGGCGAGCGGCTGATGCGCGGATCGTTCCGCTTCGCCGGCGAGAGCCTCGACGCAGCCCCGGGCGGCGATCCCTGGGATCGTCCCAGCCCCAGCCGCAGGTTCGCCGCCTGGTTGCACGGCTTCTCTTGGGCGCCCGACCTCCTGGCGCTGGGCGAGCCCGGCGCGCGCGAGCTGCTGCGCCTTTGGCTGGAGTGGCGACGGCTCTTCGGCGGATTCAATGAATTCGCCTGGTCGGGCGAGGCGCTGGAACGGCGCATCTTTCATCTCGCCTGCGCTGCGGCCTCGCTGTTGCCGCTTGCCTCCGAAGCCGAGAGCGCGGCCTTCCTGGAGAGTCTGGCCCGCCAGGCCCGGCGTCTCGTCGGCGATCCCGGCGAGCCGGGGCGGGCCGCCGAGCGTCTCGCCGCCGCGGGACTCGTCGGCGCGAGCCTCGTCGGCGCCGCGGGCGAGCGGCTGATGCGCCGCGCCCTTCCGGGGCTGGAGCGCGCCCTCGCCGCCGCGGTGCTGCCGGATGGCGTTCACGCCAGCCGCTCGCCGGAACGCGGTCTGGAGCTGCTCTTCGACCTGGTGGCCCTGGACGACGCCCTGTCGCTGCGCGGCCTGCCTGCGCCGACGGAAGTCTCACGCGGCATCGATCGGCTCGGTGCGGCCCTGCGGTTCTTCGTCCTCGCCGACGGCCGGCTGCCGTCTTTCCACGGCGGTGGTCCGGGGCGGCCGGCGCGGATCGCGGCGGCCCTGGCGCTGGAGAGCGGCCGCGGCGCCGCGGCCAACGCCGCGCCCTATGGCGATTATCAGGCGCTTCGAGGCAAGCAGATCCAGGTGATCGCCGACGCCGGCGCACCCCCGCCGGACGTCTTCGCCGCGCGCGGCTGCGCCCAGGCCGCCGCCCTGGAGGTGGTCTGCCAAGGAGCGCGCCTGATTCTCGCCTCGTGCGCCGCTGCCGCGGCGCCCGGCGCCTCGTCGCAGGATCCGGCCACCGGCTCGTGCCTCGCGCTGGGCGGGGCGCAGGTGGTCGGCGGATGGCCGCGGGAGGTCAAACTGCAGCGGCACGAGAGCGGCGAGGGCGTCTGGCTCGAGATCGCTCACGACGGCTGGCGCGGCGCCTACGGCCTCGACCACGTGCGCAGGCTCTTCCTCGACCTCGCCGCCGACGAGCTGCGCGGCGAGGACCGGCTGTCGCCGGCGCTGCGCCCGCGCGGTCCCAGCCAGGCCGTCTGCACCGTCGCCTTCCAGCTGGCGCCCGGCGTCGCCGCCCAGGTTTCCGCCGACGGCAAGAGCGCGCTGCTCAAGCCCGCGGGCGTCCCCGCCTGGCGGCTGCGCAGCGACGCGGCGCGCATCCGCATGGAACCAGGGACGGTCTTCGAGGCTGGCGAGCCGCGCGCCGCCCACAGGGTGATCCTCAGCCGCCCGATCCAGTGCGCCGACGGCGGCCGGGTGCGCTGGCGGCTGGCGCGCGAGGCGCACTGAACAAGAGGCGTGTCAGCCTCTGCGGCGCGCGCCGCGGCGATCGCGGCGGTTCGGCGCAGCTGTCCCGGATGCGGCCAGATAGGCGCGCCGGACGCGGGAGCCCGCTTCGTCGTAGAGGAATGGAACGAAGGCATGGCGCGCGCCGCGGGTCACCGGCGTCACCTCGTGCAGCAGCGAGCAGCAGAAGACGCAGGCGCCGCCCGTCGGCGGACGGTAGGCGCGCGGGCTGAACTCGCGGAACCTGAGGTCGCCGCCTTCGTAGGCCTCGGCGTCGAGATTGACGGTTACGGCGAACTTGCGGTGCGCGGTGCCGGCGGTGGCGTCGTCGCGGTGGGCGAAGAAGAAGCCGCCATCCTCCTCGCCGTAGCGGCAGATCAGGAAGCGTTCGATCTCGGTGGCCTGCCAGTTGAAGGCGCGCTTCACCATGGGCAGCAGGCGCTTGCGGAGCCGCGCCTCGACGGCGGCGATCAGCGCTGCATCGGCGATGGTCACGTCCTGGCGCCGCTTGAGACTGGCGTCGACCGCATTCACCGTTCGCCCGTCCATGTCGACGGCGAAGCCCGACGCCGTGGCCTGGTGCGCCTCGAAATGGGCGATGAGTTCGGCGCAGAGATCGGGCTCGAAGATCCGCGGCAGCATCAGCACCGGCGCGTGCGGCGCCTCGCTGCGCGACGCCTCGGCGGCCAGCTCGGCGCGCAGCCGCTGCAGCACCACCGCCGCCGCCCCGATCGGCTCGGCAAGGACGATGCGGAAGGCGCGGTCGATCAGGAAGATGGCGGGCTCGAGGTGGACGCCGTCGGTGAGCCCGAGCCGGCGGCAGATGGCCTGGTCTTCGTCCCAGAAGTACCTGAAGCCGCGCGGCGCTCCCTGCAGGCGCGCGCGGTCGCGCCCATCGACGCTGACGCCGAAGAACGCGGCCTCGACGTCGTCGAAGAGATCACGCGCCGCCATGGCCTCGGCGTGGGCGGCGAACGATGCCGCATGGCTGAGGGCGCCGAACGCCATCAGCACCATCCAGCGGCCGGCCGTGGCCTCCAGGCTGTAGCGGGGATTGCCGTCGGTCGCGCCGCAGAAGAATGGGACCGGTTCGCCGAACCCCAAAGGCGTGCGGCGGGCCGGCGCGCTTGGACTGCCCATCTGATTCTCCAGCCTGGAGTCTAGCGCGGTCGGGTCCCTGCTGGCGACGGCGCGCTTGAAAGGGCGCTGTCCCGCAGCCTATCATCGCGCCGCTCGCGTGACTGGCGAAGGGTGGATCACCACCGGGGAGCGCGGGCATCGGATCCGAAGCCGCACGCCTGGGCGCACCTCTCGATATTGGAGATCGCCATGACCGCGCCTGCCTCGACCGCCGGCCCCGACCTCGTTCGCATCCGCCGCGCCCTGATCTCGGTCTTCGACAAGACCGGCCTCGCCGAGGCTGCCCGCGCTCTCGCCGACGCCGGCGTCGAACTTGTCTCCACCGGCGGCACGCGCGCCGCGATCGCAGCGGCCGGCGTGGGCGTGAAGGATATCGCCGAACTCACCGGCTTTCCCGAGATGATGGACGGGCGGGTCAAGACCCTGCATCCGGTGGTGCACGGCGGCATCCTCGGCGTGCGCGATGCGCCCGAACACGCCAGGGCCATGGCCGAGCACGGCATCGGGGCGATCGATCTCGTCTATGTGAACCTCTATCCCTTCGAAGCCACGGTCGCGGACGGCGCGGCGTTTTCCGAGTGCGTCGAGAACATCGACATCGGCGGACCGGCGATGCTTCGATCCGGCGCCAAGAACCACGCCTATGTCTGCGTCTGCACCGGGCCGGAGGATCTGGCCGAGGCGCTGGCGGCGCTGCAGGCCGACGGTGGAACCAGCCTCGCTCTGCGCCGCCGGCTGGCCGCCAAGACCTATGCCCGCACCGCCGCCTATGACGCGGCGATCGCCGCCTGGTTCGCGGCCCAGGTCGGCGAGGCCTGGCCGGCGCGCAAGGCGATCGCCGGAGAGCTGCGCCAGGCGATGCTCTATGGCGAGAACCCGCACCAGGGCGCGGCCTTCTACACCTTCCCAAGCCCCCGCGCCGGCGTCGCCACGGCGCGCCAGCTGCAGGGCCGCGAACTCGGCTACAACAACATCAACGACACCGACGCCGCGTTCGAGCTGGCGGCCGAGTTCGACCCCGCCGAGAGCGCCGCCGTGGCGATCATCAAGCACGCGAATCCCTGCGGCGTGGCTGTGGGCGCCGATCTGAAGAGCGCCTACCAGCGGGCGCTGCAATGCGATCCGGTCTCGGCCTTCGGCGGCGTGGTGGCCATGAACCGGCGCCTCGACGCCGCCGCCGCCGCCGAGATCGTCAAGATCGTCACCGACGTGGTCATCGCCCCCGAGGCCGACGAGGAAGCCATCGCCCTCTTCGCCAGGCGCCGCAACCTGCGCCTCCTGATCGCCGGCGCCCTGCCCGATCCGCGCGCGCCGGGCGAGGTGTTCCGCTCGGTCTCCGGCGGGTTCCTGGTCCAGGCGCGCGACGCCTCGCAGCTTGCCGCCGCCGATCTGAAGGTGGTCACCAGACGCGCGCCCACGCAGACGGAGGTGCGCGACATGCTGTTCGCCTTCACCATCGCCAAGCACGTCAAGTCCAACGCCATCGTCTTCGCCAAGGACGGCCAGAGCGCCGGCATCGGCTCGGGCCAGGTGAACCGGCGCGATTCGGTGCGCA
>Ga0307373_10003000_pt1 | contig 29959 bp, 32 predicted proteins | sample OX2MG_FD_202534 | JGI IMG/M metagenome (GOLD analysis project Ga0307373, IMG submission 202534) | Soil microbial communities from Risofladan, Vaasa, Finland - OX-2 | ecosystem: Environmental > Terrestrial > Soil > Coastal area > Acid sulfate soil | place: Finland: Risofladan, Vaasa | collected... | reverse complement strand
GTGACGCCTGAGGATCTCGACGCCGGCATGAAGCACGGCGCCGGGTGGCCGATGGGGCCGTGCGAGCTCGTCGATCTCGTCGGACTGGACGTCCATGTCCACGCGAGCGAGGCGCTCTGGGAGAAGCTCCGCGAGCCGCGGATGGCACCGCCCGCGCGGCTCGTCGCGATGGCGAACGCGGGCCTCCTCGGGCGCAAGACCGGCCGCGGCTTTTACTCGTACGACAGCTAAGCCGCGAGCGGAAGCGCAGGCTCGACCGTCGGCTCCTCGACGGGAGCGACGGCAGCCGGCGCCGGCGGATCGTCCGGGAGCATCAGATCGAGCGTGAGCGCATCGAGGACGGCCGCCGAGGCGTTTTCGAGCAGGCGTGACGTCGCGTCGTCGGCGACACCGCTGCCGCGCAGGGCGGCGCCGAGCTCGTCGACGAGGGACGCGAGCCGTTCCGAGCGATCCTGGAGGGCGCCGGGAGACATCTCGTAGAGAGATTCGCTCATGCGCCGGACGTTCCTGCCGTCAAAGGTAGGGGTACTCTGAGGCGGGAAATGCGTCGGAGTCTTCTCCTTCTTGCGGGTGCTGCCGTTATCGCGCTCCCGGCGGCTGCCGCCGCGCGCCCGCAGAGTCACCGCCCCGCGCCAGGCTTTCTCGTCGTCCGCAATGCGTCGACCGACCTCGGCGTCGTCGGAAGCCCTGTCGCCACGATCGTCGTGCGCGGCTTCGTGATCGGCCACATCGCACAGGAAGGCGCAGTCCAGCTCTACCACCTCGCTTCGGGAGTCGGTTCGCTCGCGGCGCAGGCCACGGGCGTCGCGGTCTCGCGGAGCGCCGTCACCTGGCACGGCGTGCCGGGAACGAAGTTCAGCGGGAGCGACTTCCGCTTCCGCGCCGTCGGCGGCGTCTGGCGTGTCGTCATCTACGGCGCCGGCGTTTCGGCGTACGCCGGCGGCGAGGGCCGCGTTTCCCTCCACGGCTCGGTCTCATATCCGGGCACCGACGGCGAGTACTCGATCGACGGTGGGCGGTTCGTCTCGCTGCCCTCGGGCGTCCTTACTCGGAGACTGGGGAAGAAGTGAGCGACACACCGGCCGAGACGATCCTCGTCATCGAGGACGAGGACGCCATCTCCTCGTTCGTCGGGGCGTATCTGCGGAAGGACGGCTTCAACGTCGTCGCGACGGCCAGCGGCCGCGAGGCGCTCCGCTTCGTGCGAGCGAACCAGCCGTCGCTCGTGATTCTCGACCTGATGCTCCCCGACCTCGATGGGATGGAAGTCTGCCGGCGGATCCGCGAGACCGGCGACCTCCCGATCCTCATGCTCACGGCGCGCGACGACGACCTCGACAAGATCGCCGGTCTCGACGCGGGCGCCGACGACTACCTCACCAAACCGTTCAACCCGCGCGAGCTCGTCGCTCGCGTGCGCGCGATCCTCCGCCGCAGCGGCTCGGAACGGCCGCACGACGAGGGCCGGACACTCGAGCACGGCAACCTCGTCCTCGACGCCGGCAGTCGCGAGTGCCGTGTCGGAGAGGACGAGATCCGTCTCGCGCCGAAGGAGTTCGACCTCCTCTGGGAGCTGCTCGACCATCGCGGCCTCGTCCTGACGCGCGACCAGCTCCTCGAGCGCGTGTGGGGCTACACGTTCGCCGGCGACACGCGCACGGTCGACGTCCACGTCCGGCAAGTGCGGAAGAAGCTCGGCGACGCGTCGCCGATCGTGACCGTGTGGGGGATCGGCTACAAGGCCGCGGTCGCGCCGGCCGGCGCGTAGGGCGGCGGCGTGCTGCGGTCGCTGCGCTTCCGGCTGCCCGCGCTCTTCTTCGTCGGGATCGTGCTCGCGGTCGTCGTGGCCGCACTGATCGCGGTTCGGTTCTTCCAGTCCTACACCCACACACGCGCGGCGCACGAGCTCCGGGCGGAGTCGGCGGGGATCGTGCAGCTGTTCGCACAGCAGGCAGGGATCGGGAACGTCCCCGTCCAGAGCCTCCACAAGGCGATCGGCGGCGACGAGATCTTCTGGGTTCCGGCGGTGCGCGGCGGTTCGCTCTTCGCCGGCGCCGTGCCCGTTCCGCGGCGCGACGCGCTCCGGTTCTCGGATCTCGTCGGCAAAGGCCCGCACACCATCAACTTCTCTGCGCACGGGAGGGGCTATCTCGCGGTCGCGCAGGTCGTGCGGCTCGCGGGGATCCCCGTCGGCGCGATCGTCGTCGCCAAACCGAACTCGGCGGTCACGAGCAGCTGGCTCCAGCTGCTCGGCGAGCTCGCGATCGCGTTCGGGATCGGGGTCCCCCTGGCGCTTCTCCTTGTCGTCTTCTTCTCCCGGCGCGTGACTCGCCCTCTCGAGGCGCTTACGGGTGCGGCCGACGAGGTGGCCGCCGGGCACTACGACGTCGCGCTGCCGGGGCCGGGCGGAGGCAGCGAGATCGAGCGGCTCGCGACGCGGTTCGGCGAGATGGCATCGCGGCTCGCAGAATCGGAGGAGCTCTCGCGCAACTTCCTCATGTCCGTCTCGCACGAGCTGCGCACTCCGCTCACGGCGATCAAAGGCCACGTCTCGGCGCTCCGGGACGGCGTGCTCGACGACGAGGACGCGCGGCGGCGCTCGCTCGAAGTCGTCGCGGAGGAGGGCGCGCGGCTCGAGCGGCTGGTCGGCGACGTCCTCGACCTCGCGAAGCTCGACGCGCGGCGCTTTGCGCTCCTGCGCGAGGAGGTCGACATGCGTGTGCTGTGCGAGCGCGCTCACGCCGCGTTCGCGACGGAGGCGGAGGCGCGCGGGCTCACACTGGAGCTGTCCACCGTCGACGGCGCCGTGCTCGTGACCGACGGCGACCGCATCCTGCAGATCGTCTCGAACCTCCTTGCGAACGCGATCCAATGGACACCGGCGGGCGGGACGGTCGGGCTGGCGCTCTCGGCGGGAGCCGACAAGGTGGTCGTGACCGTGACGGACACGGGGCCGGGGATTGCGCGCGAGGAGCGGGAGCGGATCTTTCGGCCGTTCTGGTCGGGCCACGGCGGCCACGGAGGCGGCACGGGCCTCGGCCTCACGATCGCGAGCGAGCTCGCGGCCGCGCTCGGCGGCCGGCTCCAGGTCGACAGCGCGCCCCGCGGGGGGAGTCGCTTCGTCCTCACGCTGCCGCGCGAGATCTAGTCTCTAGCCGGCCTGGCGGTCCTCGAGCCGGTAGACGACAGCGCCCTCGCGCTGCAGCCGTGACTCGAGTTGCGCGATGCGGGCGTCTACGCCCTGCCAGCCGGCCGCGATGAGGTCGACGAGGAGTGCGAGGTCGTCGACGCGCGCGTGCCGCTCGGCGAGGACGTCGCCCTCGATCCGCTCCAGCCGGCGGATCACCTGGTTCATGAGGCCGCGCACCTCGGCGAGATGCCGCGCGCTTGGCCGGAAGTGGTGGCGGATGCCTTCCTGGATCGCCTCGGGCAGACCTGCCTCGAGCTCGGCGGTCGTCGCGGCGAGCGCCTCGACCGCGGCGCGGGCGCGCTCGAGCGCCGCGTCGAAGGCCGCCGGGTCGGTGCGTCCCTCAGAAGCTTCCTCGAGTCGCTGCTTCGCGCGTGCGATGGCGTCTTCGTCCATGCCGGCGACGATACAAACTGGGGCGGATGGACGTCGACGAGCTCGACTACGACCTGCCGCAGGAGCTGATCGCGCAGCATCCCGCCGAGCGCCGGGACGCGTCCCGGCTGCTCGTGTACGACCGCGCGACCGGCGACGTACGGCATCGGAGCTTCGCGGAGCTGCCGGTGGAGCTCTCGCGTGAGCTCGTCGTGGTCAACGACACGAAGGTCGTGCCCGCGCGCATTCCCATCGAGTCGCCGCGCGGCGAGGTGCTCCTGCTGGAACTGCTCGCGGACGGAACGTGGGAGGCGCTCGCGCGGCCGACTCGCCGTCTCAAGCCCGGTCGGCGTTACGGGCCTGTCGAGCTGATCGAGCATCTCGGCGAGGGTCGCTGGCGCGTGCGGCTCGAGGGGGAGCCCGGCGGCCAGACGCCGCTGCCGCCGTACATCACGGAGCCGCTCAGGGATCCGGCGCGCTACCAGACCGTGTACGCGCGCGAAGTCGGTTCCGCGGCGGCGCCGACGGCGGGTCTCCACTTCACGCCCGAGCTGCTCGCGCGGCTCGACCCGGCGCGCGTCACGCTCCACGTTGGCCTCGACACGTTCCGCCCGGTCAACGAGGCGACTCTCGAGGAGCACGTGATCCACGGCGAGCGCTACGAGGTGGCGGAGGCGGAGTGGGAGCGGATCCGCGCTTCGGAGCGCGTGCTCGCCGTCGGTACGACGACGGTGCGCGTCCTCGAGACGATCGCGCGCGGCGCGCCCCTTGCGGGTCGAACGGAGCTGTTCATCACGCCGGGCTTCGAGTTCCGCCGCGTCGACGCGCTCCTCACGAACTTCCACCTGCCGCGTTCGACGCTTCTCGCCCTCGTCATGGCGTTCGCGGGCGTGGAGGAGACGCGGCGCCTGTACCGCCTCGCGATCGAGGAGCGCTACCGGTTCTACTCGTTCGGCGATGCGATGCTGATCCTCTGATGTTCGCCTGCGTCACGGTCACCGCCTCGGATCTCGCTGCGAGCCGCCGCTTCTACGAGACGGTTCTCGCGGCTCTGCCGGGGGAACCGTGGGATGTCTTCGCCGTGGAGGAGGGCGAGGCGACGCGCCATCTCCACATCGCCTTCGCCGCTCCAGCGCAGAAGGACGTCGACCGCTTCTGGCGCGCCGGCGTCGAGGCCGGTTACACGAGCGACGGCAAGCCGGGGCTTCGGCCGCAGTACACGCGGGACTATTACGGCGCCTTCCTGCTCGACCCCGACGGGAACAGTGTCGAGGCCGTGCATCGTCCAGGCCGCACCGAGACTGGACCGCCGATCGACCACCTCTGGCTCGGCGTCGACGATCTCGAGGCCGGCCGTGCGTTCTGGGAGGAGCTTGCGCCCGCACTCGGGCTCCGGGTCGGCGACGGAGACATCCCCGGCTACCTCTTCGTCGCTCGCGACAGGCGCCACCTGGCGCTCATCGCCGACGGCCGGGTGCCGACCGAGAGAGTCGGGATCGCGATCGCCGCGGACGGCAAGGTGGTGCAGGTGCTGTGAGACCGCGCAGCGCGAACGAGTGGCGGGACTTCTGGCGCGACGGCGGCGAGCGAGAGTTGCACGCGCAACTCGACGAGTTCGCGCCGTACGCCGTCCGCATCGCCACCCTGCTCGGGAGCAACGCGCCGCTGCGCGCGGTCGTCGCGGAGCTCGGCCGGATCCGCGAGCACGAGCTCCGCGGCGTTCCGGACACGGAACGCGACGCCGAGCTTGCCGGCCGGATCTACGCCTGGTTCGAGAGCGCGACGACCTCGTCCTGAGCACGGGCCGAGCGGCGGCGGAGCCGTCCCCGTACCCCGAGCGGAGCGGTGAGCGGCAGGAGCCCGCCGGCGAGCCAGGCAAGCAAGGGCAGGGCAGCGAGGATCGCGTACGGCCCGAGCGAATCGGCGTAGAGCGAGAGCGGCACGCCCGGGCGGTCCGGGCCGTGGCCCGCGAGGCGCTCGACTCTCCCGATCGCCTCACGGAGATGGCTGCTCTCGTAGAAGCCGCCGCCCGTCTCCTCGGCCAGCAGGCGCACCTCTCCGAGGTCGTTGAGCTGCGGCGTGAAGTTCGGGTCGGTAGTCGGGCCCTGGCCCGGGTGTTGCAGCCAGATGCGGTCGCGCGGCGAGCCGAAGCGGACGAAGACGAGCCGGATGTGCAGGCTCCTGAGGCTCGCGGCCGTCGCGCCCGCGTCGAAGGACGGCCCCTCGGCGTCGGTGAAGACGACGGCGATCCGCCGCTTCGTCTGCGGCAGAAAGAAATGCGTGTACGTCAACCCGCTGAGGTTGGCGAAGTTGGTGGCTATGGGCCCGGTGTACGGGATCTCCGGGAGCGTGCCGGGCGTTGTCATGTCGTCGATTGCCGTGAGGAACAGCTGCCGGTCGGCGTCCGGTGCGGTCAGAGGTAGCGGCAGCTGGGGCAGCGCGCCCGCGCCGAGCGGCAGATCGGCCGGCATCGCCTGGGCGAACTCGGCGCTCGCCACGCGTGCCTGGTCGAGCCGTGTTGGCGCGTGCGGCGACGCGCCGGCGAGCATTGACGCCGACGCGTCGACGAAGAGGTAGACCTCCGCCCCCGCCTGCAGCTGCACCCGCGTCGTCTGCCGCAACGACGGCTCACTCGCGGCGAACGCGGCGAGCGCGATCACGAGCCCGGCGCAGACTCCATTGCGGGCCGCACGCCATCGCCGTTCAGGCAGGAGACCGACGGCGCGCGCGGCTCTCCGCTCCCGCTGCAGACGCACCCGCTCGACGCCGGCGAGCGGTACGAGGAGCACGAGCGCTACGAGCGCGCCGGGATGGAGCAGCACCATCAGTACCCCCCACGGACGCGGCGGCCGGAGGCCCCGTTGAGTTGTGGGATTCCGGTTGGGCCCTTCACAATCCCCTTCGCACGCTTCACGTCGGGCGCGGGCGGCGTGTGCGGGGTGGACGGCAGACGCTTCGCCTGCAACTTCTGGAGCAGCACCTCGAGGTTCGTCTTCGCGGCGTCATTCGAGCCGTCGGACAGCACTGCCTGCCGGAATGCAGACACCGCGCGTTGCACGAGTTGCGGCTCGACCGGCTCTTCGCCGGCGTGCAGCCTCGCGTCGTCGTAGTACGCGAGGCCGAGCATGTCCTCGAGACGCGACCGGAGCGCGGGGGAGCGCGTGCTCAGGGCCGTGCCCCTCAGGTAGGACACGGTCTCCTCGAGCTGGAAAACGACCTGGAGGGGCGGCCCGACCGTGAACTGTGTCGCCTTCACCGCCGCGGCCGTCACGAGCCGGAAGCGCTGCAACGCCTGCCAGTAGTGCAGCTGCTCGGTGCCACCGCTCCAACCGAGCATCGCTCGCACGGCAACGTCGGAGGCCGGCGTCGTCGGTTCCGGGAGGAGCGCAGCCCGCGCTTGCGCGCGAGCGAGATCTTCGGCCTGATGCGCCAGCACCGCGCGCGCAAACAGGGCGCTGCAGACCGTCGCGAGCACGATCGCGACGACGAGAAGCGCCCTCCGCTCGCGGCGGGTCATCCGAACCTCCAGGTCAGCCGGGGGAACATGCCGATGGCGAGCGCGCACGCTCCGAGCGCGAGTGCCAGCAGCAGCGCGAAGCCCGGGTACCGCGCACGGAGGATCGACATGCTCGCGATCGGCTGGCCGTTCGTAGCGGCCGCGAGTTCCGGCTTCGAGACGATGATGTGGTCACCGAACACGGCGCGGTAGGGCGTGCTGAGCTCGGCGACCGAGGCCGGGAACCCGCGCGTCGGTGGCAGCGGCATGAGCGAGAGTGACGCGTGCGTCGCCTCGAGCAGCACGAGCTGCCGGTGGAGCCGGTGCAGATCCTTGGGGTTGTCCTGCAGGTCGCTGATCAGTACAACCCGGCCGTTGTGGGCGTGCGCGTACAAAAGGACCTGCCGGGCGAGGGCGATGGCCCGGGAGATGATGGTCCCGGCGTCAAACGCACCGGCCCATCCGGCGCGCTTCTTTGTCGCCTCCGGCGTGAAGAGGCGCGCGAGGCCCGCGAGGTCGGCGGCCGGAGACGACGGCGGCGAGCCGACGGCGGCAGACGAGCAGAAGTAGACGATGGCGGCGCGCCGGTCGGGCGGGTAGTTACGGAACCCGGCGAGCGTCCGCTCGATCACCGAGTTTCCCTGGGTCGTGATCGAGCCGGACAGGTCGATGACGAGGACGGTCTCCCCGGGTAGGTTCGGCGGATGGCTCGTGCCGCCGTTGACCGTCAACGCCAGCAGCCCGCACAACCCGGCCACGAGAGCGAGCGCGCCGAGATAGAAGACGCGGGCGGGCACGCGGCGGTGCTGGTTGCCCGGCGCCTCGGCGCCGATCGGCAGGACCTGCGCACTCGCCCGACGCCGCGCGAGCACGAACACCGCGGCCGAGACGAGCACGGAGAGGACGCAGGCGGCGATGAGAGTCACGCCTTCACCAGCCTCCGGACCTCCGCGCACAGGGCGCGAATGTCCTCCGGATTGGGTTGCTCGGGCGCCCAGGCGAGACGCTCCGCGAGCACGGCGAGCGAGCCGTTGACGCGGCGGTGACGCAACTCCACCGCGAGCGCGTCAAGTGCGTGACGCTGCCGGTAGAGGACGTCCTCCGGCAGGCCCGCCTCCACCCGCGCCAGCAGCGCTTGCACGAGCGATCCCTGGCGTGCGGCGGCGGCGCGGCGGCGCTCCGCCCTCCGCCGCAGCGCGAGCCATGCTCCGAGGAGAAGCACGAAGGCGGCCCCGGCCGCGCCGAGCGCTTCGTGCATGTCGCGGCGCGGCTGCAGCCCGGGGACGACCGCCGGCCCCGAGTCGAGACCGTCCGAAATCGGAGCGCTGACGTTCGTCGCGCGGCTCAGTTCGAGGAGCGGCGGCCAGACCGCCCGCAGTCTGCGGCCGCCGGTAATCGGCACGAACGTCGGCTTGAACTGGACGCTCATGCCGGCTGCAGCGTTGAGGCAGCGGCTGGAGAGGCACGAGAGTCCGTAGCGCAGCGTGAACTGCTCGAGTCCGCCGCCGAGATCCTGCCGGAAGACGTGGGTGGAGACGATCCGGAACGGCTGGAAGCTCGGATGTTCCTTGAACACGGTCGCCGCCATCGTGTGCGGCACGACGAGATCGAGGGTCGCCTGCACCGTGTCGCCGAAGAGGACGGTGCGGCTCGAGAGCGTCGCGCGCGCGGACGGCCGGGCCGCGGGCGAGCTGCCGCCGCCGCCGGCGACGAGGACGAGCGACGCGACCGCGACGCCTGCGAGCAGCGCCACGCACGCGAGCACGCCCAGCGTCGCCCGGCGCGGCAGCCGCTTCATCGCACCGGTCTCCGGCGCACGTTCCAGCTTCGCAGGGCCTCGCCGAGCGCAGCCGGATCCAGCTCCGAGACGATGATCGGCGGGAAGCCGTAGCTGGTGAACAGATCGTCGAGATGCCGCAGCCGCTCCTCGTTCGTCTCGCGCCGTTCCCGTACCTCCGTCCGGCTCTGGCGCAGCAGGCGGAACCGCCCGTTCTCGTCATGGACGGGCAGCGCCACCTTGCCGGCGACCTCGGGGTAACTCTGCTCCCAGAGCGGATCCTGGACGATGATCGGAACGAGCGTCCACCCCGCATCGACGATCATGGCGAGCGCCTGGGTCGAGGGCACCTGCATGAAGTCGGAGCAGCAGAAGACGAAGGTCCCGCCGGGCAGGAGATGCTCGACCGCGCGGAGGGAGCCGAAGAGCGAGTCGATCGTGTCCTCCGAGCGGTCGTAGCCGCGCCCGTCGATCATCTCGACGAGGTCCTCGAGTCCGGTCGTGGTCGACGGCGAGCGCCAGGTTTCTGCGTCGAGGAAGGCGAGCGGACAGTGGTAGTTGACCGCCGAGAGCGCGACGATCTCCGCCATCCGCCGCACCGCGTCCGGCTTGTGCAGCCACGGGTACTCGCGCGGATAGAGCGCCATCGACGCGCTCCGGTCGACGGTGAAGCAGACGATCGGCGCCTCCTCGCCGTACGACTCTCGGACGACGAAGTGATCCTCGCCCCGCAGCGCCGAGAGACGGGCCGAGGTCGCCCAGTCGATGCGCCGCACGTCGTCGCCGACCTGGTACGGACGGCTGCCGACGACGTCGTCCGATCTCCCACGCCGGCGGCTCGGGGCGTTCCCGAACAGCGAGCCGATGATCCGTGCGTGCGGTTCCAGCTCCAGCAGCGACGAGGAGCTCATGCGCGTGCTACGAGCCTGGGCGCGGAGCCCGTTCGAGGCAGGCGTGCCAGATGTTCGCGCTGCCGTTGAGCGACGGACGCAGGATCAGCCGGTGGTCGATCACGTACGGGAACAGGAACTCGACGTCGTCGGGGACGACGTAGTGGCGGCCGCCGAGCAGCGCCCAGGCCCGGGCGAGCCGGTCGAGCGTGAGCGAGCCGCGCACCGACGCACCGACCCGGGTGGTCTCGAGCTCCCTCGTCGCCGAGACGAGGGAGACGATCCAGCGTCGCAACGACGGCGCGACGTAGACGTGCTCGACGGAGTGCTGCAGGCGGCGCGCCTGCTCGAGGGAGGCGACGGGCCGCAGGTCGGAGAGCGGGTGGCGGACGACCTGCGCCTCGAGGATGTCCACCTCGTCGTCGAGCGACGGATAGCCGAGTTGCATCCGGATGAAGAAGCGGTCGAGCTGCGCCTCCGGCAGCGGGAACGTGCCGGCGTGCTCGAGCGGGTTCTCGGTGGCGAGGACGAGGAAGGGCGCGTCGAGCTTGCGCGTCTCGCCGTCGACGGTCACCTGGCCCTCCGCCATCGCCTCGAGTAGCGCCGACTGCGTCTTCGGCATCGCGCGGTTGATCTCGTCGACGAGGAGGATGTTCGCGAAGACGGGCCCGGGCCGGAAGACGAACGACCGGCTCTCCTGGTCGTAGATCGAGAGTCCCGTGATGTCGAGTGGCTGCAGGTCGGGCGTGCACTGGACGCGGGAGGGGACGGCACCCTCGATCGAGCCGGCCATCGCCCTGGCGAGAACGGTCTTCGCCGTGCCGGGGACGTCTTCGAGGAGGACGTGGCCGCCGGCGGTGAAGGCGGCAATGACGAGCTGGATCTCGGGCGTCTTGCCGCGCACGACGAGGCCGACGTTCGCGCACAGCGACGCAGCGACGTCCTGCGACTCCTCGATCGCCTCAGCGACCTCGGGGCTGACGCCTTCAGTTGGCCGGAATCGACTGATGGTTTCCATGAATCCTCTCTGAGGTGAGACGAGCGGCGGGAAAATTCGTTGGCAGCGGAGCGTACAGACCGCGATCCGCGTCGAGTGGCCCGAAAACTAGGCTCGCATGATGACCGAAGTCTTCTCCGTCACTGCGCGCGACGGGCTCGCGCGCGCCGGCGTCCTCCGCACCGCGCACGGCGACGTCCGCACTCCCGTCTTCATGCCGGTCGGGACGAAGGCGACGGTCAAGGCGGTCGACCCCGACGAGCTGCGCACGCTCGGGGCGCAGATCATCCTCGGCAACACGTACCACCTCCATCTGCGGCCGGGGGAGGAGCTCATCGCCGAGCTCGGCGGCCTCCACCGGTTCATGGGCTGGGACGGGCCGATCCTCACGGATTCCGGCGGCTTCCAGGTCTTTTCCCTCCGAGACACGCTGCTCGAGGCGGACGACGACGGCGTGACCTTCCGCTCGGTCTACGACGGGAAGGCGGAGCGGCTCACGCCGGAGCTCGCGGCCCAGATCCAGGAGCGGCTCGGCTCGGACATCGCGATGTGCCTCGACATCTGCCTTCCCGCGGCCGCGTCGCGCGCCGAGCTCGAGGAGGCGGTGCGGCGCACGACGCTGTGGGCGCAGCGGCAGCGCGACCTGCCGCGCGCGCCCGGCCAGCTCCGCTTCGCGATCACGCAGGGTGGCCTCGACCTTCAGTTGCGGGCGCGCTCGTCGAGCGAGCTCGTCGCGCTCGACTTCGACGGCTACGCGATCGGCGGCCTGAGCGTGGGGGAGCACCGCGAGCCGATGTTCGAGGCGACGAGCGCCGCCGCGGCGTTTCTCCCCGAGGAGAAGGCGCGCTACTTCATGGGGATCGGCGACCCGGAAGGCGTGCTCGAGGCGATCGCGCGCGGCGTCGACATGTTCGACTGCGTCCTCCCGACGCGCACGGCGCGCACCGGCAGCGCGCTCACGAGCGAGGGCCGGCTCAACCTCCGCAACGCGCGCTTCGCGCGCGACGAGCGGCCGCTCGAGGATGGCTGCGCCTGCCCGGCGTGCACGCGGTTCAGCCGCGCGTACATCCGCCACCTCGTCACGCAGCAGGAAATCCTCGGGCTGCGGCTCCTCAGTCTGCATAATCTCCGCTTCTTGCTCGATCTCGTAGCCGGCGCGCGGCAGGCGATAGAGCACGGCGAATTCACTTCCTGGCGGAACGGAGTGCTCAACTGATGCTGATGCTCATCGCAGCGACGACTACTACGGCCGCGGGACAGACGAGCAGCGGCAGTAACTACGTCTTCCCGATCATTCTCCTCGCGTTCGGCGCGATGTGGCTGATCGTGATCCGGCCGCAGCGGCGCAAGCAGCGGCTCCAGCAGAGCATGCAGACCGACCTCGCGGTCGGGGACGAAGTGCTCACCGCGGGAGGCGTGTACGGCAAGGTGACGCGGATCGACGACGACGAGGTGCGCGTCGAGATCGCGCCGAAGGTCGAGGTGCGCCTCGCGCGGCGCGCGATCGCGGCCCAGCTCACCAAGCATGAACCCGTCGCGGTAGCCGCTACCGCCGAGTCCGCCGACGCCGAGGACCCGTCCGATGAGCGTTGGCAGTCGGCGTTCGACGCCGAGTCGGACGAAGAGAAGCCCGGGTAACCTTCTCCGGCCGTGAGAGAACGCCGCAACTACCTCTTGCTCATGGGGCTGATCGCGGCCGCCGCGGTCGGCGCTGCGCTCCTCGCCATCCCCGGCTCGCCGATCTACCGCGCGCCGACGCTCGGCCTCGACCTCCAGGGCGGCCTCGAGGTCATCCTCAAGGCGGTCCCCAACCCCGGCCAGACGATCAACGCGGCGCAGATGCAGACGGCGCAGCAGATCATGGTCAACCGCGTCGACAAGCTCGGCGTCGCGTCGCCGAACGTCGCGATTCAGGGCAGCGACGAGATCGTCATCCAGCTCGCCGGCGTCCACAATCCCGCGAGGGCGGCCGCGATCGTCGGCTCCACCGGCACGCTGCAGTTCTTCGACTTCGAGAAGGATCTTGCGCCGCCGACCGTCAGCAACGGCAACCCGACGCCGTATCCGACGCTCTACTCGCTCCTGCAGCAGGTGAAGGGTGACGCGAGCAAGGGGACGCCCGAGGCCTATTACCTCTTCGGGACGAAGATCCATGTCACGCACCCGATCGTCAAGGGGAAGAAGACGACGAAGAAGACGCCGGAGAAGAACGCCCTTCTCGCCGGGCCGGATCCGACGCAGAAGCAGCTCCTCGCGGCCTTCCGCGGGCACCAGCCGTCCGGCACGACGATCCTCGCGGTCCCCGCGCACCGCGAGGTCGTCTCGGGACCCGTCGAGACGACCGCGACCCAGCCGGTGGCGGTGTCCCCGAACGGGCAGTACTGGTACCTCTTCAAGTACTACCCCAACGCACCGAACGGGCCGCCGGAGATCAGCGGCAAGGACCTCAACGAGTCCGCGATCCAGGCCGGTCTCGACCAGAACACGAACCAGCCGCAGGTCCAGCTCGGCTTCACGAGCCACGGCGCGAAGGAGTTCCAGGCGATCACGAAGGCCGAGTACGACCGCGGGCGGTTCCTCGCCGGCCTTAACAACTCCACCGGCCCGGCCAACCAGCAGTACGTGCAGCACAACGCGATCGTCCTCGACAACAAGCTCCAGGCGACTCCGTACATCGACTACACCGACAACACCCTCGAGTTCGGCATCGTCGGCGGTACCGCGGTCATCAACAACATGGGGTCGATGGATGCGGCGAACAGCCTCGCCCTCGTCCTCCAGAGCGGCTCGCTGCCGTACACGTTCCAGCCGCTCTCCTCGAACGAGGTGTCCGCGACGCTCGGCAAGAGCTCGCTCCACCAGGCGATCCTCGCCGCAGTCGCGGGTCTCATCATCGTCGCGCTGTTCCTTCTCCTGCTCTATCGCTTCCTCGGCCTCGTCGCAGTGCTCGGCCTCGCGATCTACGGGCTCCTCTACTACGCGGCGATCCTTCTCTTCAACGTCACGCTGACGCTGCCGGGCTTCGCCGGCCTGATCCTCACGATCGGCGTCGCGGCCGACGCGAACGTCGTCGTGTTCGAACGCATCAAGGAAGAGGTGCGGGCCGGGAAGTCCGTGCGCTCCGCGATCTCGGCCGGTTACGGCAAGGGCTTCCACACGATCCTCGACGCGAACGTCGTGACCGTGATCACCGCGATGGTCATCTTCCTCATCGCCGTGGCAGACGTGAAGGGCTTCGCCCTCATGCTCCTGATCGGGACGATGATCTCGCTCCTTACGGCGGTAGCCGCGACGCGAGCGATGCTCGGTCTGCTCAGCGGCTTCCGCTGGTTCGACAACCCGCGCTTCATGGGCGCGCACGGCCAGCAGACCGCGAAGTGGCTGCAGATCGACTTCATGAAACGGCGCTACTGGTGGTTTGCCCTCTCCGGCGTGATCATCCTCGCCGGAGTGGTAGCGCTCGGCGTGCGCGGCCTCAACCTCGGGATCGACTTCAAGGGCGGTACGAAGATCACCCTCAAGACGTCCCAGCCGTACTCGACGAACGCCGTCACGGCGGTCGCGGCGCAGCAGGGCTATCCCGACGCGCGGGTGCAGGGAGAGGGCGCGAGCACGAGCGGGAACTACTCCCAGTTCCAGGTCGTGACGAAATCGCTCACGCCGGCCAAGCAGCGGCAGCTCCAGCAAGGGCTGACGACCAAGCTCCACTCGTCGATCCTCGGGACGACGAACGTCTCGGGTACGTTCGGCCACCAGATCGCGATCGACGCGATCTACGGGATCATCGTTTCGCTCCTCCTGATCACGATCTTCATCACGATCAGGTTCGACCTGAAGTTCGCGATCCCGGTCATCCTCGCGATGCTCCACGACATAGCCGTGACCGTCGGCGTCTACGCCCTCGTCGGGAAGGAGGTCTCCGTCGCCACGGTTGCCGCTGTTCTGACCGTGCTCGGCTACTCGATCTACGACACGATCATCATCTTCGACCGCATCCGCGAAAACATCCCGCTCATGCGGCGCGCGCCGTTCGCGACGATCACCAACGTCTCGCTGTGGGAGACGATCCGCCGTTCGCTGGTGACGACAACCATCACGCTGCTGCCGATCATCTGTCTCGAGATCCTCGGCGGCGCGACGCTCAAGGACTTCGCCTTCGCGCTCATGGTCGGCGTTACGTCCGGTGCGTACTCGTCGATCTTCTTCGCCGCGCCGATCCTCGCGATCTGGAAGGAGCGCGAGCCGGAGTACGCGCGCCGCAGGGCGACCGCTGCGGCCGAGACGGGCTCTGCGGCGCTGCTCGGGTCGGAAGTGGCGCTCGCCGCCGAGCCGACGCCGGAGCTCGTCGACGCCGTCGTCGCGAGCACATCGGCGCCGGACGCGCAGTCTCGCCGCGAGAAGCGCAGCCAGCGTCGGCGCTCGAGGCCGCATGGCCGAACGCGGTAGCACGCGTCTCTTCCTCGACGCGGTGGAGGAGCTCTTCGCCGAGCTTCCGACCCGCGCGCGGGGGAGCAAGGAGAAGCTCTCGGAGCAGGCAATCGGCGCGCTGCGCACGCTCGTCGACGAGCTCGGCCTCGTGAGGCGTGAGGAGCTCGACGAGCTCGAGCTCCGCGTCGCGCAGCTCGAGCACCGCCTCCGGCTGCTCGAGGACGCTCCGCCTCCGCACTGAGATTCGTCACGCACGGCGGGGCCCGCTTGGCGACTCTCTAGCCTCAGGCTGCGGTCAAGTGAGAGCTCGTACTGGCCCAGGCCAGCCCTTGCGAATGTCACTTGAGGGACCTATGCTGGGCGTATGGGTGTTGTGCGGGCCGGTGTCTATGCGCGGATTTCGTCGGATCGGGAGGGCGACAACCTCGCGGTGTCCCGGCAGCTTCAGGACTGCGAGGCGCTGGCCGAGCGCAAGGACTGGGCGATACAAGAGCGGTACGTCGACGCCGACATCAGCGCCTATCGCGGGAAGCCTCGGCCGCAGTACAAGCGGATGGTCGCGGCTATCGAGTCGGGCGAGATCAACGCCGTGGTCGTCTATCACGCCGACCGTCTGCACCGGCACCCCCGCGAGTTGGAGGACTTCATCGACCTATGCACCCGGTTTGGTACGAAGCTCGCAACCGTGAGCGGCGAGGTTGACTTGGCGACGCACGAGGGGCAGCTCGTGGCCCGTATCCAGGGAGCGGTGGCGCGGAAGGAGAGCGACGACAAAAGCCGCCGCATCCGGCGCAAGCATGAGGAGCTGGCCTACGCCGGCAAGGTCTCGGGTGGAGGTTCGCGGCCATATGGCTACGACGACGACAAGGTGGCGGTGCGCGAGGACGAAGCTGCCGTGATCCGCGAGCTGGCCCGCCGCGTCTTGGCCGGCGACTCTCTGAAAGCGCTCTGCCGTGATCTGAGCACGCGCGGGATCAAGACCGCGCAGGGCAAGGAGTGGGCGACGGACGGCATCAAGCGGGTGCTGCTGTCGGCGCGGATCAGCGGCCAGCGCGAGCACAGAGGCGAGATCGTCGGGCCGGCGGAATGGCCGGCGATTATCACGCCCGAGGAGACGCAGAAGCTCCGCGCGAAGCTCCTCGACCCCGAGCGGCGCACGAACCGAGCCGGCCGCCGCTACCTCCTGACCCGCGTTCTGCGCTGCTGCCACTGCGCTAGCCAGCTCCAATCACGCCCTCGTGCCGATCACGTGCGCCGGTATGTGTGCTCGACGCAGATCGGCGGCTGCGGGAAGCTCACGGTCTTGGCCGACCCGGTAGAGCAGTTTGTCTCGGAGGCGGTCTTGCATCGCTTGGAGTCGCCGTTGCTGCCGGAGGCGATCACGCGCGCCCCGGACGGGCCGGAAGGGGCGGAGTGGCAGGCTCAGGCCGAGGAGGCGCAGCAGCAGTTGGACGAGCTGGCGGAGATGTGGGCATCGAAGGAGATCACGCGCGGCGAGTGGCAGAAGGCCCGCCCACCAATCGAGCGCCGCCTCGGAGTGGCCCGGAAAAAGCTCGCCGAGTTGAACCGGCAGACCGCGATCGCGCCCTTCATCGGTGACGCAGGACGGGTGCGGGACGAGTGGCCGACCATGACCCTGAGCCGGCAGGCAGAGATCGTCCGCGCCCTCGTCGAGTACATCGACGTGCAGCCAGCCCGCCGTGGCTACAACCAATTCGACCCGTCCCGCTTGGACCCCGTCTGGCGCGTCTGAGCCGACCGTGACGGTGGCGGCTCGCGGATGCCGAGCAGCTCGCAGACGTTGCGGAGTGTCTCTAGGTCCATGACTTTGGGCGGTAGCCCTTGGGCTATCGCTGTTTCTTCGGCCCAGCGGTGGGCCTGCGCGCGCAGCTCATCGCTCAGCCCAGGCACACCAGTACGCGGGCGAGCCGCGCCACTCCTCCCCCGACCGCCACACTCGGACCGGCTCCGACCCCATCAGCTCCGATGCCTTGCCGATCACCGCTTCGTCCGAGTCCGCGCGGAGCGGGACCTTCTCCGGCTGGAAGCCCTGCGCCACTTCGTAGCGGTGCAGGCCGGCCAGCCGTTCCTCGCCGAACGCTTTGGTCAGGTACTTGCCGAGATAGCCGGCCGCGACCCGCGCCTCCTCGAGAGTCCCGGAGCCGACCGGCAGATCCCCGATCAGCTTCCCGTGCACGATCCCATGCCCCCACACGTCTTTGATCAGCCGCACCGGGATGAACTGGCCCACCGTGAAATGCGCGTGGAGACCGTGCCCGCCCGGATGCCACTCCGGCACCCACACATACGCGAACGCCAGCCCGAGCTCGGCCCGGAGTCGACGGAAGAACGCGCCGAGATCGGAGCGAATCTGCGCCTGGTCGAAACAGCCATCACCCGCGTACGTGAGCGTCCACAGGCGGTTGAGCCGGTTCGCTGCGCCGTAGCGGCGCACGTTGGCCCGTGCCCTGCGCGCAGCCTCCGATTGCGAGCGCTCCGGATCGACCGAGCCGTCATGCCCACCGACCGGCTCCGCCCGGAGCGTCGGCACAAAGCAGCCGCCGCCCTCCGCCGCCTCGGGATACAGGTTGAACCCCCAATACGCACGATGCCCTAGTCTCATACCGGAGACTATGCCGAGCGAGTCGGACGACAGTCGCAGACCTGCGACTACAGCTCGGGCTTCGCCGCCTGGTACGCCTTGATATCGAGCTTCACACCCGGAAACTGGAACTCGTCCGGATGCACGCCCACCGTCCGCCGAAACAAACTCACCCGCCGATAGATACTCGCCCGACTCATCCCGAGCGCCTGCAGCCCTTCAAAGCCGCCCTCCAAATGCCACGCGAGCCAGAAGCCCATCAGGTCGAGCCACACCGGCACCGCCGCCTTCCGCGCGAGCGGTTGGATCGCCGGCCCCGCGACCTTCTGCACCTGCGCCGCATACGAATCCCACGCCCGCCGCGCGATCCCCTTACCCTCCGGGGACGGCATCCGATCCGAGCGGAAATCCGCTACCGGCTCCTCACCCATCTAGTCGCAGACTAGCGACTACACCGGATAGAAGTGCAACAGCCGCCTCCTGGGGTGCAAAACCCCTGCAAAAGGTGCATATTTGCACCCCAGGCAACAGCTCTAGCCCCCGATCAACCCGCCACCCGAGTTTCGTTGCTAATACAAGTGAAGAGAGCGGCCAACCCCCGGGGCGACCGCGGACGCCGGAGCCGCCGGGGGCCGCCCCTCGCGGGGCGGCTCGCCGGGCGACCCCGGCTACCCCGCGAGCGCACCGCGGGGAAGGGCGGCATCGACTGGGCGATGCAAACACCGAAGGGGACACCGGCTAGCGCGGGCCCCCGCGCCCAAATCGCAGACCCCCCTCCTCGTCGCTAGCGCTCCTCGGCGATTTGGGCTTCCCCGCGCTACCCGGGCGACACCACGCACACTCGCTCAGTCGACCCTCGGCTAAAGAACCCCGGCTACGACCAAGAGGATCCAGATCACGACTACAGCGGCGAGGGTCCCGAGCAGTCCAATGAGCAGGAAGCGGATCGGCGGCCATAGCTGGTTCATCTCCGCAGGGTACGCCCATGTCGTCAAGTGACATTCCCGCGCGCGACTGGCCCAGGCCATGAGAGCGGCTTGCTTTCGACCGTCGGCGCCCTATTGTCTCTCAGGTGCCGAGATCAGCATTGACCGTCATGATCGTCGCTCTCGCTGGGGCGGGAGCCATCTACGCGGCGACGGCGTCCGGGACAGCACAGATCCAGATCTGCAAGGAAGTCCGCGTGACCGGCGGAATCCAAAACGGGCGGGCGGCACCAGCATCGCTGCCGTTTGGGTCAAGAACCGCGGCAGTCGTGACTGCACGGTCAACACGCGGCCGTGGGTCCTGCTCGGCCCGTTTCGCTATCGAGTGATGGTCGCGGACGCCGCCCCCGGGGACTTCGGAAACGCAGGCGATCCCGAACGGACTTGGATCCTTCGCCCCGGCCGCCGCATCGCCGCCGCTCTCTTCTTTGTACCCGGGTCGTGTGACCGATCCGTCGGGTCAATGTTCGGGCTCCACCTACGTGCGGGCTGGGGCCGTCAAAGCGCCCTGATCGACGGCGGCGCCTGCAAGAACGGCACAGGCCAGGTCTTCGTCGGCTCATTTCAGCGATAGAACAAATCGCCTCAAGTGACATTCCCGCGCACTGGCCCAGCTGAGAGTCGCCCCGCCGCATGTCAGGTAGTCAGGTAGAACCCTTCCCGAACATGCCACGTAACGCCGTAACACTGAGCCCTCGCCGCTTCGTCCTACCCCTGCCACAGAACAGGACGGCACGCGAGCGCATCGAGCGAGCCCTTCTCGATAAGTACCGCGCGCGCCGTGAGTCGCATCCCGACCGTCTCGAAATCGACTTTCCGAAGCATGAGCCGCATCGAGCGGCGAAGGAAGTGATCACCGCCGAACTTGACAAGGTCGAGCCACGGTGGAGGCGGCTGTATGTCCTCTACCCGACCGAGTCGTCGCTACGCGAACGCGGGGAGTGAGTCTCCCGTCGGGTGACTGTGAGACTCCGCGATGAGCCTGCGGGGGCCGCGTCCTAAGATGCCTTCTCGATGAGGCGCGCGAGAGCTCTGTTGGTCGTCGTGGTTGCCGGCGCGCTGCTCCTCGGGGCGTGCGGCTCGGGTGGGACAGCTGTCCCAGCCTCGACGTTGTCGTGGCATCGCTGTGACGCCCAGTTCGAGTGCGCGACGCTGCGGGTTCCTCTCTCGTACTCGCATCCGCGCGGTCCGCAGATCCCGATCTCGGTGGTCGAGCTCGTTGCAACCCGGCCACACCCGATCGGCGACATCGTCTTCAACCCCGGCGGCCCCGGCGCGTCGGGTGTGCAGTACCTCGAGGGGGTGTCGAGCACCTTCCCGGCTTCGCTGCGGGCGCGGTTCAACCTCGTCAGCTTCGATCCCCGCGGCTCCGGGTCGAGCAAACCGCTGCGGTGCCTGACGTCAGCCGGGATCCGTGCCTGGCTCGGCGTCAATCCGGACCCGACCACGCCACGCCAGATCGCCGGCGTCGTAAGCGCCAGCAAGGCCCTCGTCCGCGGCTGCGAGCGGAGCGCCTCGACCGCCTTCATCGTGAGCCTGTCCACGTCGAACAACGCCCGTGACATGGATCGTCTGCGCGCCGCTCTCGGCCAGTCGAAACTCACGTATTACGGCCTCTCCTACGGCACTTTCCTCGGCACCGTCTACGCCGAGATGTTCCCGAAACGCGTCCGGGCGATGGTGCTCGACGGCGCTCTCGATCCTGCGCTCGACACGGCAACGTCGGAGGCCGAGCAGGCCGCCGGCTTCGAAACCGATCTGCACGACTTCTTCGCCTGGTGCGCAAGACATTCCAGCTGCGGGTCGGCCTTCGCGACCACGCCCGCCCACGCATATACGGCGCTCATGGCCCGCTTCAAGCGAGGTCTGGTCATCCCGGCGCGCCTGGCGCCCGCGTTCGGCGGTGAGGAGCGCGTCAACTACGGAGTCGCCCTGGTCGGCGTTATCGCAACCCTCTACTCGAAGGAGACCTGGCCGTTCCTCGGCCGAGCGCTGGCGGCTGCGGAGAACGGCGACGGCACGGACCTTGCCGCCGCGGCCTACAGCTACGCCGGGATGAACCCCGCCGGCGGGTCGTTCTCCAACATCCTCTCCGCGAACATGGCGACCAACTGCCTCGACCGGCCGGCGCCGACGACGATCCGCGACTACCGGGAACTCGCCTCCCGGCTCTCCAGGTCCGCGCCCGACTTCGGGGCGGCCGAGGCATGGGGAACGCTCCCCTGCGCCTACTGGCCCGCCCGCGCACAGATGCAACCGGCAGCCGCGCACGCTCCAGGCGCCCCGCCGATCCTCGTCATCGGCTCGACCGGCGACCCGGCCACACCCTACGCCTGGGCGAAAGCACTCGCCAGAGAGCTACCGCGAGCAACCCTCCTCACCCGCACCGGCCCAGGACACACCGCGTACCGCCAGAGCTCCTGCATCCGGAAGTGGGCCGACCGCTACCTCCAAACTCTCCGCATGCCGCCCAGCGGGACCGTCTGCCCGAGCGACTAAGAGCTCCTAACGGGATGACCACGCGCTGACTGGGCGTGATGGGCGAGTGCGATGCAAGGACGCAGGGAGCGCGAATAGCAGCGTTATTCGCGCTCCCGAGGACGCGGCAGCGCGCCGCCCAGCGCGGCCAGGCGGCCCGTGCTTCATTGCGTTAGGAGCTCTAAGCCTCCGCGTACTCAGCAGCCTCGCCTGCCGCGCGACGGAAGCGTGTGACCGTCGCCGCGAGGAACCGCTCGGCGTCGTAGACGATGAAGGCGCAAAGCGCGGCGAGCGGGAGCTCGGCGAGTGCAGCCTCCGCGACCGCTTCGAGGAGCTCGGTGCCGGGCTTCGACGTGGTCACGTCGAACCACGCGTCGCAGCAGAGCATCGTCGCGGTCACGGCGGCAAAGGGGACGAGCCACTGTGAGCCGCGCAGGACGGCCCACGCGGTGGCGGCGAACGTCACGCTGAGCCCGACGTCGAACCCGACCCACGCGAGGTCGTAGTGGACGGTGACGTGCCGCGAGGGCAGCGTGAACGTGAGGTAGAGGATCCACGGGACGAGGAGCACGGCGACACCGCCCAACACTCCGACGAGCCAGCGCGGTAGGGGAATCTCTACGTGCTCGGTCGTCACGGTGACGTTGTACCCTCCGTGCGTGACGCTGCGGAGCCTCCCAGCCGAGCGGCTCCTCGCCTTTGCCGCTGCTGCGGTCGGCGTAATGGGGATCGTCTCGGCGGCAACTCCGGGGATGGCCGACCGGGTCAAGCTCATCCGCGGCGTGCTGCCTCCGGGCTGGCCGGAGGGCGCGCGCATCCTGACGATGGCGAGCGCAATCGGCCTCGTCTTCCTCGCCCGCTCGCTCGCGCGGCGCCGCCATCGCGCCTGGCAGCTCGCGATCTTCGTCGTCCTCGCCTCGGCGGCCGCTCATCTCGCGAAAGGTCTCGACGTCGAGGAGGCGGCCATCTCGCTCCTCTTCCTTCTCGCGCTGCTCCATTGGCGCGACCGCTTCGACGTGCCGGGCGATCCCGCGAGCGTGCGGTTCGTGCTCGGCCTCGGGGCGCTCGTCGGCGGGATAGCCGCGGTCGCGATCGCCTCCGAGCTCCCCGGCCACGACCTGCCGAACCGCGCCGCGGACGCGCTCACCGCCGTAGGGATCGTCGCCGGCTTCTCCGCGCTGTACTTCTGGCTGCGCCCGTTCGGGCAGGCCGTTGCGCAGAGCGTGGGGGAGCGGCGCGTCGCGCGGACGCTCGTCGAGACGTACGGCACCGACAGCCTCTCGTTCTTCGCGCTGCGGCGCGACAAGAGCTACCTCTTCTCGCCGAGCCGTCGCGCCTTCCTCGCGTACCGCGTCGTCGCCGGCACGGCGCTCATGAGCGGCGATCCGGTCGGGGAGGAGTCCGAGATCGACGACCTCCTCGCCGAGCTGCAGCGGACAGCGCATGCCCACGGCTGGCGGCTCGCGATCGTCGGCGCCTCCGAGCATCACCTGCCGCGCTATCGCGCCCTCGGCCTCAAGCCGATCCCGTTGGGGGAGGAGGCCGTGCTGCGGCCGGCGGAGTTCTCGCTCGAAGGGCGCGCGATCCGCAAGGTGCGCCAGTCGGTTTCGCGCCTGCAGAAGGCGGGCTACTCCTTCCGCGTCGTCGCCGCCGACGACGTCTCGCCCGGGCTCGAGGAGGAGCTCGCCGAGGTCTCGTCCGTCTGGCGCGGGGATCAACCCGAACGCGGCTTCTCGATGACGATCGACGACCTCCACGTCCCGGGCACGGTGCTTGCGATCGCGGCGGACGAGCAGGGGCGGATCGGCGGCTTCCTCCATCTCGCACCGTCGCCGGCCGGCGGAGGCTGGTCGCTCAGCACCATGCGGCGCCGGCCCGACTCGCCGAACGGGCTCACGGAGTTCCTCATCGTCGAGACGGTCGAGTGGGCGAAGGCCGAGGGCGCGAGCGAGCTGTCGCTCAACTTCTGCGCGTTCACCGACGTCATCTCGCCCGAGCGGGCCACGAGCATCCCGAAGCGGCTCGCGCGGCGCGTCCTGCTGCTCGCCGACAACGTCTTCCAGCTCGAGCGCCTCTACTCGTTCAACCGGAAGTTCTTCCCGGAGTGGCGCCGCCGCTACATCTGCGTCGAGCGGTATGCCGACATCCCCGCGGTCGGCCTCGCGTACCTCCACGCCGAGTCCCTGCTCGTGCCACCCGGCCCGTGGACGCGGCGGCGCGAGACACGCAAGCACGTTGCCGCTTAACCTTCTGCCATGAGCACGCCGCCGCGGACGCGGACGATCGGACGTCTGTCCGAGATCGCACAGGTGATGGTGCGCCACGGGTTCGGCTACTTCATCGACGCGCACCGGTTGAGCGATCTCCTGCCCCGGCGCTCTGCGGAGGAGCGCCTCGCGAGCGCCGCCGCCGCGCAGGGAGCGGGCTCGGCGCGGGGCCAGCGCCTGCGGGAGGTGCTCGACGAGCTCGGGCCGACGTTCGTGAAGTTCGGGCAGCTCCTCTCGACCCGTCCCGACGCCGTGCCGCCCGACATCGTCCTCGAGCTGCGCGGCCTGCAGGACGACGTGCGGCCGTTCCCGTTTGCGGACGTCCGCCGCGTCGTCGAGGCCGAGCTCGGGAACACGCTCGAGCGTCTCTTCACGGATTTCGAACCGGTGCCGGTCGCCGCGGCGTCGATCGGCCAGGTGCATGCCGCGACGCTCCCGAACGGTCAGCGCGTCGCGGTCAAGGTGCAGCGGCCGGGAGCCGCGCGGCAGATCGACGCCGACATCGCGCTCCTCTACCAGGCGGCACGCCTCGCCCGGGAGCGGATCCGGGCGCTCGACTTCATCGACGCGCGCCAGCTCGTGGACGAGTTCGCGCGCTCGATCCGCAAAGAGCTCGACTACCACCTCGAGGGCCGCAACGCGCAGATGTTCCACCGTCACTTCGCCGGCGCGGAACACGTCCGTGTGCCGAAGGTCTACTGGTCGTATTCCGGAGCGCGCGTCCTCACGCTCGAGTGGATCGACGGCGTCCAGCTCGCCGATCTCGACCTCGCCGCGATGACGCTCGAGGAGCGGCGGGACCTCGCGTATCGGATCACCGAGACGTGGATGACGATGATCTTCCGCCACGGCTTCTTCCACGCCGACCCGCACCCGGCGAACATCCTCGTGGTGCCCCAAACGGGGACGGTCGGACTCGTCGACTTCGGCTCGGCCGGGAAGCTCAGCGACAACGACATGTCGAAGCTGACCGGGTTGCTGATCGACGCCGCGAACGAGAACATCGACCAGATCCCGCGGCGGCTGGCCGACCTCGGCGTCCGCTATCCGCGTGAGCGCGAGGAGGAGCTGCGGGCGGAGCTGCGCGAGCTCTACTACCGCTACTACGGCGCGAGCCTGAGCGAGATCGATCCGATCCAGGCGATCCGGGAGGGCTTCGCGCTCATCTACTCGCTCAACATGCGCCTGCCCTCACGGTTCCTGCTCCTCGACCGTGCGATCGCCACCCTCGGATCCGTCGGCCAGGAGCTCTATCCCGACTTCAACGTGTTCGAGGTCGCGCGGCCGTACGCGCGCGACCTCATGCTCGAGCGGTTCACGCCGGAGCGCGTCGTGCGGCGCGCCCGCCGCGAGGTCGTCCGGTATGCCCAGGTGCTCGCCGAGGCGCCGCACCAGTTCCACGGCTTCATAGAGGAGATTCGTGACGGCCAGATCGAGGTCGGCTTCGTCCACAAGGGCCTGGACGACCTGCTCGCGAAGCTCGACACGCTCATCAACCGGCTCGTGATCGCGCTCGTCGTCGTCGGCGGGCTGATCGGCTCGAGCCTGATCGGGATCTTCGCGAAGGGCGGGCCGCATGTCCTCGGCGTGAACGTCATCTCGATCGGCGGGTTCGCGGTCTCCGCACTGCTCGGCCTGTGGCTGCTGTGGGGCGTCGTGCGCAGCGGACGGCTCTAAGCCGAAAACGCTTCGCGTTTTCGGCTTGTCGGAGGAACTCCGGCGCGGGAGAGCGCGGTCTCCCGCGCCTTCGTGCAGAGACCTGGTTACCGGCCGCGGCGGGCACCTTCGTCGCGCGCCGGGGAGCCGGGGAGCCTGCGGCTTAAGCCGCCGCTCGCGCGGCTGTCTTAGCCTTCCGGCCGAGACCAAATCCTCCCAGCGGCCGAGTCTCTGCGGGGGGGTCCGTGACGGTTTCGTTGCGGTTCTTGCCGTAGGTTCGTGGCGATGACGGCACTCGTCCTCGCAGAAGCGGAGCCCGCGGTGCGCGGCTTCCTCGAGCGGCAGCTCCGGAACGACGGCTTCGACGTCTTCGTGTACGAGCGCGCCGAGCACTTGCCGCGCGCCGCCGACCCCGACCTCCTGCTCCTCGGCGACGCCGAAGCGCTCGACCGCGGCCTCGTGCCCGACTGCCCGGTGATCGTGCTCGGCGGTGCGGATCCGGCCGCGCGCGTCCGCGCGCTCGAGCACGCCGACGACTGCCTCGCACGGCCGTTCGTCTACGAAGAGCTCCTCGCGCGCATCCACGCGCTCCTGCGGCGCTGCCCGCCGCGGGTCGAGCGGCTCGAGGTCGGGCCGCTCTCGATCGACCGCGCGACGCGCCGGACGGTGGCGAACGGCGAGGACGTCGACCTGTCGGCGAAGGAGTTCGCGCTGCTCGTGAAGCTCGCCTCCGATCCCGATCGCGTCTTCACTCGCGAGCAGCTCCTACGCGACGTGTGGGGATTCCGGACGTATGTGCCGACGCGGACTCTCGAGTCCCACGCGTCCCGGATCCGCCGCAAGCTCGCCGCGGCCGGGCTCGACGACTGGGTTGTGAACGTCTGGGGAGTGGGATACAAGCTGCGCCCGCTCCGACGCGACGGCTTAGTGGTGGCCGAAGTGACCGGAGTGCGTGGCGAGGATCAGCAACAGGAACCCGAGCCCGATGCCGAGGCCGCCGACGGTCTGGCCGAACCGCTTACCGAAGGGCGTAATCCCGCCGAGGAGCAGCGCGGCGCCGCCGATCAGGCCGAGTAGCTCTCCGATTTCGGCGATCCGGAGGCCCGTGTGCTGCGCGATGGTGAATGCGAGGAGTGTCATGCCCGGGTGATTCCCGGAGCGGGCGGAAAACCCTTCTGGCGGGAGGCTTTGGCGACCCCTCCTACAGAAGCGCGCCCTCCAGCCGAAGCAGCCATTCCTTCCGTTCGAGCCCGCCGCCGTAGCCGGTGAGGCTTCCGCTCGCGCCGACGACGCGGTGGCACGGGAGGACGATCGGCACCGGGTTCCTGTTCATGACGGTGCCGACGGCGCGCGCCGCCTTCGGCGCACCGACCCTGGCAGCGAGAGCGCCGTACGTCGTCGTGTGTCCGTACTCGACGCGCGCGAGCTCGGCGAGGACGCGCTGATGGAACTCGGGCGCGGCGCGCAGGTCGAGCGGGAGGTCGAACGCGTGGCGGCGTCCCTCGAAGTACTCGTCGAGCTCGCGGCGGACGTCGTCGAGCGCGGCGGGAGCGCGGAGGACACGCGGGCCGAATCGGCGCGCGAGGTCCTCGATCTCGCGCTCGGGATCCGGGTCGAAGTGGACGCGGCAGAGGCCGCGCTCTGAGACGCCGACGAGCAGCTTCCCGATCGGCGTGTCGTCGAGGACGTCGTACGCGACGTCGAGCTCGCCCGTCGCGGCCGCGGCGGCGCGGAAGCGGGCGTCGAGTGCTGCCGGAACCTTGCTCGCAATGTCGGTCACTGGGCGTCCTTCTCCTGTCGTAATCGCCGCACTCCGGCGGAGGCGGCCTGGCGCGCTGCGTCCTCGCTCGAGTCGAGGGCGGCGCCGATCTCGTCGTAGCCGAGCGAGTAGCCGTAGCGGAGGACGACGGCCGCGCGTTCCTTCGGTGGGAGCCCGTCCGTGAGCGGCGCGAGCTCCTCGAAGGCGGGACGCGGATCCTCACCCCCCGGCTCGAGGGCAAGCTCCACGGTTGGACGCTCCCGCCGTGCCGCGTCGACCAGCGTGTTCGCCGCGATCGTCAGGACCCAGGCGCGCAGGTGCTCGCCGTGCTCGAGCCGGCCGTAGGCCCGCAGCGCGAGCAGGAACGTCTCCTGGAAGAGATCGTCGGCACGGTCGCGGCCGGCCCGCCGGCGGAGAAACGCGAGAACTTCGCCGTTGTGCGCTTCGTAGAACCGTTCGAACGGGGGGACCGACGCGACCGCCATCTAGTCATCAAACGTACTCCCCCTCCTCAGTGTGAGGTCAAGATGTGAGGTCATGCGAGTCGCAGTGGTCGGACATGTCGAGTGGGTCGAGTTCGCGCTCGTCGAGGAGCTGCCGTCCGCGGGTGAGATCGTCCACGCTCGCGGGTCGTGGGAGGAGGCGGCGGGCGGCGGTGCGGTGGCGGCCGTCCAGCTCGTGAATCTCGCCGGCTCGTGCCTCTTCTTCACGGCGCTCGCCGACGACGATCTCGGCCGGCGCTCGAAGAAGGAGCTCGAGGCGCGCGGCGTAACCGTCCACGCCGGCCGTGCCGTCGGCCCGCAGCGACGCGCGTTCACGCACGTGGACGACGGCGGCGAGCGGACGATCACGGTGATCGGGGAGAAGCTCCGGCCCTCGGGCGAGGACGCTTCGCTGCCGTGGGAGGAGCTCGCCCGCTGCGACGCGGTTTATTTCACCGGCGGCGACAATGCGGCGCTGCGCGCGGCCCGGCGCGCCGAGGTGCTCGTGGCGACGTCGCGCGAGCTGCCGACGCTCCGCAGCGCCGGCGTGCAGATCGACGTTCTCGTCGGGAGCGGGGAGGACGCCGGCGAGCGCTTCGAGCCGGGCGAGATCGAGCCGCCGCCGGGGATCGTCGTCACCACCGCCGGCGGGCTCGGCGGCTGGATTCGTCCCGGCGGGCCGTTCCGCGCGGCGCCGATCCCCGGCCCGGTGGCCGACGCGTACGGGTGCGGAGATTGCTTCGCCGCGGGCGTGACGTACGGGCTCGCCCGCTCGCTGCCCGTCGACGAGGCAGTCGCGATCGGCGCGCGCTGTGGTGCGACGGTGCTGACGAGCAGGGGGCCGTACGAGAGGCAGTTGACCGCCGCAGATCTCTGATTCGCTGGACAAAGTGGGTTTGAGTGGGGTAAAGTGGGGCACAGTGGCGCGATAGGGAGAGCTGCCCCATGCTCCTTGGCGAATACGAGCACACCATCGATGACAAAAACCGCGTGACGCTTCCGGCGAGATTCCGCCGGGAGTTCGAGGATGGGTGCGTCGTCACGAAGGGGTTCGAGGGCTGCCTCTTCGCGTGGCCGCCGGAGAACTGGGAGAACTACAAGGACGCCTTCCTCTCTCCGCTCAACCCGCTGAGCGTGGAGAGCCGGCGGATGCACCGCAGGTTCTATGCCGGCGCAACCGAGACTGCGCCGGACAAGCAGGGCCGCGTGACCATTACGCCTGCGCTCATGGCTCACGCGCAGCTCGGCCGGGACGTCGTCGTCGCCGGAGTCAACGACCACGTCGAGATCTGGGACCGCGACGCCTGGCGCCGCGAGCTCTCCGAAGTCGAAGGGAGTGCTGAGGATGTTGCCGAACGTCTCGCAGCCCATACCAGCTGACCACGTCCCCGTTCTCGCCGAGGAGGTGCGCGCGGGCCTCGCTGTGCGCCCGGGCGAGTCGGTCATCGACGCGACGTTCGGCGCCGGCGGTCATGCCGCGCTCCTCGCCGCCGACCTCGCCGGCCGCGGGAAGCTGACCGCGATCGACCGCGACCCGTCGGCGCGCACGTACTTCGAGCAGCTCGAGAAGCGCTTCAGCGTCAACGCCCGTCTCCTGCGCGGCGACTTCGGAATCGTGCTGCCGCAGCTCGCGGCGAACGGCGTCCGCGCCGACGCGATCCTCCTCGACCTCGGCGTCTCGTCGATGCAGGTCGACCAGCCCGAGCGCGGGTTCTCGTATGCCGTCGATGCGCCGCTCGACATGCGGATGGACCCGACGCAGGAGGAGAGCGCCCGCGATCTCGTCAACACGTGGAGCGAGCGCGACCTCGCGACGATCTTCCGCCGCTACGGCGAAGAGCGGTACGCGAATCAGATCGCGCGCGCGATCGTCCGGCGTCGGCGCGAGCAGCCGTTCGAGCGGACGGGCGAGCTCGTCGACGCGATCAGGGCGGCGATCCCGGCACCCGCGCGCTTCGGCGAGGGCCATCCGGCCAAGCGCGTCTTCCAGGCTCTCCGGATCGCGGTGAACGGGGAGCTCGATTCGCTCGCGGCGGCGCTGCCGGCGGCGCTCGAGATGCTCAGGCCCGGCGGCCGGCTCGCGGTGATCTCCTTCCACTCGCTCGAGGACCGGATCGTCAAGCGCTTCCTCCGCGAGCGCGAGCGCGGATGCACGTGCCCGCCCGACTTCCCGGTTTGCGTCTGCGGGCATGAGCCGGAATTACGGGCGGTACAGCGCCGGCCGATCCGCCCCGGCGAGGCCGAGCTCGCAGCGAACCCGCGCTCATCGTCGGCGCGCCTGCGCGTCGCGATCAAGAGCGAGGTCGGCTAGATGTCGGCGGTCGAGTCCTGGTTCGCCACTGCCGCGGTCGCAGAGCCGGTTCCCCGGAGGTCTTCCGGCCGGGCGTCGGCGGCTTCGCCGTCGACGCTTCCAGCCAGAGCACGGCCCCGGCGTGCGCCCGCGCCTGCCGGGCCGAAGGCGCGGCAGCGGAAGGGGCAGCGGCGCGTCTTCCGTGTTCGTGCGCCGCTCGTCTGGATGGCCGTCTTCGCGATCCTGCTCGTCGGCGTCGTCGCCGTCAACGTCGCCGTCCTCCGCGCGA
>Ga0307373_10002998_pt1 | contig 29962 bp, 22 predicted proteins | sample OX2MG_FD_202534 | JGI IMG/M metagenome (GOLD analysis project Ga0307373, IMG submission 202534) | Soil microbial communities from Risofladan, Vaasa, Finland - OX-2 | ecosystem: Environmental > Terrestrial > Soil > Coastal area > Acid sulfate soil | place: Finland: Risofladan, Vaasa | collected... | reverse complement strand
GTGAGTGATCCCAGCGTCGCCGCCACGGCGGTGGCCATCGCCGCCGCTGAAGGCGCGCAAGCGAACGTGAACGTGGCCACCTTCACCGATCCGGGCGGGGTTGAGAGCACGGCCGACTATAGCGCCACGATCTTGTGGGGCGACGGCAACACGTCGCCCGGCGCCATCAGCGTTTCCAACGGCGTGTTTACCGTGAGCGGCACGAACACCTACGCCGAAGAAGGCGCTTACACCGCCACGGTCACCATCGCCCACGACGCCGCGGCGTCGGTCGTCGTCAAGCCGCAAGCCACGGTTAGCGATGCGGCATTGCACGCAACCGCCGCCGCCATCAACGCGACTCAGGGTTCCAACTTCAACCAGACGGTTGCCACGCTCACGGATGACGATCCGGCGGGTACCAATACCGATTACACGGCGACGATCGATTGGGGTGACAAGACGGCACTGACCACCGTCACGGGAGCAAACATTACGGAGTCGAACAACGTGTTCAGCGTGCCGAGCGGCCACGACTATGCGTCGCCGGCGACGTATACGCTGACGGTCGTCATCAGCGACGCGGGCGGCGCGACGACGACGCTGACCGAGACGGCGACCGTCGCGGCCGCCTCGCTTGCCGCCACAGCCTCGCCCGTCAGCGCGACGGAAGGAAACACATTCAGCGGGAACGTCGCGACATTCACCGATGCCGATCTGAACGCCAAACCGAGCGTCTACAGCGCCACGATCTTGTGGGGTGACGGCAACACCTCGCCCGGCAACGTGAGCGGTCCCGACACGAACGGCGTGTTTACCGTCAGCGGCACCGACACCTACACCGAGGAGGGAAACTACACGCTTTCGGTGGTGATCAACGACACCGCTGATGGCGCGTCGGCGACGGTCGCCCCGGTAGCCACAGTGACCGATCCTAGCGTCGCCGCCACGGCGGTGGCCATCGCCGCCACCGAAGGCGCCTCGGCGAACGTGAACGTGGCCACTTTTACCGATCCGGGCGGGGCCGAGAGCACGGCCGGCTATAGCGCCACGATCTTGTGGGGCGACGGCAACACCTCGCCCGGCGCCATCAGCGTTTCCGACGGCGTGTTTACCGTGAGCGGCACGAACACCTACGCCGAAGAAGGGACCTTTACCGCCACGGTCACCATCGCCCACGACGCCGCGGCCGCGGTCGTCGTCAAGCCGCAAGCCACGGTTAGCGACCCGAGCGTCGCCGCCACGGCGGTGGCCATCGCCGCCGCTGAAGGCGCGCAAGCGAACGTGAACGTGGCCACTTTTACCGATCCGGGCGGGGCCGAGAGCACGGCCGGCTATAGCGCCACGATCTTGTGGGGCGACGGCAACACGTCGCCCGGCGCCATCAGCGTTTCCGACGGCGTGTTTACCGTCAGCGGCACGAACACCTACGCCGAAGAAGGCACCTACACGGCCACCGTGACCATCGCGCACGACAGCGCCGCCTCCGTGATCGTCAAGCCGGTGGTCACGGTAAGCGACGCGGCGCTCAGCGCGACGGGCTCGAACGTGACGACGACGGAGGGGCACACGGTGAGCTGGACGGCGGCCACGTTCACCGACGCCGACCCGGCCGGCACGGCGGGCGATTACACGGCCACCATCGACTGGGGCGACAACACCGCCATGACCACGATTACCGGGGCGCAGCTTACCGGCAGCGGTCCCGGCGCGCCGGGATTTGGCGTGCCCGCCATCCACGACTACGCCGAGGAAGGCAGCTTCACGCTCACGGTCGTCATCAGCGACGCGGGCGGAGCGACGACGACCGTCAAGCCGGTCGCGACGGTCAATGACGCCGCGCTCAGCGCCACGGCCACCAACGTGACCGCGACGGAGGGAACGACGTTCGGCGCCACGGTGGCCACGTTCACCGACGGCGACCCCGGCGGCACGGCCAGCGACTATACCGCCACCATCGACTGGGGCGACGGCACCACGGCCACGGCGATGCCGCAAATCACCGGCAGCGGCACGTTCGGCGTGCCCGGTAGCCACGTTTATGCGGAAGAAGGGACGTATACGATGTCGGTGGTCATCAGCGACGCGGCGGCGACGGCCACGGTGCATCCGGTGGCCACGGTGAGCGATCCGAGCGTCAGCCCCAGTTCGGTGTCGATCTCGGCGACGGCAGGCACGCCGGCCACGGTCACCGTGGCGACGTTCACCGATCCGGGCGGAGCGGAGGACGCGCTGACCGATTACAGCGCGACCATCGTGTGGGGCGACGGCCACACGTCGGCCGGCACGATCGGCGGGCCGGACTCCAGCGGCGTGTTCACCGTCAGCGGCACGAACACCTACGCCGACGCCGGCACGTTCACGGCCAGCGTGACCATCAAGCACGACGCCGCACTGGCCGCGACGGTGTCCGACACGGCCACCGTCGTCAGCGCCGGGCCGACGAACGTGACGTCGGACGTGTCGGTGACTCGCACCGGCGTCCGTTACGACATGTTCCGTCACATCTTCATCCAAACGATCACGATCAAGAACACGAGCGGCAACACTCTAACTGGCCCGTTGGCCCTGGTGCTGACCAACCTCTCCAGCGATGCCACGCTGGCCAATGAGAGCGGCACCTTTAACGGGAATCCCTATATCAATCTTGCAGCCGGCATGCTACCTCCCGGCGGCAGCGTGAGCGTCGTGCTTTCATTCAAAGATCCGACCCTTGGCCAGTTCAGTTACGGCACCCAGGTCTGGCAGAACCTATGAGCATGCGTGGCACGACTGACCATTTTAGCCTTTGTAACCCACAAAATCGTTGACTTGGACATCACCGCGGCTTACGCTGGAGCGTAATCCATAATGAGGACATACACGATGAGAAGAATTGTATTTCGAGCGATCGCCGCGCTGGGGCTGGTCTGGTCGACGGCGCTCGCCGCCCGCGCCGACGTGGTCTATTCGGTGACCTTGGACACCAGCGCTCTGCTGGCCAACAACCCCGCCGACGCGCCGTTTTTGGTTGACTTCCAGCTCAACGACAATTCCGGCGACGTCAACAACAACACGGCCACGATCAGTGACTTCATGCTCGGCGGCGGATCGCTCGACGACACGATGATCGGCACCTCTGGACAGGTCACCGGCAACCTGGATAGCAGTGCCCCGCTGATCATCGGCGACGCCGGTACTCTCGACGACTTCAATCAGGTGTTCACGCCGGGCGCCCAGATCAGCTTTATGCTCGACCTGACGACCAACAATGTGACCACCGCCGAGATGACCACGCCCGACGAATTCAGTTTCACGGTGTTTTCCGACATCAATAGTTTCGCTCCTGATACGTCGGCGATTTTATCGATTGACATTACCGGCTACCCCCCGACCGTGTCCACCGACACTGGCGGCACCGTGAGCGGTCAATCGCAACCGTTCGCTCCCGTCTTACAAAGCCCGTCGGGCGCCGTCCCCGAGCCGTCGACGCTGTCACTTATGGCGTTCGGGCTCGTCGGGCTGGCTGTCGGCCGCCGTCGGCAACGCCAAGCCGGCCACAAAGGCGGCGCGGGGCCGGTAGTTCAGGTCCGTTGAAATCAACCGCGGGGCCGATTGCCATTCTTGTCCGTCAAATTGAAGGCGGAATGCGCGGACTGCGAAGTTGCTTCTACGTCGCGCGGCCCAAAATGCGGCTCATCATCCGCCCGCCTGATCGCGCAGAAATAGGAGCGTACCATGGTTTCCCAGTCCCGTAGGGACGTTAGAGTATAGCCGTGGGCGCGAGTCCACGGAGGAGGGACGCCAACGATCCGCGCAGCCGCGTAGCGGCGACAGAGCGCGTGGTGCGATGCCTCTGTCGCCGCTACGCGGCTTGCCTAATCTACCGCATCGGTACCGTGGGCTCGCGCCCACGGCTAAATTATCTCGCCGCTACGCGGCTGACGCGCGAGGAATCGAACAACGCCAGCGGCCGACAGAGTTACATCGCGTCGCGTGGGCGAGTACGCTATTCAGAGCGGCCGTCGAAGCGTGGTTTATAGGTCTCCATTTCCAGGAGGCGAAGCATGCCATCCTGCGCGACTTCTATCGGCAGGATCCGGCGAGTTGGCCTTGGGAACTGTCTGAAGCACCAGCGGCGGCGGAACCGATGAAAGACCGCGAAACAACTAATCCCGCGAGTTGATTCATGCAGTCTACGGCGACCTGGCCACTCGGAATTCGAACGGTGCGCTTTCGAGTTCCTCTTCGTCGCCGCGGGCCATGCCGATCGACGAAAGCTTGAAGGCCAGGCTCAATGGCTGGCTGGTCAACTCGTCGATCTTCAGCCCCACCCCAGGGATGTCGGACGTCTCCAGTAGCTCAACCATGATCGTCTCGGAGCGGCCGAGGGCCGGTTGAGGACGTTTGCCGATGGCCACGATAAAAGGCGGAAGCACGTAGGGAACATTGGGACCGAAGGTTACCGAAAAAGCGCCAGACACTTCCTCGGCTCTCTTGTGGGCAGGCCCCCACCTCCATGGCAACTTCATGGCGTTGGAATCACGCAAGTCGATGTCGAGATCAAGTTTTTCGAGGATTTCCGTCCGCGGCATGGCGGAACTAATCGGCGCCTTTCCGATGTTGCGGAGAAACAAGCTTACCGTAATGACCTCGCCGGACCGATAGGTTTCTTTCTTCGGTTGAATCCGCCAGCCAAGCTGTGCCCGTTCGGCGGGGCGGCCCCACACGATGTCGGCGTCTTTCGCGTCCGACGGCGTGGAGACTTCGTCCGTTTGCGTTCCGGGAGCCATTGCTTCCCCGGGCAACGGCGTCGTCAGCACTTGGATGTCGGTCATGCGGACCTTGCCCGGCCCATCAAACACCAGGTTCAGCTTCACGAGGTCGGCGAACTGGTCTTTCTGCAGGAAGGCCGGGATTTCGATGGTCATCCAATCGTTGCTGCCGCGCACTTTCTGGTCGAGGCCGCGGGAAAAGAACTCGCCGAGTCCAGCGACATGCGTCCACATTTCGGGGTAGGCGCTCGAAGGGACGTCGTCGGCCTTAACGCGGAAACGGTAGAGGATGACCGCTTGATCGATCCGCTCCAGGGGCACCTCGAACAGGCGCACCGGCCCGGCCTCGGCGGCCGTCACTTCCAGCTCTTCGCCGACCCATTTCGCACCGGCCGAGATGGGTTTGTCGCTGGGACGAAGAGCCTGCACGACTTTTGGCGCAACCGCCGGTGTTTCGGTTCCTTTCTTTGGCTGACCGCGATCCTTCCTATCGGCCAGTACCAGCGGCGTCAGGTCGAGCGTCCGCTCCTCTCTGGGAGCAAGGTCCACTGTCTGACGCACGCTGCGCTTGCGGTCGCCGTGGCTATAGATGACGGTGATCGTGTGCGGCCCGGCCGGCACAAGCCGTTCGATGGGGCTGATTTCGATCGGACCGGACGAGGCGCCGTCGATTTGGACGTCGACGATCGGCAGGTCTTCGTCGAACGTCATCGTCAAATGGCTTGCCGCGGCCTGCCAGGCTTGTGCGTACTGCTGCGCCTGGTGGGTTTGAAACTTGGGCACGATCAACCCGATGGCAACCAGAACAGGCACCAGCAGCACCAACGACAACAGCGCGACGACGAGCCAACCCGCCAGCTTCCAGGGTTGTGCGCTCAGAGAAGGCATGTGGAGCTGAGTCTTTGGCAAATCTTCCTTACGGGATGTCGTCGACGAGCGGCTAATGGATCCCAACCATGAACCGGCCGAGGCGCTGATCGCCCTTTCTCCTGCAACAGCGCGTGCCTGACCGCGGTAGCGCCAGGCGGCATAAACTGCCAATGCGTTTGCGGCGACGATCAGCCAATCGGGAAAACCGGGCTCGAAGCCGTGGCGGAATAATTCATCGTGGCCAATTCCGGCCGCCACCAAGAACGCAATGATCCCGACCGCCACAAAGATGGCCGAAAGCGTTGCTGATGCCCTCCGCCTGCCTCGAACTTGTGAGAACAGCAGCATCGCCGCAACCACAACCGCCGACATGAACCACCAACCTTCGTTACGTCCGGCGCGCATCGGCACCAGTCGGCCAAACCAATATCCAGCGAGTCCCGATAACGCGACGATTAGCCAGGCAGGTGCCCAAAGTGGGGCGTCGACCAGTTGGCTGGAAGTCGTTGGAGCGTGAACCACTGCGGGCGCCGACTGCCCGGCTTGCAGCCGCGCCAAGGCGTCGCCCAGCAGCTTTGCCACTTCCCCGGCGGTCTGAATCCGCTGGTTCGGATCTTTGGCCAAAAGTCGATCGATGGTGGCGGCCAGCCACTCGGGCACCTGCGGGTCGATCTCGCGCAGCGGCTGCGGAGCGTCGTGGCAGAGCTTCTTGACGATGGCGGCCATGCTGTCGGCGCGAAACGGAGGCTGGCCGGCGCACATCGCATAGAGCACGCAACCGAGACTGAACAGGTCGCTGCGCTGATCGACGCGCTGGCCCGACGCCTGTTCGGGCGACATGTATTGCGGAGTGCCGGAGATTTCTCCCGGCCGCGTGATGGTCACGTCGTCGGCCGCGCGGGCCAGGCCGAAATCGGTGATCTTCACCCGCTCGACGCCGTTTTCCAGCAGAATGTTGGCCGGCTTCACGTCGCGATGGATCAGGCCTTGCTTGTGTGCGGCGGCCAGGCCCTCGGCGATCTGCGTGCCGATGCGCAACACCTCGGCCAGCTTGAGCGTGCCCGTGCGTTCGATCTTGTCTTGCAACGAGCAGCCGTCGATGCACTCCATCACCAGATAGGGCCACTCGTCTTCATCGACGGCGTGAATGGTGACGACGTGCGGGTGCGTGACGGCCGCAGCCGCTTGTGCCTCGCGCAAGAAGCGGCGCCGCGCGGTGGGCTGCGCCGCCAGCTCGGGCGCCAGCACTTTGACGGCGACGATGCGGTTGAGCTTGGCGTCGAATGCCCGCAGCACGATGCCCATGCCGCCGCGGCCGATCAGCTCGCGGACCTGATAGGGGCCGATCGTGCCCAGCGAGTCCGGCTGGTCGCTGGGCCGCAGCAGGCCGCGGGGGATGCCGCGCTCGTCAACCTCGGCCGTGGCTGAACCGGCCGCCGCGGTGACGGGCGGATTTCGCCAATCGCCGGCCGGCTGCTGCAAAAAGCTGCCCGCGTCGTCATAGGCACGTAGCAAGGCTTCGACTCGTGTCCGCAGTTCGGCGTTTTCCTGGCAAGCCGCGTCGAGGAAATCGTTGCGCGGCTGGCCGGCCTCTTTGCTCAGGGCCTCGATGAAGATGCCTTCGACCGATTGCGGATCGAGCGTTTGGGCCGCGACGCCGCTGGGCGATGGGGACGAGGGGTTGGGTTCGTTCGACATGGTATGGCTTTCCGAGTGTGCGCGTAGCATGCATCTTGTAGGGTGGGACCAGCGAGCTTGCGAGCGCCGGCCCACCCTACCAATCCATGCGACGTTTTCCAGCCGCGCGCCTCATCGCAATCCTATTTTACCGCCGACCGATGTAAATTGCGAAATCACGGCTTCGACCGATATGCCGCCCCGAAGGCCGCCCTCTTCACTGCCGGCACGTGCCGCGCATCCTCTTGCCATTCAGCGTGTTAAGGCGTGTGGAGGGCGAGCGGCAACCGCGCGCCCGAAATCGCTTCGCCGCGTTGCATCCCGGCCTGGCGAAAGCAATTCCACGTCGCCAAAAATTCTTTGTCGCGCCAGTTGACATGTGAACTGACAGTCAGTATACATGAAACTATAAGTGTAGTATGTTCACAATGTTCACGTTAGAAGGAGTCGAGTCATGTCCGAAACATGCGATCTGGTGGTGTTGGCGTTGGATCACATCCGTCTCGACGGCGGGACGCAAATCCGCGAGGCGATCGACGAGGATGTCGTCGGCGACTACGCGGCGCTGATGGACAATCAGGTCTACTTGCCGCCGCTGTGGGTCTTTCACGACGGCGAGAACTACTGGCTGGTCGATGGCTTTCACCGCTGGCACGCGCTGAAGAAGAACCGCCGCACCGAGGCGCTGTGCCAGGTCCGCAGCGGTTCGCATCGCGACGCGCTGCTGGCCGCCGTGCGCGCCAATCACACGCACGGGCTGCGCCGCACGAATGCCGACAAACGCCGCGCCGTCGAAATCCTGCTGGCCGACGCGGATTGGACTACGAAGGGCCTCCGCTGGATCGCCGAAATGGCCGGCGTCAGCCACCAGTTTGTGTCGTCAATTCGATGTCAGGTGTCAACCGTTGACACGTCTCAAAAGGGGGGTCTTGCCGGGCCGGCGGTAATACAAGGCAGGGACGGCAAATTTTATCCGCAGCGGGCCGCCAACCGCCAACAAACCGGCCATACCGATGCCGCGGTCGATCGCGTGGAGGCGGCCTTGCAGTCGGCGTCGGCCTTCGACGTCTGTCTGGCTCGGCTCAACGACGCCGCCCGCCTCGGCGAGAAGTTGGCCCGTGGCCCCGGCGGCGGCTATTTTGCTCCGCAGCTCGAGCTTTATCAGGACCAGTTGAAACGGACCGAGCAACTGCTCGACGACGCCAAGCCCGGCGCCCGCTGCGATCAATGCGGCGGCGCCGGCTGCGCGGCGTGCCGCGAGTTGGGTTACGTCTGCGCCGCGCCGCGAGCCCGCATTCAGTCAAGCGTGGCGGCGATCGCGGGCTAGCCGGCCTGAACAGCTTTCCGTACATCGCACCCGGCGCATAGACGGCGTTGAAGACCTGCATCCAGTCGTCAGTTGCCTCAGCAACTTTCCGAGCATAAGACAACAGTTCGCGGCTTTTCACCAACAAGGTGCGCGATTTGTTCGCGGACGTTGACTTTCTCGTCACGTTCGAGCTCTTTTTCATATTGCCCTTGCCTTGATGCGTCGGCCCAAGTTATGATACCAGATATAGTATCATTGTTAAGACCTCATGTCTCCTTTTGTCTCCGACTCGTCGTCGCGCAAGCGGTCGAAGAGCCAGGCCCGCGCGTAGGCCCAATGCCGCGCGGCAGTGGCCCGAGAAATGCCCAAGACGTCGGCGGCTTCCTGCTCGCTCAAACCGGCAAAGAAACGGAGCTTCACCAGTTCCGCCTTTTGCGGATCTTCGGCCGCCAACCGATCGAGCGCCTCGTCCAGCGTCAGCAGATCGACCGAGGGCTCTTCAATCGGTATTTCATCGGCGTCGAGCTCGACTCGGTGTTGACCCCCGCCGTGACGCAGGCGTCGCTTGCGTCGTGCCCGTTCGACCAGAATCCGCCGCATGGCTTCGGCCGCGGCGGCGAAAAAGTGCCGGCGATTGTCCCACGAATCCGCGCCGCCCGCCACCAGCCGCAGATAGGCTTCGTGAACCAAGGCCGTGGCTTGCAACGTCTGCCCCGGCCGCTCGTGGGCCAATTGCGCCGCCGCCACACGGCGCAGCTCCTCGTAGACCAGCGGCAACAGTTTCTCGGCGGCTTGCGGCTCGCCCGCCGACAAGGCCGCCAGAACTTGGGTGACTTCGCGATTTGGATCGTGACGTTCGGCCATGGACGCATTCTATTGTATCTTCGAGGCCGTTTACCTATACCGCCGTTTGCAGTACGCCTGGCCTAATGGCCGCGTGGCCCCCACGACCATTGAGCTGCCGGTCGTCGCGCCGCAACCGAAAGGCGACAAAGCGCCGCAGCCGAAAGCCGACGAAAAGTGAGTGTTACGGCAGCCCCCCGAGCGCGCTGGGATCGTGATGGACGAACGCCTCGGCCAGCTTGTAGCCGCTTTCCATCCCGCGAAACTGGTGCATCTTTTCGTGATACTGCGGATAGAAGCCGGTGGCCGCGTGCTGGCTTTCGTGGGCCAGGCAGGCAGCCCGCTTGCGCGGCTCGGTGGCGGTGATGTCGACGTAGTGCGTGGGGCGGAAGCACTGCGTCTGCCCGCCGAGATCGACCTCGAAGTAATAAAGACTGAATCTACGGCCCGTGTTGAGCCAGGCGTCGAAAAGCAAAAGCGAACAAGCGCGGTGGTCGCGGTGCGTGTCGACCGGCCAGTGCGTGAACACGACGTCGGGTTTTTCGGCGGCGATCAGCTTGCGAAAGGCGTCGTAGCGCTGGGGCGAGACTTCCGTGGCGCCGTCGATCTGGCCGGCAAAGAGCGGTCGAGCGCCGAGAAGGCGGCAGGCTTTCTCCGCCTCCGCGGTGCGAATGGCCGCCGCCTCCTGCTGCGATTTGCCTTTGATGCCCGCCTCGCCGCGCGTCAAATAGACGACTACCACCTCGTGGCCCAAGTCGGCATAGCGGGCGATCGTGCCCGCGCAGCCCGATTCGGGATCGTCGGGATGCGCGCCGGCCACCAGCACCTTCAGTTTTCGACTCGGCGACTGCTCCGCGCCGTGAGCGGCAGCCGCCTGGACCCCGCCCGCCAGCAGCGCCGAACCGGCCAGTAATTGGCGACGAGACAGCGGTTCCATGATACGGGCCACTCCGGGGTGTCCGAATGATTATCGAGGCACGCCGCGCGCCGATCAAGCAATGATGGCCGTCATCACAAATCGTTGCGGCACGAGGGGGGCAGGTAGGTCTGGCAACTCGGGCAAAGCTGGTAGGCGGCCGTAACTCGCGTGCGGCAACGGGGACAACTTCGTCCAGGCGCCGGGGCCGCCGCGGAAGGCCCGGCGGGGCGCGTAATCACCGAGCGGTCGGTCGGCGCATCGCCCAACACGGCCAGAATCGACGTGTCCGAAACCGGGTGTGGCTTGAGCGTGACTTTCGTCTGGCACTTGGGGCAGATGCCCTCCTTACCGGTATGCTTGGGGTCGAAACGCAACTTGTGGCCGTTCGGACAGCGCACTTTGAACGTCATGGCGTATACCTCCGATTGGTTTTGAAAAGCCCCGGGGGATACGATGATTCGTGATGAGACCAGCTTGAGGTCGCTATCGCGACCGGGACCGAAGGCAGAACGACAAGGCGGGAATGATTTCAGGCGGGAAGTTCTCTCGAACTCTAAATAAAGAGAATAGCTGCGAACGCCGCCGGGTTCAAGGCCGGACTGGAAACCACGGAGAGCCGCATCGCGTGGGACCCTGAACCGGGGTTGCCATCGCGGGCCAGAGCGATTATCACGCAAGGGAGCAGTCTTTGTCCCGGCCACGAACGAGAGAGGAAAACATGAGCGACCACAGCTTTGGCGGCCGCGTAGCGCATTTCGTTCACCGAAACTTTCTTTGGTTTCTCATCGGCTCGTATGCCGTGGCGACGTTCTTTCCCGCGCTTGGGCTCTGGTTGCGCGATGTCTCGGTGGGCCAACTCGCGCTCGGAGGCGGCGGCCCCACGCGCATTTCGCTGAGCATGTTGATGCTGTCCTTCCTGCTGCTCAACGCCGGCCTCGGCGTCGAGCCGAGCCAGTTGACAAAGCTCTTTCAAAAGCCGTTGACGCTGTTGAGCGGACTCGCCGCCAACCTGCTGATCCCCATCGCCTTCATCTTCTGCGTCACCCAGGTGATGCGGCTGTGGCATAATGCCGACGAGGTGCAGAACATCCTCGTCGGGCTGGCGCTTGTCGCTTCCATGCCGATCGCCGGCTCTTCCACCGCCTGGTCGCAGAACGCCAACGGCAACATGGCCCTTAGCCTGGGCCTGGTGCTCTTCTCGACCCTGCTGAGCCCATTGGCGACCCCGGTGGCTTTGCACGCCGTGGGCCTGATGACCACCGGCGATTATTCCGAAGATCTGCACGAGCTGGCTTCGGGCGGCACCAACGCCTTCCTGGCCGTCAGCGTCATCCTGCCGTCGATCCTGGGCATTGTTTTGCACCTGCTGCTCGGCAAAGCTCGCGTGCTGGCAGCCAAGCCCTACCTGAAGCTCGGCAACTTCCTGGTGTTGTTCCTGCTGATCTACTCGAACGCCTCAATCTCGCTGCCCCAGGCGGTCGGCCACCCCGATTACGATTTTTTGGCCGTGATGCTCGTCATCGCCATGGGACTTTGCAGCGTCGCGTTTTCCGCAGGCTGGGCGATCTCTCGCTTGCTCCGAGTCGGACCTGGCGAACAAACGTCGCTGATGTTCGGCCTAGGCATGAACAACAACGGCACCGGCCTGGTGCTGGCCTCGATGGCGCTGGCCGATCATCCCCAGGCGATGCTGCCCATCATCTTTTACAACCTCGTGCAGCACCTGGTCGCTGGCGGAGTCGACCGGCTCGTTCTGCGCGAGCGCCCCGAGGCGCCCGCGGACCCAGCAGCGCTGCTCCCGGCGGCGGGTTCTCGGCCATCGGCAGCGGTGACACGATGAACCGCTTGCCTGCTCGCCGACGACTACGAGTGGACCGGCGGTGGCCGCCGGTCCGCGATATTCGTGGCCTGCCATCATCCCGCCTTCATCCGCAGATCGCGGCCATCCGCCTCGTCCGGCAACTTGAGCGTGGTGGCGGGCGGAATGCGGCGCTCGGCCACGATGCCCCGCGTGCTGCCCTCGAAAAACTGGGCGAAGTGACTGGCGGGACCGGTTGAGTACTCGCTCCGCAGACGGTCGAGAATCTGCTGCCAACGCAAGCCGCTGCGATAAATCAAGCGATAGGCCGCCTTGAGCTGGCCGATGTCGTCGTTGCTGAGGCCGTTGCGACGCAGACCCACGGTGTTCAAACCGACCACAAAGCCGCTGTTGCCGTCGATCGTCACATAGGGCGGCACGTCTTTGACGACGCGGGCCAGGCCGCCCACCATGGCATAGCCGCCCACGCGGCAAAACTGGTGTACGGCCACGCTGCCGGAGATGTAAGCCCGGTCTTCCACCAGCACGTGCCCGGCCAGCATCGAGTTGTTGGCGAAAATCGTGTTGCTGCCCACCTGGCAGTCGTGGGCGATGTGTACGCCCGCCATCAGCAGGTTGTTGGAGCCAACCACCGTCACGTTGTGCTCGTGCAGGGCGCGGTGGATCGTGCAATGCTCGCGGATGGTGTTGTTGGGGCCGATGGCCAGCGTGCCGATGCGGGGGGGCGTCCGCAGGTGTTGCGGCAGACCACCGAGCACCGCGCCTTCGCAGACGTGGTTCTTGGGGCCGAGGGTCGTGCCCCGCTTCACCACCACATGGCTTTCCAGCACGCACTCGTCGCCGATGACGACGCCTCCCTCCACGACCGAGAAGGGACCGATGGCAACGTCGCGACCGATTTCCGCCGTCGGATCGATCACGGCCAGGGGATGAATATGCACCGCAAGCACCTCACACCAGAGGCTGTCCCGGCTGCCACAACGGCCTTGAACCCACAGGTTCCCTCGCGCGGGTTAGCGAGGCGAAGTCGCCGCGGCGCCGGTCCGGCGGCGAGGCGACTTCCAAGTTTGTCTATCGGCCGGGCGTCACAATCAATTCAACCGAACTTGCCGCTTTCACCGCTCCCGCCGACCTAAACCGGCGGACCGGGCAAAATGGGCCGACCCTCGTCGCCCGCCGCCGAGGGCTGCTACACTAACGGGAGCAAATTCGATAGATTACTCAGTTTGGATAAGGAGGAGACACGACGTGCCCACGAACGAAGAGCTTTATAGCGAAGCAGAGCGACTTAAGGATAGCGGAGATTTGGAGGCGACGGCCAAGAAATTGGAGGAGCTGCTGGCGCTGGATGAGCGCTATGCGCTGGCCCATTCGGCCCTGGCCGTGATTTACGGCCGGATCCGCCGCCACGACGAGGCGATCCAGCACGCCCTCCGGGTCTGCGAGCTGGAGCCGAAGGACGCCTTCAGCTTCACGGCGCTGAGCGTCACCTTTCAGCGCGCCGGCCGCATTCCCGAAGCGGAAGAAGCCATGGCCCGTGCCCGGATGATGCAGGGGCATTGACGACCTTACGAGCGGACCAGGTTCTGCCGCAACTGATCGACGGCGACCGCCACGATGATGATGGCGCCGATGACGATGTCCTGATACGCGCTGCGCCACCCCATCTGGGTGCAGCCGCTCTGAATCGTCTCCATCATCACCGCGCCGGCCAAGGTGCCCAAAAGCGAACCGCGGCCGCCATTCAGGCTGCCGCCGCCGATGACCACGGCCGCGATCACCCGCAGTTCCATGCCGATGCCCGAAGTAGGATTACCCACCGAGAGACGCGAAAACTGATAGAGTCCGGCGATGCCCACGAACGTCCCAGACAGCGCGTAAACCGCGACCTTCATCAGTGGCACGTTGATGCCGCACAGCCGGGCGGTCGATTCATTCGACCCCAGCGCGAACACATAGCGTCCGAAGACCGTGTAGCGCAGCACGAGGGCCAGTGCCGCGGCCAGCCCGACGGCCAGCCAGACGCCGCTGGCAAAGTTCGGCACGACGTTGGTCACCAGCCACACCGGCTTGGGGAAGGGATTCACCAGTCCCGTGCGGCTGAGCAAGGCTGGGACGAGTTTGGGAGCGAGGTGGATCGTCGTCTCATTGGCAATCAGCTTGCCCACGCCCAGATAGATCATCATCGATCCCAAGGTGACGATGAAGGGGACGACGCGCAGTCCGGCGATGAGGATTCCGTTGACCATGCCCGCCAGCGTGCCCGCGGCGATCGAGGCCGCGACGGCGACGACGGGACTGTAACCTGCGCGCAAGCAGTAGGCCAGCGCCGTGGCGCACAGGGCGACCGCGGTTCCGGCCGAGAGATCGATGCCGCCGGCGATGATGATGACGGTCATGCCCAGCGCGGCGACCGCCACGGGCGTGGCGCGCACGGAAAGCTGTTGCAGATTATCGAGCGAGAAGAACTTCGACTTGTCGCCGTTCTTCCAGCGATCGAGTCCGGCGAACAGCACCACCACCAGCAGCAAGGCCAAGAGCGGGCCTAGCTTGTTTGAGAGCCGCTTGAACATGCAGTCCACAGTAGCAAGCGAACAATGCCGCTACAAGCGAGTGGCAAGGTTACGGCGCCACCGCGCAGGCCATGATCGACTCTTCGGACCACTGCGCCACGGGCCGCACTTCGCGCAGACGTCCGCGGGCCATCACGCCCACGCGGTCGCAAACCGCCAGCAGCTCCGGCAGGTAGGAGCTGACGAACAGAATCGCCTTTCCTTGAGCGGCCAGGTCGCCCATCAGCCGGTAAATCTCCGCTTTGGTAGCCACGTCGATGCCGCGCGTCGGCTCGTCCAGGAGCAGCAGATCGGCCTGTTGGTGCAGAACGCGGGCCAGGGCGATCTTTTGCTGATTGCCGCCGCTCAGCTCGCGCACCGGCTGCTCGGCGCGCCGGGCCTTGATCGCCAACCGCGACATCCACCGCTCGACCTCCGCGCGACGGCGACGGAGACTGAGCCAACCGAAGCGGCTGTAGGCGGACAGGCGACTGAGCGTCAGGTTGTCGGCAATGCCCAGGTCCTGCGCCAGTCCCTCGCCCTTGCGGTCCTCCGACACCAGACCGAGTCCCGCGTTGATGCGGGCATGGGGAGTCGGGCGTGGGAAGTTGCCCGCGATGCTCACGCTGCCGCTGCGCACCGGGTCGAGCGCCAGCAGGCACCGCAAGAGCTCGGTCCGGCCCGCGCCCACCAGCCCCGCCAGTCCGAAGATTTCGCCGCGGCGGACGCTTAGCTCCACATCCAGGGGAATGGCGCGTCCGGTCAGGCCCGCCACGGTCAGCAGCGCTTCGCCCGGCTGGTGCGGCACCGACGGAAAAAGCTCGTCGACGTTGCGGCCGACCATCAAGGCCACGATCTCCGGCTCGGTAACGTCGGCCAGGCGGCCGGCGGCCACCGTGTGCCCGTCGCGCAACACAGTGTAGCGGTCGGCGACGGCGCGAATCTCTTCCAGAAAATGGCTGATATAGACGACCGCCATCCCCGACGCTTTCAGCTTGCGGATGACGCCGAACAGGTGCTCGGCGTCGTGCTGCGTCAGGGAGCTGGTCGGCTCGTCGAAGACGACGACCTTGGCGTCGAAGACCAGGGCACGGGCGATCTCCGCCAACTGCTGCGCGCCCACCGAGAGCTGCCGCACCGGCGTTTCGGGCCGCAGTTCCGGATGGCCGAGCATTTCGAGCGCCTGCCGGACGCGGCGCCGCTCGGACGCGCGGCGCAGCCAGCCCAGGCGGTGCTCGTCCTGGCCGAGCATGATGTTGTCTTCCACCGACAAGTCGGGCGCCAGGTTCAACTCTTGATAGATCATGGCCACCCCGGCCAGCCGCGCCTGGTGCGGACCGTGGGGGGCGAACGGCCGGCCGGCCAGTTCCATTTGGCCCGCGTCGGCCGCAAGGGCGCCGGAAAGGACCTTCATCAGCGTACTCTTGCCGGCCCCGTTCTCGCCGATCAGGGCCAGCACCTCGCCCGCGTGGACCTCCAAATCGACGTTGCCCAGCGCCTGCGTGGCGCCGAACCGCTTGCTGATGCCCCGCATTTGCAACAGCGATGGAGGGGTCATTCGCCGACCTTCACCGGGTGCAGCAGCTTTTCCATTTGCGGCGTGTGCATGTTTTCCGGCGTGGCCATGTGTTCGCCGGTGTTGATCGTGCGCTCCACCGGCTTGCCTTGGAGATGGTCGAGCATCGCCTTCATGGCCAGGTAGCCCATGTTCACGGGATCCTGCACCACGATGCCGTCGATCTTGCCGTCGGCCATGGCCTCAATGAGTCGGGCATTGGGATCGAAGGCGATAAAATGCACTTTGCCCGCCAGGCCCGCGTTGTCGAGCGCGCCCAGCATGCCGGTGCTGTTCGGCTCGCAGACCGTGAACACGCCGTCGACCTCGTCGCGGTATTTCAGCAGCATCTGCTGGCAGTTGTCGAGTGCCTGTTCGGGCGTGGTGCCGGCGTACTGGTTCGACGACAGCACGTTGATCTTGGGGTACTTCTCCTTGAGCGTGGCCAAAAAACCTTCTTCGCGTTCCAGCGTGCTCTCGCTCCCCGGATTGTAACGCATCAAGATCACGTCGCCCGCGCTCTGCAGAACTTCGGCCAACCGCTCGGCCGCCAGCACGCCGCTATGATAGTTGTCGGTGGCCACATAGCTGACGGGCGAATCGGCGTCGTCCAAGTTGCTGTCGAAAATGATCGTCGGAATGCCGGCCTGCTTGGCGGCCTGCACGGGAGCGACGAGCGCCTGCGAATCGAGCGGGGCCAGGCAGATGCCATCGACGTGCTGCACCACGAAATCGTCGACCAGGTTGATTTGTTGCTCTCGCTCGTCTTCCTTCAGCGCCGCCTTCCAGATAATTTCGACGTTGCCCGCTTCCTGGGCCGCTTGCTCGGCGCCGGCGTGGACCGAGTGCCAGAACTCGTGGGTGGTGCCTTTGGGAATGACGGCGATGCGGAGCGACTGGTTTTTGGCGGCGAGGGGCTGGTTCGAGGCAGGTTGCTCCGCCGTTCCGTTGCAGCCGGCGGCAAGCGCCAGCACGAGAGCAGCGAACGCTACCGCGGGCCTTCGGTGTGCGGAGTCCCGGCGCGCCGGGATTCCTAGGCCATCACGTATGCGATCGGACGGCCTCGGAAGGCCATCCTCCGGTTCGCATCGCACTCTCATGGCCGTCTCCCGCGTCCGCGTGGGCCGCGACCTCTGCCGCGCGGCGGTCCGCCGGCGTGCGGATTCTTGGCGCGGGCCTCCATATTGCCCGACACGATCACGCCGATCGCCTCTTCCCAACTCGGAATGGCGCGATGGCTGGGACGCAGGTCGTGCCCGTCACCTTCCTCGTCCACATCCAGATCGGCCTCCTCGTCGGCTTCGTCGTCGGCTTCGTCGTCGGCTTCGTCGGCCTCGTCGTCGCGGGCCTCGAACGGCTCCGCCTCCGCCTCGGCATGCCGCGGAGCCTCGTGGCCGGCGGCCCGCTCCGAGTCGCTTCGTCGGCCGCGTCGCCGCCGGCGCCGCTTGCCCCGCCGCCGCTCGTCACTCTCCGCCGAACCCATGTCTTCGGCCGCCACCGCCTCTTCCAGCGGCTCGCGTTCATCGGGCTCGGCGATCGGCGAGGCTTCGATGGCGTCGACGATTTCTTCGATATGTTCGCTTTCGGGCGTCCGCTCTTCGTCATCGAACGCCCGAGACTCGCCCGGTCGTGCGGATTCGGACGATTCTCGCGTGCGTCGTCCGCCGCGGCGCCGTCGCCGTCGTCCACGGCGCGGACCTTCGTCGTCCGACCGTCTGGTCGTGCCGGCTTCGCCCGCCCGCGAGTCGCTTTCCATCTGGTCTTCCGCCTCGACCAGATCGTCGACGAAATCAGCCGACACCATTTCGTCGGCCAGCAGTTCGTCGGCGGGCAGGTCGCCGAACCGCTCATGCTCCGGGGCGCTGCGCGGGCCCGGTTCGCATTCTTCTCGTCGCGGACGACGTTCGCCGTGCTCGCGGTGGCCGCGCTGTTCGCGCCGGCCGCCTCTTTCACGGCCACCGCCGCCGCGCGCGCCTTCATGCCGTCCGCCTTCGCGTCGGGCGACGTCGCGGCGCGGCGTCTCGGGTGCGGGCGGCGGAATTTCACCTGCGCCGGATATTTCCGGCACCGGCTTGACGGCCTTGGGCGGCTTCGGCGGCGGTGCGGGCTTGGGCGGACGCGGCGGCACGTCGACTCCCAGCACGGCAGCCACGTCTTCCCAATTGCTCTGGGGCTTGGGGGCGGCGGGCTGGGCCGGCGGCTTCTTTTTGACCGCCGGTGCCGGCGCCGGTGGCGGCGCGGCGGGTTTCGGGGGACGCGGGGCCGCGTCGGCCCCCAGTTCTTCGGCCAGAAAATCCCAGTGGCTCGATGGATGGTCAGTCATGCAAATGGAGGATCAGGCGGTTTGGAACCGGCGGCGGCCTTTGCCACCGCAGGGGAAAACTGGAGAAAGCGCCCGATTATAGAGGCGCCGCGGCGCATTGGGAAGCGCCGGGCTTGCCGGGACCGTCCGGCTCGTCGATCGCGCGGAATGGCAGTCGGACCAATTCTTCGGAAGGCCGTGTTGCGAATCCGAAATAGAGATCCTTGCCAACCTGTAATCCAATCGGTAGACTACGGCCATCGTTACAGAGTAGGCGGCATTGCTCGGTCGATCGGTTTGCTGATGGACCGGGCACCTTAAAGGCGATTCCTTTCTTGTCGCGGTTTGCCGCGGCGCTAGAGAGCCTACGTTCGATGAACCAGACATGCCGTTCGGCGATCGCGTTCGTTGCCTTGCCCCTTCGCTCGAAGGGAGGTGGCTCTTTTATCACCATGCCCAATTGCTGGGGCTTCATGCACGCACCAGACCTTTTCTTTTTACTGGCCGCGGCCGGACTTGGATCCGGTGGCGCGCCTCCCCTCATGTTCGAAATGGAGAATGAATTATGTCTCGTGTCCGACGCGGTTTCACGCTGGTTGAGTTGTTGGTGGTCATTGCGATTATCGGCATTCTGATCGCGCTGTTGCTGCCGGCGGTGCAGGCCGCCCGCGAGGCGGCGCGCCGCACGCAATGCAACAACAATCTCAAGCAAATCGGCCTGGCCTTGCAGAATTATCACGACACGATCAGGGTCTTTCCGCCGGCGATCTTGGGCAACGGCCGCTTCAACAGCGGAAAACAAGTGACCACTCAGCCCGTCCTGACACCCTGGCCTTATCCGGTTTACAACACCACCGGGTTCGTCCTGATGCTACAGCAACTGGAGCAAGGGGGCGCGTACGCTCAGTATAACTTCAACGCACCATCGAGCATCTCCAGCCCCTACGGCCTGCCCATCGCCAACGGCTATACGACCAGCGCCACGAACCAGAACGTCTATAGCAAACAATTGGCGGTTTACAGTTGCCCGTCGGACCAGTCGCCGCCTCCCATTGAGATCAACGGCCCGAATAATACGGCCAATTTCTACGAAGCGAACAGCGTTGCCCGCGGCAACTATCTGTTCAGCACCGCGGAAATGACCGACTACAGCCGCGATTACTACAACTACGTGTCGAACGCGGGGAGCGGAAACTGGAACGGCGCCGGCAACCCGTATTTTTGGCACATCGGCGTGTTCGGCAACGACGGCGCGGCCACCATCCAAATGATCAAGGACGGCACCAGCAACACGATTGCCGTGGGAGAGTCGACGCAAGGCAGCAGCGGCAAGACGTCGACGTCTTTCGGGCCGTATTGGGGCGCCGGCGTCCACACCTGTTGTCACGGCCGGACGACCCTGTCGGGCGGACCGCCGACCTGGCCGAACAGCACGATGACCACGCTCTCGTACAAGGGGTCAAATGGTCAAGTATTCACTTGGACCGGCCTCACCGATATCGCTTATTCATCGATCAACTTCGACCAATCGTTGGGAGCGGGCCGGCGCCTGCAATATGCCTGGCAGTTCGGGAGCCATCATCCCGACGGAGCTCAGTTCGTCTTTGTCGACGGTTCCGTCAAATTCATCCGTGACGACGTCGACTATTATGCCGTATTCGTATGGTTGAATCGAATCAATGACGGCCGTCAGATCACCAACTTTTGACGACGAAGGACAAACATGAGCGTTTTTGTTTCCTCGATGCGCTGGCTTTCGTTGGCGCTGCTGGCAGTCGGCTTGGCCGGTTGCGGCAAGCAGAAGAAAGGCCCGCAGTTGGACTTGGTGCCCGCCTCGGGCACGGTTACGCTCGACGGGCAACCGCTCGCCGACGCCGTGATCGCGTTTGCTTTCCAGGGAACGCCTCCCGAAGGCTTCTACAGCAGTGGCGCGACGACCGACGCGCAGGGGCATTATGAGCTGGTCTCGATGGGACAAAAGGGAACGATCCCCGGCAACTATAAAGTTACGGTCAGCAAGCAGGTCAATGCGACCGGCCAGCCCCTCAAGCTCGAGGAAGGTATGGATATGGAGCAGTTGCGCGCCTCGGGCGGAGTGAAGGAGATGGTCCCGGACAAGTACACGGCCATCGACACCACCGACCTGACGACGAGCATCGAGAATGGAAAGGCGGAGGGCTACAATTTCGACTTGAAGAGCGGTTGATCTGCTTCGCGCGGATGGTGCAAAAGAAACGACAACAGCGCCGGCCGCTGGAAAAGGCGTTGCCGATCGTTTTGGTGGCCTTGGCGGGCACGATTGGCTGGCATGTGTGGCAACGCGCGCCGTCGCCCGCGCGATTGTTGGAGTCGGCGCGCCAGGCGATGGATCGCAAGCAGTACGCGGCGGTCGAGAAACTCTGCGGACAGATCGCGGCCGACGCGCCGCAATCGGCCAACGCCTTGCTGTTGGCGGCGGAAGCGGCCGGCCAACAAGAGCATTTCTCCGACGCGCTGGGCTATTACGATCGAGTCGGCGCGGCTGCCGGCGACGACTCCGTCGCGGCTCTGTGCGCGGCGGGAAGCATCTGGCTCGATTTGGACCACGCCTCCAACGCGGAGGCCAAGTATCGCGCGGCCTTGGAAATCGACCGGCGGCGCGTGACGGCGCACGATCGTCTGGCCCACCTGCTTGCCGTGGAGGGGCGCCGCTTCGAATCGTTGCGGCACCTTTACGAGCTGTTGCGGCAGCGTCGCTATTCGCTCGACGTCTTGCTCCTCGCCGGCGAGCACGCCGTTGGCGTGGAATCGCCCGCCGAGCTGGCCAGGTTCCGCACCGCCGATCCGGACGATCCGGCGCCGCTGATCGGCCTGGCACGGATTGCACTGCGCAAGAAGCAGTACGCGAAGGCGATCGACTTGTTGCGGCGGGTAATCGCGCAGGCCCCCTATGTCGAGGCGCACGCGCTGCTCGGGCGGGTGCTTCTGGAGCGACCGAACGACGATGATCTCGTTCGCTGGCAGGCCGATCTGCCCGCCGAGGCGGAGCTGCACCCTGATGTTTGGGCCGTGCGGGGGAGCTGGGCCATGCGGCGCGGCCAAAAAGAGGTGGCGGCCCGCTCGTTTTGGGAAGCGCTGCGTCGCGACCCCAACCACCATTCGGCGACGCTTCAGTTGTCGCAGGTGCTCCACGCGCTCGGCGATTCGCCATCGGCCGAGGCCCTGGGCCGGCGCGCCGCCGCGCTGGCCGAGTTTTCGTCGACGCTCGAATCGTTGAACGAACGACCCAATGACCAGGTGCAACTCTTGCACGCTGCCCGCCAGTCGGAGCTCTTGGGGCGATTCTGGGAGGCTTGGGGTTGGAACCAAATCGCGCTCTCGGTCGCCCCCGAAGCGGCCTGGCCGCGCCAGGCGTTGGCGCGCATCGAACCGCTGCTGGACGACTCGCTGCCGCCGACGTTCGCGGCGGTCGATCCGGGCGTGCAGCTCGATTTATCGAATTATCCGCTCCCGGAAATCCATTCGCGTGTTCCAGAAACGGCCGCTGCGCCGTGGGCGCCGAGTGGCGCAGCCCCACGATTTGAGGACGTGGCCGGCCGGGCCGGAATCGATTTCGCGTATTTCTGCGGGCGCGAAGGAACGTCGCCGCGCATGCGCATGTTCCAGGCGTTCGGTGGCGGCATCGCAGTCATCGACTATGATCTGGACGGTTGGCCCGACCTCTACTTCACGCAGGGTTGCCGCTGGCCTCCGCGGCCGGGCCAGACGGAGTTCCTCGATTGTCTGGACCGTAACCTGGGAAGCGGGCGATTCGAGCAAGTGACGCTGCCCGCCCGGCTCGGCGATGAGCGGTTCAGCGGTGGAGCGACGGTGGGCGACTTCAATAACGACGGTTTTCCGGACCTCTACGTGGCCAATATCGGCGCCAACCGGCTCTATGTGAACCACGGCGACGGAACGTTCGACGACGTTACCGAAGCGGCCGGCATTCGTGATGGGAGCTGGACCACCAGTTGCGCGCTGGCCGACTTCAGCGGCGACGGGCTGCCGGACCTGTACGACGTGAACTATGTGCAAGCCCCCGATGTCTTTGAGCGGATCTGTTCCACCAACGGAGTGCCAGGGACTTGCCGGCCGAGCGCGTTCGAGCCGGCCCCCGACCGATTGTACGTCAATCAAGGCGACGGCCGCTTTCTCGACGCGACGGAAACGGCGGGGGTGCGCGTCGCGGGCGGAAACGGCCTGGGAATCGTCGCGGCCGATTTCGACGCCACCGGCCGGCTGAGCATCTTCGTGGCCAACGATCAAGACGCCAATTTCTATTTTCTCAACCGCACGCCGGCCGGTGGCAAAAAGCCCGCGTTCGAAGAGCGCGGGCTGCTGTCGGGGCTGGCCTACGACGGCGAGGGAAGGACGTTGGCCTCGATGGGCGTTGCCGCCGGCGATGTCAACGGCGACGGAAAGATCGACCTGTTGGTCACCAATTTCCAGGAGGAGTCGAGCACGCTGTACGTGCAGCTCGACGGCGAGTCGTTCACCGATGCTACCGGACCCGCCGGACTGCGCGAGCCGAGCTTCGCGATGTTGGGTTTCGGAACGCAGTTTATCGATGCTGAACTCGATGGTCTGCCCGATCTGGTGGTCGCCAACGGCCACGTTCACGAGTTTTCGTCGCCGGGCGTCTCCAACGCCATGCGGCCGCAGTATTTTCGCAATCTGGGAAGAGGTCGCTTCGAAGAGCTGACGAGTGACTCGTTGGGAGCTTACTTTCAGCAAAAGTGTTTCGGCCGCAGTCTGGCCCGCCTCGACTTCAATCGCGATGGGCGGGAGGATTTCGCGGTTTCGTCGTTGGAAGCGCCCATTGCCTTGGTGACAAACCGAACGCCAGGGGCCGGCCATTTTCTGGCCGTGCAGCTTCGCGGCGTGCGATCGGGCCGCGATGCAATCGGAGCGGTCGTCCACGTTGAAATCGGCCGGCGCCGACAGACCCAGTGGCTGAACGCCGGCGACGGCTACCAGGCGAGCAACCAACGGCAGTTGGTGTTCGGGCTGGGCGAGGCCAGACGCGTCGACAAGTTGGAGATTGCTTGGCCGTCGGGAATCCATCAGCAATTCCGCGATCTCGACGTGGACCAGGAATTGATTCTGGTCGAGGGTTCAGCCGAGGTCACCGTCGTGCCGGCGGCAAGCGTTTCTAAGACGGGTACCAGCGACCTGTCGGCAAACGTCGAAAAGGGGAAGAGCGACGGATATGACTTCAACTTGAAAAGCAGCTAGGAACCGCCGCTGAGCGCGGGCGGGGCGGCGCGGGTCTCGGCGTCGGAGTCGTCGGCGAAAATCGCGGCCTTGATCACGCGATCGGTGACCGCATTCAGGTAACGAGCCAATTCGGAGTTGAGCTGGTTGAACTCCGGCCAGAGCGTTTCGTCGACGAAGGGTTTCGGCACGCGGGCCATGACCGTGGTGCGGCGCTGTCCGGAATAGCGGTAAGGGTTGATGCCATAGCGCCGCAACAGCGCCATGAACAGCTTGCGCGACCAGGGATCGTTCAGCGAAAAGCGGAATTCTTCCGGCCGGTCGTCGGCCTGCAGGCGGCGGAGCCGCTCGCGGATGCGCTCGATCGCGCCGGCCGCCGCGGTGCGCTCGCCGGCAAAGCCGGTGTCGGCAAACAACGCTTCCACCTTGGCGAGCGTCTGCAACAGTTCTTGTTCTTCGTCCCATGCGGTCTGGTTCGCCATTTCGCCTCCTTTGCATGTGGCCGTGCAAAACGAAGTTGCGGCGATCATCCTAGCAGAAGCGCAAGGCTTTTCCTACGGTTTCGGCCGGTGGCCAGCTTGTTTGACCAAAAGCCGTGCCAGAAGGCGTTGTCTGCCGCATTAGGAACGCCGGTGTAGAACTGAACTCGGTGCAGCGTCCAGCCGCGAGGCGCGCAAACTGCATTGGCTAACTTCTGGACGTCGTAATTCGAAAATGGGTATCCGAATACGCTCCTGATGTTATGGAACAGGTTCTGACCATCAATGAAGGCGATGGCGCGCTTGACAGCGGGTTCGGTTGGCATACGTTGAATTAAAAAAATAACCCGACTGAGGCCTTGCGGCGGGTCAGCCGGGTAAGAAGTAATCTAATTATCGGATGGGCGTCGCTGAAAATCAAGTGTAAGTCCGCCAATCGCCGCGCCGGCCGGGTTCCGGTAGAATGGACCGAACGTGGCACGAGATTCAACACACGCGAATACAAGGAAGCTATGAAGATTGGTTTGGTTGGATATCAAGGGTCGGGCAAGACGACGCTTTTCGAGTGGCTCACCGGCGTGCCGGCCGATCCGGCCCTGGCGCATACCGGGCAAAGCGCGATGGCGGTCGTGCCCGAACCGCGAGTCGAGTTGCTGTGCCACATCTATCAGCCGAAAAAGGTCACGTTGGCCTCGCTGGAACTGGTCGATACGCCCGGCCTCAGCCGCACGCACGAGGGCAACGCCGCCCGGCTGGCGCTGATCCGCGAGGCGGGCTGCTTGGTGCTGGTGGTGGCGGCCTTCGGCGGCAGCGGTCCGCTGACCGATCTGGCCAGCTTTCGCGAAGACCTGCTGCTGGCCGACATGGAGATCGTTTCGGGCCGCGTCGGCCGGCTGCGCGAGAGCGTCAAGAAGCCGCGGCCCAACCGCGACCAGGAGCTGGTCGAGCTGGCGGCCCTGGAGCGCGTGCTGGCGGCGCTCGAAGCCGGCACGCCGCTGACGAGCGACAAAATGAGCGAAGAAGACGCGCGGGCCACGCGCAGCTTTCGCCTGATGTGGGAAAAGCCGATGCTGGTGATCGTCAACACGGCCGACGACGATCTCGACGCCGCCCGTTTCGACCGCTCGGCCACCGCCGGCGGGCCGCGGATGATGGCGGTGCGCGTGGGCCTGGAGCGCGAGCTGCAGCGGATGGAGCCGGCCGATCGGGCGGAGTTCGAGCGGGAGCTTGGCCTGGCCGGTTCGCGGCGCGACGAGGTGTTGCGGGCCCTTCTCGACGCTTCAGGGCAAATGCTCTATTTCACCGCAGGCGAAAAGGAAGTCCGCACCTGGATGCTGCGGCAAGGCGGCACGGCGCTGGAAGCGGCCGACAACATCCACAGCGACCTTGCCCGTGGGTTCATTCGGGCCGAAACGATGCAGGTCGACGACCTGGTGCGTCTGGGCAGCGAGCGGGAGGTGAAGGCCGCGCACCTCGTGCGGCAGGAGCCGAAGGATTACGTGGTCCGCGACGGCGACATTCTGAATATCAAATTCAGCGTGTAGGGTGGGCCGGTGGCCCAGCAATTGGCTTTGCCCAAAAACCCCCGATTCCGGCCCTCTTTTTTTGGCACGTGGGCGTTTTGCGCAGAAAGTCGGCGTTGCATGAGCGGTTTTCGCGCGGAATTTGCCCGTAAATGGCCCACGGACGGTGATTTTGTGTCGATTTCCGCACGTTTCTTGCACATTGCGTTGGATATCGTATATTGACCGAGAGGAGAGCTGCGATGCTGGTCGAATTTCGAGCTGAGAACCATCGGTCCCTGCGCGACGAGCAGGTGCTCACGATGGAGGCTGGCCGGATTGGTGATGACGCAGACATGCGGCCAAGGGAAGTGGCAGGTTCGGCCAATAAGCTGTTGACGGTGGCGGTCATCTACGGTGCCAATGCCAGCGGCAAGAGCAATGTTCTTTCAGCAATGAGTTTCATGCGCGAGGCGGTCGTGGCATCGCACCGCCTATGGTCCTCGGAAGAAGTTGTGCCTCGCGATCAATTCGCTTGGGGGCCAAAGCACTCCGATCCGTCAGTTTACGAGGCGACGATTATCATAGATGGTGTCCGCTATCAGTATGGATTCCAGGCCACAGACGCGGCGTTCACTGAGGAATGGCTTTGGGCATGGCCTAAAGGGAAAAAACAGGAATGGTTCCATCGGGAGGGCCAGGACTTTCACTTTGGTGAAAACCTTGGTGGCGAAAACAAGCTGATTGCAGAAGTCACCAGGCCAAACGCACTTTTCCTCTCAGCAGCAGTTCAGCACCGACATGCGCAACTTCAGCCCGTCTTTTCATGGTTTGCCTCTATCCGTCCTGTTAACCTCTTTTCCGCTAGCAGGCGCCTTCCTGTTTACGGCTTCCCTTGGTCAAGCGAGTTCGAGGTTGCTAGGCTTCTGGAGACTAATGCGGAGGATGGCGGTCGGGCGGTCACCGATGAGGACTCTTCGCGCCTCCTGGACCAGTTTCGTGCGATGTTGCGTGACGCGGACATAGGGATCCTCGATCTGCGAGTTCTCAAGACTGAAGACGAGCGTCGTCGCAGTAGCCCAAATTTTGCGCTCAAGCATGAATGCGGTTTCGACGATGCGTGGCTTGAGTTGCGCGAGGAATCGCGTGGTACACAGGCTCTCTTCCACATTGCATGGCCGATCATTCAGGCATTTCGGTCTGGCGGCGTTTTGGTGGTGGACGAACTTGAACGAAGCCTGCACCCATCCTTAGCACGGCAAATTGTGCTGCAGTTTAACGACCCAGCTAAGAACCACCGTAATGCCCAGTTGATTTGCACTACGCATGACACAAATCTACTGGGTTCAACCCTCGGCGAGCCAGCCCTTCGTCGCGATCAGGTGTGGCTAACTGAAAAGTCACCAGAAGGCGGAAGCGAGCTTTATCCACTAACAGACTACCAGCCAAGAAAGGGCGAAAACATCGAGCGCGGCTATCTTCAGGGTCGTTATGGGGCGATCCCGTTTCTCGGCAACTGGTCCATTTGGCGGGAGTAACGCTCAATGAGCCAATCTCGGAGAAATCGCGACCGCAAACCAGCCAGACGTCCTCCGTTCCGTAACCCAAAGCCAGTTATCCTGGTTGTTTGCGAGGGCAAAAACACGGAGCCACAGTACATCGACGGTTACAAGAGGCATGTTCACAATCCGCGGGTTGACATTGAAATCGCACCGGAAACGGGAGTTCCGCGCAGTTTGGTGCGGGTTGCCAAAGAGAGGAAGAAGGCTGCTGCTGATGAATCAGACCGTCAGCGAGATCCCAACCTAGCTTATGATTCAGTGTGGTGCGTCTTCGACATCGACGATCATCCGAACGTCGGGGAAGCCAAGGAAATGGCGCGCGATAATGGCATCGAACTAGCAATCTCCAACCCATGTTTCGAGCTTTGGTTGTTGCTGCACTTCAGGGAGAACCCCGGAATGCAAAACCGCCACGTGATGAAGGACATGCTTGAAAAGTTTGTGCCTGATTACGACAAGCGCGTTGAGTTCACGACGTATGCTGATGGGTATCAGACCGCCGCTGGTCGCGCTCGACGGATGGACGAACAGGCAACTGCGGATAATGACGCAGGTCGTAATCCAACGACTAGCGTCTATCAACTGACGGAGCAGATCGGCGTATTATAAGCTTATCCGGCTCCCGGCGAGCCGGGACCCACCCCACCCTACGCTTGCCATCATCCAACATTCACAATCACGCGTCCGGTGACTTGCCCGTGCAGAATCCGCTCGATCTGCGGCGGCAAATCGTCCAGGCCGACCTCCGTGGCCAGCGATTCGAGATCGTCGAGCTTCCAGTCGCCGGCCAGCTTTTGCCAGATCTGCACGCGCCGGGCATAGCGGCACTCGACCGAATCGATGCCCACGAGGTCCACGCCCCGCAGGATGAAGGGGTAGACCGTCAACGGCAGCTCGGTGCCGCCCACCAACCCGCATGCCGTAACGCAGCCGCCCGGCACCAGCGAGCGGACCAGCGTGGTGAGCGTGCGGCCGCCGACCGTATCGACGGCGGCGGACCAGCGGGGCGGCAGCAGCGGCTTGTCGCTGGCGTCGTCGACTTCCTGCCGCGAGATGATTTGGGCGGCGCCGAGCCGGCGAAGCAGATCGTGGGCCGAGGCTTTGCCGGTCGAGGCCACCGTACGAAAGCCGGCTTTCGCCGACAGGGCCACGGCCACACTGCCCACGCCGCCCGAGGCGCCGCTGACGACCACTTCGCCGCCGTCGGGTTCGACGTGGCGCTCGACGAGCGACGACAGGCAGAGCGCCGCGGTGAATCCCGCCGTGCCCAGAATCATGCTCTCACGGGCAGTCAGCGCGTGCGGCCGCCGCACGACCCAGTCTGCCGGCACGCGGATGTATTGGGCGAATCCGCCCCAGGTGTTTTGTCCCAGGTCGTAGCCGGTGACGAGGACTTCGTCGCCCCGTTTCCAGTCGGGCGAGCGGCTTTCGACCACCGTGCCGGCCGCGTCGATGCCCGGCACGTGCGGAAACTTTCGCGTCACGCCCGGATGCCCGGTCGCGGAAAGCGCGTCTTTGTAGTTCAGCGAGGAGTAAGCGACGCGGACCGTCACATCGCCGTCGGGCAAGTCCGACAAGGGCCGCTCGGCAAGCTGGCCGCGGGTTTCTTTGCCCTCTTTGGTGACGAAGTAGCAGCGAAATGTTTGCGGGGGCACGGCGTGGTCGGTTTCGGGAGTGAGGTTGACGTCGGACATTTTAGCAGCTTTTCGGGCGGCCAATACCCTCGTCCCCCTTCGCCAGTTTCAGCACCGCGTCGAACTCGCTTTTCTTGACCGGCTGCACGGAGAGCCGCGAGCCGCGCCGCAACAGCTCCATTCCTTTCAGGGCCGGGACCTTTCGCAGCGCGTCGAGGGACAGCGGCGCGGGAAAAATCTCGTCGAGCTGGATGTCGACCATTTGCCAAATCGGGTTGTCGGGCGAAGCCTTCGGGTCGAAGTGCGCATCGCCCCGCTTCCAGGCCGTAGGATCGGGACAGGCTTCGCGTACCACGATGGCCGTGCCCGCGATGGCCGGTGGATTGGCGTTGGAGTGGTAGAACAACACTCGATCGCCCACCTGCATCTCGTCGCGCATGAAATTGCGCGCCTGGTAATTGCGGACGCCGTCCCAGCAGGTCGTGCGGTTGGGCGCGGCGGCCAAATCCTGAATCGAAAACGACTCCGGCTCCGTTTTCAACAGCCAGTATTTCATGTTGCTCGAACGCGGCAGGGTATTGTGAAGCGGCGCGACATCACGTCGCCCGATCGCCAATCGGGGAAACTCACAACGGTTTCGGCCGTCAAGTCGCTGCTGGCCCAACGATCGACGTAAAGGTGGTCGTCGTCCAACGCCAACCACACGTGCGACCGCGGGGAGGGGCCGAACGCCGAGACGCAGTAATGAGGCCGCCCGGTGTAGAGCGGTTCGGATGGCAACCCCTGGACGGCCATCTTGGTCTGCTGCTCTATGGCTTGGCCTCCTCGAACCAAAGTAGAAATGATCTGCAACAGGTCATCGCATTGACGCGCTTTCGTCTTCGAGGTCAATCGTTGGTGGGGCCAGCGAGCTTGCGAGCGCCGGCCCACCGTAAACGACGTCGCTATCGGTGGGCCGGCGCTCGCAAGCT